>OCZS010000773.1_pt1 | contig 10852 bp, 10 predicted proteins | sample 1539071 | NCBI WGS metagenome assembly OCZS01 (sample SAMEA3113584, study PRJEB22503) | soil metagenome | reverse complement strand
TGCCCTCCTGGCTGTGGGCGTTCTGGGCGAAGATGTCGAGGATCACGGCGGTGCGATCGATGGCCGTCCGGCCGAAGAGCTTCTCGAGGTTGAACTGCTGCGCGGGCGTGAGCTCGTTGTCGAACACGACGGTGTCGCAGTCGGTGGCCTCGGCCACCTCGCGCAGCTCGTCGGCCTTGCCCTTGCCCACGAACGTCGAGGGATCGGGAGTCTGCCGGCGCTGGACCACCCGGGCCACCTCGTCGGCGCCGGCGGTGTCGACGAGCAGCGCCAACTCGTCGACCGACGCCTCGGTCTCCTCGACTGTCTCTGGGGGGAGGCTGACTCCGACCAGCACGATCTTCTCGCGAAACGCCCGTTCGATCAGTGCCACGGCCATGCTCCCGGCAACTCGACGGTGGCCACGAACGTGGCGGGCCCACGCAGCACGACGGCGTCACCGATCGTGACCCCGGCGGTGCCGCCTGGCTGTTCGACCGCGACCACGTCGCCGACCAGCCCCCACGCGCGGGCCGCTACGGCGGAGGCACAGGCGCCGGTCCCGCAGGCCTGCGTGGGTCCGACCCCGCGTTCATAGGTGCGGACGGCGATACCCCCGTCAGCGGTCGGCCGGAGCAGATGGACGTTGGCGCCCCCGGCGACCTTGGCATTGACCCGCTCGCCGAGCTCGAGAAGCTCGGCGTCGACGTTGGCGGGCGCAGTGGCCGTCAGCTCGAGCACGAGGTGGGGGTTGCCGACGTCGACCCAGAGCGCTCGTTCGACCGACCCACCGGTCCACTCCGGCGCCGCGCCGTCGATGCGGGGGGAGCCCATGTCGACCGAGAGCTCGTGCGTCACCTCGTCGAGCTGCGCGTGCACGGTGACGGTTCGGAGCCCGGCGTCGGTGCGGATCGGGACGTCCGGCCCGGCGGTCGACCCGTCCCGGAGGAGGGCTTGGGCCAGGCAGCGGACGCCGTTGCCGCTCATCTCGGCGGTCGAGCCGTCGGCGTTGCGCAGCTCCATCCGCGCGACCGCATCCTCCCCGAGCGCCGGCGTGGCGCGGATCAGGCCGTCGGCGCCAATGCCGGTGCGGCGGTCGCAGAGCGCACGCGCCACATGCGGGTCGAGCGGGTGGGAACCGTCGGGGTCGAGCAGGACGAGGAAGTCGTTCGCCAGCCCGTGGTGCTTCGTCAAGCGCATGTCCATGTCAGTCTGCCAGCCCCGTGCTGTGGCCCCGAGCGGATTGTCGGCCACCCTCATGACCACCGATTCCCAGCTCGTCGAGGAGGGGCCCGAGCAGCTCGGCCGGTTCGTCGGCCCGCAGCCAGCGGATACGGGGATCGCGGCGGAACCACGATCGCTGGCGCCGGGCGAACCGCCGCGTGCGCCGCACCGCCAGCCCGACCGCCTCGTCGAGACCGCAGCCGCCGGCGAGGTAGTCGAACAGCTCTCGGTAGCCGAGGGCCTGGCGGGCCGTGCGGGACACTCCCCGGGGGTCGGCGAGCAGACCGGCCGCCTCCTCGACGAACCCGGCGGCCACCTGTTCGTGGTAGCGCGTCTCGATCCGGGCGGCCACCACGTCCAACGGCAGCTCGACCCCGATGAGCTGGAAGCGCGACGGCGGGTACTCCTCGAGGCCCGGGCCGAACGACGAGAACGGCCGGCCGCTGCCGATGGTGACCTCCAGCGCCCGGACGACCCGCCGTCGGTTGGTCGGCTCCATGCGCGAGGCGGCGACCGGGTCGAGCTCCACCAGGCGCCGGTGCAGCGCCCGGGTGTCATGCTCGGCGTCCACCGACGCGCGGGCCTCGGGATACCGACCCGGCACGGTCAGCTCGTCGATCAGTGCCCGCAGGTAGAGACCCGTCCCCCCCACGAGGAGCGCACGCCGTCCCCGCGCCTCGATGTCGGCCACCGCGGCACGGGCGAGCTCGGCGAAGCTCGCGACGGTGAACTCGTCCCACGGGTCGGCGATGTCGAGGAGGTGGTGGGGTACCTCGGCCCGCTGCGCCGGCGTCGGCTTGGCCGTCCCGATGTCCATGCCCCGGTAGACCTGCATCGAGTCGACCGACACCAGCTCCAGCGCCGGGTCACGCCGGGCGACGGCCAGGGCGAGGGCGGACTTGCCCGAGGCCGTCGTGCCGACGAGCGCCGCGTGGCGGGACGTCACGTGACGGCACGGTACTGCCCTGTCTCGTCCCAACTGCCCCTTTCGGCGACCCTGCCGGCGATCTACCCTGCTCGTCACACGGAAGCTCAGCCATCGCGAGTCCAGCACCGGAGTGCTGGACTCGCGCCGAGGAGGTGGTCATGGAACCGCATGTCGGTGACCACGTCGTGCTCGAAGGGGCGCGGGTCGGCCGGGCCCGTCGCCGGGGCGAAGTGCTCGAGATCATGCGCGGTGCCAGCGGCGACCGTTATCGCGTGCGTTGGGAGCACAGTGGACACGAGACCGTGCTCGCACCGGGCCCCGACCTGCGGGTCGAGTCGGCCGACGATTCGACGCCCGATCGAGTGGCCATGCGCGTCGACGTCTCGCTGACCGAAGATGCCGACCACACCGAGGCGGTCGCCCGGGCACATGTCGGTGGCCGCGAGTTCGCGGCGTGGGGGCGAGCTCGCCGCAATCCGACCGATCCCACCATGCCCGCGGTCGGCGAGGAGCTCGCCGTCGCCCGCGCACTGTCCGACATGTCCCACCAGCTCGTCGCGGCCGCAGCCGACTCACTCGAGTCGGCGCTCGGCCGCCCGGTGGCGCTGCACGTCTAGCCCACCGTCAGATCACGGTCGCCCGGCCGCGCACCAAGGCCTGACCGGCCGCCGTCCACCCCTGAGGTGCCGGCAAGCGATGGCCGGGCGACCGCGCTCTCCCCGGGCGGCCGGTCGCCTTCAGAGGTCCTTGGCGAAGCAGACCGACAGCTCGTCGCCCTCGTACTGCCCGTACGTCGGGATGCGGCGGTATCCCGCGGACTCGTAGAGGGCGATCGCTTCGGGCTGGCGGTCACCGGTCTCGAGCTGCAAGCGCCGATAGCCGAGCCGCACGGCCTCGGCCTCGAGCCGTGCCAGTAGCGCTCGGCTGACTCCTCGCCGGCGTGCCGCGGGCGCCGTGTACATCCGCTTGATCTCCCCGATGGCGGTGGCGCCACCGGGACACTCGGGTGGCCCCGGCACGAGATGCCCGGCGGCGTCCTCGACGAGCGGCCGGACCGCCCCGCAGCCAACGGGCTGGCCGCCGAGATAGGCGACCACGAACACGCCCTGCGGTGGGGTGACCTGCTCGCCCCGTACAGCCCACACGCCGGAGATCTCGTGATGGTCGCCGTCGGCCGGTCCGTCGGCTGCGTAACGCTCGTCCAGGTCGTCCATGAGTGCGGCGACGAGGGCCCGGGCGACCTGCCCGTCGAACGGCTCGGGCTGCACGACCAGGCCAGGTTCGACCCGGCGCGCTCGCGGCGCGGTCATCCGAGCTTCGGCGGGGCTGCCGGTCACGTCGGTGCTCACGGTCAGCCCACGGCGACGGGGATGCGGGTCCTGTGGCGGGCGGGCTCGGTGACGCGCACGAGGTCGCCGACCAGATGGTGGGGCGCAGCGCCCGTGATGGTGACCTGCCCGTAGGTGCCGGGACGCAGCGGCTCGGGCGACCGGAAGTGAACCAGCTTGTTGTGCCGGGTGCGACCGGTGGTGACCGCCAGGTCCTTGCGCGAGGGACCCTCGACCATCACCTCGTCGGTCGCCCCGACGCGGGCCCGGTGCCGGGCCAGGGCAGAACGTTCGACCACGACCCGCAGGCGCTCGAACCGTTCGGCGCACACGTCGGCCGGCACGAACTCGCCGGTGCGCTCGGCGGCCTCGGTGCCCGGCCGCGGGCTGTAGATGAACGTGTAGGCGCTGTCGTAGGCGGCCTCGGCCACCACCTCGAGCGTGCGCTCGAAATCGTCGTCGGTCTCGCCCGGGAAGCCGACGATGATGTCGGTGGTCACCGCCAGGTCGGCGACGCCGGCGCGCGCCGCCGCCAACCGCTCGAGGTACCGCTCGGCGGTGTAGCCGCGATGCATCGCCGCGAGCACGCGGTCGCTCCCGGCCTGCAGGGGCAGATGGAGGTGCTCACAGACCGCCGGCACGGTGGCCATCGCCTCGATCGTGTCGGGCCGGAGGTCCTTGGGGTGCGGGCTCGTGTAGCGGACGCGGCGGATTCCGTCGACCTCGCCCACGGCCCTGAGCAGGTCGGCGAACAGCGGCCGCACCCGCACCGACTCACCCGCCCGCCGCCGGGCGAGCGTGAGGTCGCGGCCGTAGCTGTTGACGTTCTGCCCGAGCAGCGTGACCTCGCTCACGCCGTCGTGGGCGAGCGCCCGCACCTCGTCGACGACCTCGTCGACCGTCCGGCTGATCTCGCGCCCCCGCACGGCAGGGACGATGCAGAAGGCGCACGAGTTGTCGCAGCCGATCTGGATGGTGACCCAGGCGGCGTACGGAACCTCGCGGCGAGCGGGCAGGGCGCTCGGGAACGCCTCACGGTCGTCGGCCGCGGTCTCCTCCAGGATCTCGATCAACGGACCGCCGCCGCCGGCCTGCCGCTTGCGGATGAGCTCGGCGGCCCGGTGGACGTTGTGGGTGCCGAACACGACGTCGACGTGGGGCGCCCTCTCCACGATGAGATCGCGATCCTTCTGGGCAAGGCAGCCGCCGACGACGATCTGCATGTCGGGCCGGCGCTGCTTGAGGGGCTTGAGCTGGCCGAGGTTGCCGTAGAGCTTGTTGTCGGCGTTCTCGCGGATGCAGCAGGTGTTGAGCACCACGACGTCGGCGTCGTCGACGCTCTCGACCCGGCGCATGCCGTCGGCTTCGAGCAGGCCGGCGATGCGCTCGGAGTCATGCTCGTTCATCTGGCACCCGAAGGTGCGCACGACATAGGTCTCGTCGGTCATCGGATCGTCGCTGTTGTAGAGGACCTGGCGCGGCCGCCGGTCGGTCGCACCGGACCCGGTCAGGCTACGTGACGGCTTCCACGACGACCCCACCGGTTCGACCTGTGCCGCCGCACCAGGCCGGGTGTGTGGCGGCCCCGGGAGACCACCACACACCCGATCCGATGGCGATCAGTCGTCGAGCGTGATCGGCTCGTCGAGCGACAGTTCGCCATTACCCTCGGCGGCGATCTTGCCGCCGCCGAGGGCGGCACTCTTGCCGTTGGCGGCGATCCTGCCGTTGCCGTTGCTGTCGCCGTCGCCATCACCGTCGCTGTCGACCAGCCCGCCGGAGGCACCGATGCCGAGCTGCGAGCGGATGCGCTCGGAGATCTCGACCATCACCTCGGGGTGCTCGGCAAGGAACAGCTTGGCGTTCTCACGCCCCTGACCGAGCTGCTCGCCGTCGTAGGTGTACCAAGCACCCGACTTCTTCACGAGGTCGAGGTCGACCCCGACGTCGAGCAACGAACCTTCGCGGCTGATGCCCTTGCCGTACATGATGTCAAACTCGGATTGTTTGAATGGAGGTGCGCAGTTCGAGGCAATGAAATCGTTGACGGAAAGAGTATGGTGTTCCTCGACCTCGATGTCATAGATGTCGAACCACTCGGTGGGAAGGACATCGACGACCTTGTCGTACCACACCTCTTCGCTCAGGGTGCCTCGCAGGAAGTCGCTGTCGAGGGAGTCGGCAAGGCGCTCCAATCGATCGCGCCGCAGCCGCGACAGACCCAGCACCTGCTTGAGGCCGCCCTGGGGGTTACCGGCACTTTCGCCCACCAATGCGGCGGCCAACGCTGGCGTGACACCACGACCCTGCAGGTAGGCAAGCACGGCCTCGGTCACGCTGGTCGGCAAGTAGCCTCGTTGCGACCCTCGGTGCTTGGCCAGCAGCGGATCCGCCAAGGCCTCGACCAGTACCCGCCCCCGGGGCCCCCACATGGGTATGGCATCTGCGAATAGGGCGACGTTGTCGACCCCCGAGACCCGCACCTCCCAATACGGCAGCTTGCCCTGCACCCGCCTGCCGTCGATGAGGCTGGGGCGCTTCTGCGTCGGGTCGTAGACCCGCACCGAACTGCCGATACCCCAACGGAGCAACAACCAGTGGAGCTGGTGAGCGAGCTGCGCGGATGTGGTCGTGAAGCCGAGTCGCACAGCACCGGTTTGCTCGCGAGTCACGTGACCATCGCTCTCCCAGATGCCGAACAAAAGGTTGGCGACAACATCTGCCGCGACGTCGGGAGCGAAGAACGCCGCTGGGATGCGCTTCTCCGGCGCTGTGTGCCCGTAGATACCAGCCCATCGAGCCAACTTGAGGACACCGTTGGCTTCGCCCTTGCGGTGGGAGAAGCTGACCTGGATGCCGCGCGGGTGAGCGTCACAGCCCAGCGATGATGTGATGGCTGCTGCGTCACTCTGAAGCGCAGGCTCGACGTTGGTGAACGAGACCGGCGTCTTCCCAGTTACGCACCCGTCACCGATGAGGTAGCCCAGTAGCCGGGCATGATCGGGTGGGACCGGTTCACTGTCGCCGAAGCCGAGGAACCGACGAGGGCGCGCTACCCGGTCGCCGGCACTGATCTCTCCGGCCTCGCGCCAGCCGGTGTCGGTGAGCACCTTGTGGTCTAGGGTGACCCATAGCTCCGTGCCGTCACGGAGCTTCAGGCCCACGCACTCGGCCTCGCCCTGGTCGAAGCGCTGCGTGATCGGCCGGATGTGGAGCTGCCCAGTCTTGTCGGCGGCCACGACCGAGCCGCCTGCACCCTGCCCGACGATGTCTTCGATGCGGTGCGTGAGGCCGCTCGCCGGATCGAAGACCTCGGTACCGGCGGCGAAGCACTTGTTCTTCACCACCTTGACCCGGGTGCGATTACCGACGACTTCGACGCCGTCTTTGATCGATTCGATGCGACGGATGTCGAGCCTGACGGAGGAATAGAACTTGAGCGCGCGACCACCCGGCGTGGTTTCGGGTGAGCCGAACATCACCCCTATCTTCTCTCGCAATTGATTGATGAAGAGGGCGATGGTGTCGGACTTGTTGAGGTTCGCGGTGAGCTTGCGCAGGGCCTGCGACATGAGCCGGGCCTGCAGGCCCACGTGGGTGTCGCCCATCTCGCCCTCGATCTCGGCCCGGGGCGTGAGCGCGGCCACCGAGTCGATCACCACCACGTCGATGGCGCCGGAGCGCACGAGCATGTCGGCGATCTCGAGGGCCTGCTCGCCCGTGTCGGGCTGCGAGATGAGCAGCTCGTCGATGTCGACTCCGATGGCCTTGGCGTAGACGGGGTCGAGCGCGTGCTCGGCGTCGACGTAGGCGCAGATGCCCCCGTTGCGCTGAGCCTCGGCCACGACGTGGAGCGCGAGTGTGGACTTGCCCGACGACTCGGGCCCGTAGATCTCGGTGATGCGGCCCCTCGGGAGGCCGCCGATGCCCAGCGCGAGGTCGAGCGCCAGGGCACCCGTGGGGATGGCCTCGATGGCCATCGTCCCCTTCTCGCCCATGCGCATGACCGAGCCCTTGCCGAACTGCTTCTCGATCTGGCCGAGCGCCATGTCGAGGTTCTTCTGTCGATCCACCGGTGTGGTCCTTTCTGCGGTGGTGCGGATTTCGGCGGTGGGAGCTGCCCCGAACGGGCGGCCCGTGTGCGATCTCAGTGCCATGGTGAGCCCTGACGACGAAGGTGATGAGGACATTAGAGAGTGGGTGTGACAGATAGGCGCATGGGAACGACAAGACTGTAGTTTCGAACGCCTGTTCGTTCAAGCACCAGCCGCCACGGCCCTCGCCGGGCCGGCGTCAGCCCAGGTGGCGCACGTGGATGTCCTCGTAGCGGGCACCGCGGGGCCCCAGGTGGCTGCGCACCAGGCGCACGTCGGGCACGGCGAACCGTGCCGAGATCGGACGGCCGACGACCGAGCCGGCGAGGCGGCGGGCCGTCCCCCGCGACGCCCGGGCGAGCGTGAGGTGCCCCCGGAAAGGCCGGTCCTCCGGGGGCCGGCCGAGGCCAGCAGTGGCTTCGACGACCGCGGCGGCGACGTCGTCGAGCCCGGCGACGGGCACCGAGACCACCCGCGACGACAGCGCCTCGACCCGAGGGCCCAGCACCGCCTCGCACGGGGCGCACGGCCCCAGAGCGGCGTCCTCCAGCGCATCGACGACCGCCTCGGGATCGTCGACGGTACCGAGGAACCGCAGCGTCACATGCCACTGGTCGCGGGTGGTCCAGCGCAGGCCTTCCCGCGCCGGGCGAGGCAGGTCGGCGATCAGGTCGAGGACGTCGCCGGGCACCGCCACCGCGACGAAGAGGCGCATCGGGCGCCGACCGGCAGCAGCCCTACGGAGCGGTGGCCGAGGGCGGGGGAACCGCGAGCTGGCGGAGACCGGTCGTCTGCGCCACCCCTTCCGCGAGGAGGGCGATGAGGGCCGGGGCCGCCTCGGCGAGCAGGTGGACCGTGCCGAGGCACCGCTCACCGTCCCACGTGCTCACGACGAACTGGTGGTCGTCGGGGTGCCAGCTGACGCGCAGGTAGCGCTCGTCTCCGCGGACGTCGGCCAACAACGCCCGCTGCGGCAGGCCCTGCGTCTCGACCACGCACGAGAGTCTGTCATGGAACGCCCCACCCGGAAACCACGACACGCCGCAGCCGAGTTGCGGTGCGTGGTCGGTCAGGGGTTGCGGCGGGTTCCGGCCAACGTGCGTCGCAACAGGTCGAGCAGCGAGATGCAGGCGAACTGGCGGACCCGGTCGCGGTCGCCCGGCAGCGTCACGGGCACGACGACGGGCTCGGCGTCACCCACGGCCACGGCCAGGAACACCGTGCCCGGCCGCTGTCCCTCCTGCTCGTCGGGTCCGGCCACGCCGGTGACGCCCAGACCCACGTCGGCCTTCAGCCGCCGCCGCACCCCGACCGCCATCGCACCGGCGGCGTCGCCCGTGACCACCGGCCCGACGGGGACGTCGAGCAGGTCGACCTTCACGTCGGTCGCGTAGGACACGACACCGCCCCGGAACCACTCGCTCGCGCCCGGCACGTTGACCAGCCGCGACGCGACCAGTCCGCCCGTGAGCGACTCGGCCACCGCGAGCGTGAGGCCGCGCTCGACCAGCAGCGCGGCCACCGCGTGCTCCATCGACTGGTCGTCGACACCGAACACGATGTCGCCGATCAGGCCCCGCACGACCTGTTCCTCGGCGTCGAGCAGCTTGGCGGCGCTCTCCTCGTCGTCGGCCTTGACCGTGATGCGCACCTTGAGTCCTTCGATCCCGCTGGCAAGGAACGCCAAGGTGGGCGCCGCGGGCCCGGCGCCGTCGAGCTCGGTCATGTGTTCAGCTAGCCGCTCGGCCAGTCCCGACTCGCTGTCGCCCCACGTGCGCAGGGTCCGTGAGCGGATGATCGCCAGCTTCCCGGCCCGGCGGCGCAGGTCGGGCAGCACCGCCCCGGACACGATCTCCTGCATCTCGTAGGGCACGCCCGGCACGGCGTAGATCACCTGCCCGGGCCGGCCGTCCGCGCCGTCGCCGGTGTCGCCGATCGGGCATATGAGCCCCGGCGCCGTGCCGGGTTGGGGATCGGCGATCGCCGTCGCACCCTGCGGCACCTGCGCCTGCAGCAGGTTGTTGGCCGGCATGCGCCGCCCCCGGGCGGCGAACCGCTCGAGGATGCGGTCGGCCACGTCGTCGTCGTGCACCAGCGGCACGCCCATCACCCGGGCGACGGCGTGGCGGGTGATGTCGTCCTGGGTGGGACCGAGGCCGCCGCAGACGATCACGGCGTCGGCACGGCTGAGCGCCAGCTCGAGGGCGTCGACGATGCGTTGGAGGTTGTCGCCCACGGTCTGCCCGTGGGTGTGATCGATGCCGGCCAGGGCCAGCTGCTCGCCCATCCAGGCCGAGTTGGTGTCGACGATCTGGCCCAGTAGCAGCTCGGTCCCGACGGCGACGATCTCGCAGCGCATAGCTCCCCGTTCCTGTCCCGTTGCCTCGTGCGGGCCGCGCCGTCAGGCCCGCATGCCACCGGCAGCGGTCGCCCGGCTGCCCTCCAGCACGTATTGGGCCCCGGTCACGAGCGTCAGGGCCACGGCGATCCACAGCATCCCCCCGGCGACCCAGGGATGATCGTCGGCCACCGCCGGGATCAGCGCCAACCCGACCGCCAGCGATTGCACCACCGTCTTCACCTTCGCCCAGAAGCGGGCCGGCACCGCCAGGCCGTGGCGTCCCCAGTACGAGCGGAACACCGAGATACCGACCTCGCGCCCGGTGATGAGCGTCACCGGGAGCCACCAGAAGCCGCCGTCGGCCACCAGCGCCCACATGGCGCCGAGCACCAGGGCCTTGTCGGCCAAGGGGTCGAGGAACGCCCCCGAGCGCGTGGTGCCCATGCGACGGGCCAACCACCCGTCGACGCCGTCGGTGGATGCCAGGACGAACCACGGGGCCAGCGTGAGGTAGGACGGTCCGACCCCGATGATGAGACCGCACAGCAGCGGCGCGAGCGCCAGCCGGGCCATGGTCACCGCGTTGGCCGGGGTGGCCAGCGCCGACGGTCCGAACGAGTTCGCCACGACCGTGCTCTCCGCACCCGTCACCCGGCTACCTCGGCCTCGAGGTCAGGGCCGGCAGCACCCGTGATCGTGACCTTCGCCAGTGCGCCGACCGCCAGCTCGGGCGGCACCGACACGACGCCGTCGATCTCGGGAGCCTCGCGGTGGCTGCGCGCGACGTCCGGGGAGTCAACGAGCACCTCGACGGTGCTGCCGATCAGCGCATCACGCCGCCGGGCGGTGATGCCGTCCTGTAGCTCACGCAGCTCGGCGAGTCGGTCGGCCGCCAGGCCCGGGTCGACCGCGCCGTCCAGTCCCGCGGCGTAGGTGCCCTCCTCCTCGCTGAAGGCGA
>OCZS010000772.1_pt1 | contig 10852 bp, 10 predicted proteins | sample 1539071 | NCBI WGS metagenome assembly OCZS01 (sample SAMEA3113584, study PRJEB22503) | soil metagenome | reverse complement strand
TGTGACGCTCCCCCGGGCGCGTCACGATCGGCATGAAGTCAAGGGTCTCGGCAAGTCCCGCAGGCGAGAAGAAGCGGGTCAGGAGCACGTTGGTATCGGGCAAGTAGAGCTGGTGGCTGTGGGTGTACTCCACAGGTCGCAGCGCGAAATGCCCGCCCTTCTCCTCGTCGAGGATGGAGCAGAAGACACTCGGGGAGTCGAAGGCGGGAAGGCACAGCCAGTCTATGGTGCCGTCGGTACCGACGAGCGCCGCCGTGTAGAGGTTCCCGATGACACCATGGTCCTCTATAGGCAGATACCCCACTCCAGCCTCCCTTCTAAGCATCGATGTCCGTGCCTGTATCTTACAGTGCCGTACATAAGGCTTGCGCCACATGTACGACGAGCATGTCAGCTAGTCAGCACGGCGCCTGTTCCAGGCGACTTGTCAGCTTTCCGTGTGCGAGGCCTGGCCTATAGGCGGCGCAGCCTCCGGGCTGAAGTGCTGACTGGCGAAGGCCGCAAGGCCTGAGCGTGCTGAAAGGCTCTAATAGCTGACGACCAGGGCGCCGCCGGCGATGATCAGGAGGACTCCTAGCGCCTTCAGGACGCTGAAATCGGCCCCGGCACCGAAGATCCCAAGGGCGTCGAGCACGAGGCCTGCGATCAGCTGGGCGGCTATGACCAGCGAGAGAGCGCGCGCCACACCGGCCTGTCCGGCCGCGACGGCGATGGAGCCTACTATCACGGCCCCGAGGACGCCGGAGGTCACCGCGTAACCTACCGCGCGGCCCGTAAACTCCGGTTTCGCCACCACCAACGAGATCAAGAGCGCGAACACACCGGTCGTAAGGCCCGAGATCGCGACCAGGACCAGGGGCCCTAGCGTTCGCTGGGCCGCCCCTGTCAGGCTGGTCTGGACGGCCACGCACACGCCCGCAAGTACCGCGAGGATGAGGGTAGATCTCATACTGTCCCCCTGAAGTTCGTGGTCTCAACGCAGGGCCCCGGTCGGGACGCCCGCAGGATTATACGCGGGTGGCGACCGTTTCTCCGGTTTGTGAGGTGGGTATACATCTGGTTGTTCTTTTCTTGATCGTGTTTGGTGAACGTACGGAGGATAATCGTGGAACAGATGCTAGGCGGAGCAAGGATCACCTTCCTCGGGCACGCGACGTTCAGGTTCGTGACGGCGGGCGGCGGGCAGATCATCATAGATCCATTCCTCACGGAGAACCCCCAGACCCCCGACGACATGAAGCATGTCGGTCATCTGGATACCATCCTGATAACCCACGGCCACTTCGACCACTTCTCGGACGTAGAGTCTCTCGCGGGGCAGACGGGCGCAGCGACGGTCTCCAACTTCGAGATCTTCTCCTACCTGCAAAGGGAGGGGATCGAGAACGCCATGCCTATCCAGAAAGGCGGCACGATCGAGGTCGGCGGTCTCAAGGTAACCGCGACCAACGCATTTCATTCTTCGAGCATACAGCTCGACGACGGCAGCTACATCTACGGTGGCGAGCCGATGGGCTACGTCATCGAGTTCGAGAGTGGCTTCAAGCTGTACCACGCGGGCGACACTGCGGTCTTCGGCGACATGCGCCTTATCGGGGAGATCTACAACCCCGACCTCGCCCTGCTGCCGATCGGCAACCAGGTGGTGATGAGCCCGCTGGAGGCGGCCCACGCAGCCAGGCTCCTCGGCGTAGAGCACGTCGTCCCGATGCACTACGGGACCTTTCCGTTCCTGCCAGGCACCCCGGAGGAGTTCCAGGAGCACGTCTCCGCCCTCGTCCCAGATCTCAAGGTCCACGTCATGAAACCTGGTGCCGACTTGTCGTCTTAGCGATCAGCGGTTGACGATCAGCTTTCAGCCCCGGCTAACCCGAGCCGGGGCTATATCGTTGCCGATAGCAAGACCAGCAACGCGGCGCGGGACACCTCCCCTGTAGCCCCGACTACATCACCGCCGATCCCACCAAACTTCGCTGCGGAGATTCGTAGGGCACCGAGCGCGACCAGGGGTGCCGCGAAGATGGCGAGCGGCGCGAGGGCGCTGGTGGCCAGAAGGAATGGCAGCGGCGCCAGCAACGCAACGACGACGGCGGGAGTACGGTGTGGCCCGGAGAGCGCCCTTACAAAGGGCACGGAGGAGGAGCGCGGATCTGCGGGCTCGCCGAATGCCAGCATGAGGAGCATCGCCGACCGGGCCGCGACCTCACCCGCTAACAGGGCGAGGGCGGCACGAGCTGGAGAGATAGCGCAAAGCGCGGCGAGTGCGCCCACGGTAGGAGCGTAGACCAGGAAGAGCGCGCCGAGACCGCCGATGCCGACGCGGGTATCTTCGAGCACATCGCGGCGCCGGTCGGGACTCCCGTGGGCCATAATCGCGTCACCGACGTCCAGAACGCCATCGGCGTGGTGCAGACCGGCGGCGAGAAGCACGGCCCCTAGCGCGAGCGTGGCGCTTACACCAGGAGGCACGATGTGGGCCGCCAGTAGCAGGACCGCTCCAGGCAATCCCGTAAGGAGACCGATTAGTGGCAACAGGCGGACCTCACGCGCGGCCTCTTCCAGAGAGGCCCCGCGAACCGGAAGGACTGTGAAAAAAGACAGGAGACCCTTCAACTACTTGATCCTGACGCCGACCCCGGCGATGCAGAGGTGGACCTCCTCGGCCGCCTCGGCCGCCCGCTGGTTGACCAGCCCAAGCACGTCGCGGAACCTCCTCCCCGCGTCGCTCTCCGGCACGACCCCGAGTCCGACCTCGTCGCTCACAAGCAAGAGAGGCACGCTGAGATCTCCTGCCCCGGCCAGGAACCGATCGAACTCAGGCAGCGCCGGCTCATCCCTGGCCGAAACCCACAGGGTGAGGGAGTCGAGCAGGACCGCATCCCACTTCTCCGCCGCGCCCAGGACTTCGTCGAGGCCCCCGATCTCCAGCGTACCCCACCCACAAGGCCTGCGCTCCCTGTGGAGCCGGATGCGCCTCTGCAGGTCCTCGTCCCCATCCTCAACGGCCGTGGCCACATAGAGAACACGCTCGCCTCCCAGCGAGGATGCCAGGCGCTCGGCGAAAGCGCTCTTCCCACTGCGGGCGCCGCCGAGGATGAGGGCGCGGACGGCTACAGCTCCTCCTTGATCGCCTCGACGAGCAGCCCGTTCTCCACTGGGCTCCTGACCGCGACGCGGAAGTACTCAGGTCCGAGCCCATAGAAGGGCCCACAACCCCGCACGAGCACCCCCTTCCTGGCGAGCCGCCCCGGCAGTCCATCGGCCCCCCGGACGAGCAAGAAGTTCGCGGCCCCCGGGAAAGGTCGTAGGCCGGGGAGGGCATCGAGCGTCCCGAAGAGGTCTTCGCGCAGGCGGGCCACCTCGACTTTCGAGGCTTCGGCGAAACCCCTGTCTCTGACTGCGGCGATCCCCGCCGCGGCGGCGACGGCGTTCACCGGCCAGGAAGGCTGCAGCGCCTGGACGCGTGCGGCGTCGTGGCACACGAGACAGCCGAGCCGCAGGCCGGGTATCGCGAAGAACTTGGTGAAGGACCGCGCAACCCAGAGCCCTCGGTCGACCATGTCTGTGACGCTGATCTCTGGAACGAAGTCGGCGAAGGCCTCATCGACGACCAGAACTGCGCCGGCCTCCTCTACACAGGCCGCCACCTCGAGGACTTCTTCGCGGCCGAGCATGTCGCCCGTAGGGTTGTTCGGGTTGCAGAGGAACACCACAGAGACACCTTCGAGGTCTCTGTACGAGGTGGGATCCCAGCCGAAACCCTCCTCCTCGCGCCTCCTGGCTACCCTGCGGACAGGCTCCATGCCTGAGGCCCTGGCCGCCGCCGCGTATTCCGAGAAGGTGGGCTCGAGCACGAGCGCCCTTCCGCCCGTTGCTGCCGCCCTGGCTGCGAGGAACAGCGCCTCCGCCCCGCCGTTGGTCGGCACTACCATCTCAGCACCGACGCCGAGGTAGGCGGCCAGCGCTTCGCGCAACCCGCTATATTCCAGGTCGGGATAGCGGCCTGAATCCTCGTAGAGGGCCCGCCTGGCGGCTTCCAGAGCGTTACGCGGCGCGCCGAGGGGGTTTATGTTCTGGCTGAAGTCGAGTAGCTCCCCGGCACGGACGTCGAGGGACCGCGAGACGAGGTCGCCGTGGGCACCGTGGTGACGGTCGCCGGGGTGCTGCGCCCAGCCCCTAACCACGAAACACCCTCTCCGCCAGAAACAGCAGGATTCCGGCCAACACACAGCAGCGGCGCATCAGGCGCACCGCGCGCCCGATATCGTCAGGAGCGGGAAGGCGTCCATCGCCGAGTATCGGTCCTTCCCGCAGCACCCCGCCGTACGTGTTGGCGCCTCCCAGCCTGATACCGAGGGCGCCGGCGAATGCGGCCTCGGCCATCCCGGCGTTGGGGCTGGCGGTGAGTGGGCCGTAGCGAACGGCGATCAGGAGCGTGCGAAGTGGCCGTCCCGCGACAGCCGCGGTGGAGAGCATCGTAAGCCTCGACGGCGCCAGGTTGGCGAGATCGTCCAGACGGGCAGAGGCCCATCCGAGGTCTTCGTAGGGAGGTTGCCTGTAGCCAACCATCGAGTCCAGCGTATTCACAGCCTTGTATGCCAGCGCGCCTGGCGCACCGAAGAGCACGCCGTAGAGCATGGGGGCCACAACACCGTCGCTCGTGTTCTCTGCGACCGATTCCACGGCGGCCCTGCAGATCTCGGATTCCGACAGGTCTCCCGTATCCCGCCCGACGAGGTGACCCACCTGCGTTCGCGCCCTTTCGAGCCGTCCCTCGCGCAGCCCCGTCTCGACTTTCTGTGCAGCCTCGGCGAGGCCGCTCATAGAGAGCGTGGTCGAGATCAGGGCAGTCCCTATCATCCACCTGGGTTTGCAGGGCACGAAGCCGAGGATCTTCCGCGTGGAGACGAAGACCAGCGAAGGCGTTGAGACGGCGAGCACGATGCCAGCGAGGCGCCTGGATCTCGGGCTCTCTAATCTCAGCGCCCTCTTCTCGAACGCCGAGATCACAAGCCCCATCAAGACGGTCGGGTGTATGGTTTCTGGAGGTTCGCCGAGCACGCCGTCGAGGAGCAGCGCCGCAGCGACCTGTCCCCCTCTTTGCGGGCTCATTCTCTGCGGGGCGCCCCTCGGGGCTTCTCATTGTCCGAGAGAGCAGGACGGCCGCGGAGCGCCCCGACCAGCCCGCCAGCCGTTCCGAGGAGGACGGCGCGCAGGACGAAGTTGGCCATAGACCGACCGAGATCCCGCAGACCGGGTGGTTGCAGGGTCGCCTCGACCTCTTCAACCTGCGCCGGTGGCGGGAGATCCCTGACCTTCTCCGGGGAGGCCCCGCGCGCTTTACGCTCCTGCCGGATCTCCATACGTACCTCGTTTACGTAGGAGACGATCTTGGGGGCGGCCTCACGCGCGTAGTCGCGGGCGGCCCCTGCGAGCAGCGTCGCCTGCAAAGCGGTCGTCAGAAACAGTGTGATCCCCACCATGACGGCGACCACCGTAGCCGCCAGGGCGCCGTCGCGTAGCAGCAGTGATCTGTAGGGCACCCCGGGGTCGAGGCGCGTGGGGCGTACCCTGAGGGCCGCCAGTATGGCCAAGAACAGGAACAGTGCAAGGGCCAGCCGCGTCCTGTACTGCGCTATGGCGGCAAGGACCCAACCAGGCGTATGGACGGGGTCGACGAAGAGGAAATACAGGTCTGAGGCGAGCGCGACGAGCACACCCGCGAGCCCGTAGAAGTAACCCGTCCTGATCGGTCCCGAAACTCTCCTCGGCTGTCCGTACATACAGGGAGGATACAGCATCCCCCGCGATGGGCCCTGTGATCGAAGTACCCCCACGCCTCTCAAGCGGTACGCGATCGGCCATCAGCTTTCAGCTTTGGCCAGCCTCTCCGGCCGCTCGGGAGGCAGAACCCAGAACAGGGCTATCTTCGAGAGGGGGAGGTCTAGCTGGGCCGGCACGCTAGTCCTGCACCATCGCGCGTCCCTCGGAGACTTCCAGGGCGTAGCCCACGGCCTGATCCAGGGTCATGGATCTTCCCTTCTCCCACTCTTCCTGCCAGACGGCCTCCTCAAGCCGGGAGCGCGCCGCATCTATGCGCGGCTCGATGATTGCGCGCTCCTCTAGTAGCCAGGGAGCACCAGTAGCCTCGCGATACCCTGCTACCCCGCCCCACAGCCGCGCTGCCCTGCGGATCCCTCCCCTCGCAGCAGCGACGCTTGCAAGGACGTCCAAGGCGAAATCCATACCCGGTGTTTGGGCCTGCTCCTGTAATTCTCTTATGGCCTCCACGCAGAGTTCCTCAGCCCGGTCGGGATCGTTCCGGGAAAGCGCCAGGAACCCGAGGCGGCTATTGGCGAGAGGGGCCATGCCCCTATCTCCGACCTCTCGGAACAGTTCCTGGGACTCCCGGACCAACGCCTCCGCACGCTCGTACTCGCCGGTTATCGCCGCTGCGAACCCGGTGTTGTAGGCCAAGATGGCGATGATTTGAACGTCACTGGCCTCCCTGGCCAGGCTCAGGCTCTCCTCCTGCATGGCGGAAGCACGCGCGTAGTCGCCGCGATAAACGTTCAACATGGCGAGCGCGTTGAGCGCTACGCTCACGTCCCTTGCGGTGCCCGCTGCCCGGCTCAGGGCGAGGCTCTCCTCCAGCAACGCCTCGGCTCTCTGGAGATCACTCCGGTCCAAAGCTATCCATCCGAGAAAGCAGAGCGCATAGGCCTCTCCCCTCCTGTCCCCGACCTCCCGATACAGCGAAAGGCTCGCTTCGAGGTCCTCCACCGCCCGCACGTAGTCGCCCTGCCTCAGCTCCAGGTACCCCAGACCAAGCGACGCCTCGCCCCTGACGCCGACAGGAGCGGCCCCTCCCCCTGACAGACCTGTTCCCAGCCAGTGCCGGCCCTCGCTAAAGTGGCCCCTGACGTTCCAGAAGCGCCACAGGGCGCCCCCGATCCGCAGCGCCGACTCCGCGTCCCCGGCTTCGAGCGACCGCGAGAGCGCCGCCCTGAAGTTGTCGTGCTCGGCCTCAAGCCGGTCCATCCACGACACCTGATCCGCACCCGTCAACTCGGGCGCGGCCTCTTCCGCAAGAGCCAGGAAGTATCGTATGTGCGCGCGCCCGATCTCCTCGGCCTCCCCGCTATCTTGGAGTCTCTCGCGAGCGTACTCGTGGATCGTCTCGAGCATCACGAACCGCGGCTCGCCCTCCGGCCCTTCCTCCTGCCTTAAGAGGCTCTTGTCGAGGAGGGAGGAGACACCCTCGAAGGCGTCCAAGGGCAGATCTCCCCCCGCGTCGCACACTGCCTCTATAGCGTCAAGCGTCCTGCCACCGGAGAAGACGGCCATCCGCGCGAACAGCGTCTTCTCGCCTTCGTCGAGCAGCGCGTGGCTCCACTCTATTGCGCCCCTCAGGGTCCTCTGCCTCTCGGGCAGGTCGCGCGCTCCCCCGGTGAGGAGCTTCAGGCGCCGCCCGAGCCTGCCTAGCATGGCCCTGGGCGGAAGGAGCTTGACCCTCGCCGCGGCTAGCTCTATGGCGAGCGGCAAACCGTCGAGTCTCGCGCAGATCTCGGCGACCGCGGGGGCGTTCTCGCTGGTGACCGCAAAGTCCGCCTTCGCGGCCGTCGCCCTCTCTATGAAGAGCCTGACCGCCTCGTAGTGGGAGAGGGCCTCGAGACCGGGCAACCTCTTCGTGTCCGGAACACTCAGGGGCGGCACCGTGTACTCGTGCTCGCCGTAGACCCCGAGCGGGATGCGGCTGGTGGCGAGCACCTTGACCTGCGGTGCGGACAGCAACTCGCCCGACATCGGGGCGGCTTCCAGCACCTGCTCGAAGTTGTCTAGCACTAGCAGCAGGCGTTTGTCCTTGAGGTAGTCCCTCACGCCCTCAGTGAGCGGTCGATCTCCGCTCTCCCTGACGCCGAGTGCTTGCGCGACGGTCGGGACTACCAACGTGGGGTCGCTGATGGTGGCCAGCGCCACGAAGAAGACGCCGTCCTCGAACTCCTCCAGGAGGTCCGCGGCGGCCTGCAGGGCCAGCCGGGTCTTGCCCGTGCCCCCGGGACCGGTGAGGGTAAGGAGGCGCACTTCCGGGGCAAGAAGCCGCCCCCGGACCTCCCCAACCTCCCTCTCGCGCCCGACGAGCAGGGTCGGCTGCATGGGCAGGTTGTTCGGGCGGCTCTCGAGCGTCCTCAATGGAGGGAAACCGGCGGGCAAATCCGGCGCCAGGAGTTCGAAGACGCGCTCGGGACGGGCGAGGTCCTTTAGGCGGTGGTCCCCCAGATCCCGCAGTTGTGCGTCCACCGGCAGTTGATCACGCACCAGCTCCTGGGCCGGCAAAGAGAGGAGCGTCTGACCCCCGTGGGCCGCAGACAGAAGCCTGGCGACCCGGTTCAGGGGAGGGCCGAAGTAGTCCCCGTCCCTCTCCTCGGCGCTCCCCGTGTGAAGCGCCATGCGCACCAGCGGGGGTCCGGCCTCGATCCAGTCTCTATCTACCAGCAGTGCCCGCTGGGCGGCGAGGGCTACTTCTAGGGCCTCAGGAGCGGTGGGAAACGCGGCGCAGAAGGCATCTCCCACCGTCTTGAAGACGTGCCCCCCGTTGGCCTCTATGACGCTGCGCAGGATTTCGTCGTGGCGAGCCAAGGCGGCGCGCATCGTCGCCGGGCTCTCCTCCCACATCCTGCTCGAGCCCTCTATGTCGGTGAACAGGAAGGTCACCGTGCCGCTGGGCGGAGCGACCACGTTGGGACTCCCTTTTCCTAGGCGGGCGTCTCTTCAACTGGAACTATAGATGCACTACAGAAAGCGGCGCAAGGCTCCCCGGTCAGGAGACAGGCTCCGTCACGACGGGACGTCCCTTCAGGAGAAAATACAGCCCGGCGAGCACGACGCCCCCTCCGACGATCGTCAGAAGGCCCGGCCTTTCGGAGAGCACGAGCCAGGCCAGGAGCGCTGCGACGACGGGCTCGGCCAGGATGGTGCCCGAGATGATGGAGGCCTGCACGTAGCGCAGGGCCCAGTTGAAGACCGTATGGCCCATAAGCTGCGGCCCAGCGGTGATCGCCGCCAGCCAGAACCAGGTTTCTCCGGAGTAACCCCAGAGACGGACGTCGAAGCCGAGGGCGAAGGGCAGCAACGCCGCCGCTGCCGCCGAGTACACGACGATGGAATAGGGGAGCACACCGACGCCCCCGGTGGTGCGGGAGGAGCGACCGATCAGGACGTACACGGCCACCGTCACGGCCCCGACGAGGGCGAGCGCGTTTCCCAGCACGGCGGCCGATCCTACGGTCCTGTCGAAGGCGATGAAGGCCGTGCCCGCTATGGCGACCACGATGCCGAGGAAAGATAGCGGGGTGGTGCGCTCTCCGAAGAGTAGGTATGCCAGTACAGCCACGAAGACGGGCTGGGTGGACACGAGGACGACACTCGCGGCCACGCTCGTATAGTCGAGCGAGGAGATCCAGAACCCGAAATGGGCCCCTAGCGCCACGCCTGAGGCTATCCCCACGTAGAGTGCACGGCCCCTCGGGAAGCCGTCCTTCCTCACGAGCGCCGGCGGCAGGAGCACGGCGGCCCCAAGTGCACACCTCCAGAACGCGATGGCAATGGCAGGGGCCTCGGCCAGCCGGATAAAGATGGCGGACGCCGATACTGCGAGCACCCCTACGGCTACGGCAGGGAGAGCAACCCTACCCCATGCCTTATCCTGTACCAGGCCAGAGCCCCACTTTCCCTGACTAACTGCCCCCTACGGGACCACTTCTTGCGCCACATAGGACTACTATACACCGGCTCCGCCACAGCGAGCAGGCCAACCCTGCCAAAGGAGGCGACAGTCCTGACGCAGTGCAATGGGTCCGTCACCACAAGGACCTCCCCGATACCTCTGTGGTGTGCGATCTCAGCCACCCTCACGGCGGATTCCCAGGTGTTCCTTGCGGTATCCTCGCGCAGGATCGCCGCCTCTGGTACACCCATCTCCCGCAGGATGTCCGACATCACGACAGCCTCACCGGGCGGATGTTCGCCCTCACCGCCGGTCGGTACCAGTAGATCAGCCAGGCCCCGACCGTACAACTCGCCCGCGTGACGCGTCCTGACCTCCAGCGTAGGACTCGGTCTCCCACCCGGCAATACTTGCGCCCCGAGAACCACGACGACCCGGGGTCTGGCCCTTTTGCCGTCAGGGGCTGAGGTCGATGGCCGACCCACGTACACCCTCAAGAGCTGCCGTAGCAGCCCGAGGATGCCTCCCCGAAACGGACCCTTCAACGCCGGGCCTCGCGCCTTGCCAGCTCCAGATCCCCTGGCGAGTTGACGTTCATCAGCAGGAGGCCGGGGTCCCCGAACCGCCTTAACTCTTCCCCGACGTACTCGACCTCATCAACCCCTTCGATAAACCCTTGCACGGCCCGCGCCCCGCCGTCGAGCGCCGTCCCGAGACGTGGCAGCAGCGTCCTGGCGTAGGCGGCGCAGAGCGGGTGGATTCTGCCCCGGTATCGGGGGACCGCAGCAAGAACGCGGCCCCTGGCCAGACGCCCGAGCAGGTAACTTACCATGCTCTGCGTCAAGAAGGGCATGTCACCGGCTGCGACGAAGGTTAGCGGGTAACGTGCGGAGGCGAAGCCAGCCTCCATACCGGACAGCGGTCCAAGTCCGCCAGGTCGCTCGCCGGTGATGTATCTGACTCCTTCGAGTCTGACACCGCCATCTCCGACTACGAGCACCTCCTGGCAGCATCCTGTGAGCGCGTCTCTGACACGTTCTATCAGGGGCACCCCCTCGACCTCGAGGGATAGCTTCTCGCGTCCCATCCTGCGGCTGGCGCCGCCGGCCAGGATTATGCCCGAGG
>OCZS010000771.1_pt1 | contig 10855 bp, 12 predicted proteins | sample 1539071 | NCBI WGS metagenome assembly OCZS01 (sample SAMEA3113584, study PRJEB22503) | soil metagenome | reverse complement strand
CCAGCCGCAGGAGATCCGCGGCTCGGGCGATCTCTGGATCGCTGAGGGCCTGCTGAGCTACGACGGGGGCACCCCGCTCCACTACGTCAAGATCATCCAGTTCCGCGGCGACAAGGTCGAGCGCGAGACCCTCTACTTCGCCGAGCCGTTCCCTGCGCCGGACTGGCGCCGGCCGTGGGCCCAGACCGATCCGCGACCCAAGCGGCAACACGACCTGCCGGAGCACATTCTCGGCGGGAACTGACCCGACGATCGAGCGCGGTGGCCCTAACGCACGAGTCTCACCCCGTCGGGGTCAGCCGTTGTTCTCGGGCGCGCTCAGGCCCGCGCCGGGGCCTTCGCCGGTCCCCGGGCCGCTTCCGCCGGGCTGCCGGGTGTTGATGTCCGGATCGTCCGGTACAGCGTCGGCGCCGCCCACCGCGGTCTCGGCGGTGTCGAAGCCAGAGCCGGCCTCGGATGCCTCGGCGTGGGTCGGGTCGGAGGGATCGTTGGGTCGGGCGCTGGTGTTCACTCCTCGACTCTAGACAAGGGGTAGTCATCGTTCCGGCGCGGCACCCTGGTCATATCCGTGGCGCCCAATCGACCCTTGGGTAGCGACCAGTCGCGATATATCGTTGATACATCGAGCGGAGTCCTGAAAGGACCGGATCACCATGACGTGTGGCTACGCGGCTTCCTCCCCATGGCTGTGGTTCGAGCGGGAGGCGAACCTGGCCGACTGGGTCGCGAAGATGACCGTCCGGCCTGGCTACCGCACCAAGCACACCTTCGGGTCGTGGGCGATGTGGGGGGGCCCGCAGTGGGGCCCGATGTGGTTCAACCGTGGACCCAAGGCGCGGCGCGGTGACGTCCGCGCGGCGATCCTGGCCGTGCTCGCCGAGCAGTCGATGAACGGCTACCAGATCATCCAGCAGATCGCCGAGCGCAGCGGCGGTGTGTGGAAGCCGAGTCCCGGCTCCATCTATCCCACCTTGCAGCAGCTCGAGGACGAGGGCCTGGTCCGCGCCGAGACCGACAGCGGCCGTCGCAGCTACGCCCTGACCGAGGAGGGCCAGGTGTACGTCGCCGAGCACGCCGACGAGGTCGCCGCCCCCTGGGCGGCGATGAGCGAGGCCGCCGACGGCGACGACATCCGGCCGCTGATCGGGCAGATCGCCGCCGCGGTGTGGCAGATCGCCTCGGTGGGCACCCCCGAGCAACAGCGGAAGGGGCGCGAGGCACTGGCCGATCTGCGCCGCCGGCTGCACACGATCCTGGCCGACGATGAGACAAAGGAGTAGGTACCGCCGATGACCGACCGCATTCCCCCACAGGTTCAGCTCTGGACCTGGCCGACCCACCTGGAGCCCGGCCGGATCACCCGGAGCGCCGCAACTCCGGCCACGCCGGTCCGGATCGGTGATGCGGAGCGTGACCGGGCGGTGTCCAGCCTCGGCGACCACTTCGCTGCCGGCCGGCTGACCCGCGAGGAGTTCGATACCCGGGTCGACCAGGCCATGGCCGCCCGCTTCGACAACGACCTGCGGCCGCTGTTCGTCGACCTGCCGCGAAGCGAGGCACCCACCCCCGGCCCGGCGTACGCCACTGCGCCGGGGATGCGGAGTGCGTGGCCGCTGATGCTGATGTGGTGGCTGCCGTTCCTGCTGGTCGGCTCGATCGTCGCCGCCGTCCTGATCGGCGCCCCCTGGCTGATCTGGGGGGTCATCTGGGTCATGGTGATGACCTCGCTCCTGGGCCGCCGCCGACCCCATCGCGGGTACCGCTACTACCGCTGACGCAGAAATCGAGCGGCGGTCCACCCTGTGGGTGGACCGCCGCTCGGCACTTCGGGGCTAGGCAGACCGGCGCAGCGGATCTCGATCGCCAGTGCCTTCTCGCCGTAGACCACCGCAGCGGCGCGCTTCTTGGTGGTCTTGCCACCATGGTCGTTCATCCTGGCCGCCGAACTGGGCAGGTTACGAAGCGGTCATCCCGGCCGGGAACCCCACGCCGGTCAGCGTCTCCGATGCGGCCCAGAGCCGCTCGGCCATCCCCACGTCACTGGCGGCGGCGGTCCGGCCGACCAGGGTCGGATAGCCGCGAAGCTCCCGTAGACCGTCCGGCCCGACGTAGCTGCCGCCGGGCAGGTCCTGGGTCGCCGCATAGGCGGTGGGGAGCGCGCCCCTCGCCGCACTCTGGGCCACGATTCGGTTGAGCAGCGCCATGACCCCGTCGACGACCTTGTTGCCGTAGTGGGACTGCAGGTTCGTCGCCGAGTAGCCGGGATGGGCGGCCAACGCCCGCACCGGTGATCCCGCCGCCGTCAGTCGACGCTCCAGCTCGAGGGTGAACAGGAGGTTGGCCAGCTTGGACTGCCCGTACGCCTCCCAGCGCCGGTACGGCCGGCGCTCCCAGTTGAGGTCGTCGAGGTCGATCTGACCCATCCGGTGCGCCCCGGACGACAGCGTGACCACCCGGTCGGTGATCTGCGGCAGCAGCAGGTTGGTCAGGGCGAACGGGCCGAGGTGGTTGGTCCCGAACTGGATCTCGAAGCCGTCGGCGGTCCGGGCGAAGGGTGGCACCATCACGCCGGCGTTGTTGATCAGCACGTCGACCGGGTCGGCCGTCGCCGCAGCGAAGGCCCGGACCGAGTCCAGCCGCGACAGGTCGAGCTCGCGTACGCCCACGTCGCCGTCGAGCTCCGCGGCGGCCCGCTCCCCCTTCGCGACGTTGCGGACCGCAAGGGTGACGCGCGCACCTGCCCCGGCGAGCATCCGGGCGGCCTCGAAGCCGATGCCGCTGTTGCCGCCGGTGATCACCACGTGTCGGCGGCTCTGGTTGGGGATGTCGTCAGAGGTCCAGCGCGCTGCGGCCATGCTTCCAGCGTGCCAGACGCCACAATCGCCGATCCTCGCCCAGTAGGTGCCACTACACCGCCTTGACCTCGATGCCGCCGACGTTGGTGCGCAGCGTGATCTTGTGTGGGGAGGCCGAGTCGCGGTCAACCGAGATGTCGGCCCCACCGACGGAGGTAGTGGCGTCGACCGCGTAGGCCGTGCCGCGCGGCACCTCGACCGAGATCGCCCCGAGGTCGGTTGTCGCCCGCACCGTGGTCGGCGGCTCGCGGAAGTGCAACGAGGTCGCGCCGGCGTCGGTCTGCACGGTGACCTCGTCGCCGGCCAGGTTCTTCGCCTCCACCGCCCCTGCGTCGGTCTCCACGCGGATGTCGCCGTCGAGTTCGTGGAGCTCGACGGCGCCCGCGTTCGTGGTGATCGTGACGGCGGTCATCGCCGGCACCTGGATCCGGAAGTGGACGCTACAGCGGAAGGTGTTCGCGGCGCAGCCGCTCTCGGTCAGCTGCAGCGTGGCCCCGTTGACCTGGTGCGACGTACGCGGCTTGTCGTTGCGGTACTCGTATGTCTCGGTCACTGTCAGCGGCCCTTCAGCGGCGACCACGCTCACCGCACCTGCCCGGCCGTCGATGACCAGGTCGGTGACCGGCTCGGTGATCTCGTAGGACTGCTGCTCCGTGCGTAGACCGGGGGCAGTGCAGCTGGCGGTGGTTGCCGCGATGACCCCGGCAACCAGGAGGCCGAGAGCTCGCCTCCCGGCCAGCGAGGGCCTTCCGACCGGACCGGAACCTGATGTGGTCATCGCACCCACGCTTTCAGGAGGCGCTCGCGGTCGGGACCAGCGGCTCGGCCGACGCTAACCGCGGCTGCCGGAGGGCGAGGCCGACCGTTCCCCAGAGCAGAGCCAGCAGCAGGTTCTCGGCGACCGGGAACAGCGCGTTGGCGACGTCGCCCAGCGGGAAAGCGATGATCAGCAGCACGCCGCACCACCAAGGCAGCAGACGGGCGCGGAGTACGGCGATGCCCAGCAGGGTGCTGCCGATGAGCAGCACGAGCCCGGCGCCGATGCGGATGGTCAGCAGGTACTCGAAGTCGCGGACCACGACGGTTGCGCTGAGGGCCAGCATGATGCCATAGCCGACGATCGTGGCCACGGTGCCGGTCGTTCCCAGCCAGCCGTAACGGCGAAGACCGCGGTGAGCCTGGTGCAGGCCGACGACCGCGCCGATCACCGCCCCGTACGCCAGGAGCAGGACTCCGCGGTAGACGAACTCGCTGGCTGTGTCGACGATTCCCTCGGGGGGCATGAGCCCGCCGAGGACGGTAGACACGACGAGCGCAGCGGCGGCGATCAGACCGGCCGTGCTGCCCCGCGGACGAATGTGAGACATGACTTCCCCCGTGGTGATGGATTCGGGACTGATGACATCCCAAACGCTAGTAAGCGGGGACTCGGCAGGGACCAGTAGATCTACCGGTCGGGCTACCGGTGGCGGACTACCGGTGTGCCCTGGTCGACCGCCTCGGGCCAACGGTCGGCCGTGCCCAGTCGGGAGCGTGCTCGGGTCGCGGCCCGATGGCGATGGCCCGCGCCGGCAGACCCTGCAGGACCGGGAAGCGGTCGAGCAGTCGGAGCGGCAGCGGCGCGGTCGCGGGCGGACGTCTGCCGGCGCTCACCGCCGGCGGGTTGGCGAGCGCCGCGCGCGGACCGGCTAGGCCGGCGTGCGCCACGCGCTGGAAGGCCTGGATCGTCGCGGCCGGCCAGGCCCGGCGCCGCTGCACCGCACGTAGCTGAGCGACCGTCACCGCGGAGCCCGACCGCAAAACGGGACCGAGGATCCGGCCCGCGGCGACGGCGTCCTGCACGGCAAGGTTGATCCCGACCCCGCCGACCGGGGACATCGCGTGCGCCGCGTCGCCGATCAGCAGCAGGCCGTCGGCGTACCAGCGCCGCAGCCGCTCCAGCCGGACCTTGAGCAGTCTCACGTCGTCGAACGAGGTCAGGGCCGCCGCGCGGTCACCGAGCCAGGGCACCAGGCCCGCCAGCCGGGCCCGAAACGCCTCGATCCCGTCGGACCGCAGTGCGGCGTCGTGGCCCTTGCCGATCACGTAGCCGCACTGCCAGTAGTCGCCCCGGTCGATCATGATCATCAGCTGCCGTTCGCCGACCCAGCCGCCGATCCCACCCGGGTCGGTAGCCGTCCGAGGCAGCCGGAACCACCAGACGTCGATCGGAGCACCGAAGGTACGCGGGCGCAGCCCGGCGGCTGTGCGTACGGCCGAGTCCCGCCCGTCGGCGCCGACGACCAGGCCGGCCCGAAGCTCATGCCCGGTGCCGGTCGTCCGGTCCCGGTAGCCGACTCCGACGACCCGACCCTGCTCGTACGCCAGCCCGGTCACCTCGGCATTGCGGCGCAGGGCGAAGGACCGGTCCTCCGCGGCGGCCGAGGCGACCAGCTCGAGGAAGTCCCACTGCGGGACCAGGGCGATGTGCTGATGCGCCCCCGGCAGCCGGCTGAGGTCGGCGACCGTCCACAGTGAGTCACCGAGATGCACCTGGCCGCGGTCGATCCGTCGTTGCGGCAGCGCGGCGAACCGCTCCCCAAGGCCGAGCTCGTCGAGCAGCGTCAGCGTCGAGGCGTGCACCGTGTCGCCGCGGAAGTCGCGGAGGAAGTCGGCGTGCTTCTCCAGCACGGTGACCGCCACCCCGGCCCGGGCGAGCAGCAGCGCGAACACCAGGCCGGCGGGACCTCCGCCGACGACGACGCAGCCGGTGCGCTCCACGGCCATACCCCCGACGTTACTTCCCCGACGTGTCAGCGCGGGTCGTGGTCATGGCGACGACCCACGTTGACAGTCGGAAGGATGGGCGCGTGGTCATCGACGCCGAGCTGGCCCGGCTCCTGGTCACCCGGCAGTTCCCACAGTGGGCGGACCTACCCATCACCGAGGTCAGCCGCCAGGGGTGGGACAACCGCACGTTCCGGCTGGGGACCGAGCTGAGCGTACGCCTGCCCACCGGGGACTGGTACGCGCTGCAGGTCGAGAAGGAGCACCGCTGGCTGCCGGTGCTGGCCGGCCAGCTTCCACTGCCGATCCCGACGCCGGTCGCTCGCGGCCTACCCGATCTCAACTACCCGTACCCGTGGTCGATCTATCGGTGGATCGAGGGCGTGCCGGCCGCCGACGCGGTGATCGCCGACGAGACGGCGTTCGCCGTCGCGGTGGCCGAGTTCCTGGTGGCCCTGCAGGCGGCCGACGCGACCGGCGGGCCCGAGCACGGCCCGCACAACTTCTTCCGCGGCGGGCCGCTGACGACCTACGCCGCCGAGACCGAGGCGGCGCTGGCGGAGGTGGGCGACGCCGTGCCCGTCGAGCAGGCGCGCGCCGTCTGGACCGATGCGCTGGCGGCCACCTGGACCGGTGAACCGGTCTGGCTGCACGGCGACGTGGCGGTGGGCAACCTGCTGGTCCGCGACGGCCGGCTGGCGGCGGTGATCGACTTCGGCACCTCAGGCGTCGGCGACCCGGCCTGCGACGTGGTGATCGGCCTGAACCGATTCTCGGGCTCGAGCCGCACGGCGTTCCGAGCCACCCTCGGAGTGGACGACGCCACCTGGGCGAGAGCGCGCGGCTGGGCGCTGTGGAAGGCCCTGATCACCCTCGACGATCCGGCCACGGCCGCCGAGGCCCGACACGCTATTGACGCGGTGCTCGCCGACCACGCGTCGTCGTCGGCTCGGTAGCCGCACCGCCCGGCGGCTCGTTGTTCTGCTCGGCGGCCTCGTCGCTGAGCCGGAGCACCCGGTCCAGCAGGAACCGCGTCGGCCGAGGGGCCCGCTGGCGAGCCTCCCAGCCCTCGACGGTCTGGCCGCTCTCCGGTGTACCGGGGTCGTCCGGGAGCAGCCGCGTGGACAGCCCGAGCAGGCCCGCGGTCAGGTTGGGAAAGAGCGCGTCGACCCGCGGCGCGAGGGCCCCGATCGGCGTCACGGTCACCACGGCCCGGCCGGACAGGATGCCGCGGACGATCCGGACCGCGGCCCGTTCGCCGTCGATCGACAGGAGCGGCAACGAGTCGGCGGTGGCGAACCAGGCGAACTCGCGGCCGTGGTTACCGACGAACTTGGCCCGCAGATGCGACCCAACCCGCATCAGCCCGGGCTCGGCACAGGTCACGGTCACCCCGGTGCCGGCCAGCTCGGAGCGCAGCCCGCGAGTGAACCCGACGGCGCCGAACTTGGCCGTGCTGTAGGGCAGCAGGTGCGGCGCGGAGATCCGGCCGCCGACGGAGGTGACCACCCCGATCCGGCCGTGCCCGCGCTCCCGCATCCTCGGCGCCATGGCCAGCCCGCAGTTGACCGGTCCCCAGAGCATCACGTTGATGGCCTCGACGAAGTGCTCCCGGTTGAGGGCGCTCAGCGGACCGGCCTGGACGACGCCCGCCACGCAAACGAGGACCTCGATCGGTCCGAGATTGATCTCGGTGCGCTCGATCAAGGCCTCGACCTGCCCCGCGTCGGCCACGTCGCAGACGTCGGTCGCCACCCGCGCCCCGTCGGCGCGCAGCTCCTCGGCGGCCCGGTCCAGCTCGGGCTGGTGGCGGGCGGCGATGACCACCCGGAACCCCTCGCGGTCCAGCTCCCGGGCCATCAGAAGACCGAGACCGCGGGAGGCGCCGATGACCACCGCCACCGGGAAGTCCCGCTCCAGCTTGGACTCGCTGGGCGCGATCGGCAGGACGATGCGGGGGCGGCTCGGACGCGTCAAGGCTTCAACACCACCTTGATGCAGCCGTCGGACTTCTTCTGGAACATCGCGTACGCGCCGGGCGCCTCGTCGAGCGGGAGCCGGTGGCTGGCCAGCGACTCCACGCCGAGCGGGTCGCCGTCGGCCATCAGCACGGGCCAGATGTCGTCGATCCAGCGCTTGACGTGGCACTGCCCCATCCGGATGGTGATGCCCCGGTCGAACATGACCATCATGGGCATCGGGTCCAGCTGGCCGCCGTAGACCCCGCTGATCGACACCGTGCCGCCCCGGCGTACGGCTTTGAATGCGGTGTGCAGCGCGGCCATCCGGTCCACCGCCGCGTTCTCGATCAGCGGTTTGGCCAGGGCGTCGGGCAGGACGCCGACGGCCTTCATCGCCGCCGCCTGGCCCGGGGAACCGTGCGCCTCCATGCCCACGGCCTCGAGGATCCCGTCCGGACCGCGGCCGCCCGTCAGGTCCAGCAGGACGTCGGCAACGTCGTCCACCGCGTCCAGGTCGACGGTCTCGATGCCGTGCTGCTCGGCGAGGGCCAGCCGCTCCGGCACCCGGTCCACGCCGATCACCCGGAAGCCGAGGTGCCGGCCGATCCGGGTTCCCAGCTGGCCGACCGGGCCGAGCCCGAGGACCGCGAGCGTGCCGCCGTCTGGGACATCGGCGTACGCGACCCCTTGCCAGGCGGTCGGCAGGATGTCCGAAAGGTAGAGCACCCGCTCGTCCGGCACGTCGTTCGGGACCTTGATCGGGCCGAACTGCGCCTGCGGGACGCGGAGGTACTCCGCCTGACCGCCGGGCACCGACCCGTAGAGCTCGGTGTAGCCGAAGAGCGCGGCGCCGCTGCCCTGGCTGCGGACCTGGGTGGTCTCGCATTGCGCGAACAGCCCGCGCTCGCACATCCAGCAGTGACCGCACGAGATGTTGAACGGGATGACGACCCGGTCGCCGGGCTGGATGTGGGTGACCTCGGCGCCGACCTCCAGCACCGTGCCCATGCTCTCGTGGCCGAGGACGTCGCCCGCCTTCAGGAACGGGCCCAGTACCGAGTAGAGGTGCAGGTCGGAGCCGCAGATGGCGGTGGAGGTCACCTGGATGACCGCGTCGGTCGGCTCCTCGATCCGTGGGTCGGGGACGTTGTCGATTGCGACCTTCTCGCGGTCCTGCCAGGTAAGGGCCTTCATGTCCGGGCGCTCCTCGTTCCAGGGGTTGTTGTACTTCTATCCTGCGGGTCGTGGTCTCAACCTCGGAGAGGTAGGGGTAGCCACAGTGGTGATCAACGCCTCCGACCTGGGCCGGGGCGTGGACTTCTGGTAGCGCAGCCCTCGGCTACGAGCCGCGGGAGCGCGACCGGGACCAGGACTTCATGACCAAGCTCGGTCAGCTGCAGGGATGCCGGCAGCCCACTGCCCTGCGGGTGCTGCAACATAGCGAGCAGGAGCGCCACGTCCGGCGGCTGGCCAACAAACTCACTCGACGCGCTACGGCTGCTGCTGCATCCTGGCGTGGTGCCGTCGCCACCGTCCGCGACGCTCGAGATCGTCTGCGACGAGTCCGGCTTCGCCGGCGGGAACCTCGTCGGGCCGGGACACAGTCCGGTCTTCGCCCACGCAAGTCTCACCGTGAGCGCCGGGCGCGCGGCCACCCTGATCGCCGCTCTCCGCACCCACAGTCGGCCTCGACCGGGCGAGTTCAAGGCGGCTCGGCTGACGCAGTCGCAGCAGGCCGCCGCGGCCACCTGGCTGCTGAGCCAGTCGGAGATGACGGCCGACTGCGCGCTTGTCCACCTCACCGACACCCGCTTCTTCGTGCTCGCCCGGACGGTCGACGTCCTGCTTGGCGACCGGCCCGTCAGCGGGATCGACTCGCCCGGCGCGACGCCCGAGCTCCGGCGAGCGGCCGTGGCGCTCTACCGCGCCTCCCGACGGTCCCGCGAGGAGGGGCGATGGGACCGCTTCCTGGTTGCGGCGGCGAACCTGCTCCGGACCAACAACCGGTGGCTGCCGCCCGACCCTTTGCCACGCTTCGCCGCGTCGGTCGAGGGGGTGTTGGCCACCGAGCCAGAGCCCGAGGTCGCCTCCGTGCTGGGGCGGCTGCACGCCGCCGGGTTCCGCGCAGCTGAGGCACGAGCGGCGCTCGGCCGCGACCGGCGGGCCGCGCCGCTGATGGAGCCCTTGCTGCCCGCCTTGATGTGCGCGATCCAGGCCTGGGGTGCGCGTACGGACTCGCTGACGGTCGTCCACGACGAGCAGTCCGCGCTCACCCCGTGGCGGATTGCCGAGATGGGTGCCCGGCTGGCCGTGGAGCCGTCCTCCGGTCATCTGGATGCCTTGCGCCGCGTCGACTCACGCGAGGATCCCCGGGTCCAGGTGGCCGACCTGCTGGCCGGGCTCGGCCGCCGCTGGGCCGCCGCCACCCTGGCCAACCGAACCGACGCGGCTGATCTCGGTGGTACCAGACCGATCAGCCCTGATCTGGAGCTCGGCCCCCGCCTGCGGCCGCTCGTCGACCCCCGATCGGTCTGGGTAGAGCCCATGGGGAGCGACCCGTAAGATGGACAGGCATGTACGAGAAAACGCCGCTCGGCCGCACGGCATGCCCGTAGCGACGAGTGCGGATCCGCCGAAGCGGGCCGACGCGCGCAAGAACATCGCGGCGATCCTCGACGCGGCCACGGACTGCCTGGCCCGGGACCCGGAGGTCAGCGTCGGCGAGATCGCGAAGGCCGCCGGCCTGGGCCGAGTGACCCTGTACGCCCACTTCGAGTCCCGGTCGGCCCTGGTCGCGGCAGTCGCCGGTCGGGCCATCGAGCACACCAACGCCGAGCTCGCGGCGCTCGACCTGTCCGGCGACGCACCGACGGCCCTGGGTCGGCTGCTCGAGGCCACCTGGCACCTCTCGCGTCGCTTCGGGGCGGTCGTCGTCGCGGCCGAGCAGGCGTTGCCGCGGGAGCAGATCGACGCCGCCCACGGTCAGCTCGTGGGGCGGACGGAACGGATCCTGAGGCGCGGGCGACGGGCCGGGGACTTCCGGACGGACATGCCGCTGAGCTGGCAGGTGAGAACGATTCAGAGCATCCTGCACGGTGCTCTGGCCGCCGTCCACGCGGACGAGCTGAAGGAGTCCGACGCGCCCGCCCTGTTCCGCCGCACGGTCATGGCCCTGCTCGCCATCCCGCCGACTGGTATCCGTGAGGAGGCCGATGGCACCAGCTAGTTGTCCTATGCCGCGAGGTTGCTGACAGGGGCGGAGACGCGACTGGC
>OCZS010000769.1_pt1 | contig 10870 bp, 9 predicted proteins | sample 1539071 | NCBI WGS metagenome assembly OCZS01 (sample SAMEA3113584, study PRJEB22503) | soil metagenome | reverse complement strand
CCAGGGCTTCCCTATTTGGCTGCATGTTCTTTGTTGTCCTCGGGTTGAGGCCATAAACGAAAATGTCGTCGCTATGAACCCAAGCATTCTTTAATCCACCGTACTTTATGTTCACCTCTATTTCCTTTTGCACTTTTTCAACAGGGTAATACCTGAGTGGTCTCAGTGTTACATCACAGAACTTGCAGCCACGTCCACAGCCGCGCATAACCTCTACCATGCCATGCATGCTAGGGTTGACAATCGTTGGAATCTCACTGACCGATGGCTCATACCCATAGTGAATAAATCTGCCGTGGAACGTTCTGTCGTTTTTAACAAACTCTTTAATCTCGACTTTAAACTGGCTCTTCTTAAACGGATTGGCAGTGTCACACTCACCTGCAATAAGCGCGTCAAAGAATCTGCCTCCTGCTCCGTCAATTTCGGGGCCGATACCTCCCAGCTCACCTTCGACAATGCCGTAAAGACCATACTCCTCTATCTTGGCTGGATCATAGTTATACTGCCATGTGCCAGAAGCACCAGCAATCACCTTGGCCTTGCTTCCTGTCCTTGCCTTGGCGGCATTGATCCTCATGTGAAGCTCGCGGTTGTAAAATTCATCATAGGACATCTGTTTGCGGCCGTACGTGAACGTCATGGTGACTGGACCCATGCCAAGTGGATCCATCTCATATGTCCCAACCACTTCAGTTTCGGGCCCAATGAATTTCTCGATGTGATCCGGGTGGGAAACCACGACGTCTTCCTGCTTGTAGCCATCTCTCAAGAGCGCAGCTTCAACCTTTCTTAGGCCGTAAGGAGCGTAATTGGCGACGCCATTTGTATGGTCAATAGGATTGCAAATAAAATCAAAAAGGACTCTTGGAGTGACCTGATTGCGCATGACATAGTACAAAAACGAATTATGATCTCTGTTAAGATCCAATGCCGGGGCACACCCAAAGAATGATGCAAGTGAGATTCCTCTGTAAGGGGACATCAATGTGCGGTCGGCAGCAAGAACCACTTTAGGATACTTTCCCAACGCTCAAAATCCCTATTCCTTTCAGAGGACAGTGATTACAGGCGCATTAAAAGGTTTCCAATACTTTGCAATGGTTTGTGTTAGTATTAACGCATGCGGCCGTCCCGCTTTTCTATGAAATCCTGTAAGGTTTCGCTGCCTAGCTTTCTTTTCAAAACATTGTGTATGTCCCTTATAACACCAAAGCCATAGAATGTAAGAGCAGTATAGAGCGAGAGCAGAGTCGCGCCCTTTTCGTATGCTTGCCAAGCATCTTCCCCTGAAAAAATGCCACCGCAGGCAATTATCGTCATATCCGGAAATGCTCTGTGCACATCCTCTACTAGCTTCAGCATGTAAGGAAAAAGCGGCCTGCCGCTTTCACCTGCAATTCCTCTTGCAAAATTTCGGCAAAGCCTAGTAGATTTGGTATCCACCGACCTTGTGTTGCCTAGTGTGACCATATGCCCGCCATTTTCATAAAATACCTTGATCGATTTGAGCTTGGATTTCTTTTCTTCATCTGACGGAGGCAGCTTGCTGTATGGAGATATCTTGGACGCCTTAACTTTGCCTGGCACGTGTGTGTTCATCAGGTCGATTATCTTTTTTGTAAACTCAGGAGTCTGCAGCACCTTATTAAAATCAGTGTTTGGCGAAGTCCTATTTTCTTCAAACCCAAAGTCGACATGGGGTACAGATCTAACTAGAATTTCTTTGCATGACTCAAGCACCGCATCTTCAGTATGGATGTCAGTAATGCCTGAAAAGTTAAGCAGGATCTTGGCACTACCTCTTGAACCTTCCATGAATTTTCTTAAATTTGAAATTGTATAGTCGAGGCCTTTGTGAGGGTACCCTTGTGCGTTAATTATTGCCTTCCTTTCGTCGTCAACTACAATCCTGACAGTGCCCTTACTCCTTGGCTGCTGGAGATTGCCCGTATTGGGATTTTTCAGCACGCTGCCGGGGTTCAGAAAGCCAAAAACGTACGATGTTGGCCCAAGCACGTCGCAGTTCTTATCAAACCCAGCAGCGATCCCAACCGGGCTTTTCAATACGTGATTTTCAATTTCAACTGCCAGCTGGTCACCGGGATCAAAATATGTCATGTTTTGTCTAAACTTGTCTGTCATCTTGAGCAGACTTTCTTTTGCCTTCTCGTGCACTACTTCTGCCTGTGCAAGCTCATCGGTTGCTTTGTATCTTGAATAAAGGTATCTGCGGTAAAGCATAAAGAGATGCGGATCCAGACTCGCCTTGAAGGTGTCTACAAGCCTCATTTATGGCCTACCTGCCCTTTGAATTTCAAGCCTTCTTGTTCACGGCCAGTGCTAGCTGTTTGTGGGTAACTGTCAAAAGGGCTGCCCGCCTATTGTCAAAGTAATAACTGTCAGAGATTTCGTATCTCCTCGAGCTGTGATAGTCTTCTCTGATCTCGATCATCCTCACGCCGTCTTTAGAATTATCACTGTGCTCTTTTTTGCTAAAAATATACAGATAGCCGTTGCTCTCTTTGACTTCATTATTTTGAACTCTACTGTGGCCGAAGGTTATGTTACTATTTATGTGCATATCCGCTTAGGCAGCTGCTACTCGGGTCTTTGGCATGGTAACCCTCTGGTAATCATCCTCTATTCTGACGATATCGTTTTCGTCAAACCTGCCGTATGCAATTTCAAGTATTATGCACTCGCTCTCCCGCGCAAGTACTCTATGTCTCGCTTGCCTTGGGATCGTGATCGTCTCACCCTCTTCGAGGATAATTGTCTTTTCATCAATCTCGACCATAGCAGAGCCCTTGATCACCTTCCAGAATTCAGACCGCTTCTTGTGGTACTGCAGACTGAGTCGAGAATTTGCATTGACATAAATCAATTTGACGGTGCAGGACTTGTTTTCGTGGAACTTCTCAAATTTGCCCCACGGCCTGCTTTCAGAGTAAATCTTCATATAAGAAAAAGGAAGAAAATTGATTTAACTATTTCCATTCACTATAAATACTATATATTGAGAAAAATTAGCTGTGGCCAAGTCAGACGATTGCGTCAAAAATGAGCATGGATTGTGCAGTGGTATCATTAAAGAAATAGTCAACTCATTCACTATGACCAAGATGTGTGCATGCCCCTGCCATGACAGTATGTACCATCTCATTAGAAATACTATCGCAGTCGTGAACCAGAACCAGAGGAACAATCCCTACCAGTTCACCCATGATAATGACTACACATAGGCCACGAGGTTAGCTTTTTCTATACTTGAAATTCAAGCAGAACCGTTCTGATATTGTAAGTATTTTAGATCAACTATCAACAAGAAAGAAAATTCTCAAGGGATCCCAATAAACTAGATTAATCTTTACTATCTATTGGCTCAACAAATTTTTCATAAAAAGTTAAATTAAGTTAGCGAAAAGTCTGAATGACTTTGAATCAAAAGGCTACTGTAGAGGTTGCAGCTGCACAGTCAAAGCGGGCAGTCATGAAAGGAAAGGTAAGGTATGACAGAAAAGCCGAGTCGGAGTTCTTTGTCGACAATTCGGCTCTCGCAGGCTTTACCACGGAGCGTATTTTATACATGGCTGTAAGGGAACTTATTGAAAACTCACTTGACTCGTGCGAGACAGGCCATATCCTGCCCAAGATATCGCTGTCGCTCAAGCTACTTGATGCATCAAATGACCTCTGGATGATTACATGCCAGGACAATGGTATCGGGATACCGTCGGACAAGGTGCCCATTGCAGTATGCTCGTTCCTGACATCGGGCAAATATGTTGAAAAGCAGCAGCGCGGCCTGTTCGGTGTGGGCCTCAAAATGATAGCTGCGTTTTCTACCAAAGATACTATTCACCCACTCAAGGTCTGGTCAAAATCGATTGATGAGGAAGGATTGGAATATCATTTCGCGCTTAGGACAGACATCAGCACAAATAAGCCAATAGTCCTTGCAAAAAAAGTAATCAAGGGCGAAGAAAGCAAGATTGACGGAGACTCTGGCTTTAAGGTTGAGGCAGTACTCCATGCAAAACTTTCTCCAATTACAAGGAATAACATAAAGAACAAGATTAACGAATACATCAGTCAGACAAGCATTGTCAATCCTTATGCTATTATTGAATATGAAACTGATGAGGGCAAGGTCAAATTTGAAAGAAGGACAGAAGTCATGCCGCAGCCCGCCAAAGAGGTTCTACCCCACCCAGCAGACATGGATCTACAAACACTCAAGAAGGCGATAATGAACTTTATGAATCAAAAGACCACACTTCAGGGAATCTTATCGACTTCATTTCAAAAGATGTCAAGCGAAAAGGCAAAAGAGATTATTGCTAAAGCAGGAGTAGAGAACAAGTCGGCTGACAAGTACACCGAAAACGAGCTCATCGAAATTGTCAAGGTGTGTAAGTACATCAACTTCCAACAGGCAAACACGGATCACCTGAGCCCGATTGGTGAACAGATCTTGACGACTGGAATGACCTCTGAATATACAATCATCTCCACCAAGGAGACTGTATCCAAAGCAGCATCTATCGCAGAAATCCAACGGCCTCAGATCACAGTCAAGATATTGAAGCCAGCACTAGCTGCCTATGCATCCCGCACATGTGTCATCAACAACAGGCCCACCATTGTCGAGTGCGGAATAGCATATGGAGGTGACATTCCCTCGTTCAAACTCTATAGATTTGCAAACAAGATTCCTCTCCTGTACGATGAAGGATCAGACGTAGCAAGGGAAGTAGTTTCTGAAGTTGAGATAAATAAGATGGGGATCACCAAGAAAGAGGCAAAGGCGCAATTTGCAAATGGTGAGATCAAATCGGACAGAGCCGTAGAACTTTTGCCAATCCATACCTTTTTCCACATTTGCTCTACCAAGATCCCGTACAAGACTGCTGGCAAGGAAAGCATAGCCTCAGAAGGCGAGCTGAAAAAACACATGAAGTATTGCCTGTCTGAGCTCTATCGTAAGGTGAGCGCGCAGATAAGAAAGGAGCTACGCATGAAAGAGGCTCAGGGCAGGCTTAACCTCTACAAATATTACATTCCTTTGGTTGTAAGCGCGATTTCCGAGTCGATCAGACTCGACGCCGCCAAGCTGGAGCAGGCGTTTACAGAGCTTGCAGAAAAGCACGTCAAGGGCGAGATCACTGGCGGACTCGTGGAGAAAAAAGAGGATAGGATAACTGGTGAGCGCCTTGAAGAAGAAGCCGAAGAAGCATTAGAGGTCAACGGCGAAGTAGTCAAGCCAGATAAGGAGCAGATCGCAATCACTACTGCAAGGAGAAAGGGCAAGCTGACAAAGCCGAGGATCAATGAGGAAAAGATACCGGAAACTCTGCGGAAAGACAAGAAGCAGGATCAAGCGCAGATGACACTTGACAAGGTAGCTGAGGATGCTAAGCCAAAGGCGAGGAAGAGCAAGTAAATGCCAGCCGACAAGCGTCACTTGGAAGTCATCAAAAAGATTAGACTGATAATGAAGGATGTCAGCACTGACCTTATGGTACAAAAGACCATGCCTGTGCTAAATGTCCCCAAGGTAGGCTATGACAACACAGTTTGGTCTGGCGAAGAAAGGATGTTAACGATTGGAGACAAGACTGTCAGCATAAGCCCCGACAGCACTAAGAAAATACCCACGTTTGCCCAATATCTGGTGATGGCTAATGCTGTGCGCAAGCTGCTGAATGAGGAAATGGAAAGTACAATACGTGGAATGTACTATGCCACATTGAGTACTGTGGGCGACGAGAAGAACAAGCAAAAGTTCTGGAACAGCCAAGACGACTCAGATGATGCAATCAAGGCAATCGAGCTATTGACAGGTGTTCCAAGAGAAGAGTTCTCTGTAACCTCAAAGCCAAAGGGCATGATATCGGGCCCGATCACGCTCAGAGTTGGAGGCGATATAATTAATTGTAACCTTGGCAGCAGAGCTACGTCGCAGCTGATACCGACCAACATACGCGACGTTGAAATAGTAGACGTCAAGGCCGACTTTGTAATGGTAGTGGAAAAAGACACTGTGCTAAACAATATACGCAAGTCTGGCTTTATACAGAAGCACAATGCAATCCTGATGACTGGCTCAGGCGAGCCAGATAGGGCAACCAGAATGATGGTAAAGGCGCTTAACGATGAGTGGAAAAAGCCGGTGGTGGTTTTTGCAGATGCCGACCCTTGGGGGCTTGGCATCGCGCTCCGATACAAGATCGGCAGCGAATCGCTCAGCTACGATAGTCACAGGCTCGTCACGCCCGACGCCAAGATACTTGGCATGCTGTTCTCCGACATTTACGAGTATAACATACCCGAGGTTGCAAGGCTTGCCGCGTCAGAAGAAGATATCAATAGGGCAAATGATATGAAGAAAAAACCTTGGTTCCAAGACAAAAAGTGGCAGAAAGAGCTTGACATATTCCTGAAGAACAAGGAAAAGTGCGAGCTTGATGCATTCTTCAAACACGGCTTCAAGTACCTCTCAGAGAATTATCTGCCGCGAAAGCTGCGCGAAGCAGGCGTAATTTAGTATTATTAAATATCATGAAGTTTGCCATATATGCTATCACAAGTATTAAATGTAATAATTTATGAAATGCTTGCTGAAGCCTTCTTTCTTTGTGCCTCCTCCTACTGCTGGTACAATAAAATGCGTGCATGAGGCATGCGGTGCAGTCGCTAGGCGAGATAATGTTAAGATTCTTAACATTACCCTATACATCAACTATGTAAGATGACTACTGCTACAGTACTGGATCGATACAGGACTATCATGTCTTATCCTTCAAAAGCTCCTTGAAGTTTCGCTACAAGAATAGGAAAGAACAACAACATCGTCACACATCTATTTCATCCTGCAATTCTGAAAGAATGCTGAAAAGATTTATTCTTATATTATTACATGGAAAAGTGCAGCAGGCATTACTTCACGATACATTAAGAGCCAGAAGCTTACTGCATTTTGTTCACTCAGCTAGACGTTCTACTGGCTCTCCAGTGGGCAGCGGAGCATTCCTGTCTACTTTGTACTTGAACATGTCGTTGTAGTCCATTCCAAGAATAACATTTCTGCCAACGGCAATAATCTTTGACTTTGGCACGTCAAACCGCCAGTTGTAGTGTCCCCATACCACTATCTTGTCTCCAGCTTCAGTCATTACATGCCCTATATGCTCTTCGTCTTGTGTTCTGACACCTTTGTTAAAGAGCGACTTTGGATATTTTCCTTCATATGTTGCCAAGTCTGCAGGTTCTGGTAAATCTACAGTATGTACGTGCTCTTTATCAACAGGTAGTGGCTCCTCTCTGCTAACTTTGTAGTTCTTTACAATTTCATGGAATGGTAAGTCAATTAGAACATTGGCTGCGGCAAATCTAATCTTGTCTTTTGGAATATCATATCTATCATCGCCTTCGCCAAAGACTACAATCTTGTCTGATGTTTCCCTTACAACATGTCCAACGTGAGGAGAATCTAAAGATTTGACGCCTTTATTGAAATACTTGCCTGATACCATGATATCTACAATTTGAATTCATTTTATTAAAAAGGATATTGTGAAATTTATCAGAGATTTTTCTATTGACTAATCCTAATCGATCTCTCTATGTCAAAATTGATAAATTTGTTATTTGCTTTTCTAATTCCTAATAATGAAAGTGGTTGAACTGCACAACAAAGGTGCCAACATTGTGCTAGTAACGAACCAACACCTCCTTTCTAAGTGCTCTACTCATATATTCTCTAGTTAATGTCAAGTATAACTAGATGCATACATGCCAGCTTGCATCCATTTATTCTATAGCCGTACAGCATATGAAGAAAGAGTACAATTAAGTGTATCTGTTTTTTTACATAAAATTCTTTAACACCTATCAAAACTAAATCTGTGAATTGTCTTTATCACTTGTTTTTACTGACAACACGACCATTAGAATTGATATCTGCCCAAACAAGAGGACAAAGAGGTTGCGATTAGTATCTGGCATAAATGGCGTGCGGGCAATGGTACCCCTGAACTACAATGCCGAAGAGCTTGAGAGCTTTGTTGCTTCAAAGCGCAACTGGATACTCAAGACCTCTCAATACTATAGCAAATTAAAAGAGCGCTGCGGAGGGCTTGAGCCATATGCCATCTATTTTCTCGGCAGCAAGTATCGATTCCATGTGGTAAAGGACAGGCTGCCGTCAACAGTGATCACTGACATCCTTAAACTGATAACGTTTCATGTTACTGATATGCGCAGATATAAACAGCATATGCGCGAATGGTACAAGCAGCAGACTGCCAGAATAATTGCAGCCCGCCTTCCAGTACTTGCAAGTACGATTAACGTCAAGTATAACAAAGTATCGATAAAGAATCAAAAGTCGAGATGGGCCAGCTGCTCAAAAAATGGGAATCTGCATTTCAACCTTCTGCTAGTAGCAGCTCCACCCAATGTCATTGACTATGTTATGATCCACGAGCTTATGCACCTAATAGAGTTTGACCACTCACGCCAATTCTGGCAGCTAGTAAAGGAAGCTGACCCTGATTACCAGAAGCACAGAGAGTGGCTTGCCAATTACGGGTCAGTAATAAAAGTAGTGTAAAAGGTAGCGCAGGTTAGGCACGCTCTGTATTTTTTTCTGTACTGCTCTGCTCTAGGTCAATGTCTGTTTCTACCATGACTGTATCGGTTTCTTCTTTACGCTGCATCTGCGGCTCGACCCTTCTATAACGCGGGGCTTCTATTGCCATGGCCCGAAGCTCCTCAATTGGAGGCTCAGTCTCTCTCTCAAACTTGGATCTGACAAGACCACTCGGCGCATCTATCCATAGCTGGCTTCCGTCGTAGTCGCGGATATACGTCTTGGGAATATAATAGATGTGGACGTTTGATACACCCTCTCTTACCACAATGAACTCATTGCCAATCCTTTCAACGTATCCTATCTCTACCTTATCCGTCGTCCTGGCATGCTTGTGAATAATCTGATCCCATGGTATGTTGTATGTTGTACCAGAGTAGTCCACTGAAATCTCAGTCGAGGGTTCCTTTGCCATGAAAGGCACACCGTGAACAAATTGCGGATGAGCAGATTCTACTTGGCGCACCTGCTCTTGGTATTCTGGAGTTTGTGACTCTGAAGGCGATGGTGGACTATCGCGCTCAAAGCGATCTTTGATCTCATCCTTTATGAGGGAGGTGTACAAGCTGTCGCCGTCAAAGCCTTGAATGTAATACTTGGGGATGTAGTAGTGCTTTTTGCTCACCATTCCCTCCTTGACCTCGATATACTCAGTTGCAACACTTTCTGCGGTGCCGAGATCTTTCTTGTCACTTGATTTCACCTTCTTGCCAATGATCTTATCCCATGATAACTGAACCATGTCTGAAGAAGGCTTGTATGCTGGAATGTTTGTAGCGAAATCTGGGTGCTGTCGCGTAATAGTTGTCCTGCGCTCTGTATATTCTTGCGTCTCCCATTCAGACGGTTCAGGCGCGCTTTCTCTCTCAAACTTTGCTTTTACTTCGTCCTTTGTAAGTGAAACCCACAGCTTATCACCATCGTATCCGCTAAGATGGTATTTTGGGATAAAGTAATAGGTCTTTGATACCATACCCTCCTTTGTCTGAATGTAATCGAGGGTTATGCTTTCAACCTTGCCAAGGTCCTTGTCGTCACTTGATTTCACCTTCTTGCCAATGGCCTTGTCCCATGAAATAATGTCGCTCATACACAAGACTTGTGAACATGCAATTTTTATCCCTTTCAGATTAATCTTATATAAGCCGCTGTATTCGTCTCTGAACAGCAATAGTAGCTATAATCCCAATAGCAAGCAGTACTGTTACAAGGGGAAATTCAGGTACTATTGTAACAGTAAATGTTACGGAGTCTGCCATGTCAGCTGCGGTGGCAGTTTCGTTCCCACCCCCGCCCGGCCTGATGTCGCTTATATGAACAGTAACTGGTCCTGTGTAGTTGTTATCAAGCTCAATCCTCTGCGTACCCCTGCCTCCTTGCCCCGGTTGATCAAGCTGCTCCCATAATTTTCTGCCATCGGGAGTAAAAATTGCCATATCGTAGCTTTCAACATGCATAGGCTCACCTCCCAGGATCTCGGGAACAGTCCGTGTATCTTCAATACCTGAATCAGTAAAGTTGTCCTCTGTCTGAGGGATTGTATCACTAGTAGGCGGTGGAGCGCTGGCGTTATTGAATACTAATTCTACTTGCAAGGAACCCTCTGCGTCAACACCGACCAGAGGCCATTTTAGTTCTACCAGATAGATGCCTTTCTCAGATACTTGCTGAAGCACAGGGGCGTCAGTGCTTGTGATGTTAAGCTGTGAAGATGTATCGTCAGTTGGTAGTGGAGATTGACCAAACAAGGTATCCGTGTCTGTAGTGTTAAATTGTTGAGAACCGTCTTGTTGAGCAAATACTGATGGCAGCAAACTAGCAACTATAATAAAGGCAAATGCCCCAACTCCAAGCACGTAAGAATGTTTTGCCACGTCTACTATCAATCAAAATAGAATATAAAGGGGGTTAAGGGTTTTTCGGAAACGCAGAAGGAGTAACATCAATCTTTGCATCTGTTGCCCGACGCTCACTTCTGCGCTTCTGTACAACATGCTACACAGTATTCAGTATACAGATGAAGAAGTAACAACCAACTTCCCCTTTTCTGCTGCTTGGATAGCAATTTGTCTAGATGTGTTTATTGGGATAAGCGAATCTTCTTAGAACATTGTGACTACTAGCATCTACGCCCCGGTATAAGGTTTATAGAAGTGTGCCAGTCGCATTTCTCTTACAACAATGGATGTCGATGAGCGACTGGCGTTCATAATG
>OCZS010000768.1_pt1 | contig 10891 bp, 9 predicted proteins | sample 1539071 | NCBI WGS metagenome assembly OCZS01 (sample SAMEA3113584, study PRJEB22503) | soil metagenome | reverse complement strand
ACAGCACGACGTTGCCCATCAGCGCTGGCGCGGTGGGCAGGTTGCCGGCGATCGCAGTGAAGTTGAACGGGGTGATCGCATACACGAACCCCTCCAGCGGGCGATGGTCGAGCCGATTCCACACCCCCGGCGCTGACTGCGGCTGCTCGGCCAGGATCTCGCGGGCGAAGGCGACGTTGAACCGCCAGAAGTCGATCAATTCGCAGGCAGCGTCGATCTCGGCCTGGATCGCCGTCTTGGACTGGCCCAGCATGCTGGCGGCGTTCAGCGTGTCCCGCCACGGACCGGACAACAAGTCGGCCGCTTTCAGGAAAATTGCGGCCCGATCCTCAAAATTCAGGGCTCGCCATTGAGGTGCGGCCTCCTTGGCAGCGTCGACAGCAGCGCGAGCATCCGCTTCGGTGGCGTTGCGCAGCACGCCGAGAACGTGGGTCCGCTTGTGCGGCTGAACAACCGCGACCTCATCCCCGCCTCCGCTGCGCTGTTCGCCACCGATGGTCATCGTCAGCTCGACCTGCTCGGCCGCCAAATCCTTCAACTTGGTCTGCAGCGTTGCCCGTTCGGCACTTCCTGCCTCGTACTGCCGCACAGGCTCGTTGGCAGGTACCGGGACCTCCGTGATGGCATCCATCCTGCAATCCTCCTCGTCGGTCGATTGCTTCCAACCGGCGCCAGCGATCAGAGGTCTTTGCGCCAGCGGCCGCGTAGGTAATGGGCTGCTGCCTTGGGCTGGCGGTCGCGGGTGAAGACACCCTTCTTGTTCCCGCCGACCCGCATGATCCCCGACGTGGTGGTGAAGTCGGCGAAGTTCCACACCTGTTCGCCGACCACGGCATCGATCCGGTCGAACACCCGGTGATTCATGTCCAGATACTCGACCTGATATTCCTCGCTCCACGGGTTTTCGGCCGCCAACGAATGCAAGCCGGGGTAGGTGTCCGCGCCGTACTCGGTGATGATGATCGGCTTGCCTTCGCCGGCCCAGGCGGTCAGCTCCTCCTCCCACGCCAACTCGGCTGCTGCCAGGTCACCGGTGTTGACATACCAGCCGTAGTAGCGGTTGAGCATCAGCACGTCCCCGAACTGGGAAACCCGGCACTTGCCGTGTGGCGCCAGCATGACGTTGACGAAGCCGACGGGCCGCGTGGGGTCGGCCTCCCGCGCGACATCGAACAGCGGGCGGAAGTAGTTCTCCGCGCCCTCGGTGTCGGACTCCGGCTCGTTGGCGATGCTCCACAGCACCACGCTGGGGTGATTCTTGTCGCGGGCAATCAGCTCGCGAATCGCCTGGGCGTGCACGTCACGGGTGGCGTCGTTCGCGGTCTCGGGAGAGAACGTCTGGTAGCCCTGGGCACCGAAGATGCCGCCACCGAGGCCCATATTGAGGCCCACCGCCGCCGTCTCGTCGATCAGGACGATCCCTTGCCGGTCGGCGTAGTCGATGACCTCTTCGGAGTACGGGTAGTGCGAGGTGCGGAACGAGTTGGCACCGATCCACTTGAGCAGCTCGAAGTCGTGCAACAGGTAGGCGTCGTTGTGGCCTTTGCCGATCACCGGCACGTCCTCATGCTTGCCGAATCCGGTGAAGTAGATGGGCTCGCCATTGATCAAGAACCGAATGCCGTCCACCGAAACGGTGCGGACGCCAACACTCTGGTGGTAGCTATCCACGACCGTGTCGCCGTCCACCAACTGGAGCTCCAGGTCGTAGAGGTAGCCGTCGCCGGGAGCCCACTTGTGCACATCGGACACGTTGAGCGTGCCGCTGAGCCCACTCCCGTTCGCGACCTCCGCACCGTGGGCATCGCGCAGAATGACCCTCGTCTCGAGCGAATCGGCGTCGTCGGCTTCGGTGGTGTAGCTGATCACACCGGTGGCGCCGTCCAGGTCCGTCATGATCGTCACATCGGTGAAGTGTGCGGGGTGGGTGGCGTAGAGCCAGACGTTGCGATGAATTCCTCCGTAGTTGAAGAAGTCGTGCCAGTACCGCTGCCGTTTCCCGGCTGGGGTGTCCTCGATGACTCCGGGCGGGATCGACTGCCAGTTCAGCGTGTTGTCCACGACCGCAGTGATCCGGATCTCCTCGCCGGGAGACACATGCTCGGTGATTTCCGCCTCGAACGGCGTGTAACCACCCTCGTGCGAAACGACCTCGGTCTCGTTCACCCACACGGTGGCCCGGTGCGTCGCCGACTCGAAGTGCAGCACGATCCGCTGACCCTGCCAGCCGCGAGGCACCCACACCGTTCGCTGATACCAGACGTCGCCGAAGTAATCACGGACGGCTGCGTCGGCCGCGATGTCGTTGAAGCTGGCCGGCACCGCCATCTCTCGCGCGTCTGACAATCGCCCCGCGAACCAGCGCGCCGTGCGACCCTCCCCATTCGGATCGAGGGCAAACTGCCAGAGCCCGTTGAGGCTCTTGCGCTCACGAGTGCTCGTGTCTACGGGACGAAGCATGGCGACTCCTTTGTGTACGCGGTGGGGCTTGGTGCCATTCAGTCACGCCTCCCGGAGAAGCACCAGATGTTTCGCCATGATCGCTAGGCAAAACATCAAGTACCCCCGCGGTGTTGGTTATGGAGAAGATGGACCCATGTCCTCTGCTCCTGCCACCGATCCAGACAGCACCACCGACCGGCTGTCCCGTTCCCTTCCTGGTGCTCCGGCAGCAGCACCGGTCCGGATCGTCCATCTGGGCCTGGGCAACTTCCACCGGGCACACCAGGCCTGGTACACGGCGCATGCCCCCGACGCCGACCAGTGGGGGATCGCCGGCTTCACCGGCCGTCGACGAGACACGGCCGACGCGCTGGCACCTCAAGACGGGCTGTACACCTTGATCACTCGTGCCGCTGAAGGGGACGCGTTCGAGATCGTCGGCGCGCTCTCGGCGGTGCACCCGGCCGCTGATCATGACGCGTACCTGGCTTACCTCAGCGCTCCCCAGACTGCTCTGGTGACCATCACGGTGACCGAAGCGGCGTACCTGCGCAACGCCGAGGGCCGTCTGGACACCGAGCAAGAGGTAATTGTCGCTGATCTTCAGGCGCTGCGGGGCGACCCGCGCAGTCCGGTCAGCTCATTACCGGCCAGGCTGGTGGCCGGTCTGGTGGCGAGGCGTGACGCCGGTGCCGGCGCGATCACCATCCTTTCGTGTGACAACCTCCCCGAGAACGGCGCAGTTACCCGGACGGTCGTGACCGAGCTGGCAGCGCTCGTCGACGAGTCGCTGCTCAAGTGGATCCAGGACAACGTCGACTTCGCCACCTCGATGGTTGATCGCATCACCCCGGTGACCACAGACGAGGATCGACGGCTTGTGCAGGAGCACAACGGCTATGTCGACGCCTCTCCGGTGCCGACGGAGCCCTTCAGCGAATGGGTCGTTTCGGGACGCTTCCCAGCCGGGCGGCCGAGGTGGGAGGACTCGGGCGTGCAGCTTGTGGATGATGTTGAACCCTTCGAGCAACGCAAGTTGTGGCTGCTGAACGCCTCCCACTCGTTGCTGGCATACGCCGGCAGCATCCGGGGCCACGAGACCATCGACCAGGCCATCGCCGATCCGGCCTGTCGGGAATGGGTGAATCTCGCCTGGGACGAAGCGAGCCGCAACCTCCCATTACCTCCCGCCGAGGTCACCGGCTACCGAGAAGCACTCCTCACCCGCTTCACCAACCCGAGGATGGGGGACCAGCTCGCACGGATCGCTGCCGACGGCTCAACGAAGCTGGTGGTGCGTACCTTGCCTACGATCAGGGCGGAGCGAGCTGCGGGCCGGATCCCTGTCGGCTGTGCCACAACGGTCGCGGCGTGGGTACTGCATCTTCGCGGTCTCGGTGCCCCGGTCAAAGACCCAGGAGCCGCAGCCGCCCAGCAGGCGGCCAACTCCGGTGATCTTCAGGCTGCCGTGCCGGCAGTCCTGGACACGTTGGATTCGGGCCGAGGTTCCGACGAGGACTTCGTACGAGCGGTGATCACCCAAGCAGAGGCGATCACGACATCTCCGACGTGATCGCCTCTGGCAAGATCATCTCCATGGCAGACAAGGTGCGGGTTGGCATCGTCGGTCTGGGCGGTCAGGGTCTGGCGTATGCCGACCTGATTGCGGACGGGCTTATTCCTGACATGGCGCTTGGCGCTGCCTTTGACGTCGATATAGCCAAGGAGCAGGTGGCGAAGTCGAAATATCCTGGGGTGCCCTTTTACTCCGATTACGGCGACTTGCTCGACAGCGGGGATGTCAATGCGGTGATCATCTGTGTCCCGCATTATCTGCACCCGGAGCTGGGCATCGCCGCGCTGAAGCACGATATTCATGTTCTTATTGAGAAACCGGCCGGTGTCTACACCAAGCAGGTCAACGAACTGAACGCAGTCGCGGCCGGCAAACCGGAGCTTACGTTCGCCATCATGTTCAACCAGCGCAACAACCCGCTCTATCGCGAAATCAAAGAGATCGTGAGTTCGGGTCAAATCGGCGAGATTCGGCACACCAGTTGGATCATCACGACCTGGTGGCGTCCGCAGGTCTATTACGACCAGAGCGCATGGAGAGGCACCTGGGGCGGCGAAGGTGGCGGCGTTCTGGTCAACCAGGCTCCCCATCAGCTCGACCTGTGGCAGTGGATCTGTGGCGTTCCCCAGTCGGTATTCGGCAAGGTGGCCTACGGTTTCCGCCGCAACATTGCCGTCGAGGACGAAGTCACTGCGCTGGTCGACTATGGCGGCGGAGCCACCGGAGTTCTTGTCACCGCTACGCACGACCTCGTAGGCACGGATCGGCTCGAAATCCTTGGCGACAGCGGCAAGATCGTGGTCGAGAACAGCCGAACGGCCAGGGTGACGCGGCTGAGAGAGCCCGAACGCCAGCTCGGCGAGGGCATCGATATGCCGACTGTCTGGCGACTGCTCAGCGGCCAGCAGGACACCGAGGCGTACTACACGTCGGAGGTCCTCGAGTTTGAGTTGACCTCTGACAAAGGACACGCCGGCGTACTCGAGAACTTCGCGGCGAACATGCTGAGCGACGAACCACTGATCGCGCCCGGCGCGGAAGGCCTCAATGGCGTACGACTGGCCAACGCCATCTACCTGTCCAGCTGGAAAGGCGCCGAGGTCTCTCTGGACTTCGACGATGAGGAATACCTCTCCGAGCTGAACAGACGTATCGCCGACGAAGGCAAGTTCCCGACCCGGTAACCATTTCTTGACCCAATGCGGCGAACGTGGGGATCAAATCGACCACATCGCCCGTCCTTGTGACGGCAGGGAGATTGGAGGAAGGTGAGGTCATGGTCACAGTGGCGGATCCGACGACCAGCTACGGCACCAATCCCGGGGATCCGGACCGGGCGGCGCTGATCGGCGGAGTGGGGGAGCACCTGTCTCCCGACCAGGTCCACACCTTCGTCCGCGAGCAGCTCGCCGTGGCCGATCTTGACGGCAAGCGGGTGTGCTTGGTGGTCCCCGACGGAACGCGGACCTGCCCGCTGCCGCTGCTGATGGAGGCGGCGTACGAGGCGCTGCACGAGCGGGCCGCCGCAGTGACCATCGTGATCGCGCTGGGCACCCATCAAGGGATGGATGAAGATCAGCTTGCCCGGCACTTGGGGTTCGAGCCCGGTGCCCGCGAAAGCCGTTATCCGGGCTGGACGATCCTCAATCACGAGTCCTGGCTGCCCGATACGTTCACGTCCCTGGGCACCATCGGTGCCGAGCGGCTGGCGGAGCTCACCGGTGGGCTGATGACGGACACATCCGTCGAGGTGCGCATCAACCGGCACGTCGCCGAGGCGGACGTGGCGATCGTCGTCGGACCCGTCTTCCCACACGAGGTCGTCGGGTTCTCCGGTGGCAACAAGTATTTTTTCCCCGGCGTGTCCGGCCCGGAATTGATCAACCTCTCCCACTGGGTCGGCGCGTTGATCACTAGTGCGGAGATGATCGGCACCCGCGGAGTCACGCCCGTCCGCGCATTGGTGAACGAGGCAGCGACGTTGATCCCGACCGAACGGCTTGGGCTCTGCCTGGTCGTGGCATCGGGCACGGACACGCTGCACGCGGCGGCGTTCGGCACTCCGGAGGACGCCTGGTCCGCCTGCGCAGCGATCTCCGCGGAGACCCACGTCTGCTACCTGGAGGCGCCGGTCAAGCGGGTGCTGTCGATCATGCCGACCAAGTACGAGGACATCTGGACTGCGGCCAAGGGCTTCTACAAGCTGGAGCCGATCGTGGCCGACGGCGGCGAGGTGATCATCTACGCCCCGCACATCACGCAGGTGTCGGTGATGCACCCGCAGATCGCCGAGATTGGCTACCACAACCGGGACTACTTCCTCGGCCAATGGGAGCGATTCAAGGATCAGCCGTGGGGCGATCTCGCCCACTCCACCCATTTGCGCGGGCAGGGGACGTGGGACCCCGAACGCGGCGAACGGAACCGGGTGACGGTCACCTTGGCCACCGGCATTCCGGAGGACGTGGTCCGATCGGTGAATCTGAACTACCTCGATCCAGCGTCGCTGGACATCGCCGCCTATGAAGCTGACCCGGACACCTTCGTCGAACCACACGCCGGCGAGGTGCTGTACCGGCTCCGACCGGGCCACCCCAGCCCGTTCGGCGAGGCCGACGGTCGGGAGCCCTCCGCAGTAGGGTGGGACGGATGAAAGCGCCGGCGATGAGTCTGCCGCGTGGCGTGCCCTGGCGGGAACGAACGAGCGGGCAACGCCTGAGGTTCATTCTTCAGGCGGGCGTTCAGTTGGGATTGCTTGTGGCGGCGCTGTACGACCTACGCAAGCGCCGCGCAGATCAGGTCAGGGGACCGAAGCGGATATGGGCGTTGGTCTGCGGCGTCAACTATCTCGGGCTCGGACCGATCGCCTACTTCCTTATCGGCCGCCGCCGTACGCCGCGCTGACGATCATCAGGAACGCACGCCCGCGCCAGACTTGATCTATGAGGTGGCTGTGCCTTTTGTGGATTTGGACTCCCATCATGGCTCGCGGTGCTGTCAGCGAACGGCGCGGTCTGTAGGTGTCTCAGCTGAGAGATCTTGTTTTGCCGCGTTTACCGCGCAAATCAATGGGTAAGTGAGGATTTCACGTTCAACACCTAGAGGAGTTTCATGCCTTTCAGCAAGAACCAGCTAGACAATCTCGTCGCCTCGAATGGGAACGTCGTCAACACTGATGGCCAGAAGATCGGTGGAATTGGCACGATTTATCTCGACGATACGACCGGCGAACCGGAATGGGTCACGGTGAAGACCGGCCTGTTCGGTGCCTCGCAGTCATTCGTACCCCTGAGGGGGGCCGATGTCGTCGGAAACGACATCCAGGTCGACTACGACAAGGATGTCGTGAAGGATGCGCCCCGCATCGATGCAGATGGCGACCTGACGCCGGAGCAAGAGCAGCAGCTATACCAGCACTATGGGTTGACCAGCGCCACGTCGTCCGGCTACACCGCTGGTGATGTCGACGACGACCGCGACCGCGACGCTGTCGGCTACGACACCTCCGGTCCGACGACCGACGATGCGATGACTCGGTCAGAGGAGCGACTCAACGTCGGCACCCGGTCCCAGGAAGCCGGCCGGGCGCGGCTGCGGAAGTACGTGGTGACCGAGAACGTCACGCAGACGGTTCCGGTCAGCCGCGAGGAGGTCCGGGTGGAGCGTGAGCCGATCACCGACGCCAATGTTGGTGCGGCCCGCTCCGGGCCGGAGATCAGCGAGGAGGAGCATGAGGTGATCCTCCGCGAGGAGCGGCCAGTTGTGGAGAAAGAAGCCGTTCCGGTCGAGCGGGTTCGTCTGGGTACTGAGACGGTGACCGATCAGGAGACAGTCTCCGAAGAGGTCCGCAAGGAACAGATCGACACCGACATCAACGACGAACGGAACCGCTAACAGATACGTGCGAAGCGGCGCCCGGGTTCGCTCGGGCGCCGCTTTGTCGCTCGCATCATGGCAGTGGGCGACCATGGGGCGGCCAGACTTAATCCATGAGTCGGTCTGCGGCCGTAGTGCTCGACGGCGGCCTGTCCAATGCGCTGGAGGACCGCGGGCACGATCTCACGGGTGACTTGTGGACGGCGCGGCTGCTGCGGGACGCGCCGCAGGAGATCGCCGCGGTCCATCGGACCTATTTCGCTGCTGGGGCGCGAGTGGCGACGACGGCGAGCTACCAGGCCAGCATTGAGGGCTTCAGCCGGCTCGGCCTCAGCCGCGCCGATGCTGAGGCGCTGATCGGTCACAGTGTCCTGCTCGCTCGCAATGTCCGCGACGACCTCGCGGAGGATGGCGTAGAGCGGTGGGTAGCGGCGTCGGTCGGCCCGTACGGTGCCGCGCTGGCCGACGGGTCGGAATATCGGGGGCGGTATGGCGTCACTGCTACTCGCCTTCGCGCCTTCCACCGGCCCCGGCTTGAACTGCTCGCATCCGCCGGCCCGGATCTGATTGCCGTGGAGACGATCCCCGATGTGGATGAGGCGGCGGTGCTGGTCGAGCTGCTGGACGACATCGATCTGCCAGCCTGGTTCAGCTACTCCGCCGAAGGCCTCAAGACCCGGGCCGGCCAGCCGCTTGAGGAGGCGTTCCGTCTCGCATCCTCGGCCAGGTCCGTTGTGGCAATCGGGGTGAACTGCTGCGCCCCCGGCCACGTGCTGCCGGCTGTGCGGCTGGCCGTCGAGAGCACCGGGCTGCCCGCCGTGGCGTACCCCAACCGCGGCGAGTCGTGGGATCCGACCCGGCAGACGTGGACCGGGCCGGGCGGCTTCGATCCCGCCTTGGGCACCGCGTGGGTTGATGCCGGCGCGGGGTACGTCGGTGGTTGTTGCCGTGTCGGCCCTCACGACATCGCCGCGCTCGTCGACGCCGTACTCGGCTCGCCCGACCAGGCGTCGCATGTGGCCTGCTGACGCGACGTCGCTGATCGCCTATCAGCAGCGACTGGCGACTGCGACCCCTGAGCCACGGACCTGCGATTCGGGCACCGCGAGGATCGGCGGCTGCTGGGTGTGCTTCCCGCGTGGCCTTTCTGGTCCGGGCACCGACCACGACCAAACCTGGTCAGCGGCAGTGATCATGCTCCGAGGCCGCCTCGTCGAGCAACAGGCGGTGACCAGCACCGCACGTGCTCCGTACGTCCCGGGGCTGATGGCGTTGCGGCTCGGCCCGGTGATGGAGGAGGCGGTACGCGGGCTGGGCGAGATGCCGGAGGTGTTGCTGCTGGACGCCACCGCCCGTGATCATCCGCGACGGGCCGGGCTGGCGCTGCACCTTGGCGCCGAGCTCGACATCCCCACGATCGGGGTGACGCATCGGCCGCTTATCGCCTCCGGCGATTGGCCAGACGACGAGCGAGGTGCAGTGAGTCCACTTCGGATCGGCGACGAGTGGGTTGGCTGCTGGGTGCGCACTCAACCCGGCGTCCGTCCGCTGGCGGTGCATCCGGGTTGGCGGATCGCTCTGCCCACGGCGGTCGACGTGATCATGAGCCTGGCCAGCCGGCGTCGCACCCCCGAGCCGCTCCGCCGAGCGCGTCAGCTTGCCCGGCGTGCCCGCAACGTAGGGGTTGACTAGTGAGCACATCCGGTCTCTGTCGTTTGCCCGTCTGCATCGGCGATGCAGAGCGCCCTCGGCTACTGGCTATCGGCTTGGCAGCGATCGCGGTAGCCCGAACCATGGGAGCGCGCTGTTCTCGAAGCGGGTCATGGCGCAGATCCGGCCGCCGGTGAGGGTGAGGACGATGAGGCCGATCCCGTGGCGGATGCCGGTAGGGCCGCGCAGATAGGCTCCGAACGCCGGCTGACCGTTGGCTCGGGTCGACAGGAGGTCGAACCTCCGGCCGGAGCTGAAGATGCTGGCGCAGAAGCTGGCCACGACGTCGCGGCCCTCGTATTCGAGGGGCATCGGTGGCATCGAGATGAAGACGTCGTCCGTCAGAAGGGCCACTACCGCGTCGAGATCAGCGGACTCGTACGCGTGGACGAACTTCGCCACGATCGCATTTTCGGAGGGTGAGTTGGAGGCGGGAGGCGGTTCGCGGTCCGCGGTAGGCGACCGGCGGCGCTCCAGGCTGGCGCGCGCTCGTTTGAGGGCGCTGTTGACCGATTCGACGGTCGAGTCCAGCATGTCGGCCACCTCCTGCGCGTGGAAGCCGAGGACGTCGCGCAAGATGAGGACGGCGAGCTGGCGAGGCGGCAGGATCTGAAGGGCGGTCACGAAGGCTAGAGAGATGGACTCCGTCTGCTCGTAGCGGGCCTCCGGGCCGAGCGGCATGTCGATCGCACCCTCGAGGAGGGCGTCGGGGAATGGCTCGAGCCAGACGACCTCGCCGAGCCGGGTCGGCTGGGGCGGTTCAACCTCTGGAATGTTCCACTCCTTGGCCGGGCGTCGGCTGGCCGAGCGACGCGCGTTGAGGCACCGGTTGGTGGCGATCCGGTAGAGCCAGGTGCGGAGCGAGGCGCGGCCCTCGAACCCTCCGAGGCCCTGCCAGGCGGCCAGCAGCGTGTCCTGGAGGGCGTCCTCGGCGTCCTGCAAGGAACCGAGCATCCGGTAGCAGTGCACCTGGAGTTCCCGACGGTACGGCTCGGTCAGCGCTCGGAACGCCTCGCCGTCCCCGGCCCGCGCCCTGCTGATCAGCTCGGTTGTCACCTCTCCACCCTCGCCTCACGTCGCTCGCGCTCCTCGTCGACCTCACAGTATCGACACCGACCGAGTCGCAAACTGGGCGGTCCGTGGCCGCCCAGTTCTCGACATCGCGGTGTCTGCATCATCGACGGGCTCGACGATCCGTACGTCGACGGATGGCGAAAAGACAGAAAGGAACCAGAGATGCTGCTGAAGGACAAGGTTGCGGTGATCTACGGAGCCGGAGGCGCGATC
>OCZS010000767.1_pt1 | contig 10894 bp, 13 predicted proteins | sample 1539071 | NCBI WGS metagenome assembly OCZS01 (sample SAMEA3113584, study PRJEB22503) | soil metagenome | reverse complement strand
TCAAACCCGGCGGCGGCGAGGGTGGCGGCGTCGTCGGCATCGCGGATGCCCGACTCGGCCACCCGCACGACCGCCGGCGGCATCGCCGCGCCCATACGCGCCGCACGGGCGGTGTCGACGTCGAACGTCACCAGGTCTCGCTGGTTCACCCCCACCAGCGCGGCGCCGGCCGCGAGCGCCCGCTCGAGCTCGGCCTCGTCGTGCACCTCGACCAGCGCGTCGAGTCCGAGCCGCGTGGCGAGGTCGTGCAGACCGTGCAGCTCGTGGTCGTCGAGCGCGCCGACGATGAGCAACACGGCGTCGGCGCCCATGATCCGGGCGTCGCACACGTCGGCCGGCGCGACCGTGAAGTCCTTGCGGAGCACGGGCAGCGCCGTGGCGGCCCGCGCCGCGCGCAGGTCGTCGGGCGAGCCGCCGAAGAACTCGCGGTCAGTGAGCACCGACAGGCAGGTGGCGCCCCCGCGCTCGTAGGCGCGTGCCAGGGCGTCGGGATCGAGCCGGGCCTGCAGGTCGCCCTTGGAGGGTGACCGCCGCTTGACCTCGGCGATGACACCGAGGCCCTGGCCAGCGGCCACGCGGAGCGCGGCGGTGAACCCCCGCGTCGGGGGCTGCGCCTCGGCCTCGTCGATCAGGATCCCGAGCGGCCGGGCGTCGGCTGCGGCGGCGGCCCGATGAGCGGCGAGGATGCGGTCGAGGTACGTGGTCACGGCGGCGGCCGGCGGGTCATCGCCCGCAGCGGTGCCAGCACGAACAGACCGACCGACAGCACGAACGCCCCGGCGGCGAACCCGAAGAACGCCGGGGCCATGAAGAACACACCGGCCACGAACAACCCAACCGAGAGCACGAACGTCGCCGGCGGCATGATCGCCCACCAGCCCTCGAGCGCCTTGGTCGGTGCGAAGGGCCGGTCGTCGGCGAGCTCGGCCCATTCGTCGGCCGTGAGCCCGCTCTCGGGATCGACGGGCCAGTCGTCGGCCTCGGCCGCTCGGTCGTCGAGACCCCCGCCGACGAGTTGGCGATCGTACGCGGCGCGGCGCGCGGGGTCGCCGAGCACGTTCCAGGCGGCGTTGAGCGCCTGCATCCGGCTCGCGTCGCCGCCCGCGTCGGGATGGTGGTCGCGCGCCTTCGCCCGATACGCGGCCCTGACCTCCGCCTGCGTGGCGGCCGTCGGCACGCCGAGCACCTCGTAGTGGGTGGGCTGCGTCACCGTCACTCCATCGGCAGGTCGACGAGCGTCGCCGGCACGGCCCGCTCGCCGAAGCGCACCTCGGCCGCCGCCGGCGGCGTGATCCGACGGCCGATGTACGCCAGCGCCACGGTCCGGGCGACCGAGGTCACGGTGCCGACCTCGTCGCCGTCGACCACCACGGCGGCGTCCGCGGGCGGGGCGTCTGCGCCGGGGAGCACGAGCCCTCGCAGTTGCCGCGGCACGTTGCCCCCGCGGCTGTCGATGCGGGCGACCAGTTCCTGCCCCGTGAAGCATCCCTTGGTGAAGCTGACCGACGTGTCGATCGCCCACCGCCCGGCCTCGGCGGGGATGGTGCGATCGGTCAGCTCGGCCCCCATGCGCGGTACGCCGGATCGGATGCGCAAGCGCTCGTAGTCGTCGGCACCAACCTCGGGTAGGTCGGCGGGTGGCGGCACCGACGGCCCGAGCAGGTCGATGCCCTCGACCCCGGGCCACCCGGCGTCGACCGTGAGCGTGTCATCTGGCGCCGCCACCCCGGAGGCGCCGGGCCCACGCACGGCGATGCACGACCAGTCGAGGGCGTCCACGTCGGCCTTCGTGCGCAGGAGGAACCGCCGGAGCCGGGCGACCACTGCCTCGCCGAACCCGCCGTCGAGGTCGAGCACGACCTCGTCGTCGGCAGTGCGGGTGACCCGCACCCAGGCGTCGACCTTGCCGGCGGGCTGCAGGACGAACGAGCGGGCGCTGGCGCCAACCGCCAGCGCCTCGACGTCCTGGCTGAGCTGGCCTTGCACGTAGCTGATCGCGTCCGGCCCCGCCACCCGGACGAAGTCCCGAGGCTCCGGGAACCACCCGGGCGTGCTGCGCAGGTCGGCCTGGTCGTCGGGGGCGGGCATGGCTTCAGTGTGGCACCGCCGCCGTGGGTTGCGACCGGTCAGCCGGGGGTCGGCGCGGCCGCCCGAGCCCGGCGGGCAGTCGACATGCGGCGGGCCGCCGGGACCGCGGCGAGGAGCGCCCGGGCCTTGTTGCGGCACTCGAGGTCTTCGTGCTCGGGCACCGAGTCGGCGACGATGCCGGCGCCGGCCTGGACCGAGGCCCGGCCGTCGTCGTCGATCACCATCGTGCGGATGGCGATGGCGGTGTCGATGTTGCCCGAGAAGTCGAGGTAGCCGACCACTCCCGCATAGGGCCCCCGCTTGGTGGGCTCGAGGGCGTCGATGATCTGCATGGCCCGCACCTTGGGTGCGCCCGACACCGTGCCGGCGGGCAGCGTGGCCCGGAGGACGTCGATGGCGCTGCGGCCGTCGGCGAGCTCGCCCGACACCTGCGACGTGAGGTGCATCACGTGGCTGTAGCGCTCGAGCGTGAGGTACTCGTCGACCTGCTCGGTGCCGAACCGCACGATCCGTCCCACGTCGTTACGGGCGAGGTCGACGAGCATGACGTGCTCTGCGATCTCCTTGGGATGCTCGCGCAGCTCGCCGGCCAGGCGGGCGTCGTCGGCATCGGTGACACCCCGGCGGCGGGTCCCGGCGATGGGCCGCGAGATCACGCGGCCGTCGGTGAGCCGCACCAGGGGCTCGGGCGACGCGCCGACCAGCGTCAGGCCGGGCTGGCGGACGAAGTACATGTACGGGCTCGGGTTGACCTGCCGCAGCACCCGGTAGACGTCGAACGGCTCGGCGTCGAGGTCGAAGTCGTAGCGCTGGGCGAGCACCACCTGGAAGATGTCGCCCGCCAGGATGTGGTCCCGGGCCGCCTCGACGGCCCGCCCGTACAGCTCGGGCCCCATGGTCGACCGCACGTCGGGCAGCGGGTCGTCGGCACTCGGCGGCTCCACCAACAGCTCGTCGATCGGCCGGGCACCGTCGGCGGCCAGCTCGTCGAGGCGGGCGACAGCGGCGTCGTAGAGGCCGTCGAGCCGGGCGTCGGACGCGCCGTCGGGCACCACCACGTTGTCGATCAGCACCACCCGCTGGCGCCAGTGGTCGTAGGCCGCGAGCTGCCCGATCACGGAGACGACAGCGTCCGCGTGCCCGAGGTCGTCGGTAGGGACGTGCGGCAGGTGCTCGACCTCGCGCACCACGTCGTAGCCGAGATAGCCGAGCACACCGCCGTGCAGCGGCGGGAGGTCGGGTAGCGAGGGCGCCCGCCATGCGACCAGCAGCGCCTCGACCGCGGCGAGGATCCCCCGGTCGCGGGGCACCGACGCCGGCACCGACCCGGTCACGTCGACCTGCCGGGCGCGGCACGTGAGGGTCGCCAGGGGGTTGCGCCCGATGAACGACCAGCGGCTCCACCGGGCCTCGCCGTGCTCGACCGACTCGAGCAGGAAGCCCGTGCCCTCGCCCACGAGGCGGGCGTAGGCGGCGACCGGTGTCGTGAGGTCGGCCAGCAGCTCGCGCCACACCGGGATCACCGAGTGCGCCCGGGCGAGCGAACGGAAAGCCTCGCGGGAGGGGCGGATCAATCCCGGACCGCCGGCTCAGGCACCGGCGCTGTCGGCGCCGAACGCCCGAAAGAAGCAGCTGCGTTCGCCCGTGTGGCAGGCGCCGGCGCCCTGCTGGTCGACCTCGAAGAGCAGCACGTCGCCGTCGCAGTCGTAGTAGGCCGCCCGCACGTACTGGACGTCGCCCGAGGTGTCGCCCTTGCGCCACACCTCCTGCCGGCTGCGGCTCCAGAACACCGTGCGACCCTCGGCGAGGGTGAGGCGGAGCGTCTCGGCGCTCATCCACGCCATCATGAGCACGCGCCCGGTGGTGTGGTCCTGCACGATGGCGGGCACCAGGCCGTCGGCGTTGAAGCGCACCCGGCCGAGCTCCTCGTCGGTGACGTCGATCGAGGTCACAGGCGTCGTCGGGGGCACCCAGCCATGCTAGGGCCGAGGTGGGACGTCGCCGAATCCGATTCGGTCCGGGGAGCGGCGACGCCGCCCTACGGTTAGAGGCCGCCCTACAGGTAGAGGCCGGTGGACGCCTCGCCGAGGCGGGTCGCGGCCACGGCATGGACGTCGCGCTCGCGCAGAATCACGTAGTCCTCACCCCGGACCTCCACCTCGTAGCGGTCCTCGGGGTTGAACAGCACGTGGTCGCCGATCTGCATGGCCCGCACGTTGGCACCGACGGCGACCACCTCGGCCCAGGCGAGCCGCCTCGACACCTGCGCCGTCGCCGGGATGAGGATGCCGCCCGATGTCTTGCGCTCGCCCTCACCGGCCACGCGCACGAGGACCCGGTCATTGAGCATCTTGATGGGCAGCTTCTCGTCACTCCCGTTGTCGACGCCGGCGGAAGCGGGCTCGGGCACGGCATCGACGCTACCGCCCCTCCGCGTCGACCGACGACACTACGGCCGCACGATGAGGCCGGCCGCGGCGAGCTCGGCCTTGGCCTCCCCAACGGTGTGCTCGCCGAAGTGGAAGATCGACGCCGCCAGCACCGCATCTGCGCCACCCTCGATCACGCCCTCGACCAGGTGGGCGATAGTGCCGACCCCACCGCTGGCAATCACCGGCACGCCGACGGCGTCGGTGATCGACCGCGTCAGCGCGAGATCGAAGCCCTCCTTGGTGCCGTCGCGGTCCATCGACGTGAGCAGGATCTCGCCCGCCCCCCGGTCCTCGGCCTCCTGCGACCAAGCCACGGCGTCGATGCCCGTGGGGATGCGTCCGCCGTGGGTGAAAACCTCGAAGCCTCCGTCGGAGTAGGCCCGCGCATCGATGGCCACGACCACGCACTGGGCGCCGAACTCGGCGGCCAGCTCGCCGATCAGGCCGGGGCGCTCGACCGCCGACGTGTTGACCGCCACCTTGTCGGCTCCGGCCCGCAGCAGCCGCCGGGCGTCGTCGACGGAGCGGACGCCGCCCCCGACGGTGAACGGGATGAACACCTCGTCGGCCGTGCGGTGGGCGACGTCGACGATGGTGTCGCGGGCGTCGGACGACGCCGTGATGTCGAGGAACACCAGCTCGTCCGCGCCCTCGGCGTCGTACCGGGCCGCCAGCTCCACCGGGTCGCCGGCGTCGCGCAGGCCCACGAAGTTGACGCCCTTGACAACCCGCCCGGCGTCGACGTCGAGGCACGGGATGACCCGCACGCTGCGCATCAGGCGTGAGCCTCGACGGTGGCGACGGCGTCATTGACCCGGAACGCGCCCTCGTAGAGCGCCCGACCGACGATCACCCCGGCGAGCCGGCGGCCGTCGACCTCGAGCGCGCTCAGGCTTCGCAGGTCGGCCAGCGTGCCGACGCCTCCCGAGGCCACCACGTCGAGCAAGGTCCCGCCGAGGACGTCGGCGAGTTGGTCGAACGCGGGGCCGCCGAGGGTGCCGTCACGCCCGATCTCGGTCACGACGAGCGCGGCCACACCCGCGCCGTCGAAGCGGCGAGCGACCTCGACCACGTCGCGGCCCGATCCCTCGACCCACCCACGTACCGCAACGTCGTGGCCGCGGGCGTCGAGGCCGACGGCGATCCGGCCCGGGTGCCGGCTCGCCAGGTCGCGGACCCAGTCCGGCCGCTCCAGCGCCGCCGTCCCGACCACCACCCGCGCGACACCCAGCGACAGCAGGTCGTCGGCGGCGCCGTCGTCGCGCACGCCCCCGCCGGCCTGGACCGGTACGTCGACCGCAGCGGCGATGGCCGCGACGACCTCGCGGTTGTGGGGGTCGCCGGTGCGCGCCGCGTCGAGGTCGACGACGTGGACCCAGCGGGCACCCTCGGCGGCGAACGCCTGCGCTTGGGCCACCGGGTCGTCGGCGTAGACGGTCTCCTGGGCGTAGTCGCCCTGGTAGAGGCGAACGCATCGGCCGTCGCGCAGGTCGATGGCGGGAAACAGGTCCATCACGCCGCCGCGGCGGCATCGACCGCACGTGCGAAGAAGTTGGCGAGGATGCGCATGCCGCTGGCGCCCGACTTCTCGGGGTGGAACTGCGTGGCCCACAAGGCCCCGTGCTCGACCGCGGCGGTGACGGGCCCGCCGTAGTCGCAGGTCGCGACGGTGTGCTCGTTGCCCTCGGCGGCGAACGAGTGCACGAAGTACACCCAGACCGGATCCGGCACGCCCGCCAACAAGGCACTGTCCGCTCGCCGCTCGAGCACGTTCCACTGCATCTGGGGTCGCTTGACCCCGTCGGGCAGCCGCCGCACGATGCCCGGCAGGACGCCGAGCCCCGGCACGTCCGGCGTCTCCTCCGAGCCCTCGTAGAGCATCTGCATGCCGACGCAGATGCCCAGGAACGGCCGCGTGGAGCGGGCGCAGGTCACCGCCACGTCGTCGAGACCGCTCTCATCGAGCGCCTGCATGCACCGCCCGAAGTTGCCGACGCCGGGCAGCACGACGCCGGCCGCGTCGCGTACGAGACCGGGGTCGGCGGTGAGCCGGGCGTCGGCCCCCACCCGTTCGAGCGCCTTCTGCGCCGACCGCAGGTTGCCGATGCCGTAGTCGAGGACGGCGATCAGTGCCATGACGGGCCGAGCCTACGGGGCCGCTGCCGGCCCGCTCGAACGGGATGCCGGAACGTTCCAGCGCACGATCGCCCGCGTCTCACGTTCCCAGCCGAGCACCGACACGGCGCCGGTGCCGAGCAGCAGGCGGACGCCCGACTCGGCGGGCAGTCCGATCCACCGCGCGGCGAGAACCCGCAAGAAGTGGGCGTGTGAGAACAGCAGTGCCCGCGTCGCGGCCGCGGCGCACACGGAGTCGATCAGCCGGTCGGCGCGCGCCGTGACCTGCGCCGCCGTCTCGCCGCCGGGGAGGTCGTGCGTCCACACCGTCCAGCCCGGCACGCGCTCGCGGATCGCGTCGGTGGTGAGCCCCTCGTACTCGCCGTAGTCCCACTCCCGGGCGTCCCGTTCGACCCGGGCACCCTCGAACCCGGCCCGCGCCGCGGTCTCGGCGGCACGACGCGCCGGGCTCGTCATCACCAGGTCGAACGGCACGCGGGCGAGGACGGATGCCAGCAGGTCGGCCTCGTCGAACCCCTTGTCCGTGAGGGGCAGATCGGTGTGGCTCGTGTGTCGCCGGTCCCGGCTCCACTCGGTCTCACCGTGCCGGCACAGCCAGATCTCGGGTCGGGCCACGACGTTCTCCTGGGATCGGCCCGCGGCCCCATCATGGTTGCCGGATGCCACCGTCGACGTGACCCGGGGTAACACTGTTGCCATGCTCCTGGTTGGAACGGGCGACGGTTTGGTCGAGCTGGGGCTCGACGGCAGCGTGGTGCGCCGAGCGTTGGGCGGCACAGAGGTCACGATGATCTCGGGCGACTGGGCCATCGCCGACGACGCCGTGGTCTCGCTCGACGACGGCGCAGCCCGGGCGCTGCCCGACGGGCTCCGGCCGCGCTGCCTGCTGGCTCTGGCCGGGGGCCGCGCGCTGGTGGGCACCACCGAGGCCCGGCTCGTGCTCGTCGGCGGACCTGACGGCCCCGCGACCGACCGGGCATTCGACGACATACCCACCCGTGGTGGTTGGTCGACGCCGTGGGGCGCGCCGGCCGACCTCCGATCGCTGACGATGGCGGGTACCCGACCCCTGGCCGGCGTGCACGTGGGCGGCGTCTGGCGGCGCGACGACGACGGATGGATCGAGATCGTCCCCGCCGAGGCCGACGATCACCAAGTGCTCGCCGACGAGGACGTGATCGCGGTCGCCGCGGCCATCGGTGTGGGCCAGAGCACCGACGGCGGCGACACCTGGGCGTGGAGCCACGAGGGGCTGCATGCCTCCTACTGCCGAGCCGTGGCCCTGGCCGACGGCTGGCTGCTGGCCAGCGCCTCGACGGGTCCCGCCACCCACCAGGCCGCGGTGTATCGGCGACCCATCGACGACCCGCAGCGGCCCTTCGAGCCGTGCGCCGGCGAGTCGGACCTGCCGGCGATGTTCCCCCACAACATCGACACGTTCTGCCTGGTGGCGGCGGGCAACCTCGCCGCGGTCGGCGAGCGCTACGGGCGGGTCTACCTGTCGGAGGACGCCGGCCAGTCCTGGCGGAAGCTGGCCGACGCCCTCCCCGGGGTTCACTGCCTGGCGTTCGCGTCCTGACCGACGTCAGTCGTCGTCACCACCACCAGGGCCGCTGTTGTCTCCACTGTGGTCGTCGTCGAGGTCGCCCGACCCGGGGCCGCTGTTGTCGGTGTCGTCGCCCGACCCGGGCCCGCTGTTGTCGGCGTCGCGCCGATCGTCGTCGACCGCGTCGTCGTCCAATCGCTCGTCGTCGCCGTCGTCGAACCGCACGACCTCGCCGTTCTCGAGCCTGATCTCCGTGCCGTCGGCCTCGTCGCGGATACGCACCCGCTCGCGGACCCCACCATCCTCGATCTCGAGGTTCACCTGCACCCGGCGGGTCCCCTTGCGGAAGTCGACCTCGATCTCCACGCCGACGGCCTGCTCCACCTCGACGGTCCATCCCGTGCTCGGGACCGCGCTGACGAGGGAGAGGCGGCCGCCGCTCTGGGTGAACGTGACCGTGCCGGCACCGGCGGCATCTAACGTGCGACTGCCGGTGCCGGCCCGTGCGTTGGTCACGGCCGTGGCCGTCGTCTCCGCCGTCGCTGTCGTCGACGCGCTCGTCGACGCCCGGTCGTCGCTCGGCGAGGCCGCGGCGAGCAGTGACGGCGCCCGGCCCGCCCCGGTGGTGAGAACGAGCCCGCCGGCGAGCAGGACGGCGATCACCGTGCGGCGCCGGGCGTTCGGGGAGAGCTTCATGGCTGGGCTCCTTCGTGCTGGAGGGTTACTGCTCCTCCAGCGTCGGTCCCGACGCGCTAACGGCGCGTCCGTGTACGCCTAAGAGGTGGCTAAGCGAACGGTCCTTGTCTGGCGCGATCCGAGTGGGCCGTGGCTTCGAACGGACGCGGGAACGGAGCCCTTGTCCGACAGTGGCTGCGGGGCGACGATGGAGTGCCGTTTGACGCGAGAGGGGCAGCTGCCATGAGTGACGCTGTCGGTGCCGTCAAGGCGCTGTGGAGGTTCCCGGTCAAGTCCATGCGGGGCGAGAGGCTCGAGGCAGCCGATCTGACTGAAGCAGGCATGGTGGGCGACCGCGCCTACGCGCTCATCGACCGGGACACGGGCAAGGTGATGAGCGGTAAGAACCCGCGGCTGGGGGCGAACCTGCTGGGTTGCCAGGCGGCGTTCGTCGAGGCCCCAGACCCCGGCGACGAGAAACCGCCCGTGCGAATCACGTTGCCGGACGGGACGTCGGTCAGGAGCGACTCCCCCGGTGTCGACGCCAGCCTCTCGGGCTTCTTCGGACGTCCCGTGACACTGCAGCGGGCCGCCCCCGATGACTTCACGATCGACCAGTACCACCCGGACATCGAGGACTTGGACCCCGAGGGGCACCGCGACACCGTGACCGAGTCGAAGCTGGGTTCGGCGTTCTTCGCCGAAGCAGGTCTCCCGTCGGCGGTCCCCGTGGGCGCGTTCTTCGATCTCTTTCCCGTGTCCGTGCTGACGACCTCCACCCTGGACCGGCTGAACGAGCTCCGTCCCGAGAGTCGGTTCGACGAACGCCGTTTCCGGATGAACGTCATCGTGGACACGCACGAGGCCGGGTTCCTCGAGAACGGGTGGACCGATCATGAGCTCCAGATCGGTGACCGTGTACGGCTGGGTGTCGCCATCCCCGATCCCCGGTGTGTGATGACCACGCTGGCCCAGGACGAACTGCCCAAAGACACCGAGGTTCTCCGGACGCTGGTCCGCCAGAACAGGCTCGACGTAGCCGGTGGCCTGTACCCCTGTGCCGGGGTGTACGCCATGGTCGAGTCAGCGGGACCGATCCGACAAGGTGACGTCGTTTCGCTCACGTGAACGAACACCTTCACCTGCCCGAGCACCGCGACCGAGGTGTCGGCGTGCTGCACGGGTCGTGTATCCGGCCGAAGCCCCCGAACCGGGTCGCGGCGAGGCTCGGTGTGGAGCTGACCGAACGATCAGGGGTGGCGGTACGCCCTTCCTCAGGGTGCCCGGGGACGTCACGCTGCTCGCGACCTGCCGCTTCGAGGGATCGGACAACGTGCTGCTCCGGTCCGCCGCCGCCCGCCGCTGACCGGCGCGCGGATGCACTCGACGCTCTTGCGTCACGCCCAGCCACCGATTGCCGGCGGCGTGGAGCATGATCTCGCGATGGATCGAGGTCGCTGGTGGGTGTTCGACCGGCCGCTGTGGCGCGACCCACTCTTCGTGATCGGGATCGGGGTCGGCCTGATCTCGGTCGTGTCCGTCATTCTCTTGCGCGACGAGTACGGCACGGGTGCCTTCGTGTTCGCCTTGCTCACGTCTCTACCTGGCGGCGTCTTCGTCTCCGGGATCGTGTTCGGAACCCCGCGTGAGTACCTGAGGGGTCGCCGTCAGTGAACGCCAGGCTGTCGGCTGGGTTGAGCGGCCGGTCCGCTCGGCCTGATCTGGGAACGTTGAGCACACGGCGAGCGTCTCTTGTTCGATGGCAGCTGTGCCCGGCGGCTCACCAACAGCGGTTGTGCGCTGGTCCGATGATCTCGTGCTGCTCTATGAGCAGCACTACGACAGCCTCGTTCGACTCGCCTATCTCGTCTCGGGGCAGGCGCCCGTGGCGGAGGAGGTGGTGCAGGACGCCTTCGTCAAGGTCCACCGGTCGTGGGATCGGGTGCGTGATCCTCTTGCTTATGTCCGCACGGCGGTGATCAACGGTTGTCGCTCGTGGGGCCGGCGCCAGAGGCTC
>OCZS010000766.1_pt1 | contig 10895 bp, 7 predicted proteins | sample 1539071 | NCBI WGS metagenome assembly OCZS01 (sample SAMEA3113584, study PRJEB22503) | soil metagenome | reverse complement strand
ATGCTGCAAGGCAAATAGGCTATCCTCTGGTCATGAAGATAGTTTCTCCTGACATCATTCACAAGTCAGACGCAGGCGGCGTCAAGGTGGGCATCAAGACTGATGACGAATTAAGGAATTCGTTTAGGACAATAACAGAGAATGCGCTAAAGTACAAGTCAGAGGCCAGGATAAAGGGTGTGCTTGTTCAGGAAATGGTCAAGTCCGCCAAGGAAACTATACTTGGGGCAAGCCAAGACCCCACATTTGGGCCAGTTATCATGTTTGGCCTTGGTGGCATCTATGTCGAAGTGCTCAAAGACGTTGTATTTAGAATCGTGCCCATTGACGAGCAAGAAGCGATAAACATGGTCGAGTCTATTAAGACAATAAAGCTGCTAAAGGGCGTCAGAGGAGAAAAATCATCCGATTTGAGAGCAATCGCGGATTCGCTCCAGCGACTCTCGCAGCTCGTCGACGACTTTCCAGAGATAAAGGAATTTGACATCAACCCGCTTTTGGTACTCGAAGAAGGAAAAGGGGCCAGAGTGGTTGACGCTAGAATAATCCTCAACTAGTAGTAACAGCAGCTGCTAGAGCTTTGTGCCGCACTCTGCACAAAATGCGGCATTAGATTCGTTTTGGTAGCCACAAGCAGAGCACTTGCCTCCAGCGGCTGCAGCAGGCTTGGTTTCTGCAGCTTTGAGCAGAACAATGTCTCCTATTTTTGAGATGCCATCCCATGGTACTTCTTTTTCACCTATCTGGATCGTTATATGCGCGTTTCCTCCTCCACCAACCTTGCGCAGACCTATTTGCTCAACCTTTCCAATTAGCATAGCCTCGCTATCGTAGGCAGACATGCCAACAAGAGATTGCATTGGAAAAAAGCCATCACTTGCAATTGTAGTTGTTGGTGGTGGTGTTGTTGGAGCAGCAACAAGGTCAGGAGGAGGAGGAAGAGAAGAAGAAGAAGCTGTTGGGCTTTCCTCTTCCTCCACTCCTGAGCTTGGTGCTTGAACAGAAGGAATGGTATTTGTAGCCTCCTGCTGCGGTGTCTGGGCAGGAGCGTCGAACTTGCGATAATGTGCAATTGTGGCATTACATGTCTTGCACTTGTACTCGCCTTTTTCAATAAGCGTGACGCCTTCTCCAAGATCTTCATTTGGGTTTTCAAATACCAATGCTGGTGAGCCTTCATACGCTTTTTCACATTTGTTGCAATAATGTTTCACAAACCTGTCCTCTTCAAGCCTGCCAATGCCGGCCAAGAACAGCTCTGGACCTCCAAGGTTTCCCTTCTTTTGCTCTTCATCTGTTACTCTTGCAATAGCATAACCACCAGAGCCGCGCAGCTTTTTTTCAGTCATGTCTTCAGCAATCATGATATGTTTGTTAATAGGCTTCGGTTGCAACTTATTTAAATCTAGTCAATATTATCGATTAATTTTGATTCGCCAGATAATGTGCAAAATACAAATTCTCATAGAATGTGAACTATGCTTCAGCGGTTCTGTCAAATCATCATCGTTAATATATTGCAATGCTCAAAAGAGCTAGCGACTGTTAGTGAATGCCGTTGCAATACTGCTGTACCGGAATATTGTGGCTTCAATTGACAAGGTCTTCCTTGTATGGCAAGTCGTATTTCCCATAGTCTACATCTTTATCGCGGGTTATTCGTATTCAGCACTCATTGGGAATCAGGGTGTCCCAATGGGCAATACAACTGTACCATATCCAGCATACTTGGCTGCAGGCATGATCGGCTTTAACATGATGAACAGCAGCACAATTGCCGGCAGCATAATATGGAATGACAAGCGAAACGGCATGTTCCAACAGATACTGGTGATGCCCTTTGCAAGAATGGAGTATATCGCTGGCACCATCATCACCATTATGATGATGGGTCTTGCTAGCGCGGGGCTTATTCTCATAGCTGGCACGCCGACACTTGTTGGAAGCGCGCAACCTACTCTTGTCGGATCGCTATATGTGCTCTATGCCCTCATAACTGGCGCGATATTCTTTGGCTCTATCGCAATAATTATATCGACACGATTGAAGAGCAGCGAGGGTTTCAATGTCATAGTCAACAGTGTGTTCCTATTCTTTTCATTTGTCAGCACTGCATTTTATCCAACTCAAGGAGTGCCTGGAGCGCTGAGCACTGCATTTTATCTCAACCCACTGACATACATCGTAGATATTACAAGGGCTGGCATCTTTAACAACATAGATCTATTTACAAATATTGAAGTTGGAGTCCTCGCAGCTGTGACTGCAGCCGTATTCTTTCTCGCCACACTTTCGATGATGAGAATGAAGATCTAGGTTCCGTTCCCAATAACAGTGAGAAACACTTCTTCAAGCGTAGGCGGATTCATAGAGACACTTTCTATCTGGACTGCATTTTTTGAAAGTGACTCAATTATCTTGACTAGCATCTCCTGAGCCTCTGCCGAGCTTATCCTTATTGTGTCTTGTGCTGTCATCTCAATTACAGAACCGTCAGCTATCTGCCCGATGATCTGCATGACTGACTGCGCCGTCGAATCCTTTAGCTTGATCTCTACTGCCTTGACACCTCCATATTTTTGCTTCAGGCCGGCAGGCGTGTCGATGGCGATTATCTTACCTTTATTAATTATTGCTATTTCATCGCACAAGTATTCTGCTTCTTCCATGATATGGGTTGTAAAAAACACAGTCATCCCACCTCGAACATGCTTTTTGACGTAATCGAGTAATGTTCGTCTTGCAGTTGGGTCAAGACCTACCGTTGGTTCGTCTAGGAACATTAGATCCATATCATGCATAAATTCTCTTGCAACCTGCACGCGCCTACGCTGACCTATGGACAACTCGTCATTTTTCATATTGCTGAATGATATAAGTTCAAATTTTTCCAAGAGCTCCCTTGCTCTGTCGCGTCTCTTTTCGCCAGGCATGCCCCACATGAGGCCATATAGCTCAAGTGCGCGGTCTACCCTCAGGTTAGCCTCAAAGCTCGGCTCCTGCAGCACGACCCCCATCCGCTTTCTAATTTCGCGGGAGTGCTTTACAATGTCCTTGCCAAAGATCTTCACTATCCCCGAAGTTGGATTGACAAGGGTCGTGAGCACTCTTATCGTCGTAGTCTTGCCTGCGCCGTTTGGACCAAGAAAGCCAAATACCCTACCATATTCTATATCAAATGATATTCCATCTACTGCATGCACCTCTCCATAGCTTTTGCGCAGGTCAGAAACGTGGACACATAGTTCCATTCGCAGATAGTGCGCAAAAAGTCTAATTTCTGCCTTTATCCAAAGGGAGCCCTAGCAACCGTTTCAGAAAGAACGGCGGCGGTGTATGCATGTGCGCACCGTTTTTGTAATACATGACTGCACGTCTCCAAGCGCATCGCTGTAAAACTATAAGATCAAATTCTTGCATAAAGCATCATCAAAAGGATATATTTTCTAGATGAACCGATTCTCTTTCTCAGTTTATTCTCTCTCAAAATATATAGGCAAGTGAATAGCAATGGTTCTTTCAGACTGGAGGTTCATTGCAAGCTTTGTCGTCGTCCCACGATTTTAAGGGAATGCTAGAGATCCTTCTCCGACAGCGCCCTGAGCTGAACCCGGAGCAGGTAAGAGACTTGATTGACGAAAAAAAGCGCAAGGTGGGCGCCGGCTATCTTACTGATCAAGGTGCACTCTTTCTTGTTGCAGCCGACCTCGGTGTATCATTTGACAATGTCTCCAAGATGCAAACAGGCCTTAAGGACATTTACATAGGGGCAAAAGAGGCTACAGTCGTAGGCAGGATCATGAACATTTACCCTATTCACAAGTTCACCAAAAGGGATAGCAACGAGCAGGCTGCTACCCGCACGCTTGTGATATACGACAAGGATGTAAAGGTCAAGGTCAAGCTGTGGGACAAACACACGGCAATACCGGATGAAATGGGCCTGCAGGCCGGCGACGTGATCAAGATAGTCAAAGGGTACGTCAGGGCAGGTCTTGACGGAAAGCCAGTGATCAACCTTGGGAACTATAGTACAATCGAGACTGCGCCTGATGATTCATCTATCCCTACGATTGATTCGCTGACTATTACAGTTGATGCTGTAAATTCTCTGCAGGACAATGCCGTCATTTCTGGCATCGTCAGTTCTAACCCGCGGGTAACTGATTTTGTCAATGCAAGGGGTGAGGCAACCAAGTCTCTCCAGCTTCAGCTCTCAAACGAAGCAGGCACTCGCTCGCTTCGAGCAGTCATCTGGAATGTTGATGAATCAAAAGTTCCCAAGGTGTTCAGGACCGGCTCTAAAGTGCACATGATTGGTGTTCGAGTAAAGCAGGGTAATCCACAGTATGGCAGCGGCGACTTTGAGATCCATGGCGACGAAGGTACAATACTACAGTTCTCAGGTTCTCAAGAAGATGTTGAGGTGATGCCGCTTCGGGTCATCACTATTGGCGAAGAAACCGGGAGAGGTAGCTTCATGTGCCTGGCAGTTGACAGGGCGGGTAGTCCGCTTATACTTACAGTTGACAATTCGCTTGTCAGCTCCAAGCAGCTGAATGAAGGTGTAATGATCGAGTGTGTGCCTTCTCGGATATTTGGCAATTCAATCACGCTATCAAAGGACGATTCATATGTCAGAGTGACAGACGAGGGTGATGACGCATCATTTCCAAAACAGTCAAAATTTGAGAGAAAGATACAGGACGTGCAGATTTCACAAGATCCTTACATCATTGAAGCAATTGTCCTTCAGGCGCCCGAGACTGCAGAAGTGAACACCAAGTCAGGCGAGACCGTACCTATGACGTCTACCCTGCTTGGCGATGACACAGGCGAGATCAGGCTAGTTGGATGGCGTAACCAGAGTGCTGGCGTCAACAAACTGAATGTAGGCGACAGGATAAGACTAGCAGGTGTCACTGCAGGATCAGGGCGCGAAGGCAAGACAGAGCTAACTTTGAGGCCCTATTCTTCAATCACTAGGCTGAGCTAGAAAGCCAAATTAAGCAATCAGGTAAGTTCTTTTATGGTGCTTATTACTTCAGATGCAGCCAGCAACATCGTAAAACAGGCAGAGGAGCTCAAGGAAAGCCAAATTAAGCAATCAGGTATGTTCTTTTATGGTGCTTATTACTTCAGATGCAGCCAGCAACATCATAAAGCAGGCAGAGGAGCTCAAGGCTCGGGTTCGAAGCCATGCTTCAAGAATTGACGAGAACTTCAAAGTAGGAGTCGAGATCGAGATATGCCTTATCGATGGCATGGGAGCGCCAGTTGACGCAAAGCCCGTTATCGAGCTGCTACGACAATATCACGATATTGACTTTGAGTATGGCATATGTCAGCTTGAATACAGGACAGAGCCGGTTTCTTTTGAAAGCCTTGCACAGCTGAATTTACAATTTGAAGAATTCATAGAGCACCTTGACTTAATTGTCAACAAAGTCTACAAAAACAATGTATTCCCCGTATTTTTAGGATCGAACCCTTCACCACATATTTTAAAGAGTGGTCTCATCACAAAGAAACCGCGCTACCTAAGGCTTGCGAGGTGGCAGAATAGAATCCCCGACGTAGAAATTGACGGACAAAAGTTCAAAGCACTCCATGTGGCTGCTGCTATTCAGGGCTTCCATCTCCATTTGCAGGGAAAAAACCCCAACTTTACGGCCCAGATGTTCAATCACATTCTGAATTTAATCCCGTCTGTGATATTGCTTGGAGCAAATAGCAGACTTTTCGCAGGCAGAGTGTTTTCACTCCACGAGCCAAGAATTTATCTCTACGATCAGTCGGAGCAGCAAAACTCAGGATTCCCAAGCATATCCCGGTACCTCGGCGGTGTAGAAGATTACATTGACTACATTATTTCAAGAAAGCCGGTGATTGCAAAGGACTACTTTGAACTTGTAAAAGAGCGTCATGACGACGCCCGCATTAGGATCAACACCGGCTTTTACAGAGTCGAGACAAGAGTTATGTCTGTGCAACCGACCCCGAAAACGATGATGGCAATGATAGAGTTTTTCACCGGCTATCTGCACAGAGTTATCCACGAAGAACGGGAGCTTCGCCCCTTGCCAGCTATCAGAGAGGAGCGGCAGGCTGTTGTAAGATCAGGTTTTAACGCTAAGACACATTTTAACATCATCGAAACAGTAAGGAGCCAGCTTGCATATGCACGGAAAGGCATTTCCGACCTCGGAGTCAAACCGGATTTTCTGAATATACTTGAAAAGCGGCTTGAGAACAAGACTACTGCTGGCGAATACGTTGCTAGATTATGGCAGACTAAATTCAATGGCTCCATAGAGCAAACCTTACCGGAGGTTGTCGCAGACATTTGGGAAAGAACAAAGAACAACCAGCCTATTTACTAGTGATCGCTAGTATATAGGATCATATTCAAGAGAACGAATGAATGAAATTATTATTGCTATCATCATCTTCAAGCATTCATTTGGCTAATCGCTCCAAAAGCCCCGCGTAATGACGTACTGCTTTTCTGCTTCATAGATACTCCGATATACCTGTTCGTCGTCGACATAGTTGCGCAGGATCCTTGCTGCAGTGTCAGCACCAACCCCATGGCCGGATAGCACTATTAATGCTGTTCTACCAAAGTTGTTTACAAGTGACGCTACTTTCCATGCACGTTCAAACTTGTGGTTCTGCTCGGGCGTCAGCTTACCACCGGTAAGGCGATTCCGAATTATTCTTGACATTTCATCGTCTGACCAGAATGTAGCACTGACAAGGCGCGACCGGCAGTTGGGGCACGATATAATTATTCTTGACATTTCATCGTCTGACCAGAATGTAGCACTGACAAGGCGCGATCGGCAGTTGGGGCACGATATTTCTTCAGGCACCTCCCTTGTTTCCATTACGCGCTCCCACTTACCACAGCGTATGCAGACAAGCCGATGTTTTGTCTTTTCGAGCCGTTCTTTGACAAGCTCTATAACTCCCTTCTCAATGCTTAAAGGCATGGCTCCAGCCATCTTTGCTGAATGTTCTATTATCGGCTTTGCGAGATCTGAAAATTCATTTACTTCAAGCCAGTGGATGGTGATCTTGCCTTGCTTTATGCCGTCAAGCACTTGCTGGGTCTGCTGTATATCATATTTATCGTGTACCAGTTCTCGTATAGATTCGGCGCTCACCGGCGTCTTCGAATATCTGTCGTAGATCATACGTGCTACCTTTTTGTCATACACCGCTTCCTTGCTTATCATGCCAAACCTTTTGGCGACCATCCATACCTTCCAATTGATGTTATGAGTGCCAGTCAGAGCAGCAATGATGACAGGCTCAAGGTCGTAAACATCCCTTAAAGCCGCCTCAATCCTCCCTTGTGTTATTCTTGCACTTGAGGTCAGCATGATCCTATAAGCATCTGACCTTGACTCCACAATGTATCCAATCTGTGATGACAATATTGTAGACAAGAGAGATGCAATAGTATTGTTCACCTTTGACCCGAAAGCACAGTGCATTACAAGCATGTTGCGCGAAGCATAGCTTTCAACCACAATGTTCTTTGAATCCGGTATCACCTTAAGCATCTTCAGTGTGTTGTCCATTATGGGTGTCGACAACTTGATTTGACCAATAGCCGCCTGGTTGCGTACGACTCCCACCTCTTCTGCAGTCTTGAAATCAACTGGGATCATTTCGCCGACCCAGTAGGGAATGTTAATCGCCGCCCCCCGTAGAGGCTCAACGTTTACTACTAGACGCGCTTCATCGACAGACAATATGCGCCACTGCGACCCCTTGAGCACAAAGACATTGCCTTTTTCGCCGTAATCGCCCACGAACTGTTGGTCAAGCGTGCCTATCCTCCGCTTGCTTATCGAATCAATGACTTCAAACTTCAGAACATAAGGTATCATCGAGACATTCTCGAAGTAGTACTTGTACGCCTTTATCTTGCGGGTATAGGTACGGGCTTCGCGCTCATACTTGATAACGCGGTGGCCGGCCAATATGTCAAGGCAGCTTTCAACATCAAAGAGGCGGATGTTTCTGAACGGATAAGCCTGAGTTATAACGTCGTATGCGTCATCCACATTAACTGGATCGCGACTCTGCATTGCAAGTCCAACTAGATGGTGAGCCATCACATCAAGCGCTCCTTCGTGTATCTTTTGCTCCTCAATTGAGCCTTTTTTCATGCGGTGAATTATTGCAATGGACTCTATCTCATCATCAGGGTTGTTAGTCACAATCAGGCCCTTTGCAAAGCTCCTTTGGTTGTGCCTGCTCCTGCCGATCCTTTGCATCAATTTTGAAACTTGCCGAGGAGATCCATAGTGAATAACAAGATCCACTGAACCAATGTCAAGACCCAGCTCAAGCGAGCTTGTGCAGACAACAATACCTGCCATGCCAGACCGGAGTGTGTGCTCTGTCTCTTCGCGCATCTCCTTTGAAAGCGAGCCGTGATGGACATCCACTTTGATATCATTCTGGTTCTTCAGGATGGTGCCGAGGTATTCTGCCTCGTCCCGCGTATTTGTAAAAAATAGGATCGTGCCCCTGATGTTGTTGGTCTTGACATATTCCGTGATAAAGTGGGCGACATTGTTGAGTGATCCCTTTACAAACCTGACGTCAATGTCATAGCCGCGACTTGCAGGGTCAACAAGTACTGCGCTGCGCCTGTTAGCGCCGCAAATAAACTGGGCCGCCTGTTTTAGATTTCCTACCGTAGCAGAAAGCCCTATTCTCGTTATGGGCTGCGACAATATGGCCTGCAGCCGCTCAAGGCTTATTGAAAGGTGGGCGCCGCGCTCATTGGCCACCAGCTCGTGAACTTCGTCTACTATTGCCCACTGTAGGCCCTTTAGAGCTGCCAGCATCTTATCACTTGTCAGAATTATTCCAAGGGACTCAGGTGTTGTTATCAGCACATCAGGGGGATTTTCAACTATCTTTTTCCTTGCCAAAGCGGTAGTATCGCCGTGCCGAATTTCAACCCTTAGGCCTTCTGACTGCGCATACTGTATGATGCGGCGAAGGACATCATTATTGAGCGCACGCAAGGGTGTGATGTATATTGCCCGAATTGTGCCGGTGCTATGCTTTTGATGGGCAAGCATAGTAAACACGGGCAAGACGGCAGCTTCAGTCTTGCCAGAGCCGGTAGGAGCGACCAACAGGCAGTTTATCTTTCTTGAAATGATCGGCAATACCTTGCGCTGTATTGTAGTTAGAGAAGAAAACCCTTCTTTTCTGAATTTGTCTATAATAATATCTTCTGCAGTATGGTAGTGGTTATTGTTGTCACTTTTCAGTGTCTGCAGCTGTTCCGGTGCGCTGCTGTTGTTGTTCCCGCTTTGCTTTTGCGCTTGATCTTTCATAAACCATCACTGTGAATAGGCCGGCAATGAACAGCCCTACGGCAACTATGACATACGAGTCAAAGTTTGCAATTGCTTCTCCACTCATTGGAGACTAAAGTCATTATACGCTCAATAAATATATTCGTATATTATTTGACCTATGATGCTAGGGAGAACAAGACTAGCCCGTCGATCAGTTATATGCATTTATTGTAGTTTTGGTGTATTGATGGTAAACAATTTTTTATCAGTGAAGAGCGATACTATTGGTACTGTTATGCGGGCCTTAGTAATGGATTCTAGAAGCCCCTTTTGAGTATAAGATGATAGAATATGATAAGGCGCATAGTGGTTGTCCATGCTATGTGAAGAAGAACACTTTGATGAAGGACTTGTCAAAGCTGGCGACAGCTAATCCCCCTAAAATAATCAAGATAATGCCAATAGATAACGCCTTACTTTTTCTTGACTTAACTTAGTTGAGGCTCTCTTCCCTCAAAGTGCTTCCTGATAGGTTCAATTATCTTGTTAGTATAAGTTGCAGTTGAGTTCTTCAAATCCATAGGGTGGATTTTTTTTGTGACAAAATCATGCTCTATATCCTTGTAGCTTGTATATGTGATGCTGCCACCATATTTAGTAGGCCGCTCAATTACAAACTCATTAAACTCATGGAATACCACATAGTGTACTAGCTCCAGAATTGGATTACCTGCTGCAACCCCTACAGGGCAAAATGCTTTGCCTATTTTGTTGCGGATTGCCTTTTCGTCGTCATGGATAAGGATCCCACTTGCTGGTTTGCTCTTGCTCATCTTACTCGATATCCTCATGTCTTCACCACTGCCTTCATCAAGGCTGATTCGCAAAGGTTCTGACAGGCCTGGCAGTAAATGATGATGCACAAGTACTGGAACTTTCCAGCCAAGCTTTGGAAAGATCTCCCTGACAAGCATGTGGATCTTTCGCTGATCCATGCCAGCGTGCACAATGTCAAGGTCAAGTGCCTTTATGTCAACTGACTGCATTGGAGGATACAGCAACTGTGACAAGTCAAGGTTCTTTTCAGCCTCGCTCCTACCCATTATGGTAAGAGATCTCATCGTCCTTGCAAGTGTCATGTGCTTTGAGAAGTGCACAAAGTTCTCCCAATAATCTTTAGTCCTCTTGTAGAGGTCACTTCCAAGCACAATGTTGACGCCAGGGCAGAAGAATTTGAAAGCCTCTGTGTAGTATTGCGAGACTTTCTTTATCCGGTCCCAGTCACCTCCCATCTTGTCATTGATGTACGTGTGCCAGTCAGCTAGAAAGACGGTAGTGTTAATGCCGGCCTTCATAAAGTCGTTTATCTTGAATCCAGTCATGACAAGGCTACCAATGTGTAGCATGCCCGATATTTCCAAGCCGATGTAGTGCTTTGGATGAGTCTTTGTTTCAATCAGCGCATGGAGCTCGTCTGCTGTGACGACCTCCTCCGTCGGCTCACGCATTATGAACGCCAGTCGCTCATCGACATCCATTGTTGTAAGAGAAATGCGACTG
>OCZS010000765.1_pt1 | contig 10899 bp, 9 predicted proteins | sample 1539071 | NCBI WGS metagenome assembly OCZS01 (sample SAMEA3113584, study PRJEB22503) | soil metagenome | reverse complement strand
GCACCGACGACGATCTGCACGAAGGGCGTCAGGCACCGCTCGACCATCAACCGTGGCGACTCGGGAGGCCCGTTGCTCGTCGGAGGTCGGTGTGGTGGTCCGCTCCGGCAGGTCGGGGTCACCTCGCTGGGAGCGGACAGCACGACCAGGCTCTACGCCGGGTTCACCTCGATTCCCGTGGAGGCCGACTGGATCGCCACGGCGATCAGGTCCTTGCGGGATCCCTGAGGCAACGTCGGGTCGAGGGTGCCCGTCAGCCGCCGTCGTCGGCCAGCTCGGGTGGGACCCAGCTCGGAGGCCGCTTCTCCATGTACGCCTGCATGCCTTCTCGGGGCTCGGGTGATTCCTCGAGCGCCCAGAACATGGTCTGGTAGTCGATGAGCCCGTAACGCTCGTTGAGCATCCGCTTCACGTGCATGCGCGCCATGGGCGGGGTCCGAAGCACCTCGCGCGCGGCCTGCACGGCGGCCCCGCGCAGCTCCTCGTGGGGCACGACCCGGGAGATGACGCCCAGCGAACGCGCTTCGGCGGCGTCGAAGCGACGGGCCGTCAGGAGGAGGTCGCGCGCCACGGCGACACCGACGTGGGCGGGGAGCACCGCGGCGTAGGTGGCGTCGGGGATGCCCCGGAGCAACTCGGGGACCCGGAACGTGGCCCGGTCGCTGGCGACGGCGACGTCCGCGAGCATGGCCACGAGCAGGCCACCGGCCTGGCAGATGCCGTTCACCGCGGCGATGACCGGGGCGCGGCTGTCGCGGATCGCGAGGAAGGGAAGGATGTCGTAGCCGATGTCGTCGGGCAGGCGGTCACCGGGCTGGGCCCGGCCGCCCAGGTCGCCGCCGGGGGCGAACGCGTCCCCGGTCCCGGTGATGATGAGGGCGGCGAGGTCGGGGTCCTGGTTGACGAGTCGGACGGCCCGCTTGAGGCCGAAGTACATCGCCGGGGTGAAGGCGTTCCTGGCCTCCGGGCGGTCGATGACGCACCAGCCGATCGGGCGCTCGCACTCGAACCGCAGGCCGGCAGCGCCGAGGTCATCCGTCATCGTTCCTCCACGTCGTCATGGCTGTCGTCGCTCCGCCAGGGGAACCGGGAGGCCTTGATCTACACCCTCGACAACGGGCTCACCGCCGGCTGACCCGGCGCAGGCCTACCTCATAGGACGATCACGCCGGCGGCGGTCGCGGCGACGACCGCGAGACCGAGCCCCATCTGGCGGAGGCCCAGCACGACCGCGGGCGGCGGCGCCGAACACGTCGACGGCGGCGACGACGGCCAGCGCCGCCACGCCCGCGACGAGGCGCCGGTCGAGGACGACGGCGACGGCGCCCAACGCCAGGCGGGCATCATCGACACCCCGCAGGGTCAGCAGGAGGCGGCGAGCCATCCGTTCATGGAGGTGCTCGTGCAGCGGACGCCGCTCGGCCGGGTCGGCCGACCCGCGGAGCTGGCCGCCGTCGTCGCGTTCCTGCTGTCGGACGAGGCCAGCTTCGTCACCGGCATCGACGTCCTCGTCGACGGCGGGGTGTGCGCCGCCGTCCGCGGGCCTGCCTCCCCCGCCCGCCCGTAGGAGCGTGCCCCGCCGGCTCGTCCCGGTGAGATGGCGACGGTGGTGTCCCGTGCCCGACCGGTGGCCGGTCGATCGGTAGCGTCCGGCCATGGCAGACCTCCGTGCCCGAATCGAGGACCTGTGGCGCCGGCGTGACGCAATCGACCACCACGACTCGCACGCCATGGCCACGATCCGCGAGGCGATCGACCTGCTCGACCGAGGCGAGGCGCGGGTCGCCGAGGTCATCGACGACGAGGTCGTCGTGCACGAGTGGCTGAAGCAGGCGATCCTGCTGCTGTTCCGGCACGCCCGGATCGTCACGCACGAGCTGGGGCCCTTCGAGTTCGCCGACGCGATCCCCCTCAAGTCCGGTTACGACGCCGCCGGCGTGCGCGTCGTGCCCGGCGCATGCGCGCGTTGGGGGTCGTTCCTCGAGCGCGGCGTCATCCTCATGCCGAGCTACGTGAACATCGGCGCCCGAGTCGGGGCACGGTCGATGGCCGACACGTGGTCGACCGTCGGGTCGTGCGCCCAGATCGGGAGCGACGTGCACCTGTCCGGCGGGGTCGGCATCGGCGGCGTGCTCGAGCCACCCCAGGCCGCGCCCGTGATCATCGAGGACGGGGCCTTCATCGGCACCAGGTCGATGGTCACCGAGGGCGCACGCGTGGGACGCGGGGCGATGCTGGGCGCAGGGGTGGTCCTCAACCCCTCGATCCCCGTGATCGACGGCGAGACGGGCGACGAGGTGTCCCGGGGCGTGGTGCCGCCCTGGTGCCTGGTCATCAACGCCACGCGGCCCAAGGAGCTCCCTGGCGGCACGTTCGGGTTCCCGTGCGCCCTGATCATCAAGCGCTTCGCCGAGGGGGAGCGGCACGACAAGGCGACGCTGAACGCCGTCCTCCGCCAGCACGGCGTCGCCACCTAGCGGCCCACCGGCACGCCGGGTGCGTGGGTGCTAGTCGGAGGCGGGGAGGGGCTTGGCACCCTTCATCGGCAGCGGGACACCGTCGAGGGTGAGGGCACCCGCGCCGGAGCGGGTGCACAGCAGCTCGAGGCCGGCCTCGTCGTCGGCGTAGCGCTTCCCCAGCTGGGCGGGGTCGCCGAGGGACGTGTCCAGCTCGGCTGCGGCGGGGGCGTCGTGCCCGTCCTCGAGCAGGGGAGCGCCACCGCAGCCGACGTCGACCTCGGCGGCCGGCGCCCGGACGACCACGACCTGTGCGTCGCACACGGCACTGTGGAGCTTCTGGCCCGATCGCAGCTTCATCGTGTTCATCCTCTCCCGGATCGACGCGCCGAGCGAACGACGGCGGCTCGAGCGTTCCGATGCTATCGCAAAATTGACGTGACTGTTAGACGCCCGTACTGTCCGAGCATGGACCTGAACGGACGATCTGCGCTGGTGACCGGTGGTGCGGGCGGGCTCGGTGCGGCGACGGTGCGCCGGCTGGTCGAGGTCGGGCTCGGTGTCGCCGCCTTCGACCGTGACGAGGCCCGGGCGACGGCGCTGGCCAAGGAGCTCGGCGACCGAGCGGTCGCGGTCGGCGGTGACGTGAACGACGACGAGGACGTCGCCGCCGCGATCGCGGCCGCCGGGTCCGTCGGCACGTTGTCGCTGGTGGTCAACGTGGCCGGTGGCGCCACGGGCGGCGGGCGCACGGTCGGCCGCGACGGCACGCCTCACGACAAGGCCGTGTTCGTCGACACCATGGCCATGAACGCCTTCGGCACGTTCAACGTCACGCGGTTGGCGGCGGCGGCGATGGCCGCCAACGAGCCCGACGAGCACGGCCAGCGGGGCGTCGTGGTCAACACGGCGTCGATCGCCGGCATCGAGGGGCAGACCGGCCAGCTCGCCTACGCCGCCGCCAAGGGGGCGATCCTCGGCATGACGCTGCCGCTGGCGCGGGACCTGGCGGCGACGGGCATCCGCGTGTGCGCGATCGCCCCGGGGACGATGGGGACGCCGGCCATGCTGGCCGTGCCGGACGAGCTCAGGGACCACCTCGTGAAGAGCATCGTCTTCCCGAAGCGCTTGGGCCTTCCCGAGGAGTTCGCGCTGCTGGTCGAGTCGATCGCCCGGAACGCCTACCTGAACGGCGAGAACATCCGGCTCGACGGCGCCCTGCGCTTCCCGCCGAAGTAGCCGCTCGTGACCAACATCGCCTTCCTGCTCGACGTGGCCGCCGACACCATGGGCGACCGCGTGGCGGTCGGGCCGCGCCGTGGCGGCACGACGTTCGCCGAGCTGCGCCGGCTCGCGCAGGTGCTCGGCGCCCGGGTCGCCGGGGAGTCGGTCGACGCGCTCTCGTTCGCCGATGCCAACGGGGTGGCGGTCCCGGTGGCGCTGTTCGCCGCCGCGTGGGCCGGCGTGCCCTACGCGCCCGTCAACTACCGCCTGCCGGAAGAGCAGCGCGAGCGGTTGCTCGATCGCCTGGGCACCACCCACCACGTCGGGATGGGGGAGGGCGACGGCTGGGTCGCCGGCGCCGGAGCAGGCACGGAGCAGGAGGCGTACCCCGACGAGCCGACGACGCCGGCCGTGCTGCTGTTCACGTCCGGGACGACGGCCGAGCCCAAGTCGGCGATCCTCGAGCACGACAACCTCCTCGCCTACGCGCTGAACACCAACGCCCTGGCGTCCGCCGACGAGGACGAGGCGGTGCTGCTCGCCGTACCGCCGTTCCACATCGCCGGCGTGGCCGGCGTGCTGAGCGCCGTGTTCTCTGGCCGACGGATCGTGCCGCAGGCGCGGTTCTCGCCGGAGGAGTGGGTCGACACCGCGCAACGCGAGGAGGTGACGCACGCCTTCCTGGTGCCGACAATGCTGGCCCGGATCGTGGGGGTGCTCGCCGAGCGGGGCGGCGTCGAGCTGCCGACCCTGCGAACCCTCTCGTACGGCGGCGCCCGCATGCCCGTCCCGGTGCTCGAGCGGGCACTGGCGCTGTTCCCCAACGCCGGGTTCGTCAACGCCTACGGGCTGACGGAGACGAGCGCCACGGTGACGGTGCTCGGCCCGGACGAGCACCGGGAGGCGTTGGCCTCCGGCGACCCTGCGGTGCGCGCCCGGCTGGGCTCGGCCGGCCGGCCCGTGCCGGGCGTCGACATCGAGGTCGTCGGCGACGACGGCGCCCCGCTCCCGCCCGGGGTCGAGGGCAGGATCCGGATCCGGGGCGACCAGGTGTCCGGCCGGTACGTCGGCCAGGGCCCGGCGGTCGACCCGGACGGCTGGCTCGTCACGGGTGACCTGGGCCGGATCGACGACCAGGGCTTCCTGTTCGTGCACGGCCGCAGCGACGACGTCATCATCGTCGGCGGCGAGAACATCTCGCCCGGCGAGGTCGAGGATTGCCTGCTCCGCCATCCCGCGGTCACGGCCGCCGCCGTGGTGGGCGTGCCCGACGAGGAGTGGGGTGAGCAGGTGGGTGCCATGGTCACCACGGTGGGGGAGATCGGCCCGGACGAGCTGGCGGCGTGGGTCCACGACCACCTCGGCGGCCTCAAGGCCCCGAAGATCGTGACGCTGGCCGAGGAGCTGCCGATGACACCCACCGGCAAGGTGCTGCGCCGCGTCGTTCGGGCCGAGCTGGCGAACTCGCCCGCCTAGCAGAGCCCGCCTAGCAAAGGGGAGTGGAGATGGCCGAGTACGAGTACGTGACGTACGAGACGCTCGACGACGGCGTGATCGCCCGGATCATGCTGAACCGCCCGGACACCCGGAATGCCCAGAACCGGGGGATGCTGGTCGAGCTGAACGACGCCTTCCTCCGCGCCGAGGCGGACGACCAGGTCCGGGTCGTCATCCTCGGCGGCATGGGGCCGATGTTCTCCGCCGGTCACGACATGGGCTCGAAGGTCAGTACCGAGGAGTACATGCCTGGGCCGAAGCAGCACCCGAGCTTCCAGGTCAACGGGGGCACCCGGGCCGGCGCGGAGCGGCTGATGCTGCAGGAGTGGCACCACTACTTCGACAACACCCGCCGCTGGCGCAACCTCCGCAAGATCACCGTGGCCCAGGTGCACGGCGACGTCTACTCGGCCGGGCTCATGCTGATGTGGGCCTGCGACCTGATCGTCGCCGCCGACGACGTGCGCTTCGCCGACGTGGTCGGGACCCGCCTCGGCATGTGCGGCGTGGAGTACTTCGCCCATCCGTGGGAGTTCGGCCCGCGCAAGACCAAGGAGCTCATGCTCACCGGCGACTCCCTGGACGTCCACGAGGCCCACGCCCTCGGCATGGTCAGCAAGGTCTTCCCCCGTGACGAGCTGGGGGACCGAACCGTCGAGTTCGCCCGGCGCATCGCCGCCACCCCGACCATGGCGGCACTCCTGATCAAGGAGGCCGTGAACCAGACTGTGGACATCATGGGCTTCCACAACGCCCTCAACGCCTGCTTCACGATGCACGAGCTGAACCACTCGCACTGGGCGCAGGTCAACGAGAACGGCATGCCGGTCGCCACGCCCGAGGCCGGCGTGCCGGACTGGCGCAGCGCCCCGCCCATCGTGCCGGCGATCAAGGACCAGGTGCGGGCCGAGGCGCCCGCGGCCGGCTGAGCGCCGCGCCGTGCAGCACTTCGTCACGTACCCGCTGGTCGCGCATCCCTACGATCCCGAGCTGATCACCAAGCAGGCGATCACCCGCTTCGCCGTGCGGGCCGAGGAGCTCGGGTTCGCCGGCGTCGGCTTCACCGACCATCCGGCGCCGTCGCACCGCTGGCTCACCCACGGTGGGCACGACGCCATCGACCCGTTCGTGGCGTTCGGCGTGGTGGCGGCGGTCACCGAGCGGCTGCGGCTGATCCCGAACATCCTCGTGCTGCCCTACCGCAACCCGTTCGTGGTGGCCAAGGCGGCGGCAACGCTCGACGCCCTGTCCGACGGGCGCTTCGTCCTGGCGGTCGCCACCGGCTACCAGCGGGGCGAGTACCGGGCGCTCGGGGTCGACTTCGACGAGCGCAACGACCTCTTCGACGAGGCGCTCGCCGTCATCAGGGGGGTCTGGTCGACCGACGAGTTCGCCTACGAGGGACGGCACTTCACGGCGACCGGCCAGACGGCCAACCCCAAGCCCGGCCACGTGCCGATCTGGGTCGGCGGCAACAGCGCCCGCTCGCGCCGCCGGGTGGCCCGCTGGGGGGACTGCTGGACGCCCTTCCCGGCCTCGGCCACCCTGGCCCGCACCGCCAGGACGCCGGTGCTGGAGACCGTCGACGACCTCGTCCCGATGCTCGACCACCTGTGGCGCTGCGTCGAGGAGGAGGGGCGCGAGCCGAAGGAGGTCGAGGTCTCGATGTCGCCCCTCGGCTGTGCCCCGCCGGGCGGCGAGGGGTTCGACGCACAGCAGCACCTCGACGTCCTCGGGGCGCTGGCCGAGCTGGGCGTGACGTGGACGAGCACGAGCGTCCCGGGCGACAGCCTCGACCGTGCCCTGGAGGCTGGAACAGTACGCGACGACGGTCGTCACCCCCTCGCGCCCCGCCTGAGCCCCCCGCGCGGGCGGGGCGGCGCTACGACCTCGGCGGCACAGCCGGCCTCAGTGGTCCGCCCGCCCGCCGGGGGCCGGCGCCGCCCCGGGCGGGAAGGCGCGGATCATGTTCTCCTGCACGAAGCTCGCGACCAGCGTGTCGCCGGACCACACGTCCGCCTGGCCGTAGGACCGGCCGCGGCCCGCGTACGTGGACCGGTGGGCCAGCAGCAGCCACTGCGAGGCGTCGACCGGCTCGTGGAAGGTGATCGTCTGCGTCAGCACGGTCGTGGAGATGCGCACGTGGGCGTCGGCCTGGCCCAGGCCAGCGGCCGGTCGCAGCGCGGTGCCGATCAGGAAGCCGTCGCTGGCGTAGGCGAGGAGGGCCTGGCCGATCACCGGGTCGGACGGCGCGTCCGGGAACCGGGCCCAGACGAGGAGCTCGGGGGGCCCGACCGTCGGGTCGGCGAGGTCGACGTCGTCGGCGGTGCGGAGGTCCCACAGGCCGCCGTCGGTGCGCGGGGCCCAGTCCTCCGGGCGGCCGGCGTCCGGGCGCTCGGCGGCGTGGCGGAGGAGGTCGTCGTCGGGCACGTGCAGCAGCGCGATCGACCGCGCGCAGAGCTTGCCCTCCTGGCGGATGGTGACGGTCGTGCTGGCGAACGCCCGGCCGGCGTGCATCGGGTCGAGGTCGATGTGCAGCGGGGCGTCGGGCCGGGCGGCGCGAGCGAAGACGGTGTGCAGCGACGTGAGCTGCTTCCCCTCGGCCGAGCGTGTGGCGGCGACGGCGGCCTGGGCGAGGAGCTGGCCCCCGAACACGACGGGAGCGCCGCCCTCGGTCACGTGCCCGGCCACGAAGCCGCCGTCGGCCGGCGCGAGGTCGAGGGCGTCGAGGAGGTCGCTGAGGTCGCTCATCGCCGCAACGTAGCCCGCGACATGACACATCCGTTAGTAGAGGGCCAGGCGAAATTGAGTGACATAGATGTTAGTTTACTCGTGAAGGCGCCAACGGCCGGATCTCCCGGCGGTGGCCTCGAGGGGGGAAGCATGACCCAGCTGTCAGCTCTTGCAGATTTCGTGGTGGACGCCGACTCGCACTGGTCCGAGCCGCCCGACCTCTTCACCAGCCGGGCGCCGGCCGCCTTCAAGGACCGGGTGCCGCGCGTGGAGGTGGTCGACGGCGCACCGATGTGGGTCTTCGACGGTCATGTGGTCGGCCGGTTCAGCGCCGCCGGCGTCATCGGGCGCGACGGCCACAAGGAGAACGCCGACACGGCGCTGTTCCACTGGACGATCGACGACGTGCACGTCGGGGCGTACGACCCGAAGGTGCGCCTCGGCGTGCTGGACGAGTGCGGCATCGACGCCCAGGTGATCTTCCCCAGCACGATCGGTCTCGGCGGGCAGGACCTGGGCCTCGTGGACGACCAGGCGCTGTGCCGGCTGGCGGTCGAGATCTACAACGACGGCATGGCCGAGATCCAGGCCGAGTCGAACGAGCGCCTGCTGCCGCTGCCCCTCATGCCGGCGTGGAGCGTCGACACCTGCGTCGCCGAGGCCCGCCGGGTTGCGGCCCTCGGGGCCCGCGGCGTGAACATGACCTCCGACCCACAGGACCTGGGCGCCCCCGACCTCGCCAACCGGGCGTGGGACCCGTTCTGGGAGGTGTGCACCGAGCTGCACCTGCCGGTCCACTTCCACATCGGCGCGAGCGTGACCGGCATGACGTTCTACGGGAAGTACCCGTGGGAGTCGCACGGGCCGAACACCAAGCTGGCCATCGGGGGCACGCTGCTGTTCATCGGCAACGCCCGGGTCGTGACCAACCTCATCCTCTCGGGGATGTTCGACCGCCACCCCGAGTTGCAGACGGTGTCCGTCGAGAGCGGCGTCGGCTGGATCCCCTTCATCCTCGAGGCACTCGACTACGAGATGGCGGAGAACGCGCCGGACGAGCTCGCCGCCCTCCAGAAGAAGCCGTCGGAGTACTTCCGGACCAACCTCTACGCCACGTTCTGGTTCGAGAAGAACCGGAACAAGCTGCCCGACCTCATCGACGCTGTCGGCGAGGACCGCATCCTGTTCGAGACCGACTTCCCCCATCCGACCTGCCTGTACCCCGACCCGCTGGGGACCGTCGCCGACAAGATGGCGACGCTCGCGCCGGACACCCGGAAGAAGATCCTCGGCGAGAACGCCCGGAAGCTCTACCGGCTCTAGAGCGTCGTCGACCTCGGGTTCCCCGCCGACAGGTGAGCGCCGGGCCACGCCGCCCGGCTGGTCACCCCAGGACCTCGTCGGCCCAGTCCTGGAGGGTCGGTACCAGCAGGGGCCAGCGGACGAACAGGCCGTCGCCCGTCCCCTCGGGGCGGGCGGCCTGACGCTCGATCCACTCGCGGTCGCCCCACGGCGGCTCGACGAGCCGGGCGTTCGGGAGGAGGCGGGCGACCTGTTCGGACGTGGCGCGGGTGTGGAAGGCGTCGCTCTCGCCGCTGCGGAAGACCAGCGCCGGCACGTCGAGCGCCCGGGCGTCGTCGTCCCTCAACCCGGGGACGAGCTCGTCGCCGCAGGGGCAGTACGCGACCATCCAGCGTTCGAGCGTGGCGATGAACTCGTCGCGGTCCTGGTCGAGGATCCGCTGACGGTTCGACGCGTTCCGTTCCAGGGACTCGGACCATTCCGGCAGGGCCGCCACGGCCGGCATGCCCTCGGTCCAGGCGGCGTGCAGCGACCCCCCGCAGTAGTGCGTGGCCAGGGAGATGAGGCCGAACGGCCCGCCGCTGACCCACCAGAGGGCGAGGCCGAGCGCGGCCTCGGGATGGCGGGCGGCGGCGAGGAGCGACACCCGGGAGCCTCCGGAGCCGCCGGCGATGACCGCCGGGGCCATGTCGAGGTGGTCGAGGAGCCCGGCCAGGACGTCGGCCTGCATCGCGGACTCCGACTCGCCGGCGAAGCAGACGTCGGACTCGCCGGTGTTCGGCCGGTCCCAGATGAGGACCCGATTGCCGCGTGCGGCCAGGTCCCGGGCCAGCTCCCGCACGCCGGGGATGTCCTTGCTGAACCGGCCGCCCGGCGTGACCACCCACGGCCGTCCGTCGCCGATGACCTCGTAGGCGATGGAGAGGCCCTCGACCTGCGCATGTGCCATGGGCCTCACCGTAGTGTGACGAGACTGTTAGTTCCACCGGCCAGACGGCGACGTCGGTGACGTGAGGGTCATCGAATCCTTGCCTCTCGGCCGGCGACTCCCGCCGTATCGGCGACAAGAGTTGACGCTCCTGTTAGATACTCGTACTCTGAGGGCATGTCGCGAACGTGCGAGTTCCCGGTCTTCGATGCCGACAACCACCTCTACGAGACCCGGGAGGCGTTCACGCGCCACCTGCCGGCCCGGTACAAGGGGGCGATCGACTACGTCGAGGTCCGGGGACGGACGAAGATCGTCGTCCGGGGCCAGATCAGCGAGTACATCCCCAACCCGACCTTCGACGTGGTGGCCCGCCCGGGCGCCCAGGAGGAGTACTTCCGGGTGGGCAACCCCGAGGGCAAGTCGTACCGCGAGCTGATCGGCGACCCGATGCGCAGCATCCCGGCGTTCCGCGAGCCGGGGCCCCGCCTGGAGCTCATGGACGAGCTCGGGGTCGACCGGGCGCTGATGTTCCCCACGCTGGCGAGCCTCCTCGAGGAGCGCATGCGCGACGACCCGGCGCTGACCCACGCCGTGATCCACTCCCTCAACGAGTGGCTGCACGAGGAATGGTCGTTCGACTACGAGGGCCGCATCTTCACCACGCCGGTCGTCACCCTCCCGATCGTCGAGAGGGCCATCGAGGAGCTCGAGTGGGCGGTCGAGCGCGGCGCCCGCACGGTCCTCATCCGGCCGGCC
>OCZS010000764.1_pt1 | contig 10907 bp, 8 predicted proteins | sample 1539071 | NCBI WGS metagenome assembly OCZS01 (sample SAMEA3113584, study PRJEB22503) | soil metagenome | reverse complement strand
CTGTTCTTGACGCATCTCTTCGAGCCTGTGACGCTACAGATACGCAATTGGCAATACATACGGACTCTATTAACGAATGTGCGTACGTGGAAGACTCCATTAATGCGATAGACGGCAGAACATTACACACATATCACACAGAGGGAGCTGGGGGAGGTCATGCGCCAGACATAATGAAGATTGCAGGAGAATCATTTGCATTGCCATCTTCAACAAACCCAACAAGACCTTACACAAAGAATACCCTGGCTGAACACTTAGACATGTTGATGTTCTGCCATCACCTAAATCCCGCTGTTGCTGAAGATGTGGCATTTGCAGAGTCCAGAATTAGAGGAGAAACGATTGCAGCTGAGGATGTACTACATGATGAAGGCGTACTGAGCATGTATTCCTCTGATAGTCAGGCGATGGGGCGAATTGGCGAAGTTGTCATACGGGCATGGCAGACGGCAGATAAGATGAAAAAGATGAAAGGAAAGCTTCCACAGGAAACTGGAGATAATGACAACTTTAGAGCACGCAGGTATATTGCAAAGACCACTATAAACCCTGCAATCACACATGGTGTAGCCGATTACCTAGGCTCCCTTGAAGAGGGCAAGTATGCAGATATTGTAATGTATCCAATGTCTTTCTTTCCTGCAAAGCCAAAAATGGTCATGAAAGGAGGATTCATAGCATGGTCCATAATGGGAGATCCGAACGCATCTTTGCCAACACCAGAACCTGTATACTACAGACCAATGTTTGGAGCATTGGGCAAAGCAGTCCATAAAACTTCATACACATTCACGTCGAAGCGTGCAGTCGAGCTTGGGGTTCCACAGAAGTTGGGGCTTGAGAAGGTAGTTCTTCCAGTAGAACATTGCAGAAACATTAGCAAAAAGGATATGATGTGGAATGATGCAACCCCCAAGATCGACATAGACCCAGAAACCTATGAGGTAAAACTGGACGGCAAGATAGCTACAGTAGATCCTGCAAACGAGCTAGCATTGGCGCAAAGATACTTTATGGCCTAACTATTAGGGCGACACAAGCAGGCAGGCTTGTTATCTAGATTGCCTGCAGCTGTCCCTTACTTTTTTATCGAAATAACTTTATCTTTATCTCTTTTGCTCTTCTACTCATGTCAACAAACCCCAATTTTGGCGTCTGGCGGCCAATGGCCGAAAATGTTGAATTCAATGCGCTAGAGTCCAATTCTAATGCGGTAATGGCTGTTGCCGACACAGTGCGGACTACCCTTGGACCGAAGGGACTTGACAAGCTGCTTATAGATCAGGCAATGAACCGGCATGTATCAAACGATGGCGTTACAATATTGCTTTCACTTAAAGCCATTCACCCTGTGGCAAGAATGATTGTAGAGATAGCCGAGCGGCAAGAGCAGATGGTAGGGGACGGGACAACCACCGCGGTAGTCATGTCTGCAGAAATGATAAAGGAGGGCAAACGCCTGATAAAGGAGCTAGGTGTTCACCCCACAAAGGTTGCAGAAGGAATTGAAAATGGAGTAAGACTTGCCTGCCAGCTGCTAGAGAAAGAAGCAAAGCACATTTCAACCAGTGATATCGAGCTTGAACAAGTCGTTAGAACTTCTCTAGCATCCAAGCTTGACGGGGAAAGACTTGCAAACCTAGTCATTTCAGCCCTCAGGACGGTTGGAGAGAATGCGAGGTACAATGGCGAGTATGATTTCAACAGATCGATAATGGTACTACGCAAGACAAGCATTGAGGATCGGGTGGTCAATGGTATCGTGCTTGAAAGGAAAAGGATGGATCCAGAGCTTCCACTGGAGGTGAGAAATGCTAAAATCTTGATTGCAAAGCTTGATCTCAAGCCCGTCAAAGAGTCATGGATAAAGGAGAACAACAAGTATCAGGAAATCCTACTAATGGAGAACGACCGGATTGCAAAATCAAAAGAAATAGTCGATGTCATGCTATCAACTGGCGCTAACACCATTCTTATCGCCTCTCCAGAAGTTGACCAAGCGGTAGAGGACATTCTTGTTGCTAGAAGAGTGTTTGCTGCGAGGATATCTGCTGATGAGATCGAGCACATGTCGCGATACACTGGTGCTAAGCCTGTGCGTGTAGTTGAGGACCTCAAGAGATCGGACATACTTGGTACCGCAGAACATATTCGGGAGGATGAGGATAATGACATAATCTACCTTGAGGGTGGCAGGGGAAAAAACATGGTCACTCTGATGGTCTCTGGAACTACAAAGGAGACCTCACTTGAACGGTGGAGAGCTGCGATTGATGGTGTCAATGCTGCAGAAGCGGCTCTAAACAAAGGTGTTGTGCCAGGAGGAGGTGCTGCTGAATTGCATGTAATAGATAAGGTGAAGGGTCTTCGCCTTAAAGGGTTAGAACAGGTAGGACTTGAGGTGGTAGCTTCTGCGCTTGAAAGCATCATGCGGCAGATATTAGCCAATGCCGGTTTTAATGGTCTTGAAAAGGTAATGGCAGCAAAGGCATCCCCTCCTGCGTATGGCATAGATATCAATACAGGCGAGCTTATTGATATGTGGAAGACAGGCATAATAGACCCACTAATGGTCAAGACAATGGCACTGCGAGCATCCGGTGAAATTGCCAAGTCTGTTCTGAGGATCGACAGAAACCTTGCAGCAGAAGATCTCAGCCAGCAAGCCCTATCAGAGACAAAAAGGTGACGACTGCTCGATGATCAGACACTGTGTAGAAGAATCCAATGTAGATGGTGATATGAGTGTAATAGATCCAGCTAAGATAAGACATGTAACAGTTGCAGGTGGCAGAATCGCACTTATCTCTGGCTTGATAGATCCAGCATCACACCTGAACCTTGACTTTCCTGATCATAGAGCTACAATCTGTATCATTGCAGAAACTTTTGAAGTTGGGGCCAAAGTAAAGATGGACAGCGAGGGGCTTGTCTTTGCCACTGTTCCAAGGTCTTTATACGGACATTATGGATATCTTGATTATACACAAAGGTTGGTAGATATGATAAATGCAATTAAGACAAATCAAGGTGAGCGAAAGCAAGGAGAAGAAGCTGCAAGATCAACAAAGAAAGCATAGAGAGAACAAAAAATGATTACTATTAATTCAATAATTGGAAACATGTATCATGACGAAAATCTGAGAAAGCAATACGAAGACATGTCATCCGAATCCTTATGTGAATCCATAAGGATAAACAGGATTGAAGCACAACGCGTCAGAATGCGCAAGAGATCAAGCAAGGGGACGGATATTGCCCTTATCATGGCGCCGGGCACAAAGCTCAGGCACGGAGATGTCCTCCTGGTTGCAAATGACAAGATGGTAATCATGGAGCTTGAACCGGAGAACCTTGCAGTGATACAGGTCAAGGACAATATCCCTGAATATGATGCTGTTCAAGTTCCAGTCACAATCGGGCATGCAATAGGGAATCTACATAGACCAATCAAGCTTGAGGGAAGAAAGATCTATTTTCCAATACAAACGGATTCAGAAATCGAAATGTTCAAAAAGATATTTGGACGGCTTTTGGATCATCTGGAGATAACCCAGGCTAAAATGGTCTTTGAGCCAGAAGAGGAGACAGATGTACATGAGCACTGATGACGATGGCCGGATCGTCAACATGGATGCAGCAGACTTGAGCATGCTCCAGCTATCGGACTCTTTTTTTCCAACAGGCATGTATTCTATGTCAAATGGGCTCGAAGCGATTTTTTATAGTGGCAAGAAAATGAAAGCAGAAGAGTTGCGGGAGCTAATCGCGACCTTGCTTCAATACCAGATAGGCCCAGCAGACTGCACAGCACTTGGAAACGCCTATGAACAGGCGGCAAAATCCAATCTTTCAGAGTTGCTTGAAGTGGATAGAGCAATATTCTCGATGAAGCTTGTACAGGAGATCAGAGATGCATCCATCAGATCTGGGACGCAGCTTGTGCGCTGTATACGATCCTTCTCTAACAACAAAATCCTTTGCCAATATGATGATGCAATAAGGAGTAGCCAAGCTCTTGGGCCATATCCTGTGGCACTGGCAGTTGCTGCAAATTCCTTTTTGATTCCCAAGGAAAAGACTGCGCTTATGATGCTCTACTCATTTTCTGTAAGCATGGTTGGTGCGGCCCTGAGGCTTGGGATGCTGCAGCATTTTGATGGCCAGAAGGTAATTGATCAGCTCAAGCCCACAATACTCAAGGTGATAAAGGAAAATATCAACAGACCGCTAGAAGGCATCTGGCAATTTGCGCCATCGACCGATATAATACAGATATCTCACGAGAGAATGAATTCTAAAATGTTTATCACATAATTTGGATGCACACTTATATGATGATGACTACTGAAAAGCGATGATGATGACTACTGAAAAGCGAATTCCAAGGCTTGGAATTGGAGGTCCAGTAGGCTCGGGCAAAACAATGCTGATTGAAAAGATTGTGCCGCTTCTGGCTGCCAAAGGCTACAAGGCTGGAATTATTTCAAATGATGTCGTTTCAAGAGAAGACGCGGACAGGATGCGCCACAATTTGGCAACGGAACAGGGCCTTCTTTCTGAAGAATTGGTGATAGGCCTTGCAACTGGCGGTTGTCCCCATACCGCTGTCCGTGAAGACCCATCTATGAATATATCAGTCATTGAAGAAATGGAATCAAAATACAGCTACCTTGATTTGATAATAATTGAAAGCGGTGGTGATAATATCACGACAACCTTTAGTCCGGCACTTGCAGACTATTTTATTTACATAATAGACGTATCTGGAGGAGATAAGTACCCGCGAAAAAGGGGTTTGGGGATAGAGACATGTGATCTTTTGGTCATAAACAAGATCGATTTGGCTCGCCATGTTGGAGCTGACCTTGCAATTATGGAAAGGGATGCAAAAGAGGTCAGAGGAGATAAGCCATACGTTCTTGTAAACTGCAAGACAGGCCAAGGCATAGAGCAGGTGACAGAACATATCGTAAGGGATATATTGTTTGAGGCTGCGCCAAAAACTGTTGCTAAGACCTGAAAGAAGGCATGGAAGGAACTGAGCTCGAGCACTATACTCCAAAGACTGTTCCTCCAGAAGTACTTGCATACGATTCCCCACTGGCTCAGCTAGGTGTGGGTAAGGCAGGCAAGATTGGAGCGCTTGTTCTGAGGCTTGAACAGGACAAGAGTAACAGCAAGACTACTGTAAAAGAGCAGTACTCTCGTGTTCCGCTCTATACCCAGCGTGCCCTTTACCTTGAAGAGGCGCTGCCAAACATGGCCTATATGTATATCATCTCGCCCTCTGGCGGGATATTGCAAGGTGATAGGTACAGGATGGATATAACTCTTCGAAAACATGCATTTGCCCACATCACAACGCAGGGGGCGACTAGAATATACAGAATGGAAGGGAACTATGCCACGCAGGTAATCAACATAGATGTTGGCGAAGACTGCTATTTTGAGTACATTCCTGATCAAGTGATCCCCTACCGCGACTCCAGATTCTATCAAGAAGCCAACCTACATGTCCACGATAACGCAACGTTGCTCTACTCTGAGATGATAACACCTGGCAGGGTTGCAAGCGGAGAACATTTTGATTATGATATATGCTATATGAAAGCTACTGCAAAGGACCATAGCGGTGGTCTAAAATTCACAGATGTAGCAATGCTGGAACCCAAAAAGCGTGATATGAAGATGTTTGGAGTTCTATCAAATCACGATGTTGTAGGAAATATGTACATTATTACGAAAAACAAGCTGCAGGAGATTAACACTAGCGTAAATACCGCCCTTAGGGCCATACCAAAGATATATGCTGGAGCCACAATTCTGCCAAGTAATTCGGGTGTAGGGATAAGGATGCTTGGAAATACTGCAAGCGATGTGAGATATGTAATTTATGAAGTTGTAAGGATTGTCAGAAGGATTATCTTGGATGCTCCTTTCAGCGGAATTAGGAAAGGATAATAATCGTAATTAGTATTGACAAACTATATATTATTTCCTGCCCGTTATCCAGAACTCCATTACTTTTACTCTGTGGCTTTTTTCTTGTTGATGCTCGTTAGCATTCCATCTTGTATCAAAAACACAATCGCAATCTTCGCACCAAGCGGTAACACTTTTGCGATGCTTGTCAAAGGCGTTCATATCAAGGACTGTAGTTATTATCCAACTAGCCGTAATAAACATTATCTATCATCTTAAATTGCAATTCAGCTGACGACAATTACCGCGTGGATGACTTGGTTGGTGAAGGAAGGTTGCTTTAGAAAGTCAATCAGTTTCAAATAGCAATCAGGGCCCTCAAATGTTTTCTTTGTAAGCACACCTTCAAACATTGAAGCATTTACAGTGATCGAATTTGCTGTCATCTGCAATTGGATATTCAGTTCTGCCATTAGTGGAGGCATTTGCTTAATGGGAGTTTATTAGTTATTTTGGAACAATTTATCCTAGATGGACCGAGAGACAATTTTGAGCTATGGCATGGTATGCCTACGCACGCACTCACACAAACGCACTCTCTCTCTCTCTCTCTCTCTCTCTCTCTCTCTCTCTCTCTCTCTCTCTCTCTCATTGTCTTCAATCCTAGAAGTAGCAATGATTGCAAATATCTCTATCACTCCATTATTATTGCAAAAATTTTTCATTCCCGGGTAACGTTATTTGAAGCCTAGATAATCTTCGACTGGTGGCTTTGATTTTATTCTTTAGAACCAAAGAAGGAATGATACTTGGCAGTACCTTAAAAAAGGGCAAGATATACCCAAACTTCCAATGTTGGAAGGCACCAGACCTTTGTTCCGGGCCGGTTCAGTCGAGTTTCAGACTAGGCATGTCTTGGTGATTGCTGTTCTAGCTCTGGCTTTTAGTTCTGCTCTCATTATGAGATTTTACCCCATAAAGTATGGCTACTATCTCAACGAGTTTGATCCCTATTTCGACTATCGGGCGACAAAGTTTATCGTCGACAACGGTCTGGGTGCGTACTGGCAATGGCACGACACGATGTCATGGTATCCTGAAGGCAGGGATGTCCCTGGAACATCACAAGCGGTGCTGCATATAACAGCAGCATACCTGTATCAAGCCTTTGGCAGAGGCATGTCACTCATGGACTTTACGATTGCATTTCCTGCAGTCATGGGCGCGCTAACAGCCATTGCGGTATTTGCTCTTGTAAGAGTGGTTGGAGGAACATCGGCAGGGATGTTCTCTGCGCTCTTTTGGGCGTTTAGCCCTGCCATCATTCAGAGAGGCAACCTTGGATGGTTCAAGTCAGAGCCATTAGGACTGTTCTTTGGAATAGTGGCTATATACCTGTTCATATCGGCGATCAAGCACAAGGAGATCAAGTATGCTATCGCAAAGGCAATAGCAGGTGGATTGATACTTGGTCTTGCTAACGGGGCTTGGGGAGGCATCCAATACTTTAGCATTCCCATATCGCTCTTCTTTATTGCGCTTCCCTTCTTTAGAAGGGATTTAACCATACCCATGTACGTCGCAATTGCATTTACAGCATTAACCCTGATAACTGCTGCAGCATTTCCACGACCTGGACTATCATTTGTACTAGGTCTGCCCGGCTTAGCAATGATGGCCGGTACTGCATTTTTGGTAATTGCCTCCTTTGTAAAGAAGATCAGCCCACCAATGGTTCAGACAAGAAACGTGGCCTTTCTGCTTATCGCATTTGTTGCAGTGGGCATCGCATTTGTTGCAGCTGGGCCCTATGTGTCTCCTAGCTTCAGGTATCTCAACGCCATCAACCCATTCATAGGTTCGATAGATCCACTTGTGGAATCAGTTGCAGAGCACTTTACGCCTACCGTTGCTGACTACTTTACTGACTTTTCCGTGCTCTTGATGTTTGCAGGACTTGGTGGATGGCTTGCATTCCGCCGCAGGAACGATACAGCGATATTTGCGCTATTGATCGGCATAACCGGAGTTTATGTGAGCGCTACTTTTGCTAGGCTACTGGTATTTGCATCCGTTGGCATAATCGTCCTTGCAGGACTTGGATTATATGAAGTGACCCGCAGTATCATGGCCTATAGAGAAGCCGCCGCAACTCCTGCAACAGCACCAACAAGAGTAACTGGAGCCACAAGAGAAGAAAGGAGAAAAAAGGAGTTTGCAAGTAGGACACATTCGACCTCCAGACAGGTAGTGAAGATAAGCTATGTTATAATCATGATAATGATGCTTTCAATTCCGCTGTTCTACCCTTCTAACGCCAATTGGGTCAGCTCTGCAGATGTCCCAACCGCAATCGCAAATGGCGGAACGGGCTTCAGGCTTCAAACTGAAGACTGGATAGATGCCATGGACTGGATTTCAAAGAATACCGAGCCGGATGCCGTGATTGCATCGTGGTGGGACTATGGCTATTGGATAACTACTCTTGGGAATAGGCCCAGCCTAGCGGACAACGCAACCCTCAATCACACGCGCATCCAATCAATAGCAAAGATGTTAATTTCTGACGAAGAATCAGGAATGAGGATAGCACAAGACTTGCAAGCTGACTATATCTTGGTATATGCAGTTGGACAAGTGCGGCTCTATGGCCAACTCAATGATACCGGAACGGATGCAGCCTCAGCTGGTGAGGATGAAAGAATTGCAATTTACACATTAGGCCAAGGCGGAGATGAAAGCAAAAAGCAGTGGTTCATGAGGATTGGAGGCTTTGATGAGGCAAACTACGTCGAGGAGGATGGGTTCACACCCAAACCTGAATTCTGGAATAACACACTCATTGGCAAGCTCTTCCCGTTTGAGCCTCTGTACTATGCAAGGTTTGGTGCGCAGGGCCCATCAGAAATACAGGAGACATGGCAGCCTGGACTCGTCGGACTGTATGCACAAAATGTAAAATATCCAGCAGATGGAGGAAATGATCAGCCGCTACACCTTGTCTATGCCTCTCCAAGCTTTGAGAACCAAGAAGGCATTATGTTTGGAATATTCATCTACAAGGTAAACCATGACTATTCTCCACAACCATAAGGAGACTCATATATCTTCAGCAGGAGCAAAACCAAGCCCGAGATTGTGACATATACATGAGCATATTCAAGCCAAAGTGGTAAACGTCGCAGAGAACTGTCGAGATGAAATGAGAAGACTCTCATCCAGATGCAGCGCTCAAACCGCTTTTAGGTGGAAATGCATATTTCCGAGATCAGATCTTCCTGAATGTCTCGATCCATAGCCATGTGATCTGTTTCCTCTGCTATATCGGCATAACTTGACGGATCATTGAATTCTATCTGTCATACAAGCAAAACCTATTGTTGTCTGGCACAATACTGTTTGAAGTGAGGGACTGGTCATTAGGGTTGAATAAAAAGAAAAAAAGAAATGCAGAATATGTTATCTTTAATTTACATGTCCATTCCGCCCATTCCGCCCATTCCGCCCATTCCGCCCATTCCGCCCATGCCACCGCCTGGCGGAGGACCGCTCTCTTTAGACTTAGATGCAGCAATTACGTCATCTATCCTCAAGATCATAGATGATGCCTCTGTGGCTGCATTGATTACCTGTTCTTTGACTTTTAGTGGTTCGTAAACGTCTTTTGCAGCCATGTCTGCGACCTTGCCGTTAATTACATCCACGCCATATTTGGGCTTAGCTAGTGCTGCCTTTGCTCTGAGCTGTGTTTGAGTGTCAAGAGGATCCATTCCTGCATTTTCTGCCAGAGCTATTGCAATTTCTTCTACGCTATCGGCGAATCTTTCTACTGCTAGCTGAGACCTTCCTGAAAGAGAACCTGACCATTCTCTGATCTTTTGGGATATGTAAACTTCTGGAGCTCCAGCACCTACAGTAATGTACGGGTACTCTAGTACGTCTTTGACAGCCATTATGGCATCATGGACTGACCTTTCAGCCTCGTCAACAACCCGTTGGGATCCACCCCTTACTAAGATAGAGACAGCCTTGGGATTCTTACATCCTTCAACAAAAACCCATTTGTCAGTCTCTACTTTGCGCTCTTCTACTAGTTTGGCATAGCCCAAGTCAGACGCAGAAAGTTCATCTATGTTAGATAGGACTCTACCTTCCGTCGCCTTTGCAAGATTATTCATGTCGCTTTCCTTTACTCTTCTCACAGCTAGTATTCCCTCTTTTGCAAGATAATGCTGCGCCAAGTCATCAATCCCCTTCTGACATAGAAGTACATTTGCGCCTGAAGCGGTTATTTTATCTACCATAGATTTGAGCATGCGATTCTCCTCTTCCAAGAACATATGCATCTGCTGTGGGTCAGAAATGCGGATCTCTGCACTCATTTCTGTCTTTTCGATTTCTAATGCAGCATTGAGTAAAGCTATCTTTGCATCCTCAATACGCTTTGGCATGGCCCCATGTACAACTTCTTTGTCAAGCACAATACCTTGAATCAGCTTGGTATCTTCTACGGATACTCCTGCCTTCTTTTCGACCTTTATGCTATCAACGTCAACTTTGAGGTTATTATTATCCCTAGCCTTTTCTGCTACAGCAATGACTGCATCCACCACTATCTTCGACAGAGGCTCTGAGTTCACGGAGACAAGTTTGGAAGCCATGCTTGTACGCGCTATCTTGCCAAGTATCTGTCTGTCTGTCGGATCAACCTTCGTAGATGCGTTCCTTAGGATCTCAAGAGCTTTTTCAGATGCCATGCTGTAACCGTCGACTATGACAGTAGGATGAACGCCCTTTGCTATCAGTTCTTCAGCCTTAGACAACAGCGACCCCGCAAGAACAACTGTTGAGGTTGTACCATCTCCCACCTCATTGTCTGTTGCCTTGCTAATCTCTACCATTATCTTGGCTGCTGGATGCTGAACGTCTATCTCTTTGAGAATTGTAGCACCGTCATTTGTTATTGTTACATCGCCAAG
>OCZS010000763.1_pt1 | contig 10913 bp, 13 predicted proteins | sample 1539071 | NCBI WGS metagenome assembly OCZS01 (sample SAMEA3113584, study PRJEB22503) | soil metagenome | reverse complement strand
CCCAATTTTTGCATGCTGAAGGCGGTTATAAACAGCAAGTGGATTGCACGTAACATTACGAACTATTTTCAATCTTTTCCTCCAACCGACCAAGTAGCTCATATATAACTCTCCTTTGAAAATAGCCTAATGAGCAGACCACAGACCGACCCAGATACCCCAATGTATAAACAAGAATGCAGTACCATTCTAGCAGTCTCGCCGCGCATACGCTATGCAGGAATAATGAACAAGTTTGGCCGTACACTTGCAGGACGTCTCCGCAAAGGAGTAATACCACTGCTAAAGCCGGATGAAGCAAGAAATGAACACTTTATTGAAGCTACAAGAAATCAGCTTCGGAAGAACTTTGAAAAGTCCATAGGCCGAGAAGAGTACACTTTGACTGAGAATGAAAAGGTCAAGATATTAACACTATCCAGCCAGGAGCATTTTTACTATGTCACCGTTGACAAGGAGACACCTACAAATGAAGTTATGAAAATTATCGAAGAGATAAAGGCACTGGTCGGAAAGTAAAGAATATGCGTACCCTCTTTGGCGCATATCTATACTCTATCTTGCATCGCAGGAATACGATTCTTTCCTCATGTATGTCTTGACTGTGATTGAGGGCCCTTATGGGTTTGAGAAAGATTTTTCATAAGAAATAACCCATTAAACAGCATACCATGATCGTTATTGAGATATATTGCCTTTTTCTGTGCTTGCGTTGATGTCATTGCTGATACAATCTCCCTTAACTTTTGCTCAGGATAAAGATAATTGTACCAAGTCTTGGTCCCATGGAGTCTTAGATATATCGCATCATTTAACGCAATAATTGCATTTGGCAAGCTTGGCGCATCTACAGAACAAAATGAAATGTCCTCCTTTTCAATCTCTTCTAAAGCCGATTCGTTCCACCAAGAGGAATCTCTGAATTCAATAATTACTTTCTTACGAGCTGCAATCTGATGCTGAGTACTCTTGCTATTGAAAAACGATCTGACTCTTTCCACATTTTCGGGTTTATATTTAAAGTTAGCAGGCATCTGGAAGAGCCAAAAGTCAATCTTATGTTCGAGGGTTTCAAAAAGCTTCAAAAAGTCGTCCCAAAGCTGACTCGACCTTGGTTGTATTAGTCTGTTATAGTGTGTAATTGAACGATGTACTTTAATTGAAAATGTGAAATCTTTGGGAGCTTTGATTCGCCAGAAATTGATTGACGCAGGCGGAGGAAAGCGGTAAAAGCTATAATTAATCTCAACGGAGTTGAAACCTTGGCTGATATACCATTCAAACGCGTTTGGCTTGGCTTTGTTCCAAGAATATGAATAACCAGATGTTCCTATTCTTATGTTAGGTTCTATCAAAGCTTATCCATTCCTCTTCTGCAATATATTGTGTCGATCCATATGCTTAGATATTATAATATCGTTCTAGAATTTTTAATCCTAAAAGTTTGAATCGCATAAACTGCTTGTACTCAAGCATGACTTTTTATGACTAAAGGCTACATAATATAATTAAAAAAAAGAGAAGTTGGTTTATTTAGCTTCAAAAGAATCGTCAAGCATGAACAGTTGTTGTTCATAACTCCGCAAGGCAAAATTTTGTTGCTTCCATTCATGTGCGGCATATAACTAATCTCAAGCTAAATCATTATAAGACTATCTCGACCATAATCAACGTATGTTTACGAAAAAGCGGCCATGGCAAAAGAGAGATGCCGGCCTTACTGCGAGGATGATTGTCAGCTTCGCAGTTCTAACTGTGCTTTACATTGTATTTCTTAGTGTACTTGCCTATGTCGGTGTCAGCGCCATCGCAATAGCTGTCATCGCCGGGATCATGATATTGGCACAGTGGTACTTCTCAGACAAAATTGTTCTATGGAGCACTGGCGCAAAAATAGTGAGCAGGGAGCAATTTCCAGAACTTCACGATCTAATAGAACGTATAGTGGCCAGGAATAACCTATCAAAGCCAAGGATAGCAGTCGTTAACAGTAGAATGCCTAATGCCTTTGCCACTGGCAAGACACCCAAAAGCTCCATCGTCGCAGTGACTACAGGTTTGATGGATCAGCTTGACACCGAGGAGCTAGAAGGCGTGATCGCGCATGAGCTGGCTCACATAAAGAACCGCGATGTACTCATCCTCACTCTTGCTAGCATTTTTTCAGTGATAGCATGGTATCTGATGAGGTTTGGCATGTATGGCGCAATGTTTGGTGGTGGTCATGGAAGGCGAGGCAATGAAGGGGGCGCAGCGATGCTGTTAATATTACTCGTCGCTATCGTCACATGGATCGCCAGCTTTTTGATAATCCGAGCGATATCTAGGTACCGGGAATATATTGCCGATAGAGATGGCGCTCTTATCACTGGCAAGCCAAGCAAGCTGGCAAGCGCCCTCCTCAAGATAAGTGGCACCATGAAGCGTATCCCAACACGGGATCTGAGGGAAGTGGAAGGTATGAATGCATTCTTTATTATACCAGCAATTTCAGGAGATTCATTAACAAGCTTGTTCTCGACTCACCCTTCTGTCGACCAGCGGGTAAAAAAGCTCATGGAAATGGAGGCTGCCATGAGCTGAGCTTTTTCAAAAGGATTCGTGATAACATAGACCGCAAACGACTCCCAAAAGCCGACTCTGAAGTATTGTTCTCTCTTTCTTCAGCATATGTCACACTTGAGGTCAAGATGGGGCTCAAGGTTACCGGCAGATGCGCACTCACATTCAAAACAGTAAGCGGCACATTCTTTTACGAAATGGAACAGGACATTAGGCAGTTCCTTGGCAATCTGCAGCCAGAGTTTGATCTAACTTGGCGTACAAGCACTGATTCATACGGCTACATGTGGATAGTTTTTGAAGGCAAAAGGATTGAAGACCTTCTAGCGGGTCTAACCACCGTCGGCGATATTGTTGAAGAAAGGGGATTTTCTGATCAGCTGCTAGCTGCGGTCTTCGAGTTTTCAAGTGAGCGGGAACAAGGAAGAAGAACCCATCAACAATATCTGATTTACAATTATAAGCGCAACAACTTTTACCCATTCGTTCCAACAGGGCGAAAAACAATAGATGCTGAACAGCAGATGAAGATAATGGCAGCTATAGCTGAAGAAATACCCTTTGAAAGAGATATGACGTTATGGTATCCGCTGTGGGATCTTCCCCTTAGATCTCTGGGATAACGCCTTCTCCTCTGAACAGCTTCTTCGCTTCGTCTATTGAAAGGTCGGCACTAGGCAGTATGATATCAGACCTGATTATCTCGCGTGGGTCAAGAGGCTTGCCGTTTTGGACAACCAAGTTGCTCAGCTCTGTCAACTTTCTCTTAAATTCTATGTCATCGGATCTTTCCGTGCTTACCAGCTCGACTATAGCATTGTCAATATCGTTGAGCTTTTTGAGCGTCCCGCTGTCCACACTAAATTGTCCATGACCCATTATGCGGACGATTTTGTTGCTAGGCGCCACGGCACCTCTTTTCCTAGCTTTAGCAATTGCTGTCTTGTTACGGGTCTTGGCTGACGGTTTCCTTGTAGACACGACTCTCTTAGAGGGGGATTTGCCCTTCCCAGTGCGCCTCGACTTAAGCTTGCTTTCTGCTACCCTGCCCTTGCCCTTCGCTTTCGGACTCATTGTTGCGCTTCTTGCTCCAATTGTTGCTTCTTCTTACGTTGTTTCTCTGACTTTAACTTTGCTAATTCTTCATCCACTGAATTTTGTACGGAAATTTTTTCTAATTCTTTTTCAATTTCATCCTTATTTGATGTATAATCCGTGAGGACACCTGAATTTATCATTTCATCTAGAGCCTGAGACTTGGCCCTCATGCGCTCTGTCTTTTCCTCAGCCCTGTTCATCTCCATGCCTACATCTGTCATTTCCTCAGAGATTCCAGTAACGCTCTCCTTTATCTTGACTTGGGCTTCTGCTGCAGAGTACTGTGCCTTTATTATTTCCTTTCTAGCTTTGAACTCTTCAACCTTGATTGACATGCGCTTTTCTGCTTCTTGCATAGTACGCTCTTCTTCCTTCATCTCTGCTATCTGTTTGTCAAGGCTCTGCGCCTGGATAAGGTTGGCATTCTTGCGCTCAAGTGCAAGCCGTGCAAGGTCTTCTCTATCTGACTCAAGAGCTCTTGCTGCCTGCCCATCTAGTAATCGTATGTTCTCCCAGAGTCTAGATTTTTGCATTTCAAGCCTTTTGCGAGACGTGGTAATCTCAGCAAGGCTCCTTCTCAGCTTGTTTAGCATTTCAACCTGTCTGACATAAGAATAATCGAGAGCTTCTTGCGGCTTTTCAAATCTGTCAAGGAGCGAGTTCGTCTTTTGTGAAATTACAGTCGAAATTCGATTCATCAAACCCATTTTTTGTTCACTCTATCATCATCAGTGAAAGCTGAATATTAAAGTATGACGATGATGAAGATTATGCTACCTGTTGAACCTGCGCCATTCGTGTTCGTCAGGCGGGCCATAGTCTTCTTTTTTCTTAAAATATCCCCAGTAAAGCAGAAAGCCACCAGCAGCAATCATCGCAATTGCAAACTTTTCATTTGTGATCTGGCTATTGCTGAAGTTATCAAGAAATTGCTGCGTCCCATCTTCTATCAAGCCTGCAGCGTCCTCGACATTGAACAGCACAAGATTACGAATCATGATAATGGCAGCAGTGACTATGAACAAAACACCCATAGCAGACATCCAGTTTCTGCCGCGCCTGCTGCCTATCTCTTCCTTCCATCTCATGTTGACATGGTTCTCTATATATCATTGCTCATAATGTTTGCGTTCAGACCAGCTTTACTCCTGGATTCTTCATTTTGTTTCGCTTGGCAGCATTTAGACACATAGGGGTTAGGATCTCTGCCTGGTAAGTTAGTGCAAGCGGCCCAAGGTACACTGGTCTTAAGCCAGAGATCTCATGTATAAGGCCTGTCAGCTTTGCTATTGCGTTCTGATCATCGCCGCAGATGAAAGTGTCAGCGTCAAGGCTTTGGTGTAGATTCTTGAGTTTTGATTCAGATACTGTGTGGAAAGCAGAGACCACCCTTGACCTAGGTGGGAGCTTGTGAGCCACCATTTCTGCTGCTTGCTCTTTGTCTTGTTCTAATGGGATATATACAAACCCTGCTTCTGTTCTCGCCATAGGCACGATGGGTGAGACTACGATACAATCCTCCCTGAGCTTGCCTGCGAGCTTGCCGCAGGTATCATCAATGAATTCATAAGGTATTGAAAGTATCAGAACATCAATATCATTTGCAAACGAAATGTTGTCATTACCACTTATGGTGCCAGTGATATTGCCATAGGTTTGTTTTGCGGTTCTAGTATAATTTTCTGCTGCTTCTGTGGCCTTCTGAGCATCCCTTGAGCCAACGATCACATCATGCTTTTGGCACCATCTGAGTGCAAAGCCTTCACCCATCCCGCCGGTGCCGCCAGCTATTCCTATCTTCATAGAATCGTCATTGGGTAATCTCGATATTAATGTGCATCGGCTTTAGATTTAGATTTTATATTTTCAAGTTAACTGTTATCAGTTATCAGCATCATAGTACAAACCCAAGTCATAGTAGCACACACACACACACACACACACATATAGAAATACTCATAAGCCCTCTCCAAGTGAAGATAAATTGATTGCTTACTTTTTAAAACTTGTAATGCCCCGCCATGATCCCTCAGCGGATATTTTGAGTGTCCCACCTAGAAATAGGCAAAATCATTTTCCATAATATCCGTGGGTGCGCTATAATGTTAGATTGCTTCGTCGTATCTTCCTTCTACTTGTGAAGAGGCCTAGCCTTTTTGATTTTTTATATCCCCTCTCTGAGTCCATGCATCGACAACTTCTGATATATCTTTAGTTGTTTGTGAGGGCATTATCCTATCACAGTCCTTCTAATGTACTTGTCATTTGTGACGGATGTATAGCGTGATTTATTGCATGGCAATAGGGAGTTCCGCGAGGGATATGCTTACGCTATAAGGTCCAGACTTGTCAAGAGGCAAAAACTATTCGCTAGGAAATGCGGCAGAGAGACATTACTATTGTCCATGCCTATCTTAAAGCCGACTGTATGGTCGAAGCAATAATAAACTGTGACAAAAACGATAAAAAAGAGCGAAATTTACGCTCATTTGTCATCAATAACGTTGCCCCTCGTAATTTTTATGCGGCATGGTCAGGCGGAGAGTAATCTAAACAGGATTCTTGCTGGAAGGCATATGGAATCGCATCTTACAGAGCATGGCAGACAGCAAGTAATGGATAGCGCAAAGCAACTGATGAAAAATATTGCTATTCAAAAGGTCTATGTATCACCTGTTATTAGAACTGTGGAAACGGCTCAGATAGTCTGCCAAATACTTGGTACTGACTATGTGATTGATGACCGACTATACGAAACCGAAATGGGCCGGCTTGTTGGGATGAACTTCGAGGAGATAACAACAAAGTACGGCGACGTTCTTACGAGGTTCTATTCAGATTACGACCCTGTTCTTGAAAGCTTTGGAGTCGAAGCGTTTGCCTCAGTCAAGCACCGCATTACAAGCCTGCTTGACGATCTATTGCAGAAACACGAAGACAGCAATGTCCTGATGGTCACCCATCTTGATCCAATCAAGGCAGCGCTTGCCACTTTGCTTGACTTAAGCCCAGAGGCGCTTCACAGATGGAACATTCGCAATGCTTCGCTTACAATATTAAAACACGAAAGCAGGATCTACTCAATTTCTGGAGTCAACATTATGGTGATGCACCGCTACCCCGCGGAATGAGGAGATAATTTGCAAAACCTTAAATAAGATAAGAAAACTGGTTTTTATCAGAATAAGAAAAAGTGAGAGAATAGATGGTCTCATATTCAACGATAGTTTTAATCTTGATTCCAGTAGCGACACTAACGCTTCTCGGCGTCGATTCTACTGCCTTTGCACAGGAGACTACAGAGCGCTATTTAAGTGCAAGAATTGAGATTTGGGCGCTATTCTACAGACTCATGATCATAGCATTTGTTATCGGGGCAGTTGTGATGGGAACTATGACCTATGTAATATGGAGATTTCGTGAGAGTAACCCAAAGAATAGAGGAGAAGACATCACTCCATCAGCAGGAGGTATACACCACTAATGGGACACGGTACATTAGAATGGGTATATATCGGTGTAGTAGTCGCTGTGCTGATTTACATTGGAGCCGACGCATGGAACGTTGAAAGATTTCTAGACCATGCTCCCGAAGAAGCCCAAGTGGTAAAGGTCACAGCTCAACAATGGTTCTGGACATTTGAGCATGAAGATGGAAGGCGAGAGCTAGGAGAACTGCACCTCACGATGGGCACTCCCTATAGATTTGAGGTGACTTCTTTAGACGTGAATCATTCTTTTAATACTCCAGACTTTGCTATGATGATAGACGCCATTCCAGGCAGGATAAACTCGATATGGTATGTCCCAGATCAAGCTGGCGAATTTCTAATACAGTGCAGAGAATATTGCGGATTTTCACACTACCAAATGAGGGCCAAGCTGTTTGTGGAAGAGCCAGCAGGCGGCGAGGAGCTGGGGGCGCAGGTGACTAATGCTTCTGCTACTAATAACCTGATTCCTCCATTAGGCGCCGCAGCAGCTGCGAGTTGAGTTCTCTTTTTACGAGTTATTGTGCGATATCTTGGTCAATGAATAAAATGATAAAGAGCTTGCATACTACCGATGTGCTAAAACAAAATGCTTTTATTGATATTGTCTTCAATGTATGACCAATATAGAGAGGGGCATGATGCGAGTTGGTTCTAGAAGTTAGAAAACCACGCCCGCTGTGGGAGATCCTGTTTTCGACTCATCATACGGATATAGGACTGCTATACATTATCTTTTCCTTAACTCTCTTTTTCTTAGGTGGACTACTTGCTATTTCGATCAGAACAGAACTTTTCCTACCCGGTGCACAGCTGTTTGAAGATGCTAATACATTCAACCGAGTTTTCACTGTTCATGGCACAACTATGCTGTTCCTGTGGGTAATACCATTTGCTGCTGGAGTCGGTAACTACCTGATACCAATTATGGTAAGGTACAAAGATATGGCATGGCCAAAGCTTAATGCAGTTGCATTCTGGATGATACCAGTAGGCGCGGCCTTGGTATGGCTTGGCTTTGCAGACACGGGCTGGACTGCATATCCTCCTTATTCTATCTTGCGAGCACCAGGGCCTGCGGCTGAAATGTGGATATTTGGCCTGAAGATTTTGGGAATTTCATCGATTCTAGGCGCCATCAACTTCGTCGTTACTATCTTGAGAATGAAGCATCCTGATCTGCCGATGATGAAGCTACCTCTTTTCACTTGGTCCATCCTTTCTACATCTCTTATAATCCTCATGTCTATGCCGACCTTTGCTGCTGCACTGATAATGTTGTATACGGACAGACTTGGAGTTTCCGGTTTCTTTAATCCTGCAATGGGAGGAGATCCACTATCATACCAACATCTCTTTTGGTTTACATTTCATCCTGAGGTCTATGTATTCGTGATACCTGCAATTGGTATGATATATGAGATAATTCCCAAGTTTTCACGAAAACCTATATTCAGTTATACTTCAGGGATAACGGCATTTATATTGCTGACGATAGTCTCTTTTGCTTCCTGGGCTCATCACATGTTTGCAACCGGCATGAGCTTTACAGAAAAAACAGTATTCATGATAGGCACATTGGCAGCTGTTCCGGCTTCAGCTATGCACATATTCAACTGGATAGCGACAATGTGGGGAGGCAGAATCCGATTCAGAGCACCAATGGCATTTGTGGTTGGTGGGATCATAACGTTCTTTCTAGCTGGAGCTGGCGGTGTCGTAAACAGTGCAATGCCACTTGACTTTCTAACACACGATAGCTACTGGGTAGTAGGGCATATGCATCTATTTCTCATGGGCATCATAACTTTTGCATTTGTGGGCTTTATATACTACCTATTCCCGCTCATAACGGGCAGGATGTACAACGAAAGGGCAGCGATGCTCCAGTTCTGGCTCATGTTTATAGGGGTATTTTTAATATTCGTTACACAGCACTTGCTTGGACTGTACGGCATGCCTCGTCGAGTAGCAGATTATGTACCAGTTGAACCGCTTATCGTGATGAACCAGATCTCCTCAGTAGGCGCGTACATAATGGCTGTTGCTATGGGAATATTCCTCTTTAACCTGATTAAAAGTGCGGGATGGGGCAAACCTGCAAATATGGAAGATCCATTTGGTATTAGAGAGAAGTATTATGACTATAGACGGCGTGAGCCTCACCACTAAAGAGAGGGAGAGAAAGAGATACGAGTTCGCATGACTCACACAGTGACGATAAAGAACCGATAATCCTCACATCGCCTAGAAGATTTGGAAAAGGGCTTGCAATAGTGATAGTCACAATAGCCATAGGGGCAGCAATTCTAATTCCATTCTTTAGCCAAATGGCTGAAACTCCGCCACCGGTAACTCAAATACGCACAGAGAGCCCGGCGGCAGAGGAAGAGGAGGAGCAAGCTCCCGCAGAACCAGGCACGACTGCTATATCGATACTTCAAGGAGCGGCAGTACAGGGGAGCCCTGACTATGATCCAGACGCAGCTCAGGTGCCTGTTGGAAACACTATAGTTTGGGACAATCAAGACACAGTCCCGCACACTGCAACCTCTGGGACTGGTCCCCAAGATCCAAACTCTGCACAGTTGTTTGACACGGGCATTGTCAACGGAGGCGAAGAATCAACTGCAGTTGAGCTACAGGGTGTAAGCGAGGGCCAGACTATTCCCTACTATTGCATTGTTCATCCGTATATGACAAGCGAGCTTACGGTTGCAGCAGCTGAACAGGGCGGTGGCCAAACACAAGGAGGAGGAGCTGCTCAACAACAGGGAGGAGGAGCTAACCAAACACAAGGAGAAACAACAGGTGGCGCTGGTGGAGCTGCCGCTGGAGGACCCACAATAAACATCCTTGAAGGCTCTTCAATACAAGGCAGCCCCGACTATGATCCAGAGGAGCTGACAGCAAGTGCTGGTGCTGAGGTCAGCGTGGTCAACCAAGACACACTTCCCCATACTGTAACCTCAGGAACCGGACCCCAAGATCCAAACTCTGCACAGTTATTTGATACAAGCTTGATTAATGGCGGTGAATCAGCCACGCTGTCTCTTGCACAAGTCACTGCGGGTCAGTACGACTATTATTGCATGGTGCATCCATATATGACAGGCAAAGTAGTGGTACAATAAGTAAAAGAAGCTAGCCCGCACATCTTGTGAATTTAGCTGATAGAGGGTTATCCTGACAAAAAGAATGACGAATTGACGAAGAGAGTACAAGAAATGCCGATATAGTCCAATTAACATCTGAAGAGAGAAGAATTACATCCTGCTGCCTCTCGTCCCAAGTAAAGCAAGGTAGCGCCGGCGAAAATTCAGGTAGTTCTAGCGGTAATAGCAGACCTCAAAACATGTCAAGTGAGAAATAGTTTCCGACACTGTGCCTATATACCGTATATTTCCATATCCTTTATGAGACATGCACGCCTTTATTATGGCAAAATGGATGCTTTTGAATGCATAACAACTAAGCTTGATCTTCGAGAATTTAGCTCACAAGATATTTCTGCAGAGATAAAGTCAAAAATCTTGGAAGCTGCACGGCTTACAGGTAGTGGACTCAACACTCAGCATTGGCGATTTGTCGTTATAGAAGAAAAAGAGAATCTAAAAAAACTTGCAGAGGATAGCACAAGTGGAGGTTGGGTTTCAGGTGCCAATTTTGCAGTAATTGTGTTGACGAACTCTCGCTACAAATTTCATATGATTGATGCTGGAAGAGTGGTTCAGGATATGCAATTAGCTGCTTGGAATTACG
>OCZS010000762.1_pt1 | contig 10914 bp, 9 predicted proteins | sample 1539071 | NCBI WGS metagenome assembly OCZS01 (sample SAMEA3113584, study PRJEB22503) | soil metagenome | reverse complement strand
GCGCCGAGGTGGCGGAGTGGCTCTCCGATCTGGGCAAGGCGCTGGGCGGGGAGGGAACCGTCTCCATCCGCCTCGCGGACACCACGGTCGAGGTGAAGGTGCCCGAGCACGTCCGCGTCGAGGCGGAGCTCGAGGTCGACGGGGACGAGATCGAGCTGGAGATCGAGCTGAAGTGGTCCACCGCGCGGCCGGCGCCCAGGGCGGCCCGCAAGAACGGCGGCACCGGGGCCTGAGGCAGGGCCGCTCACCTCCGACGGGTGAGGGCGAGAGCCGGGCAGCCGGTCAGGCTGCCGGACACCGGAGAGCCACGGAGGTACCGGCGATGACACAGCTCGAATCGGCCGCGGTCGAGCCCCCGGCGGGGGCGCCGCTGACGGTGGACGAACGCGAGGAGCTCCTCCGTCTGCGGCGCGAGCTCGAGTCCGTCCGGACGTCGCCGCCGCGACCACGGAGGACTTTCCGGTGGCGCTCCCTCTTGGCCACCGTGCTGATCGTCCTCGGCTGCGTGCTCGCGCCCGTCGCGGGCGTGTCCGTCTGGGTGAACAACCAGGTCTCCGACACCGATCGCTTCGTGCGGACGATGACCCCGCTGGTCGATGACCCGAACGTCCAGGCCCGGCTGACCGAGCGGCTCACCACGACCGTCTTCGAGTACGTGGATGTGCAGGCGATCGCAGACGACGCCGTCGACGCACTGGCCGCCCAGGGACTTCCGGCGCAGGTCACGGACCGGTTGAGCACGCTCACCCCGACGCTTGCCTCGGCGGTGACCGGCTTCGTCCGCGACAGGATCGCCGAGCTGGTGGGAAGCCAGGCGTTCGCGACAGCCTGGAACCAGGCCATCGAGGTGGCTCACCGCCAAGCGGTCTCGGTGCTGTCGGGCGACAGCGAAAGCATCGTGATCCGAGGCGACATGGTGGTCCTCGACCTGGCTCCCTTCGTCGTCCTCGCCAAGGAGCGGCTGAGCGACGCAGGGCTCACCGCCGTCAGCCTGGTCCCCGACGTCCATCCGACGGTCGAGCTGGCGCAGGCCGACACCCTGGTGACCGCCCAGTCGGCGTACAGCACCTTGAACACCATCGCTGACGTGCTGCCCTGGATCGTGCTGCTCCTGCTGGCCGTCGGCATCTACCTGGCCCGCAACAGGTTCCGTGCCCTCGTCGGGAGCGGGCTCGGGATCGCGCTCTCCATGGTGGTTCTGGGCGCTGGGCTGCTCGTGGCGCGGAGCCTCTTCATCGACGCAGTCCCGGCGGGAGGGGCTCCCGCGGCGGCATCCGGCTTCGACATCGTCGTGGCGTACCTGCGGCTCGGCCTCCGCGCCCTCCTCGTCCTCGGCCTGGTGCTCGCGCTCGCCGGGTTCCTCGCCGGCCGGTCGGAGAGCGCGGTGCGCATCCGGCGTTCGGTGGCCGGTCGTCTGCACGGGATCCGCGCCGGAAAAGCCGGCACCGGTCCGGTGGGCACGTTCGTGCGGGGCCACCTGCGCGGTCTGCGCATCGGCGCCGTGGCGCTCGCCGTCCTCGTGTTCGTCTTCATGGAGCAGCCGACCGGCGTCACCATTCTCGTCATCGCCGCCCTGCTCCTGGTCGCACTGGCGGTCATCGAGTTCCTCGGACGGCCGCCGGGCCCACCGCCCGACGAACCCGCGGCGGTGCCCGAAGGAGCGGTACCCGGAGCGGCCGCTCCCGAGCCGGCCGTGCCCGAGGCGCGGCGGGGCTGACGGCGAGCCCCTGCTCATGCCCGGTCAGGTGGACGGCGGCGGCGGCCGGTCGGTGCAGCGCGCCCGGCTCGGCGTCGACCCGGCGCCGGCCCGGCCGCAGCCGCGTCCGGCGGCCGACTCCCGCGGTGCGCTCCACTGGACCGCCGACGCGGTGCCGGCCCGTTCGGCGGCGAACGGCTCCCCCGTCCCGGTGCCGGCCGCCGAGGCGCGCGGTTCAGGAGGCCGACCGCCGCCGGCCTACGCCGGTGTGGTGACCCGCCTGCTCGCCGCGGCGGTCGACGCGGTCGTCGTCGTCGTCCTGGCCGCGCTGCTCGACCTGGCCGCGGCCGGCGCACGGTTCCTGTGGTCCCCGGTGGACTTCCGCTGGCCCCGGCCGACGGCGATCGACGCGGTCGTCGTCCTGCTCCTGGTCGCCGTGGTGTACCTCGCGCTCGGCTGGGGGCTCGCCGGGCGGACGTACGGCGCGCGCCTGATGGGCCTGCGGGTCCTCTCGTCGCGGCACGAGCTGCTGGGCTGGACCCGAGCGGTGCTGCGGGCGCTGGTGTGCGTGCTCTGGCCGATCGGCCTGCTCTGGTGCGGGATCAGCCGGGCGCGGCTGTCCTTCGCGGACATCGTGGTCCGGTCGGTCGTTGCCTACGACGCCCGGCCGTACGCGCGCGTACGGGGCGGAGAACCGCCGGGCGGATCTGGAGGGGCGTCCTGACCGGACCCGACGTCCGCCGCTGCGAGAGGTCCGGCCGAGTGCGGTCTCGGCGCCCGACCGTCGGCCCACCTCGCCCGGCAGTGGTGATCCCGGCGCCGGCCGGCACGACCGTCGGACGGTGAGCGCACGGGCACTATCCGGGCGCACCTCGTGCGGCCCCCTTCCCACGTGGGCGGGAGACGGATTTTCCGGAGACCGGCACGTGAACTCTGGAAGAACTCCCGAGGAGCTGTCCGCCCGGGCCCGCCGGGGTCCCGGGTCACGCGAACCGGGGGATGACCCCCCGGCCGGATGCCCGCACAGTGGACCGCGAGGGAGAGGAGTCCCGTGATGGCGACGAAGGCGTACGAGTTCCGCGTGGACGGTCGACTGACGGATCAGGCTCGGGAAGCGTTCTGCGACATGCGCATCGAGGAGTTGCCCGCCGGTGCCACTCTCTACGGGGACGTGATCGACGAGTCCCACCTGCTCGGGATCATGGCGCAGTGCCGGACCCTCGGCCTCGTCGTCGTCTCCGCGCACCGGGTGCCCTCCGCGCGCAGCGTCTGACCGCGGCACACGCGGGCAGACCGTGGCCTCCGCCGGCTGGGCGCCCCCTCGCGGCCGGTACGGGGCCGGGAGCCGGTGCGGCGCCGGCCGGGGGCGACGCACGGCTGCTGCTCCCCGCAGGCGCCGGCGCTGACCGAGCACGCCCGCCGGGGTGGGTTGCACCTGTGCGCCCCGTCCTACTGCTTGCGTTATCGGCCGGCCGCCCGTCAGGGCCAGGAGGTGCGCAGCTCGACGGGGCACGTCGGCTTCCGGTGCGTGAGCGACGTCGAGGTCCCGTGAGGCGGTAGATCCCCGGCGCTCGGCCCACCGACGCTAGGAAGGCGAACCGACCGGTGGATCACCCCGCATGGAGGAGCCCGCCCCGCGCGGCCGGGGCAGCGGGGTGTCGGCCGCGGCAGCTCCGTGGCCCGACGGATGGGGCGTCTCGTCACGGATGAGCAGCGCGGCGACCCAGCCCACCAGCGCGAAGGCGCCCAGGACGACGATCGCCACGGCGAACGGCTTGCCGAGCGTGCCCGACGCTCCGGCGACGATGGAGCCCGCGATGGCCACGCCCAGGGACGAGCCCAGGTTCGAGACGCTGCGGGAGACGCCGGAGATGTCGCCCTGCACGTCCTCGGGCCAGGCCGACTGCACCAGGTTCACCGACGCGGTGAGCATGATGCCGACGCCCACGCCCATGACGAACAGGCCGGGCACGAAGGGCCAGACCGCGGTGTCGTCGACGCGGACCAGGGCCAGGAGGGCGAAGCCGATGACCGTGCCCCCGAACCCCATCCGGATGAGCCGCCGGGGGGAGTGCCGGCCGGCCATGCGCTGCGCAGCCGCGGAGGCGAGCAGGACGCCGACGGTGGCCGGCAGGAGCATGAGCCCGGTCCCGATGGCGTCGTAGCCCCGCTCCTGCTGCAGGTACACCGAGAGCACGAACGAGGAACCCAGGAGCACGAGCCACTGCAGGTTCTGGGTCAGCAGGCCGAGGTTGGACGTCCGGTTGCGGAACAGGCCGATCGACACGAGCGGGGGCCGGCCGTGCTTCTCCCGCGAACGCACGTGGACGAAGAAGGCGACGAGGACCACGACGCCGATCGCCACGAACAGCCACACCGGCGAGATCCCGCCCTGCGAGATCACCACGGTGCCGCCCACGCTGAAGTCCTCCTTGGCGGTGAACCAGCCATAGGTGCCGGTCTGCAGGATCCCGAAGACGACGAAGAACAGGCCGACCGCCGAGAGGACGGCGCCGAGGACGTCGAAGCTGGGCCGCTGCTCGGACAGCGGCGGGTCGACCAGCCGCCGGGCGAGGAACGCGATCGCGGCGATGACGACCACCTGGACGGCGAAGGATGCCCGCCAGCTGACGTAGCTGGTGATCAGGCCGCCGATCAACGGCCCGGCGGCGGCGCCGAAGCCCGCGGCGCCGCTGACCACCCCGAAGAACTTGGCGCGGGTGGAGAGGTCGTCGAACAGCACGGTGACCAGGATGTAGATGGGCGGGATGAGCAGGGCCGACCCGATGCCCTCCAGCAGCGAATACCCGATCGTCAGGGTGGTCAGGTTCTGCGCGACCGCGGCCAGCAGGGCGCCGGCCCCGTAGATGACGAGCCCGGCGATGAAGCAGACCTTGCGGCCCCAGATGTCGGTGAGCTTCGCCCCGGGGATCATCAGGGCCGCCATCGTCAGCGTGAACAGCGTGATGGTGGTCTGGATCCCCGTCACCGAGGTGCCGAGGTCGTCGGCGATCGTGCTGATCGCCACGTTCATGTTGGAGCCGGCGAAGCTGCAGATGAACTGGGCGAGGGCCAGGGGCAGGACGACGGCACCCGCAGCCTGGGTGGCGGTGATGCCGTCGGTACGGGGGCTGGTCACGCCGATCCCTCTCAGCTGACGGTCAGGGTCGGCTGCGGTGCAGCCGGTCCAGCGCGGCGTCGAGGCCGGTCGCGGCGTCGATCAGGGACAGGTGCGTGAACGCCTGGGGGAAGTTGCCGATCTGCTCCCCGGTCAGGGCGATCTCCTCGGAGAACAGCCCGACGTGGTTGGCGTAGGTCAGCATCTTCTCGAAGGCCGTCCGCGCGTCGTCGATCCGCCCGGCCCGGGTCAGGGCGTCGACGTAGGCGAACGAGCAGAGCGAGAACGTGCCCTCCGAGCCTCGCAACCCGTCCGGTGAGGCGTCCGGGTCGTACCGGTAGACCAGGCTGTCGGTGACCAGTTCGCCGTCCATCGCCCGCAGGGTGGAGAGCCACCGCGGATCGGTCCCGGCGATGAACCCGACCGTCGGCATGCGCAGCAGCGCGGCGTCGAGGACGTCGGTGTCGTAGTGCTGGACGAAGGCCTCCCGTGTCGCGTGGAAGCCCCTGTCCATGACCTGCTCGTAGATCCGGTCGCGCTCGGCGGTCCAGCGCTCCAGCGGTGCCGGGAGGCCGTGCTCGACCGACATCCGGATGCCCCGGTCGAAGGCGACCCAGCACATCACCCGGCCGTAGGTGAACGACTGCCGGCCGCCCCGGGTCTCCCAGATGCCCTCCTCGGGCTGGTCCCAGTTGTCGGTGAGCCAGTCGAGGACGTGCCGGAGCGCCATCCAGCCGCGGTAGGGGATCTCGAGGCCGGCCCGGGCGGCGGCGGAGAGGCTGTCGAGGGCCTCGCCGTAGATGTCGAGCTGGAGCTGCTCGGCGGCGCCGTTGCCGATCCGCACCGGGGCCGAGCCCCGGTAGCCGCCCCAGTGGTCCATGACGTCCTCCTTGAGGTCGGAGGAGCCGTCGATCCGGTACATGATGTTGAGCGGGCCGCTGTCGCTGCCCTCGCGCTCCCTCACCCGGTCGCCCAGCCAGCGCCCGAAGGAGGCGGCTTCGTCCACCATCCCGAGCCGGAGCAGCGCGTGCACCGAGAACGACGCGTCGCGCACCCAGGTGTAGCGGTAGTCCCAGTTCCGTTCCCCGCCGATCTGTTCCGGCAGCGCAGCGGTCGGCGCGGCCACCAGGCCGCCGGTCGGGGCGTAGGTCATCAGCTTCAGCGTGATCGCCGAGCGCTGGATGGCCTCCCGCCACCTGCCGGTGTAGGTCGACCCGGCCAGCCACGACCGCCAGTACCGCACCGTCTCGTCGAACAGCGCCCGGATCTCCGCCACCCGGAGGACGCGTGGCGGGCCGTCCGCCGCCGACTCCAGCACCAGCCCCCGGACCTCGCCGGCCTCCAGGTCGAGGGAGGCGTGCAGGTCGTCGTCCTCGACGGTGACGCGGGCCTTCTGCTCGTCGCCGGGTTCGCGCACCACGTGGAGGGTGAGGGTCGAGCCGTTCGCGGCGAACACGGCGCCGCCCTCGGTGACCTGGGTCCGGTGCTGGTGGCGGCCGTAGTCGAAACGCGGGGCGATGTCGACGTCGAAGCTCATCGTGCCGCGCACGCACTGCACCATCCGGACGAGCCGATGGGTTTCGGTGGCCGTCTCACCCGAGGGCGGCATGAAATCGACGACCTGGCCGACGCCGGCCTCGGTGAAGAAGCGGGTCACCAGCACGGCGGTGTCGGGGAAGTACGTCTGCTTCGTCGTGTAGTCGATCCCCGCCGGGTGGATGCGGAAGTGCCCTCCACGCTCGTCGTCGAGCAGCGCCCCGAAGACGCTGGGCGAGTCGAAGCGGGGGAGGCAGAGCCAGTCGACGGAACCGTCGGTCGTGACCAGTGCGGCCGTCTGGAGATCGCCGATGAGCGCGTGGTCGGCGATGGCGGTCTCGGTCATGAGGCGCTCCTTCACGACGGCCGCACGGCCGTTCCGGCGGCTCCCGGGTAGAACAACCGGTCCCACAGCAGCGGGCACCGGCCACCCCGGCAACCATGGCCCGGTCCGGCGGCCTGCCACCTCACCCGGTCCTGACGACCCGCGGCCGTGGGCAGGGGCGCCGGCAGCACGCACCAGCGCGATCGCCGCACGGACTCCGCCGCCGGCGACGACGCCGACGCCGATCCGCGCCGGTCGCCCTCCCGGCCGCCGGTGCTCGGGTGGTGCGGTGCCGGCTCCTCCGCGTTCCGGGACGGGCAATCACCCCGAGCGGATGAGGTCACACGCCGGAGCGGGCGAGGACGCTCCTGTGACGTGCGCGCCGGCCTCGAGGCTCATCTGAGCTCCCGTCAGGTGTCCCGGGTCGTCTACGGCGCCATCGTCGGACTCGCGCTGGTCGTCGCGGTGGACAAGCACCCACCCACCGCGGGCGTCATGGCCGCCTGGCTGGTCGGGAGTGCCGTCGCCGTGGCACTGGCCGAGCTGTACAGCGAGGTCGTGGGGACGGAGACGAGGGAGCGGCACCGGGTCACCCACGAGCAGTTCCTCCGCATGCTCGAGAGCGCGGGAGCGGTCGCCGTGGGCGTGGGCTTCCCGGCCGTGTTCTTCCTGCTGGCCGTCCTGCGCCTCATCGAGGTCGACACCGCGTTCGCGATCGCGAAGTGGGGTGGGCTCGGGCTGATCGGCTTCTACGGGTACTGGGCCGCGCGGTTCGCCGGTACGCCGGTGCTGCGCGCGCTGGTGCAGGCCGCGTTGATGGCCGCGGTGGGGGGCGCGTTGATCGCCTTCAAGGCGCTGATCCACTGAGGGGCGGCCCCACGGTCCACGGAGAGGCCACCTGTTCCGGTCAGTCGACCTCGCCGTGGCTGTGCGTGGCCATGAACTGTGCCACCGCGTCGGCGTCGGGCAGGGCGGCACCCGCCGGGGGGATGATCCGGGCCCGGGAGCAGGGCCGGCAGCTGCCGATGAACCGATCGCCCAGGTACTCGAATGAGCCGCCGGGCGACCGTCTGATCGTCACGTTCCCGTCGTCGGAGACGTAGGAACCGGAGAAAGCAAGCGTTCGGACCAGCAGGTCGTCGTCGGAAAGCACGGCTCCTCCTCGTGTAGCCGGGCCCCGTCGTGACAACAGCCTCTCGCGCAAGGGACGTCTTGACCAGGGAGATCTGCGCGTCGCTCGCGACAGGCCGGGGCAGTGCTCGGAGCCAACAACGATCAGGGGGCGACCTGCTGCACGGACACCACGTGCAGGCCGAGGGACTGGACGGCCGCGAGCAGCTCGTGCAACTGCTCGTCCTCGTGCACGAGGCCGGAGATCACCGTCTCGGCGGTCACCTCGGAGACGTCCATCTCGGCGAAGGCGTCCCGCGCCCGCTGGGACAGCCGGCCCGTGACACGCACCTCGTAACGCCGGTCCGGCATCGTCGGCCTCCGTCGGGTGGGGGTGCGCGCTGCTGTCCGCTGGGCACACACCCTCGCCGGGAAACGGTGGCCCTGCCTCACCCGGCTCAGATGAACGTCACGGCACGAGGCCGCGGTCCTGCGCCTGGAGCACCGCTTCGCGGCGGGTCGAGACGCCCAACTTGGCGTAGATCGACCGGATGTGGCTCTTCACCGTGTTGACCGAGACGGTGAACTCCGTGGCGATCTCCCGGGCGCTCAGCAGCGACGGCAGCAGCGCCAGCACGGCCATCTCGCGTTCGCTCAGCGGGACGGCGATGTCGGGCACCGCCGCGGCCCTCGCCACGCTCACCTGCACGGCGAAGGGGTCCGTGGCGTCGGGCCCCACCATGGTCGCGAGCAGCTCCTGGGTGCACGGTCCGGCCAGGGCGAACGGCCGGGCGACCGCGATCGGCGCGGCCTCGGCCAGGGCCACCTCAAGCGCCGCCCGGCCGGTCTCCAGCTCTTCGGCGTACAGCGCCGCCTCCGCCTCGACCAACCGTGCCTCGATCCGGGTCTGCGGCAGGAGCCTCTGCGTGTCCGGCTCGAGCGCGTGCCCCGCGATCACCCGCGCCGCGTCGTGCCGGCCCGCCGCGGCGTCGGTCCACGCCCGGAGGAGCAGCGTCTCACCGGTCGTGCCGAGCCGGGCGGTGAGCCAGCCTGCGACCTCCGCCGTGGCCCCTCCGTTCCCGGTCATCAGGGCCACCCGGTGCTCGAGGAGGGCGAGCGCGGCGCACGTGGACGGCGCCGCCGGCGTGTCCCCGAACTCCAGGCGCGCCGCGCGCATCTCGGCCAGGCCCGCGGGACGCTTGCCCTGGTCGGCGACGGCGGCTCCGTGGACCGCGTGCAGCATGTACGCAGCTTCGGGGGGCAGCAGGTCCCAGGTGCCGAGCGCCTCGTCGGCCTGTGCCGCCGCCGCTGCGGGGCGACCGGCCAGCAACTCGGCGTAGGCGAGCAGCCCCGCCGCCCCGGCCGACCAGCCGGCCGGGTGCCGCCCGCGGCGGGCCGCGGCGGCCACGGCCTGCTCCGCCATCGACCTCATCTCGAGCAGGTCACCCCGCACGGCCGCCACGTGCGCGAGGATGTACAGGCACTGCACCTCGAGATAGCCGAGGTCGTGGGCCCGGGCCAGCTCGAGGGCCTGCTCCAGTTCGTCCCGGGCCAGTCGGCCGTCGACACCCCCCGGGTTGGCGAACTGGGCGGTGCCACGGCTGGCGTGCAGCAACGCCTCCAGCGCGGGTACCGTCTGCTCCGCGCCGTCCGGGGCCCGGGGGAATGCCTCGGTCACGAGCCCTTGGGTCAGGGCGAGGAGTTCGGTGCTGGCCCGGAGCGTGCCGAGCGATGCGCTGGGGGCGTCGGGCCAGGCGTGGCGCGCGTTCTCCAGCTCGACGGCTGCCGCCGGCAGCGCCCGGGCGTCCAGATGGGTGATGGCCGCGAGGAGCGCGAGCCAGGAGTCGGCCTGGCGTGCGCTCGCACCCACGGCCGCCAAGGCTCGACGCAGCGGCCCGAGGTCCCCGCTCAGGAAGAGGGCGACACCCCACGTGTGCACCAGCTCGGCGACCAGCGCGGGATCGCCGGCCCGCTCCGCGTGGCGCAGGGCGTGGACCGGGTCCTCCTCCGCCGACCACCAGCGGGCGGCGACGGCATGCAGCTGCCGGTGGGTCTCCGGCCGCTGGCGAGCGAGGTCCGCGGTCAGGTAGGAGCGGAGGAGCGGGTGGATGCGGTAGTTGCCGGGTGACGTGCGTTCGACGAGCGAGGTCTCGTAGCACAGGACGTCGAGCACCTGGGCGGCGTCCTCGCGGCTCGACAACACGGCCGCGACGGCGGCCGGCAGCGGGGAGCACACGCTGACCCTGCGCAGGAAGTCCTGGGTGTCGGCGCTCAGGCCGTCGAGGATCTCGACGGTCAGGTACTCCGCGATCGAACGCTCGTCACCGGAGAAGCTGGTCAGGAACGCGTCGACGTCGTCGTTGCTGCGGAGGGCGATCGCGGCGAGCCGCAGCCCGGCCGCCCACCCTTCGGTGCGGGTGTGGAGGACCGACAGCTGAGGCGCCGTCAGGGTGATCCCCATGGCTCTCAGCATCGCGTCGGTGTCGTCGATCGTGAACCGCAGGACGTCGGCGCGCAGGTCGTGCAACCGGCCTTCCAGCCGCAGTCGCGGGACGGCGATCGGAGGATCCGTCCGGCTGGCGAGGACGAGCCGCAGCCCGGCCGGCCGGCGGCGGATCAGGCGGGTCAGGTCGCGCAGCACCGTGCGGCCGCTCAGTTCGTGCACGTCGTCGAGCACCACGCGCACCGGCGGGTCCATGCCGTCGAGCGCGTCGGCGAGCTCCTCGACGAGGTCCTCGTCGTGCGGCTGCTGCACCAGGTCCGCGACCCGTTGGAGGCCACCCTCGGAGGACGTCGACGGCAGCGCCATGACGGCCGTCACCACGGCCGACCAGAGCCTCCGGGGGTCGTCGTCGTCGGCGTCGAGGGAGATCCAGGCCGTCGGAGGGTGCTCGCTCAGGCGCACCCAGTCCGCGAGGAGCAGAGTCTTGCCGGAGCCGGCCGGGGCGGTGACCACCACGACCTGGCCGGGCTTCGCCTCGTCCAGGAGGTCGCGCAGCTGAGGACGGGGGACGAACTCGCGCGGCAGCTCCGGGACCACGGTCTTCCCGGCGGCGACCCGAAGCGGGACCAGCGCTGGTTCAGCCATCAGCGATGCTCCGCGGAGCCACCGCGGAACCGCGCGGAAGC
>OCZS010000761.1_pt1 | contig 10915 bp, 11 predicted proteins | sample 1539071 | NCBI WGS metagenome assembly OCZS01 (sample SAMEA3113584, study PRJEB22503) | soil metagenome | reverse complement strand
GGAGGCCGAGAGCGGCGAGCCGGTCCGCCGCATCGCCGAGAGCTGGATCTTCCAGGGTGGGTTCCCCGAGGTCGCGGTCGAGCCCGTGGGGGACGGCAGGCCCGGGCTGCGGCTGGCGCAGCGGCGCTTCCGCTACGAGGGCGCCGGGGGCGCCGAGCAGGGGGTCGGCGCGCCGACCGATGGCGCCCGCTGGTCGGTGCCCATCGCGGTCGAGAGCGGGAGCACCGCCGAGTCGACGGTCGACCGCCTGTTGCTCGACGACGACGTGCTCGAGATCGATCAGCCGGCCGGGGCGTCGTGGGTCAAGGCCAACGCCGGCGCCCACGGCTTCTTCCGCGTGCGCTATGCCGAACCGTTGCTCGCGGCGCTGCTCGACCGCCTCGACCAGTTGACGCCGCTCGAGCGGTACACGCTGGTCGACGACGCCTGGGCGTCGGTGCTGGCCGGCACGACCTCCGCATCGGGCTTCGTCGAGACCGTCCAACGCTTCGCCGACGAGACCGACCTGTCGGTGTGGGAGCGGATCGTCGCCGGGCTGGGCCAGCTCGACCGCCTGGTCGAGGGCGATGCTCTCCAGGCCCTGCACACGCGGGTGGCCACGCTGGTCGGTCCGTCACGGGCGCTGCTCGGGGCCGATCCCCGCCCGGACGACGACGACCGCACCCGGTCGCTGCGTGGGGTCCTGCTCCAGGCGGCGGCGCTGCTGGGCGACGACGCCGCCGCGTGCGCCCGCTCGGTCGACCTGCTCGAGGCGTTCCTCACCGATCCCGCCAGCGTCGACCCCAGCCTCGGGTCGGCGGCGCTGGTGGTGTCGGCCACCCAGGGCGACGAGGGGCTGCACGATCGGCTGGTCGAGCGGTTCCGCGCCTCCGACAACCCCCAGGACCGCGAGCGCCTGCTGCTGGCGCTGTCGCGGTTCCGAGACGCCGGCTGCCTGCGGCGCACCCTGGAGCTCACGCTCTCGGGCGCCGTCCGCACGCAGGATGCCCCCTACCTGCTGCGTGAAACCCTCACCAACCGCGACAACGGGGCGGCCGCGCTCGACTTCGTTGTCGATCACTGGGGCGAGATCACCGAGCGGTTCCCGGCCAACAGCATCCCCCGGCTGGTCAGCGGCGTGCGGTCGGTGCGCGACCGGGCCCTCGCCGAACGGGTCGCGGCCTTCCTCGCCGACAAGCCCATCCCGCAGGGCGAGCGGCAGGTGCGCCAACACATCGAGCGCATGTGGGTTACGGTCGCCTTGGCGGAGCGTGAGGCGCCTCGCCTGGCCGCGTACTTGCGCGGCTGACCGCTCGGATCGAGGGCCACGGCGGTGCGGCCAACACAGGGGCATGACGGTCAGTGACGCCGGCGGGACGGCCCGGTGGCGGCCGGAGGCCGCCTTGCGCCCGGGGGTGCGAACGCGCAACGATCGTGCGGCCCAAGGCCGGAGTGACGGTCATGGTCACTAGCTGGAGACCGGCCCTGGAGGTTCACCGACACCGCATGCATCACCCGCCGCTCGAGATCCCGCGCCTGCGCGCGCTCGCACGCCATGCCCTGCCCAACCTGGTCGAGGCGAGCGTCGTGCCGCTTGTTGTGTTCTACGGCGCGCTGTGGCTCGTCGGCGTGTGGGGCGGCCTCCTCGCAGCCCTCGCCTGGTCGTACGTCGCCATCGGCCGGCGGCTCGTGACCGGCAAGCCCCTGCCCGGCCTGCTGGTGCTGGGCGCGCTGGGCCTGACCACCCGCACGTTCGTCGCCGCCATGTCGGGCAGTGTGTTCGTCTACTTCCTGCAGCCGACGCTCACGACCGTGCTCATCGCCGGGATCTTCCTGGCGTCGGTCCCGGCGGGCCGCCCCATCGCGGAGCGCCTGGCCGGCGACTTCTGCCCGCTACCGGCCGCGTTCGTCGGTTCGCCGCCCGTGCGCCGGTTCTTCGCCCGGATCACCGTGCTCTGGGCGTTCGTTCAGCTCACCAACGCCGGGCTGAGCATCTGGTTGCTCCTCACCCAACCCGTGGGCACCTACGTGGTGGCCAAGGCCACGGCGTCGTGGCTGCTCACCGGCGGTGCCGTCGTACTCTCGACGCTCTACTTCAAGCGGTCGATGCGCAACCACGGCATCGCCATCCACTGGGGGACGCGCCATGCTGCGTGACACCCGCCCGATCGCGTTGCGCACCGCCGACGGCCTGTCGCTGACGGCCGACGCCTGGCTCACTCCCACGCCCGCCGCCGCCGCCGTCGTGTTGGTGCACGGCTTCACCGCCCACCGCAACGACCCCGCCGTCGTGTCGACCGCCCACGAGCTGCGCGGCGAGGGCTACGCCGTCGTCACCTACGACATGCGCGGCCACGGCGAGTCCGAGGGCCTGTGCACGCTGGGCGACCTCGAGAAGCTCGACGTCGCCGCCGCCGTCGTGGCCGCCCGCGACCTGGCACCCCGGGTGGTCGTGGTCGGCGCATCGCTGGGGGCCGTCGCCGTGCTCCGCTACGCGGTCGACGACCACGAACTGGCCGGCGTGGTGACCGTCAGCTCACCCGCCCAGTGGAGGGTGGGCACGCCCCGCACGGCCGTGGCGGCCGCCCTCACCCGCACGCGCCTGGGCCGCCGGCTCGCCCGCCGCTTGGGTGCTCGGCTCGACCGCCGCTGGACCTGGCCCGAGGCCCCCGACGCGCTCGCCGCCCGCGTGGCGGTCCCGCTGGCCGTGGTGCACGGGCTCGACGACCGTTTCATGCCCACCAGCGAGGCCCGGGTGCTGCACGACGCCGTGTCCGGCCACCGGCGCCTCGACCTAGTGGCCGGCATGGGCCACGCCTACGGCACGCGAGGGCTGGAGCCGATCATCGCGGCCGTGGCGTGGTGCCTCGGCGTGCCGAAGGCCGCCCGGCTCGCCCGCCTCACACCAGCGACAGCGTGAGCACCGCCTGCCCGGCGTGGTAGGTGGGCAGGACGAACGCGGCATCGTTCATGTGGGCAGTTACGACGATTCGGCCAGCGCCTCGTCCCAGGTGGCGCCGCGCTCGATCAGCTTGCGGTAGGTCATGAGCGGGCGCGGGCGGTTCATGCCCAGCACGCCGGTGATCCGGTCGCCGCGGCGGTAGAGGGCGACGAAGCGCCGCTCCTCGGTGGAGCCGTCGACCACCCGCACCTCGTCGGCACCCGACGACCGGCCCGCGAGCTGGATCTTGCGGTCGTACTGATCGGACCAGAACCACGGCACGGGGTCGTACGGCTCATCCCGTCCCGGTCCGTCGCCCGCCAGCAGGCGCCGGGCCGCGTGCTCGCCCATGGTGATGGCGTTGTCCCAGTGCTCGACCCGCATCAGTTCGCCGAATCTCCGGCTCGGCCAGCGCGCCACGTCGCCGGCGGCCACCACGCCGGGCGCAGCCAGGGTAGTGGCGTCGCAGACGACGCCGTCGTCGAGGGCCAGGCCCGAGCCCTCGAGCCAGCCGGTGTTGGGCGTGACCCCGATGCCGACGACCACGAGGTCGGCATCGATCGCCGCGCCGTCCGCGAGCCGCACCCGCTCGACCCGTCGCTCGCCGCCCCCGCCGGCGTCTCCGGCGTCTCCGGCGTCTCCGGCGTCGAACCCTGCCACCGCGGTGCCGAGCCGGGCGTCGACGCCGTGGTCGCGGTGCAGGTCACCCATGACCGCCCCCATCGCGTCGCCGAGCGCCTGCCCGAGCGGCACGGGCAGCGCCTCGAGGATGGTGACGTCGAGGCCCCGGCTGCGGCACGTGGCCGCCACCTCGGAGCCGATGAACCCGGCGCCGACCACCACGACCCGACGGGCGCCGGCGTCGAGGTCGGCGCGCACGGCCAGGCAGTCGTCGAGGGTGCGCAGCGTGTGGACGCCGCCGATCCGGTCGGTGCCCGACAGCCGGCGCGGGGTCGCGCCGGTGGCGATGACGAGCCCGTCGAAGCGCAGCCCCTCGCCGTCGGCCAGGACCAGCTCGCGGGCGGCGAGGTCGAGCCGCTTGGCGATGGTGCCGAGGCGCCAGTCGATGCCCAACGCCGCCAGTCCGCCGTCGGCGAAAACCGTGAGCTCGGTGCGCTCGGGCTCCCAGCTACCGGCCAGCACCTGTTTCGACAGCGGCGGACGGTCGTAGGGCGCGTGGACCTCGTCGCCGACAAGCGTGAGCGAGCCGTCGAACCCCTGGCTACGCAGCTCCTCGGCGGCCCGAAGGCCCGCCAACGAGGCGCCGACGACGACGATTCGGCGCAGCGCCGTCAACTGCGGTCAATCGTCGACGACGGAGATGGCCGCTTTGGGACAGCGCCGGACGGCCTCGTCGACCTTGGGGCGCAGCTCGTCGGGTGGCGTCTCGTCGAGGACGTAGAGGAAGTCGTCGTCGCGGACCTCGAACACCTCGGGCGCCACCTCCATGCAGCGGGCGTTGCTCTCACACAGGTCGAAGTCGACCACCACGCGGTAGCCCATCGGCTGCCCTCCCACTGCCTCGTTGTCGAACAAACGTAGCCCCCGAGCCGTGCGGACGCCGATAGCGTCCACGCCCGTGAACACGCCCGTCGACATGAGCCTGCGCGACGCCCGCCGGGTGGCGCTGGCAGCCCAGGGGTTCACCGACCCCCGGCCCCGCGGGCGGGTCGACCGGCGCCACTTCCGTCGGGTGCTCGACCGGCTCGCCACGGTGCAGCTCGACTCGGTCAACGTTGTCGCCCGCAGCCACGAGCTCGTGTTCTTCTCCCGGCTGGGCCCCTACAACCGCGACGCCCTCGGCCAGTGGCTGTGGGGTAGCCGCGAGGTGTTCGAGTACTGGGGCCACGAGGCGTCGGTCCATCCGGCCGAACGCCACCCCCTGCTGCGGTGGCGGATGTCGGGCGAGCACGTGTGGGGCGGTGTGCGTCACGCGGCCCGCGACAACCCCGAGCTGGTGGCGGCCGCGCTGGCCGAGGTGGCGGAGCGGGGGCCAGCGCTCATCGGCGATCTCGACGTGCACCGGTCATCGCCCCGCACCGAGAGCTGGTGGGGCTGGGGCGAGGGCAAGCGCGTCGTCGAGCATCTCTTCTACACGGGGCAGATCACAGCCGTCCGCCGCAACGGGTTCTCCCGCGCCTACATGCTGCCCGAGCGCTGGCTCCCCGCCGACGTCCTGGCGACGCCGACACCCACGGACGCCGACGCCTGGCGCGAGCTGCTGCTCGTCGCCGCGCTGGCCCACGGAGTCGGCACGGCCCGTGACCTTGCCGACTACTACCGGCTCAACGTGCCCGCCGCCGCGAAGCTACTCCCCGGCTTGGTGGCCGACGGTGCGCTCGTGCCGGTACGGGTCGAGGGTTGGCGCCAGCCCGCCTACATGCACCCGGAGGCCCGCCTCCCCCGGCGCCGCCTACGAGCCCGCGCCCTGCTGTCGCCGTTCGACTCGCTCATCTGGGAGCGCCAACGCACCGAGCGCCTGTGGGGCTTCCCGTACCGGATCGAGATCTACACGCCCGCCGCCAAGCGGATCCATGGCTACTACGTGCTGCCGTTCCTGCTCGACGAATCGCTGGTCGCCCGCGTCGACCTCAAGACCGACCGGCCGGCGGGCGTGCTGCGGGCGCGGGCGACATGGGCCGAGGACGGTGTCGATCGCTCCCGCGTGGCCAGAGACCTCGCGGCCGAGCTGGCCGAGATGGCGAGCTGGCTCGGGCTGGGTGAGGGCGTCGTCGTCGACGACAAGGGCGACCTGGCGCCGGACCTGCGGCGAGCGGTCGGGCGAGATCAGGCACAGCGTCAGCCGCCGACGAGCTGAGCAGGGTGCCCACCGACCTGGCGAAGCGCTGCTCACAACGCGCTACCGTACGCCGGCCGAGTAAGCAGCCCGCACGCCTCGGCGTCGAAAAGCTCGTACAACAGCAACTACGGCGAGGGCATTGTCAACGCCGCCGCGGCCGTCGCTCCCTGACGCGTCGGCCCGCACCATTGGGACAGGGCGCTCGGCACCGGCCGGGCGCCCTGTCGCGTTGGAGGAGGCCGCAGGTCAGGCCGGCAGGGTGAGGATCTCGGCGCCGTCGTCGGTGACCAGCAGCGTGTGCTCGAACTGCGCCGTGCGCTGGCGGTCGACGGTGACGGCCGTCCAGCCGTCGCCCCACAGTTGGTGCTGCCAGGCACCCATCGTGATCATCGGCTCGATCGTGAACGTCATGCCCGGCTCGATGACCGTCGACGCCCGCGGGTCGTCGTAGTGGGGGACCTGCAGGTCGGTGTGGAACTGCTCGCCGATGCCGTGGCCCACGAAGGCGCGCACCACGCCGTAACCCTGGCCCTCCGCGTGCGCCTGGATGGCCCGGCCGATGTCGCGGATCGGGCGGCCGGGTTTCACTGCGGCGATGCCCCGGTCGAGGCAGTCGTGGGTGACGGCGATGAGCCGGGCGGACGCCTCGTCGATCTGGCCGACGGGGAACGTGGCGTTGGTGTCACCGTGCACGCCGTCGAGGTAGATGGTGACGTCGAGGTTGACGATGTCGCCGTCGACGAGCGCTCGGTCGTCGGGGATGCCGTGGCAGATCACCTCGTTGACCGATGTGCAGAGCGACTTGGGGAAGGCGCCGTAGTTGAGCGGGCTCGGATAGCCGCCCCGCCGGATGCACTCCTCGTGGCACAAGGCGTCGAGCTCGTCGGTCGTGACCCCCGGCGCCACGGCGGCGCCCACGGCCTGCAGCACCTCGGCCGCCGCCCGGCCCGACCGGCGCATGCGCTCGATCACCTCGGGCGACCGTACGTGGGAGTCGGTGTGTCGCACGGGCACGCCCGTCTCTGCGTACGGGGGACGCGCGATGTCGGCCGGCACGGGCCGCGGCGGGCTCACCCTGCCGGGCCGGATCCGGTCGGTGCTGGCCTTGTGGCAGCGCTTGAACTTGCGGCCGCTGCCGCACCAGCAGGGATCGTTGGCCTTGAGGGCGAGGGCGATCGTTGGCATGACCCGACCAGGCTACCCATCCCTGTCGATGGCGCCGCCGTCCGGGCGACGACACCGCGGGCGATCTGCCGGGACCGCAGGGACCGCGTCCCGGCGGGCGCGGCGAGCGATGATTGGGCGGCGACACGCGGCGGCAGTCGGCCAAAGGCACGAGAGGAGGTGACGATGCAGATCGTGCTCGAGGGGATCGACCTGCGTGTCGTGCGCCTGCCCCTCGCCGAGCCGTTCGTCACCGCACACGGCACCCGGCGCCACCGTGAGGTCGTGATCGTGCGAGCGGTGTCCGCCGACGGACCGGCCGGGTGGGGCGAATGCGTGGCCGAGCCCGAGCCGACCTATTGGCCCGAGTACTCCGCCGCGGCGCTGCACGTGCTCGAGCACCACCTGGTCCCCCGGCTCCTGGACGGGCGGTCCTTGCGCGAGGTCCGCGGCAACCAGATGGCCAAGGCGGCGCTCGAGTGCGCCGCGCTCGACGCCGGGTTGCGGGCCGAGGGGCGCTCGGTGGCGGCGTTCCTGGGCGCCACGCGCCCGGTCGTGCCGACCGGCATCGCCCTGGGCATCACCCGCACCGTCGACGGTCTGGTCGACGCGGTCGTCCGCTGGCGCGACCGGGGACACCGGGCCTTCAAGCTCAAGGTGCGCCCCGGCTGGGACGTCGAGCCGGTCCGGGCCGTGCGTGACGACGTCGGCGACGAGATCGCCCTCCTGGTCGATGCCAACGGCAGCTACCGCAGCGACAACCCGGACGACCTGGCCACACTCGGGCGTCTCGCCGCGCCGGACCTCGGCCTCGTCGCAATCGAGCAGCCGTTCGCCCCCGACGACTTGGTCGGGCACGCTCGGCTGGCGCGGCAGATCGACGTGCCCGTGTGCCTGGACGAGTCGATCGGTTCGCTCGGCGACCTCGACACCGCCCTGGCGCTCGGGGCGTGCGGGGCCGTGAGCCTCAAGGCGGGCCGGGTGGGCGGCCTGGTCGAAGCACGGCGCGTGCACCAGCGCTGCCGCGACGCCGGCGTGTCCCTGCGGTGCGGCGGGATGCTCGAGACCGGCATCGGCCGGGCGCTCAACCTGGCCGTCGCCGCGCTCCCCGGCTGCAACCTGCCGCCCGACCTAGGGCCGTCGTCGCGATACTTCTCCACGGACCTCACGCCCGCGTTCGACTCGCGGGGTGGCACCATGATCGTGCCCAGCGGTCCCGGCCTCGGCGTCGAGCCGCTGGCGGAGGTGCTCGACGACATGACCGTGAGCCAACGCACCCTCCGGGCCGCGACGTGACGGCCGGCGCGGGACCTGCCGGCACTGGTTCGTTCGCAGAACCGGGCGGCAACGACCCCCTGCCCGTCACCGTCGACGACGTGGTCGCCGCCGCCAACCGGCTCACCGGCGCCATCGAGCGCACGCCCAGCGCCCACTCCCGCACCCTGTCGCAGGTGCTGGGGTGCCGCGTGGTCGTGAAGTTCGAGAACCTGCAGTTCGTGGCCTCGTTCAAGGAGCGGGGCGCGCTCAACAAGCTGCTCCAGATCAGCGACGGCGAACGGGCGAAGGGCGTCGTCGCCATGTCCGCCGGCAACCACGCCCAGGCGGTCGCCTACCACGCCACCCGGCTGGGCATCGACGCCACCATCGTCATGCCCACCATCACCCCGTTCGTGAAGGTACAGCGCACGCGGGAGCTGGGGGCCGCGGTGGTGCTGCGGGGCGACGGGCTGGCCGAGGCCGAGGCCGAGGCGATGCGGCTGGCCGGCGACGAGGGCCGCACCTACGTCCATCCGTTCGACGACCCCGCCGTGATCGCCGGTCAGGGCACGTGCGCGCTCGAGATGCTGACCGACGACCCCGACCTCGAGGTGCTGGTGGTGCCGGTCGGCGGCGGCGGGCTGCTGGCCGGCATGGCCGTGGCCGCCAAGGCACTCTCGCCCGAGATCGAGCTGATCGGCGTGCAGACCGAGCGCTACCCGTCGATGGCCGCCCGGATCAGCCACACCGACCTGCCCTGCGGCGGGTCGACCATCGCCGAGGGCATCGCCGTCCCCCGGGCCGGACTTGTGACGGGTCGCATCGTCGAGGCGTTGGTCGACGACGTGGTCACCGTCACCGAGGAGCACATCGAGCAGGGCATGAACCTGCTCCTGGAGATCGAGAAGGTGGTCGCCGAGGGGGCGGGCGCCACTGGCGTCGCCACGCTCATAGAGCACCGCGACCGGTTCGCCGGCAAGAAGGTGGGGGTCGTGATCACCGGCGGCAACGTCGATCCCCGGCTGCTGGCGTCGGTCATCATGCGGGGGCTCATCCGCAACGGCCGGCTCACCCGGCTGCGCGTCGAGGTGCCCGACGCACCCGGCAGCATGGGCGACGTCACCACGATCCTCGGGCGGGCCGGGGCCAACATCGTGGAGATCCTCCACCAGCGGATGTTCGTCGACCTGTCGGCGAAGTCGGCCGAGATCGAGGTCACGGTCGAGACTCTCGACAACCACCACGTCCACCGGGTGGTTGCCGCCCTCGAAGACGCCGGCTACGCGGTGCGCATCGGCAAGTTCACGTTCCGCGACCCGCCGCCCGGATAGCCGGCTGACCCGCGCCGAGGTGACTCATCCCGGATTGGGGCGGTTGAGGCTGATCGTGCCCAGGGCGGTGGCGACCGCGCGTCCCTCGTTCCCGACGTCGACGCGCACGACGGCCGTGCGCGACCGCAGGGCGATGACCTGGCCCGTCGCCCGCACCGTGCCGCCCCGGACGGCCGCCAGGTAGTTGAGCTTGAACTCGAGCGTCGCCGGCCACGTGCCCGCAGGCACGAGCGGGAACACCGCGGATCCCAATGCCTGGTCGATGAGGGCAGCGACGACGCCACCGTGGAGGGCGCCGAACCCGTGCACCAGCTCGTCGCGGGCTTCGAGCTCGAGCACGGCGCGCCCGGGAGTCACCTCGACCATACGCATCCCCAGGTAGCCCGCGATGCCGTGGGCCAGGCCACTGTCGGGGCCGAGCAGGAAGTCGGCGAGCCTGGGATCGAACGAGTCGAATGCGAGCGCCGGTTGAGCGTCCATCGGTCTCGGACGTTGGCACACGCGCCCCGCGGCGGCGAAGTTGGCGTTGGTCTTGTCGCCGTCGCCCCGGTCAGTCGGCCCGGAGCAGCTCGGACAGGCCGGTGATCTCGATGAGCCGGGCCACCGGTTCGGACGCCTCGGTGACGCCGAACGATGCGCCCGCCTGCTGCGCCGCGGCCCGCGCTGTGAGGACCGCCCTCAGCCCGGCGGAGTCGGCGAAGCTCAGGTCGCCCGCGTCCACCTCGAGCGCAGTCACGTGCTGGTCGATGAGGGTGGTCACCGCGGCCGTGAACTGGTCGGCGGTGTGAAGATCGAGCTCGCCGGTCAGAGCAACGATGCCGCGCTCACCCTCGCGGCGAGTGGTGAGCGTGAAGTTCTGAGGTTTGAATTCGTCGGCCGGCGCCATCGTCCTCCTTCACGGACAACGCAAGGTTTCCCGCGCGTGGCGGATCGAAACCTTGGGTTGGTCCTGGCAGGGGTCATATTGTGCATCGAATGCCCGCGCACGGGGAACACGTAAGGGCATGGCCGACCCCGCGCCGATTCCCGACGACGAGCGACCTGTCGTCGAGGTGGAGCCGGTAACCACCGACGACCGGCCCGTACCCGACGACGAGCGCCCGGTGCCCGACAGCGGGGCCGACGCGACGCCCGGGGTCAACCCCCTGCCCGACGAGGAACGGCCGGTACCCGGCGACGACGATGACCTCGGGGCGGTCTGACCTTGGGGTGGGTGGCGCGAATCGGGTTAGGGGCTACCTGAGCGGTTAGGCAATAGTCGATGCGCGCGACCGCCCATTTCCCCCGCACCGCCGACCAACTCCGCGCGGCGCGGGCGTTCGTGCGCGACACGTTGGCCACATGGGGCTGCCGGGAGCGCATCGACGACGTGGTGCTGCTGGTCAGCGAGCTGTTCACCAACGCCGTCCTCCACGGCGCCGGTCGCGTCGACCTGCGAATGGA
>OCZS010000760.1_pt1 | contig 10917 bp, 8 predicted proteins | sample 1539071 | NCBI WGS metagenome assembly OCZS01 (sample SAMEA3113584, study PRJEB22503) | soil metagenome | reverse complement strand
GCCCGGCGAGGCGTCGCACATCCCGGGGGTGCCGAACGCGCGGCTGGGGCGCCCCTGGTAGCCGAGGGCCATTTCCATCCGGAACACCGGGTGTCGAACGCGCGCATGGCCGCGCCTCCGGCACCCGTCGCCCGCTGAGGGGTGGCGTGTCGCCTGCTGCCAGGTCCTGTGTGGTGCCGAACGCGCGCCTGGCCGCGCCTCCGGCACCCGTGCCACGTCCCATCCGGACCACCGGGGGCCGAACGCGCAGCTGGGCGCGCCCCTGGCACCGGTGCCGTGGCCAGGCGGGTGACCGCCCGGACGGGAGGTCGCATCCCGAGGAGAGGGGCGGCATACGCACCTCGCGTAGGCTTGACCCTCGTGGCTGTCGACTTCTCCTCGGAGATCAAGGACCTCCGCACGACGATGTCGTCCGTGCGTGAGGTGACCGACCTGTCCAAGCTCGAGGCGACGATCGCCGACTACGAGAAGCAGGCGTCCGACCCCCACCTCTGGGACGACCAGGAGAGGGCGCAGAGCGTCACGTCGGGCCTCTCCCGGGCCAAGGCAGAGCACGACCGGGTCACCGGGATGGACACCCGGATCGACGACCTCGAGGCCCTCGTGGAGATGGGTCAAGAGGAGAACGACGCCGAGACCCTCGCCGAGGCGGAGGTCGAGCTCGCGACCGTCAAGAAGGCCGTCGGCGAGCTCGAGGTCAGGACCCTCCTCGGCGGCGAGTACGACGAGCGGGCCGCGGTCGTGACGATCCGGGCAGGCGCCGGCGGCGTCGACGCCGCCGACTTCGCCGAGATGCTCATGCGCATGTACCTGCGCTGGGCGGAGCGCCACCACTACCCCGTCAAGGTGCTCGACACCTCCTACGCCGAGGAGGCGGGCCTGAAGAGCGCCACCTTCGAGGTGGACATCCCGTACGCCTACGGCAACCTCAGCGTCGAGGGAGGAACCCACCGCCTCGTGCGGATCAGCCCGTTCGACAACCAGGGCCGCCGCCAGACGAGCTTCGCGGCGGTCGAGGTCGTGCCGCTCATCGAGCAGACCGACACGATCGACATCCCCGAGAACGACATCAAGGTGGACGTCTTCCGCTCCAGCGGGCCCGGCGGCCAGTCGGTCAACACGACCGACTCCGCGGTGCGGATGACGCACATCCCCACCGGCACCGTCGTGTCGATGCAGAACGAGAAGAGCCAGATCCAGAACCGCGCCGCCGCACTCCGCGTGCTCCAGTCGCGCCTCCTCCTGCTCAAGAAGGCCGAGGAGGCCGCCGAGCGCAAGGAGCTCGCCGGCGACGTCAAGGCCAGCTGGGGTGAGCAGATGCGCTCCTACGTCCTCCACCCGTACCAGATGGTGAAGGACCTGCGCACCGGCTACGAGGTCGGAAACACCTCAGCCGTCTTCGACGGCGACATCGACGGCTTCATCGAGGCCGGCATCCGGTGGCAGATCGGCCAGGACAAGGCTGCTGCGGGCTGAGGCATGACCGAGCCGGATGCCGGGAACACCGGCCCCAGCCCTCGCCCACCTCACCGGGACGCGATGGAGGAAGCCGCCACCTGGGCCACGTGGCAGGAAGACCTCGCCCGTGAAGTGACGACGCTCGCCGACGGCGAGGCGCTGACCATCACGTCAACCCGCGCCCAGTCACGGCCCGTGCTCGTTCGGAAGGGGTTCCTGCGCGGCTTCGTCCCGGCCAAGCACGAGGAGGTCGAGCCCTGGGTGCGACTGGCGCGCCTCGAGGACCACGTGCGGGGTACCTGCGTCGGGTCGGCGGGCTTGGGGGGACGCTTCCCGTTCTCGCCGGAGGAGGACGAGGCCCTCGTCGACATCGGATGGCGGCGGCCGGGCGCGGGTGACGGCACGGACTACCTCCGGTTCTGGCCCGACGACGTGGCCCAGGGACCGTACCTCCCCCTCGAGGAGGCGCAGCGGGTGGGCGCGATGGTCGGCCGGACCTTCCGCGAGGTCCTCGCCCCGTCCGATCCCGACGCCGCCGATACCGGACCCCGCCCACGTCACCCCGACTCCGACGCCGACGCCGCAGCAGGCGCCCCCGCCGTCGCCCTGCCGACGGTGACCCGCGGTCCAGCCCCGCCGCTGCCCCGTGCCTGAACGATCCGCTCGATGCACGAAAGTGACCCGCGGATCTCGGGGTAGTGGCCGGCATCCGCACGTTCCCGACCTATGCTCCACAGGGTGCATGACCGTCCCGGTCGTGCACCACGTCTGCCGTCCCGACCTCCGTGAGGCCTCCTCCGCGCATGATCCGCTTCGACAACGTCACCAAGGTCTACCCGAGGTCGACGCGTCCCGCGATCGAGGACGTGACGGTCGACATCGACCGCGGGGAGTTCGTCTTCGTCGTGGGCCCATCGGGGTCGGGGAAGTCCACGATGCTCCGCCTCGCCCTGCGGGAGGAGGCGGCGACCGAGGGCACCGTGCTCGTCGCCGGGCACGACCTCGGCACCATGCCGATGCGGCAGGTCCCCCGGCTGCGCCGGGAGATGGGCGCGGTCTTCCAGGACTTCCGGCTCCTGCCCAACAAGACGGTCCACGAGAACGTCGCCTACGCGCTCCAGGTCATCGGGAAGCCGGGACACGTCATCCGTCAGCTCGTTCCGGAGACGCTCGAGATGGTGGGCCTCGGCGGCAAGGAGAAGCGCTTCCCGCACCAGCTCTCCGGTGGTGAGCAGCAGCGGGTGGCCATCGCCAGGGCAGTGGTCAACCGCCCGCAGATCCTGCTGTGCGACGAGCCCACCGGCAACCTCGACCAGGGCATCAGCCTCGACATCGTGCGGCTGCTGGATCGCATCAACCGGACGGGTACGACGATCGTCATGGCGACGCACGACCACGACATCGTCAACGACCTGCGGCGTCGCGTCCTCCAGCTCGACGACGGTCACGTCGTCCGCGACGAGCAGGACGCCACCTACCACCCCGCCACGGAGGACTGACCGGTGCAGCCCCGCTTCCTGCTCTCCGAGGTCGGCTCCGGCCTCCGCCGCAACCTGTCGATGGCGATCTCCGTCGTGCTCGTGACGATGGTGTCGATGTTCCTCCTCGGTCTCGGGCTTCTCGCCCAGCGCCAGGCCGACACGATGAAGGGCTACTGGTACGACCGCATCCAGGTGTCGATCTACCTCTGCACGCAGAACTCCCTCCAGCCCAACTGCGAGGGTCGTGCGGTCACCGAGGCCCAGAAGGCCGCCATCCAGCGCCAGCTCGAGGCCCTTCCCGAGGTCGAGGAGGTCTTCTACGAGTCCGAGCAGCAGGCCTTCGAGCGCTTCCGGGAGCAGTTCCGCAACAGCCCCATCAGCGGCAACGTGCAGATCGGCGACATCCCGCAGAGCCTGCGCGTGCAGCTCGCGGACCCGACGAAGTTCGAGGTCGTCACCCAGCAGTTCGAGGGCGCGCCGGGGGTCGCGACCGTCCAGGACCAGGAGAAGGTCCTCAGCAGGTTCTTCACCATCATCAACTACGTGACGTTCTTCGCGGTGCTCCTCGCCGCGCTCATGGTGGCCTGTGCCGCGCTCCTCATGGCGACGACGATCCGCCAGGCGGCGTTCATCCGGCGGCGTGAGATCGGCATCATGCGCCTCGTGGGAGCGTCGAACTGGACGATCCGGATGCCGTTCCTCACCGAGATGGTCATCGTCTCGGCCGTCGGGGTCGGCCTGGCCGTCGCCCTGCTCGTCGCACTCATGCAGTACGTCTTCAACGAGGGGGCCAGCCGGATCGCCCTCAGCCAGGCGTTCGTCGGCACCTCGGACGTCTGGGTGCTCGCCCCGTGGATGTTCCTCGGCGTGCTCGGCATCGCGGTGCTCACGAGCCTCGTCACGCTGCGCCGCTACCTCCGCGTCTAGGCCCCTTGCCGTCGGGAACCGCCGGGCGCATCCTGAGACACTCCGGTCAGTTTTCGGCGCTGGGAGTTTCGCGATGAGTGTGAAACATGTTACCAATGGTGTTCATGGGACGACCTGACCGCGCGCCGGTGCGCGTCTCGCGCCGGGGGACCGCGCTCGGGGCGTCCCTGGTGTGCGCCGCCGTCCTCGCGTCGACCTCGGCCGAGGCCCTGACCACCGCGGCCGATCCCGGCAAGGAGAAGCAGAAGGTCGACGCGCAGGTCGAGCGGCTCAAGGAGCAGCTCGGCGAGACCAGCGCCGAGCTCGCGGCCGCGTACACGGCCCTCGAGAGCACCCGGAGCCAGATCCCCGCTGCCCGCAGCGCCCTCGAGCAGGCGCAGTCGGCCGCAGCCGCCGCCGACCGTGCCAACGCCGTCGCCGCGCAGGAGCTCGCGGCCGCGAGGGCGAGCGAGGAGAAGGCCCAGGCACAGCTCGACTCGACGGCGAAGGAGGTCGCGGCGAGCCGAACTCGGGTCGCCCAGTTCGCAGCGCAGATCTACCAGGAGCAGGGCTTCGGCCAGCTCGACATGGCGCTCTCGAGCACCGAGCCGCAGCAGTTCGCCGACCGCATCGCCCTCGTCGACACGGTCATGGACGTCCAGGGCGAGACGATGGAGCGGCTCGCGACGGAGCAGGCCAGCCTGACCGCGCTGGAGGACCACCTCTCGGCCCTGCGGGCGGACTCGGCCGAGAAGAAGAGGCAGGCTGAGGCTGCTCTCGCGCGCGCCGAGCAGGCACGGGACGCGGCGGCCGCCGCCAAGGCGCAGCTCGACGCGCTGGCCGCCCGCCAGGCCAGCCAGGCGAAGGCCGTCCAGGGCCAGCTGGCCTCGGAGAAGGCCGAGCTCAGTGCGATGCAGGCGGAGCAGAGCCGGCTCAAGAAGATCCTCGCCCAGCGTGCGGCCGAGGCGAAGCGACGGGCGGAGGCGGCCCGCAAGGCAGAGGCCGCTCGCCGTGCCGCAGCGCGCAAGCGCGCCCAGTCCAGCGGCGGTGGCAGCACCAGCGGTGGCGGTAGCGGTGGTGGGGGTGGCGACACCACGTCAGGCGGCGACGGTTACCTCAGCCGCCCGAGCAGTGGCCCGGTCAGCTCCGAGTTCGGCTTGCGCTTCCATCCGATCTACCAGTTCTGGCGGCTGCACTCGGGCCGGGACTACGCGGCCCCGTGCGGCAGCCCGGTGCGGGCTGCCGCGAGCGGCACCGTCATCATCGCCGGCGATGCCGGCGGCTACGGCAACCGGGTCGTCATCGACCACGGCATCGTGTCCGGCGACCACCTGGCGACGACGTACAACCACCTCCAGCGCATCGCCGAATGGGGGGGTCAGGTCAGCCGGGGCGAGGTCATCGGCTACGAGGGCAGCACCGGCACGTCGACCGGCTGCCACCTCCACTTCGAGACGCTGGAGGACGGCGACTTCGTCGACCCCCGCCGGTGGCTCTGACCGGCCCTCCGCCCGCCAACCCGCTCGGGCCGCCGCCGCAAAACGGTAGCCTCCTCCCGTGGCCAAGGAGAGCGGACGCAAGGTCGTCGCGAGCAACCGCAAGGCCCGTCACGACTACCTCATCGAGGACACGTACGAGGCGGGTCTCGTCCTCATGGGCACGGAGGTGAAGGCGCTGCGCATGGGCCGCGCCTCGCTGGTCGACGGTTGGGCGGGGTTCGACAACGACAACGACCTGTGGCTCGAGGGCGTGCACATCCCGGAGTACACCAACGGGACCTGGAACAACCACACGCCCCGGCGCCGTCGCAAGCTGCTGCTCCACCGGCGCGAGCTCGACAAGATCCTCCAGGCCACGCGCGAGACCGGCCACACCGTGGTGCCACTGGCGCTCTACTTCAAGGACGGCAGAGCCAAGGTCGAGCTCGCCGTCGCCAAGGGCAAGAAGTCCTACGACAAGCGTCACGCGCTGAGGGAGCGCCAGGACCGGCGTGAGGCCGACCGCGCCATGTCCGCCCGCCGCCGCGGCGAGGACTGAGTGCCGACCGTTCGTGGGACTCGCCGACCAGGCGCGCCGTCCGGTCTGTGCCGCACCCGGTATGCCGTGCTCGTGGTGCTGGTGCTCGGCACCGTGGCGCTCGCCGCACCCTGGCCCGCTGTCGCCGAGACCGCGGACCGTCCCGCCGTGGCGGCCTGGACGCTCGGTGCCGCCGCCGCAACCGCGGAATCCAGCGCATCCGCCGTCTCGCTGCCGGCCGAGGAGCAGGCAGACCGGCTCGCCATGGACTTCGAGGTCCAGGCCGACGGAGCTGTCGTCGTCACCGAGACCATCACCTGGCGCTTCCCGGAGGGGCAGGAGCGGCACGGCATCCTCAGGAACGTCAAGGTCCGCGCGGGTTACCAGGAGAGTGAGACGCAGTACCGGTACTACGAGCTGACCGGCGTGTCGGTGACGTCACCGTCCGGGGCGCCCACCGACATCGCGGTCTCCGACTTCGGCGCCTACCGGCAGATCCGGGTGGGCAGTCCGTCGGAGACGGTCACCGGCAGCCAGGACTACGTCGTCACCTACCGGCTCGCCCACATCGTCAACGACATCGGCGACGGCACCGCCGAGTTCTACTACAACGTCGTCGACCCCTCCAACGGCTTCCCTCAGCGGCAGGTGACCTCGAGCGTGACCGCGCCCGCCGCAGCAACCCGGGCGGCGTGCTTCTTCGGCGAGCTCGGCTCGACCGAGACCTGTGCGGCCACTGCGGGCAACCGGGCCACCTTCACGGTGCCGGACCTCGAGGCGGAGGAGGGCGCGAGCATCGTGACCTCGTACCCGCGCTCGGCCTTCGGCGACCTCACCCCTGACCTTCGTGAGGGCGACCCGGACAGCTCATCGGGCAGCGCCCTGCGGCCGGCAACGGCGCGGGCTCTCGGCTGGCTCGCCATCGGGATCGGTGTCTTCGTGCCGCTCCTGGCCGGCGCCCTCATGGGCCTGCTCGTGTGGAGCCGGGGGCGGGACGAGCAGTACGCCGGAATCACCCCCGGTCTGACGCCCGGCATCGGAGCAACTACGCCGGTCGTCGTCGGCGGACCGGAGCCCACGGTGGCGGTGCAGTTCACCCCGCCAGCCGGGGTCCAGCCGGGGATGGTCGGCACGATCCTCGACGAGGAGGTCAACCTCGTCGACGTCACCGCGACGCTCGTCGACCTCGCGGTGCGGGGCCACCTCACCATCGCTCGCGACGACCAGGGCGTCTTCCGGGCCGACGACTGGGTGCTGAGCCGAACCACCCCGCGGGCCGGTGGCCCGCCCCTGTCGGCCTACGAGCAGCTCCTGCTCGACTCGGTCTTCTCCGCCGGCGACCGAGTGGCGCTCTCCCAGCTCAAGAACCGGTTCAAGCCGACCCTGGACGCGGTGGAGCGCCTGATGTACGAAGAGGTCGTCGAGCGCGGCTGGTTCCGGCGCAGCCCTGAGCGGCAGCGGTCCGGCTGGGTCACGCTCGGCACCGTGGTGTCGGCCGCCTCGGTCTTCCTGCTCTTCTTCGTCGGCGGTCCGGTGGCCGGCGTGTTCGGCGACGCCGGGTTCCCCGTCGCGCCGACGTGGGTGCTCTTCGGAGGTGGCGTGGTCACGGGGCTCGTCATCCGAGCACTCGGCACGCGGATGGCTGCGCGCACGGCGACGGGCTCCGCCGTCCTCGTGCAGTCGCGGGGCTTCGAGCGCTACATCGCGACCGCCGAGGCCAACCAGATCCGATGGGAGGAGGCGCAGGAGGTCTTCAGCCGCTTCCTCCCGTATGCCATCGTGTTCGGCCTCGCCGACCGCTGGGCCCGAGTCTTCGAGGAGGTCGCCGCGGCGGCCACCGCCGCCGGCCACGCGGTGGGCATCCCCACCTGGTACGGCGGCGGCGGGTCGAGCGGTTTCTCCGACGTCGCGTCGAGCATGGACTCCTTCTCCACCGTCGCGGCCGGCACCTTCGTCTCGACACCGGGTTCATCGGGCTCCAGCGGCTTCAGCGGCGGCGGCGGCTCCTCAGGTGGCGGCGGCGGGGGCTCGTCGGGGGGCAGCTGGTAGCCGGCTCTGGCGCCGGGCCTGCGGACGTGACGAGGGGCCACGACCCGCCGTGCGGGTCGTGGCCCCTCGGGCTGGTGGGCTCAGTTCCGGAAGGCGTCCTTGGCCTTCTCGCCGGCCTGCTTCAGGTCCGCCTTCGACTGGTCCGTGCGGCCTTCGGCCTCCAGGCGCTCGTCGTCGGTGACCTTCCCGGCGCCCTCCTTGCCCTTGCCGACCATGTCGTCCTTCATGTTCTCGATCTTGTCGTCGAATCCCATGTCGCACTCCTTTCCTGGTGAAGCGGAGCACCAGGCCTTCTCTGACCGATGCGGTCCCTCGACCGTATGCCGGGGGGTGGGCCGGTGGGGGGTTTCGGTGCGTGCCACCTTGCCAACCCTCGACAATGCCTGGACATAGCGACGGGGGAGGTGCCTCAGGGTCACGATGGCCGGACGACGAGCACGAGGTCACCACCCTCGACCTGCACCGACCCCGTGATCGCCAGGCGTTCCACCGTGCCCGCGACGGCACTGGTGATGCTCGCCTCCATCTTCATCGCCTCGATGGTGGCGACGACCCCGCCCGCCTCGACCCCGTCCCCCTCGCCGACCGTGGGAGTGACCACACCAGCGAACGGCGCAGGCACGTGGCCGGCATCCGCCGGGTCGGCCTTCTCCGCGGCCTTGACGTCGGCGGTCACCGAGCGGTCCCGGACCTGGATCGGCCGGTACTGGCCGTTGAGCGTGCACATGACGGTGCGCATGCCCTGCCGGTCCGCCTCGCTGACGGTGCTCACGCCGAGGATGAGGCGCTTGCCGGCCTCGATCTCGGCCTCGTACTCGCCGCCCGGCTCCAGCCCGTGGAGGAACTCGATGGTCCCGAGCACGGAGAGGTCGCCATGTCGCTCACGACTGTCCTCGAACTCCTTGGTCGGCCCGGGGAAGAGCAGCTGGTTGAGGGTGCGCCGCGGAGTCGCCCTCAACGCGTCCTCCTGCTCCGCGGTGAGCTCGGTGACGCGCGGCTTGGCGTGCCGCCCCTGGAGGGCCTTGGTCCTGAACGGCTCCGGCCAGCCGCCGGGCGGGTCCCCGAGCTCACCCTCGAGGAATCCGAGAACGGAGTCGGGGATGTCGTACTTCGTGGGGTTCTCCTCGAAGTCCGCCGGGTCGGCGCCGGCACCCACGAGCGCCAGGGCGAGGTCGCCGACCACCTTCGAGGACGGCGTCACCTTGACGAGGTTGCCGAGGATGCGGTTGGCGGCGGCATACATGTCCTCGATGTCCTCGAAGCGGTCGCCGAGCCCGAGGGCCATGGCCTGCTGGCGAAGGTTCGACAGCTGCCCCCCGGGGATCTCGTGGAAGTAGACGCGGCCCGTGGGGGAGGCAAGCCCGGACTCGAAGGGCCGGTAGATCTGGCGCACCGCCTCCCAGTAGGGCTCGAGCGAGAAGACCTTGTCGATGTCGAGCCCGGTGGGGCGGTCGGTGCCGTCCGTGGCCGCCACGAGGGCTGACAGGCTCGGCTGGCTCGTGGTGCCGGCCATCGACGAGCAGGCCGCGTCGACGGCGTCCACCCCGGCGTCGATGGCGGCGAGCAGGGTGCCGATCTGCCCTCCGGCCGTGTCGTGGGTGTGGAGGTGAACCGGCAGCTCGAAGTTCTCTCGGAGGGCGGTGACGAGGCGGGTGGCCGCCGGTGCTCGCAGCAGGCCGGCCATGTCCTTGATGGCCAGCACGTGAGCGCCGGTGCCGACGATCTGCTCGGCGAGCCGCAGGTAGTAGTCGAGGGTGTAGAGCTGCTCCCCGGGGTCGAGCAGGTTGCCGGTGTAGCAGAGGGCGACCTCGGCGACTGCCGTGCCGGTGTCGAGCACGGCCTCGACCGCCGGGCGCATCTGCTCGACGTCGTTGAGGGAGTCGAAGACCCGGAAGATGTCAAGGCCGGTGCGTGCGGCCTCGTGGACGAAGGCGTCGGTGACCTTCGTCGGGTAGGGCGTGTAGCCGACCGTGTTGCGCCCCCGGAGCAGCATCTGGAGGGGGACGTTGGGCATCGCCTCGCGCAGCAGGGCGAGCCGTTCCCAGGGGTCCTCGGAGAGGAAGCGGAGCGCCACGTCGTACGTCGCACCGCCCCACGCCTCCATGGACAGGAGCTCGGGGGTGAGGCGGGCGACGTGGCCGGCGACGTGGAGGAGGTCGCGCGTGCGCATCCGGGTGGCCAGCAGGCTCTGGTGGGCGTCGCGGAACGTCGTGTCCGTGACGGGGACGTCGCTGCGCTCCCGGAGCTGTCGCGCGAAGCCGGCGGGGCCGACGCGCAGGAGCAGGTCGCGGCTCCCCGGCGGCAGCGGGGCGTCGCGGTCGATGGCGGGGAGCTTGGTCCTCGGCTTGATGTGGGTGGTGGCCGGGCCGTGCGGCCGGTTGACCGTGACGTCGGCGAGGTAGCTGAGCAGCTTGGTTCCGCGGTCACCGCCCATCCGCACCTCGAGGAGCTCGGGTCGCTCGTCGATGAAGCTCGTCGTGGCGGCGCCGCGCTGGAACACCGGGTCGGCGAGCACGGCCTCGAGGAAGGGGATGTTCGTCGACACGCCGCGGATCCTGAACTCAGCCAGCGCCCTCCGTGCCCGGCGCACGGCCATGGGAAAGGTGCGGCCCCGGCAGGTGAGCTTGACGAGCATCGAGTCGAAGTGCGGGCTGACCTGAGCACCCACGAACACCGTGCCGCCGTCGAGTCGCACGCCACCGCCGCCGGCCGAGCGGTAGACGGTGATCTGACCGGCATCCGGGCGGAAGCCGTTGGAAGGGTCCTCGGTGGTGATCCGGCACTGCAGCGCCGCGCCGCGCAGGTAGATGTCCTCCTGAGCCATGCCGAGCTCGGCGAAGGTCTCGCCGCTCGCGATGCGCATCTGGGTGACGACGAGGTCGACGTCCGTGACCTCCTCGGTGACCGTGTGCTCGACCTGGATCCGCGGGTTCATCTCGATGAACACGTAGGTGCCGCGCTCGTCGAGCAGGAACTCGACGGTGCCCGCGTAGGCGTAGCCGATCTG
>OCZS010000759.1_pt1 | contig 10920 bp, 9 predicted proteins | sample 1539071 | NCBI WGS metagenome assembly OCZS01 (sample SAMEA3113584, study PRJEB22503) | soil metagenome | reverse complement strand
CGATCACCCTCGCCCCCCGGTCCTCCCCCGGCAGCGGCCGCCAGTACACCGCCCCGGGGCGGCCCCCCCGGACCAGCGCGACGAGGGGGTCTGGCGCGGCCAACGAGGAGGAAGCGTTGGAATCGTGGTGTTGCGGGGGGCTGTGGACAGCCGGGTCGCCCGCTCGTGGCGATGGACTACCCTCCCGTACCGGGGCCCCAGGCACCGGGCCGGGTTGGTTCAGCGCGGCCGCGGGTGGGTCCGGGGCGGGTGGGTCCGGGGCGGGCGACTCAAGGGACTTCTCGACCGCGGCGACCCTCGGGGGGATGGCCAGGCGGAGGGTGTCGATCACGGCGGCGGCGTAGCGGTCGGCGACCCAGCGGAAGAGGGCGAGCTCGGGGGGGCCGAACGAGGGGATGGGTGAGACCACCCGGAGGAGGTCGCGGGCGTCGGGGGGGAGGTCGGGGGCGTGGCCGACGACCCAGCCGTCGACGCGGCGGCGGCCCCCGAAGGGGACCTTGACCCGGGTGCCGAGGTGGACCTGGCCGGCGAGGGCGGGCGGGACGCGGTAGGTGAAGGGCCGGTCCAGGTGGAGCAGGGGGACGTCGACCAGCACCTGGACGGCGTCGTAGCTCGGGTCCAGGTCCAGCCGGGTTCCCCTCTCCCCCCGGGTGGCGGGGGTTACAGCGCGCGGGCCGCCTTGGCCAGCTCCTCGGCCCGCGAGGTCGACTCCCAGGTGAACTCGGGCTCGGAGCGGCCGAAGTGGCCGTAGGCGGCGGTCTTGCGGTAGATGGGCCGGCGCAGGTCGAGGTCGCGGACGATCGCGGCCGGGCGCAGGTCGAAGAACTCGGGCAGCAGCTTGCCGAGGCGGTCCGGGTCGACCTGCTCGGTGCCGAAGGTCTCGACGAACACGCTGACCGGGTGGGCGACCCCGATGGCGTAGGCGACCTGGACCTCGCAGCGCTCGGCCAGGCCGGCCGCGACCACGTTCTTGGCCACCCAGCGGACCGCGTACGCGGCCGAGCGGTCGACCTTGGTCGGGTCCTTGCCCGAGAAGGCGCCGCCGCCGTGGCGGGCCATGCCGCCGTAGGTGTCGACGATGATCTTGCGGCCGGTCAGGCCGGTGTCGGCGTTGGGCCCGCCCAGCTCGAACCGGCCGGTCGGGTTGACGAACACCCGCATCCCCTCGGAGGCCAGGTCGTCGGGCAGGACCGAGTCGATCACGTGCTCGCGGATGTCGGGGGCGAGCAGGGTCTCGATGTCGACGTCGGGGCCGTGCTGGGTGGACACGACCACGGTGTCCAGCCGCACCGGCTTGCGGCCCTCGTACTCGACCGTGACCTGGGTCTTGCCGTCCGGGCGCAGGTACGGGATCACCCCGGAGCGGCGGACCTCGGCCAGGCGGCGCGACAGCCGGTGGGCCAGGGCGATCGGGACCGGCATCAGCTCGGGGGTCTCGTTGCAGGCGAAGCCGACCATCATCCCCTGGTCGCCGGCGCCCTGGGTGTCCATCGGGTCGGTGTCGCCGGCCCGCTCCTCGAAGGCGTGGTCGACGCCCTGGGCGATGTCGGGCGACTGCTCGTCGATGGCCACCGTGACCCCGCAGGTGGCCCCGTCGAAGCCGTACTTGGCCCGGTCGTAGCCGATGCCGAGGATGGTCCGGCGGACCACGCTCGGGATGTCGACGTAGGTCTTGGTGGAGATCTCCCCGGCCACCACCACCAGGCCGGTGGTGATCAGGGTCTCGCAGGCCACACGGCCGGTCGGGTCGTCGCGCAGGATCTCGTCGAGAATGGCGTCCGAGATCTGGTCCGCGATCTTGTCCGGGTGACCTTCCGTCACCGACTCGGACGTGAACAGGTACCGGTTCGCCACGTGTGTGCCTCCAAGGAAGTTCGCGCCGCGCAATGGGCGGCAAGCCAATGCCGAAGGGTAGCCGGGCGCGGAGGCGGAGGCAAACCCCTCGCGCCCGGCTCAGCCCTCAGCGGCGTGCGCGGAAGAAGGCCCTGACGTCGTCGACCAGCAGGTCGGGAGTCTCCATGGCGGCGAAGTGGCCGCCCCGGTCGAACTCGGACCAGTGGGCGAGCTTCTCCTCGGGGTCGATCAGGCGCCGGACCAGGTCGTCGGTGGCGGCGAACACGGCCCAGCCCTGCGGGACCTCCGAGGGGCCCGGCCACTCGTGGGCGTGGGCGGCCTCGTAGAGGAACTGGGCGGCCGACGCGCCGCTGCCCGTGAACCAGTAGAGGCTCACGTTGGTCAGCAGCCGGTCGCGGTCGACGGCGTCCTCGGGCAGCTCGGCCGCCGGGTCGGTCCACTCCCGGAACTTCTCGGCGATCCAGGCCAGCTGGGCGACCGGCGAGTCGTTCAGCGCGTAGGCGATCGTCTGGGGCCGGGTGGTCTGGAGGTGGAGGTAGCCGAGGCCGTCGGCCTGGAACTGCCGCATCCGCGCCAGGGTGGCCCGGTGGGCGTCGGTGACGGCCGCGGCGTCGGCCTGCTCGGCGGGCGGGAGGGCGACCGCGCCCACGGCCAGGGGGTCGGAGTTGAGGTGGATCCCGGCCAGATGGCCGGGGTCGACGCCGGCCAGCATCCCGGTGATGCCGGCGCCGATGTCGCCGCCCTGGGCGCCGTAGCGGTCGTAGCCGAGGCGGGCCATCAGCTCGGCCCAGGCCCTGGTCGTGCGGGCCATCGCCCATCCGGGCTCGGTCACCGGGGTGGAGAAGCCGAAGCCGGGCAGCGACGGGATCACCAGGTGGAAGGCGTCGGCCGGGTCGCCGCCGTGGGCCAGCGGGTCGGAGAGGGGACCGAGCAGGTCCAGGAACTCCACCACCGAGCCGGGGTAGCCGTGGCTGACGATCAGGGGCAGGGCGCCGGGCTCGGGCGAGCGGACGTGCAGGAAGTGGATCGTCTGGCCGTCGATCTCGGTGGTGAACTGGGGCACCTGGTTGAGCTCGGCCTCCTGCTTGCGCCAGTCGAAGCCGTCCCGCCAGTACCCGGCCAGCTCCTTCAGGTAGCCAAGGGGCACCCCGCGGCTCCAGCCGGCCCCGGGCACCTCGCTCGGCCAGCGGGTCCCGGCCAGCCGGTTCCTGAGATCGTCCAGCGCCTCGTCGGAGACCTCCACTCGGAAGGGCCGGATCTCGGCGTCGGCCATCGCGTCCTCCTTCGGGAACGAAGTGTTCTGTTCCTGATTATACCGGAACGGAATGATTCATTCCAGTTAGAATCGGCTCAGCCTCGGGCTTCGCGGATGGTCTGGACCCGGTCCAGGAGCCGGGCCGCGATGGCCGCCTTGGAGGTCCGGGGGAGCTCCTCGACGGTACCGGCGTCGACCAGGTAGGCGTCGGCGTCGTCGGCCCCGAAGGCCGAGTTGGCCCCCTCGACGTGGTTCAGGACGACCAGGTCGAGGTGCTTGGCCTCGAGCTTGCGGCGGGCGCCGGCCAGGTGGTCGCCGGTCTCGGCGGCGAAACCGACCAGGACCTGGTCGGGCCGGCGGCGCCGGCCCAGCTCGGCCAGGGTGTCGGGGGTGGGCTCGAGGACGACCTCGGGGACGCCCTGGTCCTTCTTGAGCTTGCCCTCGGCGACCCGCTTGGGCCGGAAGTCGGCCACCGCGGCCGCCATGATCAGCACGTCCTGGGTGCCGGCCTCGGCCAGGACGGCGTCGTACAGCTGCTGGGCGGTCTCGACCCGGACCAGCCGCGCCCCGGCCGGCGGGTCGACGGCGGTGGCCGCGGCCACGGCGGTGACCTCGGCCCCGCGAGCCACGGCCTCGGCCACGATCGCCGCCCCCATCCGGCCCGAGGAGCGGTTGCCGAGGTAGCGGACCGGGTCCAGCGGCTCCCGGGTCCCGCCCAGGCTGACCAGGACCCTGGTCCCGGCCAGGCCGCCGGCCTCGGACGGCGCCAGGGCGGCGGTGACGCCGGCGACCAGGTCGTCCAGCTCGGCCAGGCGGCCCGGGCCGACGTCGCCGGAGGTCAGCGGGCCCGAGGCCGGGGGCACGACCCGGACCCCGCGAGCCTCCAGGGTCTGGAGGCTGGCCTGGGTGGCCGGGTGCTCCCACATCTCGGTGTGCATGGCCGGGGCGACCACCACCGGCCCGCCGAAGGCCAGGGCGACGTTGGTCAGCAGGTCGTCGGCCAGGCCGGCGGCCAGCAGGGCCAGGGCGGCGGCGGTGGCCGGGGCGACCACCAGGACCTGCCCCCAGCGGGCCAGGGCGACGTGCTCGACCCCGGCCGGGTCGTCCCAGACCGAGGCCGGCACCCGCCGGCCGGTGAGGGCGGCGAAGGTCGCCCGGCTGACCATCCGCTCCCCGGATTCGGTGAGCATGGGCTGGACCTCGGCCCCGGCCCGCATGAGCTCGCGGGCCAGCTCGGCCGCCTTGTAGGCGGCGATCCCGCCGGTCACCCCGAGCAGCACCCGCGCCCCGGCGAGTGGCGCACGCCCGGGTTGGGCCATGGCTACTTGATGGACTCGGCGACCTCGGCCGGGCGCTCCCAGTTCAGCTTGTCCTCGACCAGCTCCTGGAGGGCGACCGAGAGGGCCTTGCGGTTGGGGCCGGCGTCGACCATCGGCGGCACGAACTCGCCGATGCCCTCGCCGAGCTGGCTGTAGTAGCCGTTGATCTGCCTGGCCCGCCTGGCGGCCAGGATGACCAGGGTGTACTTGGAGTCGACCCGGGAGAGCAGGTCGTCGATCTTGGGCTCGATCATCAGTGCTTTCGCTCCTTGACGCGCGTGTGACCGCCGTTGATGGTACGCCGCCTGAGCGCGTCGACGATCTCGACCACCTCGCGGGCGGCCACCTCCAGGTCGTCGTTGACCACCGTGACGTCGAACTCGGGCTCGGCGGCGAGCTCGTCGGAGGCCTTGGCCAGCCGCCCCCGGATCTGCTGGTCGGTCTCACTGCCCCTGGTGCGGAGCCGCCGCTCCAGCTCCTGGAGGCTGGGCGGGGTGATGAACACCATGAAGGCCCGCGGCTCGGCCGCCTTGACCTGCCGGGCGCCCTGGACGTCGATCTCGACCAGGACGTCGCGGCCCTCGGCCAGGGCCCGGTCGATCGGCTTCCTCGGCGTGCCGTACCGCTCGCCGAAGATGTCGGCCCACTCCAGGAACCCGCCGGCCTCGACCATCTCGTCGAACTTGCCGCGGTCGACGAAGTGGTAGTGGCGACCCTCGTCCTCGCGCGGCCGCGGCCCACGGGTGGTGGCCGAGATGGACAGCTCCAGGTCGGGCAGGGCGGCCAGCAACCTGGCCACGATCGCGCCCTTGCCGACCCCCGAGGGGCCGGCGAGGACGATCAGCTTCCCCCGCCGACCCGACTGCTGGTACCCCCCACCATTGGTCAACGCGAGGTGCTTGCTACTTCTTGCCGCCGAACTCGGCGAGCAGGGCGTCCTTCTGCTTGGAGCCGAGGCCGCGGACCCGGCGGGAGGCGGAGATGTCGAGCTTCTCCATGATCTTGCGGGCGCGGACCTTGCCGACCCCGGGCATGCTCTCGAGCACGCTGGAGACCTTCATCTTTCCCACCGTCTCGTCGGAATCTTTGGCAAGGACGGTGGCCAGGCTCATGTTGCCGCTCTTGAGCTGAGCCTTGAGCTCGGCTCGCTTGCGGCGCGCCTCGGCCGCCTTCTCCAACGCCTGCTGGCGCTGCTCGGGCGTCAGGGTTGGCAGGGGCATTCGTGCCTCCTCGTGACCTCGTATCTGGATCGAAGACTCGCGGATTCTATGCATACCTTGGCGGCGGCCACAATCTATCGGCGCTGGTCAGAACCCTCCTCTGTTCACAAAGCGTCAAATCGACCATGAGCATCCAGGGCTTTGGGCCGGTTCGCGCGTTCGTCCCCTCCCCCCTCTGGCCCCGCCGCGAGGGCCTGGTCGCGCACCGCCCGGGCGGCCGCCCCCACGTCGTCTGACCTGGTGATCGGGCGCCCGACGACGATCCGACTGGCGCCCGCCGAGATGGCCTGGGCCGGGGTCGCGACCCGGGCCTGGTCGTCATCGGACGAAAAATCTCCGCCGAGGCGGACACCGGGGCAGATCAGCTCGACCGCGGAGCCGAGCTGGGCCCGCAGGGCGGCCACCTCGAGGGGCGAGCAGACGATCGCCGGGCAGCCGGACCGCACGGCCAGGCCGGCCAGCCGGGGCACGGCCTCGTCGGCCGGGGGCAGGCCCACGGCGGCCAGGTCGGCCGGGGCGGCGCTGGTCAGGATCGTCACCGCGGCCACCCGGCAGCGGTCGCCGGCGGCCTCGACGGCGGCCTCCAGCATGGCCGGGCCGCCGAGGGCGTGGACGGTGACCAGCTCGGCCCCGGCCCGGGCGGCGGCCCGCATCCCGCCGGCCACGGTGGCCGGGATGTCGTGCAGCTTGAGGTCGAGCATCACCCGGCGGCCGTCGCCGGCCAGGGCGGCGACCGCGGCCGGCCCGGCGGCCCCGAACAGCTCCAGGCCGGCCTTGACCATCCCGGCCGCCTCCCCGGCGGCCCGCGACCAGGCCAGCGCCTGCTCCAGCTCGTCGGTGTCCAGGGCCAGGACCAGTGGCGATTCCATCGCGGCAGCCTACCCGCGACCTGTGACCGGCGGAGGTCCGGCCGTCGTCGTCACCGCTCGGCCTTGAACAGCGCCGGCAGCTCGGCCGGCGACCCGGCGCCCTGGTCGGCCAGGTAGCGCTCGAGGCCGTCGGCGACCTCGACCACCGCTCGAGGGTTGATGAAGCTGCCGGTGCCGACGGCGACCGCGGTCGCCCCGACGAGCAGGAACTCGGCCGCGTCCTCGCCGGTGACCACGCCGCCGGTGCCGACGATCGGCACCCCGGGGAGGGCCTGGGCGACCTGCCAGACGCAGCGGACGGCCACCGGCCGGATCGCCGGGCCGGACAGCCCGCCGGTGACCGCGGCCAGCCGGGGCCGGCGCCGCCCGGTGTCCACGGCCATGCCGAGCAGGGTGTTGATCAGGGTCAGCCCGTCGGCCCCGGCGTCCACCACCGCCCGGGCCACGGCGACCAGGTCGGTGACGTCGGCGGTGAGCTTGGCCAGCACCGGAGTCGAGGTGGCCCGCTTGACGGCCTGCACGACCTCGGCCGCGGCCGCCGGGTCGGTGGCGAACACCTCGCCGCGGTGCTCGACGTTGGGGCAGGACAGGTTGACCTCGACCAGGGCCACCCCGGGCTCGCCGTCCAGGCGTTCGGCCAGCCGCCCGAACTCGCCCGGGGTGCGGCCGACCAGGCTGGCCACGACGGTCGCGCCGGCGCCGGCCAGGAACTTGAGGTCGCCGGCGCAGAACGCCTCCACCCCCGGGTTCTGGAGGCCGATGGCGTTGAGCATCCCCGAGGGGGTCTCGGCCATCCGCGGGGTCGGGCGGCCGCGGCGCGGCTCCAGGCTGACCGACTTGGTGACGATGCCGCCGAGGGCGGCCAGGTCGACCCAGCCGGCCATCTCCCGCCCGAACCCGAAGCAGCCGGACGCGGCCAGCACCGGGGTCCTGAGCCGGACCCCGCACAGGTCGACCGACAGGTCGACGGTCACCGGACCAGCTCCTCCAGCTCCGGGTAGCCGAGCTCGGCCCAGGCGATGGCGGCGCCGTCGAACACCGGCCCCTCCAGGCACGACCGGGCCATCCGGGTCTCCCGGTTCTCCGGGGGGCTAGGCTCGAGCCCCCCGGACCCCCCGCCGGGCCCGACCGGCAGGACGCAGGAGAAGCAGATGCCGGTGCCGCAGGCCATCTGCTCCTCGACCGCGACCTGGCAGGCCACCCCGGCGACGGCGGCGACCCGGCTGACCGCGGCCAGCATCGGCATCGGGCCGCAGGCGTAGACCCGCTCGGCCCCGGTGCCGGCGAGCAGCTCGGGCAGCGGGTCGGTGACCAGCCCGCGCCGCCCGGCCGACCCGTCGTCGGTGGTCACGGTCAGGCTGGAGCCGAGCCGTCCGGCCTCGGTGGGGTCGAGCAGGCGGGCGGCGGTGGCCGCCCCGGTCACGAGGTCGACCCGGCAGCCCCGGGCCCGCAGCTCGGCGGCCAGGAAGAACAGCGGGGCGGCGCCGTAGCCGCCGCCGATCAGCAGGCAGCCGGCCGGGGCCTCCGGGGGGTCGAACGGCCGGCCCAGGGGCCCGAGGGCGTCGACCACGTCGTGGGGCCGGAGCCGGGCCAGGGCCCTGGTCCCGGCCCCGACCACGTCGAACACGACCTCGACGGCCCCGGGGCCGGCGCCCGGGCGCTCGACCCGCCAGATCGAGAACGGCCGCCGCAGCGGGAACGAGCGGTCCTCCCCGGCCAGCAGGTGGACGAACTGCCCCGGCCGGGCCCCCTCGGCGACCCGGGGGGCGGCCAGCGTGAGCGCCTGGTACTCCCCCACCCGGCGCCGCTCCAGCACCTCGCACAGCTCGCGGACGGGGCTCACGCGCCGTCCTGATGCCAGGCCTGGAGGGGACGGACGGCCAGGTCGCCGGCCAGGCGGGCCTCGATCCCCTGGACGACGGCGGTGAGGCCGGAGAGGGTGGTGATGCAGGGGATGTCGGCGGCCACGGCGGCGATGCGGATGTCGTAGCCGTCCTCCCTGGCCCCGGGCCCGGCCGGGGTGTTGACGACCAGGTCGATCTCGCCGGCCCGGATCCGGTCGACCACGTTGTCGGGCCCCTCGTGGCCCTTGCGGACCACCGCCACCTCCATCCCGTTGCGGTGCAGGACCCCGGCCGTGCCGGTGGTCGCGACCAGGGTGAAGCCCAGGTCGGCGAGGCGCTTGGCCGGCAGCACGATGGCCCGCTTGTCGGCGTTGCGGACCGACAGGAAGGCCACCCCCTTGGCCGGCAGGGCCCCGTAGGCGGCCTCCTGGCTCTTGGCGAAGGCGGCCCCGAAGCGGGCGTCGAGGCCGAGGACCTCGCCGGTGGAGCGCATCTCCGGCCCCAGCAGCGAGTCGGCCCCGGGGAAGCGGGCGAACGGCAGCACCGCCTCCTTGACCCCGACGTGGGCCGGCTCGGCCGCCTGGAGGCCGAGGCCGGCCAGGGTCGACCCGGTCATCAGCCAGGCGGCCGCCTTGGCCACGGGCAGGCCGGTGACCTTCTCCACGAACGGGACCGACCGGCTGGCCCGCGGGTTGGCCTCGAGCACGTACAGCCGGTCGCCCTTGAAGGCGAACTGGACGTTGAGGACGCCGACCACCCCGAGGGCCCGGCCGAGCCGGGCGGTGGCCGCCTCCACGGCCGCGACCTGGTCGGCTCCCAGGGTGATGGGCGGGAGCACGCAGGCCGAGTCGCCGGAGTGGATGCCGGCCTCCTCGATGTGCTCCATCACCCCGCAGACCAGCACCTGGCCTCCTGCGTCGCAGAGGGCGTCCACGTCGACCTCGACCGCGTCCTCCAGGAACCGGTCGACCAGCACGGGGCGGTCCCCCGCCCTCCCGATGGCGGCCAGGGCGCTGGAGCGGCTCAGGCCGTCGGCGTCGTAGCAGACCTCCATGGAGCGGCCGCCGAGCACGTAGGAGGGGCGGACCAGGACCGGGTAGCCGACCCGGTCGGCCACGGCCAGGGCCTGCTCGACGGTGGCCGCCTGGCCCCAGGGCGGGGCGTCCAGGCCGCACTGCTCCAGGACGGTCCCGAAGCGGCCCCGGTCCTCGGCCAGGTCGATGGCGTCGGGCGGGGTGCCGAGCAGCGGCACCCCGGCCGCGGCCAGCCCCTGGGCCAGCTGCAGCGGGGTCTGGCCGCCCATGGTCACGATCACCCCGACCAGCTCGCCCCCGGCCGCCTCGGCCCGGCACACCTCGAGCACGTCCTCGCAGGTCAGCGGCTCGATGTAGAGGCGGTCGGCGATGTCGTAGTCGGTGGAGACGGTCTCGGGGTTGCAGTTGACCATCACCGTCTCGTAGCCGGCCTCCCGCAGGGCCTGGACGGCGTGGACGCAGGCCGTGTCGAACTCGACCCCCTGGCCGATCCGGTTGGGCCCCGACCCGAGCACCACCACCCGGCGCCGGCCGGTGGCCGGGACCTCGCTCTCCTCCTCGTAGGTCGAGTAGTGGTAGGGGGTGGAGGCCTCGAACTCGCCCGCGCAGGTGTCGACCGAGCGGTAGACGGGCTCGACCCCCAGCGCCCGGCGCCGGGTCCGGACCTCGCCCTCGGTGGCCCCGACCACGGCGGCCAGCTGGGGGTCGGAGAAGCCGTGGCGCTTGGCCCGCCAGAGCAGGTCCCGGCCGAGGTCGTCGATCGAGGACGCGGCGGCGACCTCGGCCCCGACCTCGACGATGCGGGCGATCCCGTCCACGAACCAGGGGTCGATGTCGGAGGCGGCGGCCACCTCGTCCACCGTCCGGCCCAGGCGCAGGGCCCGCTCGACCGCCGCCAGCCGGTCGGCGGTGGGCCGGGCGCAGGCGGCCAGCAGGGCCTCGGGGGCCGCCTGGGGCGTGCCCGGGGCCGGGTCGCCGCCGGGGTCGCCGAGGCCGTCGGCGCCCGTCTCCAAGGACCGGCAGGCCTTCTGCAGGGCCTCGGGGAAGGTCCGGCCGATGGCCATGACCTCCCCGACCGACTTCATCCGGGTGGTCAGCTCGGGGTCGGCCCCGGGGAACTTCTCGAAGTTGAACCGGGGGACCTTGACGACCACGTAGTCCAGGGTGGGCTCGAAGGCGGCGGCGGTCTTGCCGGTGACCTCGTTGCGGATCTCGTCCAGGGTGAACCCGACGGCCAGCTGGGCGGCCACCTTGGCGATCGGGAACCCGGTGGCCTTGGAGGCCAGGGCCGAGGACCGCGACACCCGCGGGTTCATCTCGATCACGACCCGGCGGCCGGTGCGGGGGTCGACCGCGAACTGGACGTTGGCCCCGCCGGTCTCGACCCCGACGGCCCGGAGCACGGTCAGGGCGTCGTCGCGCAGCTCCTGGTACTCGCGGTCGGACAGGGTCATCTGGGGGGCGACGGTGACCGAGTCGCCGGTGTGGACGCCCATCGGGTCGACGTTCTCGATCGAGCAGACGA
>OCZS010000758.1_pt1 | contig 10922 bp, 7 predicted proteins | sample 1539071 | NCBI WGS metagenome assembly OCZS01 (sample SAMEA3113584, study PRJEB22503) | soil metagenome | reverse complement strand
TCGGGTTCCGGGGCCACTGGTCGACCAAGAGCCGCCGCTACTCCACCACCTTCACCGTCCTGCGTCGGGCCCGGGTCGCCTTCGCCAAGCGCCGCCGGGCCCGCGACGGCGTGCCCCTGGACGCCTGGGGCCGGCCCGAGGACGACCAGGCCGTGATCGTCCTCACCACCTGGAGCTACGTCGCGTCTGACTACGTCACCGAAGGGGAGCGCTGGCTGGCCCTCTCGGCCGCAGCTCGGGCTCGCGAACAGCGACGGGTGGCCTGGGAGGACTACGCACAACCGCAGCATGAGCAGGAGCTGGAAACGATGACGACAAGCTGTTGACCGTGGAGGAGGCCGCGGGCGGCTGGGCACGTCGGTGCGCTTCGTCCGCCGGCTGATCGCGGAGCGGCGGATCGCCTACATCAAGGTCGGCCGCCATGTCCGCATCGCTGAGGCCGACCTGGCGAGCTTCGTGGCCGCCGGCCGAATCGAGGCGGGTGCCTGATGGCCGACCGTGGCACGAAGATGGCACGCCGACCACGTAGCCCATCCCCGGACATAGAACAGGCCGGATGCTGGACCCGACCTGACCTGCGGTTTTATGTGGAACTCCCCGCCGGAATCGAACCGGCGCCCCCATCCTTACCATGGATCGGCAGCCAAGCGCCGTGCTAAGACGCATTCTCGCAGCTCGGGCGACACCGTCTATGCCGCAGTTATGGGCTCAGTCGGCTCGGCCGGGAAACGTACCAGCTCCTGCGTCGAGCCAGGCGTGGAACTCACGCATCGACACGCCCAGGGACGGCAGGGGAGGCGACGCCAGCGCTCGCGGCCTCCTGGCGGCGCAGAAGATCACATCGGTAGACGCCGTGCAGTCCAGGTCGCGCGCAGGGTCGAGGCGTCTACTGGCTGGTGAGTGTATTCCTCACCGACCGCGGTCACCGCGAAGCCCGCGTCGCGAAGGGAGGCACGAACATCCGCATCGGTGTGGAAGTACTGCCGGTGCTGCTCGCTGAACGGGTCACCGTCACGGGGCCGTGTGAGCTCGATCCTGGTGTCGCAGGTGCGGGCGCCGGGATCGACGATGCTGCTGATCATGAAGTCGTTCCCGGCCGCTGTACCCGCAACGTTGGGGTTGGAGATGGTGAAGTTCATCATCGCGTCGGTGTGGAGGTCGAAGACGAGCCACCCGGCGGGCCGAAGCCGGAGGGCGACCGAGGCCAGCGTCAGCCGCAACTCGTCCGGGGCGAGATAGTTGAGGCCATCGAACGTGCAGACCGCCGCGTCGAAGACGCCTTCGACCGCGAGGTCGGGAAGCGTCACCCGGCGCAACGCCACCTCGGGACCAAGGCGCTCGCGAGCGAGGGCCAGCATCGCATCGGCTGCATCGACGCCGACGACGCGGTAGCCGCGTGCGATCAGTTCGCCCGCGAGGAGGCCGGTGCCGCAGCAGAGATCGAGCACGGAGCGCACGCCCTCCGGGTCGGCACTCCAAAGCTCATGGAGGAAGGAGGCCCAGCGGTCGTGGCAGGGGTCGATGACGATCTCGTCGTAGACCCCCGCTAGCCGCGAGTACGCCTCGACCTGCCTCACTGGGCCTCGGCGTCCGGTCAGATTCCGAGGATCTTGGCCTTGGCTGCTGCGAACTCCTCATCGGTGAGTACGCCCTGGGTGTGCAGCGCCGCCAGGTTCTGGAGCTGTGCGGTCGCGTCGTCCTCCGCCTCCGCCGGCGCCGCCGGCGCGTACTGCTGCGGTTCCTGCGCGTACTGCTGCTGCTCCTGCGCGTCCCACCTGGCGGCCTGACGACGTGCCACGCGGCCGGACACGGCGGTGGCGGTTCCCGCGACGACGGCCGTGCGGGCTGCCATACGGAGAAGTCCCATGTCGTTCCTCTCGATCTCGAAGTGGACGGGATCTAGCTTGCGTCGATCGCGGCTGACACGACGTCGGCCGGGATCCGGATCGAGTCGATCACGACAGCGTCCGCGGCCTGGAGGGCGTCGACCAGCTTCCCGGCCCAGCGGTTCTCGAATGCGACGAGGAGGGCCGAGCTGTTGGGCGGGAGGTCGTCGCTGACCTCCTCGGCGTCCTCGTGCCCCAACGCACCCGGCTGCGTGGTGTCGATCGAGAGGAAGGCTGCGCCCTCCTCGTCGATGTCCGCAGCCTTGAGTGAGGTCACAACGCCGTCTGCGTCCTTCATCACGAAGAGCAGATCGAGCACTCGGATCGTGCCGTTCTCCACCAGCTCGATGATCGCCGGGGCGATACGCCCGGTGAACTTGTTGCCGGGAAAGCCGATGATGTAGACGTCCACGGGGCCGACTGCCATGACCTCTCCTTGTTGGGTAGCGCTCCAGCTGAAGATGCGGAACGGATCGCCGAGGCCGCGAGCACGCTTTTCGTTCGCCGCGCCAGTATATGCCGCCGTTCACGTGTGCCCATTAGCGCGACGATCCGGCTCGCGGCCGGAATCGAGTCTTCGCCGGTCAGCGCGGATTGCTGGTTCATGGGGTCAGCGTCGCCCAGCCAGCGATGCCGCGGCATCACCCGCATCGGGTGATTTCAGGAACGAGCCGAGACCAGCGAGCAGCGTTCGGGTACGGCCCGCAACCAACTCGCCGGCTCGCATGGACCCAGCATTGAGGCCTGCTGCGGCGTCCTAACCCCGGGGTTCGACTGAACGGTGGAGCTGTGGTCGCTGGAGGACGCCGACCTGGTTGGCGACTCCTACCCCAGCCGGCCCACGAGCCCGCTGGGCTTCGGAGGCGCGCCTGCCGGGGATCTGGTTCCGCTGGGTGGCGCTGGCCCCCAGTGGCCGATGTCCAGCAGCGCGGCGAGCACGACCCAGAACACACAGGGGACCGCTGAGGCCGTGATCGCAGGAGTGCTGACTGGACGCCAACATGATCAGCTCAGATGGGTTCTCGATGAGTTGGTGGCCCACCATGAACAACCATCGCTCGGTGGTTCGCCCGTGGATGAATCCTGCCGCTACTGCAGGTAGTGGCGGACTACACGCGCCCGAGCGCTGTGCAAAGCCGCAGGTCACGGGCGAGCGTCACAGCCGCAGATCCTGGCTAGACCATCCCGCCCCTAGCTGGCGAGCAGGCCGATCTCCTGGACCCGCTGGACCGCCTGGCCGCGTGAGGAGACCCCGAGCTTGCGGTAGATCGACAGGGCCTGGGACTTCACCGTGTGTTGGGACACATACAGTTGCTGGCCCATCTCTCGAAAGGTGAGGTGGGTGGCCAGCAGCGGAAACAAACGCAACTCGGCGGTGGTAAGCGACGTCATGCCGATGAGATCGCCGCGGAGGTGGTCGAGTTGGGCGCGTAGTTGGTTGGCCTGGTCGCGGAGAATACCGAGGTCGGGCCGCCACCGGAGCAGGTCGTCGACCTCGCGAAAGACCAGCTGGGCAGCGGCCACGTCGGTCAGGGCGAGGTAGGCACGGACCAGCTCCAGCCGGGCCTGGACGGCATAGTAGGGCAGGGCGTGGGTGGCCTGTGGCCGCAGCTGCCGGGCCCGGGCCAGGTCCTGCTGGGCCAGGGCGACATCACCGCGGTGGATGGCCACCCGGGCCGCTGCCGCGTACACCACCATGCTGGTGGCGCAGCCCTCCAGGTGCGCCTTGATGACCAGCGATCGGGCCTGCTCGACCAGGGTCTCGGCGTCCTGCCAGTCCTGGCGGCCGATGGCCAGGAGGGCCCGCTCGGCCAGGGCGACGCTGGCGGCGAGGGTCGCGCCGGTGTCCTGGGCCACCTCGACCGCCTCGGCCAGGACGTCGTCGGCCACGCCCAGATCGCCGGCCAGCAGGTGCGAGATCCCCAACAGCAGCGACGCTGGCGCCCGCCAGAGGCTGCCCACCGGAATCAGTGTCAGGGCCAGCTCGGCGTCGGTCCGCATCTGGGTGACCCCATGGCGGCACAGCTTGGCCCGCAGCAGCGCCCGCCAGCCATCGATCGAGGAACCGTCGGGCAGCCTCCCCTCATAGGATCCCTGTTCGGCGGCATCGGCCCACCGCTCAGCCGCGGCCGCGTGGCCGCCCAGGGCCTGGATCCAGGCGCCGAGCATGGCCACCGCGGGATAGTGCTGGATCAGCCCCAGGTCGTCGAACCAGTCGAACCATCGCTGGACGGTGGCCAGCCGACCGCTACGGTAGACGCCAATGGCCGCCTGTTCGACGCCGCGGGCGACCAGGTCGGCGTCGCCGGCGTCCATGGCGTAGCCGATCGCGGCCTCAGCCAGCCCATGCTGCTGGCACCAGTGGGCCGCCCGGAGGGTGAGTTCGCCCACCAGCTCGGGCTCGTGGCGCTCCAGCTCCCCCCGTAGCAGCTCTCGGAACAGCTGGTGGTAGCGGTACCACTCGCGCTGACGATCCAGCGGGACGACCAGCAGGTTGGACCGCTCCAGCGACCCAAGGACCGCGGCCGAGCCGGTGGTGTCGAGCACGGCATCGCACAGCGGCCCCGACAGCCGATCCAGCACCGCGGTCCGGGTCAGGAACTGAACCTCGGTCGGGGACAGGCCCGCCAGCAGCGCCGACTGGAGGTAGTCGACCAGGAACCGCTCCCGCCCGCTGAACTCGAGCCCGGCGGCGTTCCTGGGATGCTGGGTCTTGATCGATAGGGCGGCCAGGTACAGGGCCGCCGGCCAGCCCTCGGTCCGCCGGGTCAGCTCGGCCACCTCGCCATCGGCCAGCTCAACCCTGGCCGCGGCAAGCAGCGACCCGGCCTCCGCCTGGTCCATCGCCAGCTCATCTGGGCCCAGCTCGGCCAGGCGCCCCTCGACCCGCCACCGGGCCATCGGCAACTGCGGCTCACCCCGGCTGAGCACCGCCAGCTGCGATCCCTGGGGGAGATGGTCCACCAGCACCGACAGCGCGTCCAGGCCCTCCTGGTCATGAAGCAGCTGCACGTCGTCCACGACGACCACTACCGGTAGCGCCTTGCTGGACAAGGCGGTCGCGAGCAGCGGAAGGATCGTGTGGGCGATCGAAGCGGCCCGGGAGGCCAGGGCACGGAACACCGCTGGGTCGATCGGCTCGACCCGGTCCAGCCCCATCGCGAGGTAGGTCAACAGCACGGCCGGGTCGTTGTCGTGGCCGTCGATCGACAGCCACACGAACGGCCGCCGGTCCCGCTCCGCCCACTCGGCGGCAAGGATCGTCTTGCCGTACCCGGCGGGCGCGGAGATGACCACCACCGGCGTGGCCGCCGAGGCTTCCAGCCAGTCCAGGAGGCGGATCCTGGAGATGAGTCCGGAACGCGTGGGCGCCGGGGTCAGCTTGGACTCAAGGATGGGGAACGACGGCGCCGCTGGCGTCGGTCCCCATGTCTGGATCGGGGTTGTCGGCTGGCTGCGCATCATGGCCGTCTCCCGGACGAATGCGGCTGGCAGGTTTCGTGGCGTCAAGTCCGGGAGCGGGACGGTCGAACACTCCAGACCGCGTTGGGGACATCGGACCGCCGAGCGAGGCTACAACCAGGCGACCGAGCAAGCATCACCCTGACCGGGTGATTCCGTGACCGCCTGGCCAGCATCAATGAACACCTGGAGGCTGGAATCTGTCACAGGAATGAACAGCTGGAGACCGGCAGAACAGGAGGGGAAAGGTTGTCTAGGAGTTCGGAGCCCTGGATGTGGGTTCGGCGACGCGGAGGATAGTGGACTAACACCGGTGCTTCCGCACGACGTGCTCGACCATCTCCTCGACGCGGTGCGTGGGGGCGCGTCGCCGGTACCAGACGGAACCTGGACCCATTGGCCCCTCGCCACGGACGGCCCAGGTGGAATGCTCACGGCGCCGGCCAGCAGGCACCAGGCACGCCAGACCAACTGGCAACTCAAGAGGATGCTCTGCCTGGATCCGACGGGCCGACTCCATTGGAGGGACGGAGGCGACGCGATCGACATACCACCCGAGCTACCTGGCGGGCCACCCTGACCGGATGCGCCCTACACCCGCTCCGTCGGCTGACCAGCATCCGAGACGGAACCGCGCCTGGCGGTGGCGACAGCCTCGCTGACCCGACCATGGCCGCACGAACGGTCAGCCGACGGGGCGTCGCCTTCCCAACCAGCCAAGTGGCTGCCCAGCCGGGTTGGGGATGGCGTCCGCCGGCGTGGCTCGTCGCCAGCCGAGCCATTCCAGCCGCGCCACGCCGGGCACGGCGGTGGCGTCAGCCCAGAGCCTGGTCGTAGTAGCGTGCCGCGCCCGGGTGCAGCTCCAGCGGGGCGACTTCCTGGGCGGTGAGCTGGTCCAGGTTCCTGGCCTCCTTCTCGATCCCGACGAGCTGGGCCTTGTGTTCGAACAGCGCCTCCGTGAGCCGGTACGCCAGGTCGTCGTCCATCGACCGGTTGACCACCAACAGGTTGGGCAGCGCGACCGTCGGCGTCGCCGTCGAGACGCCGCTATAGGTCGCGGCCGGGATCGTCGCCGCGGTGTAGGTCTGGCCACCGCCGTAGCGCTGTTGCAGCGGCCGGACGAACTCGTCCAGGGGCACCAGGACGATCCTGTGCTTCCCCGCGAGCTCGGCGATGGCGGGGCCAGGGATGCCGTCGGTCCGGAAGAACGCGTCGATCCCGCCGCGATCCAGCTGCTCGACCGAATCGCTCGTGCTGAGTCGCTCAACCTTCAGGTCCCGGGCTGGATCGAAGCCGAAGACGGCAAGGAGCTGCATCGCGTCGATCTCGGTCCCGGTGCCCTTCGAGCCGACCGACACCCGCTTGCCCTTGAGGTCGCGGAACGACCGGATGTTGCGGTCGGGCAGCGTCACGACGTGGATGTAGCTGGTGTAGAGGTTGGCGAGGACCCGGAGGTCGGGGACCGGCTGCTTGAACACCCCCCGTCCAAGGATAGCGTCGCTGGCCACGCCGGAGTGGACCAGCCCGATCGCGCTCGGGTCCCGTTCGAGCAGCCGCACATTCTCGGGCGATCCGTTTGAGGGCGTGATGACCATGCGGTAGCCGGGGAGGGACGAGCCGAGTACGGCCTTCATCGCCTCGCCGTACGACGCGAACGTGGATCCCTCCTGCCCGGAACCGATTGTGAGTCGCGTTGGCGGGGAGTCCGCAGATCCACCACAGCCGGCGAGCAGGACGGCAACCACAACCATGACCAGGACCGAGCGTGACTTCCTCGAGCGCATAGGGCGGCTCTCCTATTGTGTCCGATTCCGGTCTTGTAGGACTAAAGCGCGCGTTTGCAAGCAGACGGCTGAACTTTTAAGCTATCTCACTGTTTCGCGCAAATAGGAAATTTCTCTTAAAGAGAGACGGACCAGCGACGCTGTGCCAGCTGGCCCGCACCGGCCCACTCCCTGAAGCGCGAGGAACGAGCCCATGTTGCGACATGCGCCAATTCGTTCGAAGGTCGTCGCCATCCTCCTCCTCCCCCTCGTGGGCCTGATCACCCTGGCCGCTGTCGGGATCGGAACCACGCTCGCCCGAGGCGCCGAGGCCAGCCGCCGCAACGACCTGGCCCAGCTCGCGGTCCGAGGCAACACGCTCGTCCACGAGCTCCAAGCCGAGCGGACGCTGAGCAGCGACTGGGTCGCGGCCGGGCCGAGCCAGGCGGTCCCCCGCGACGGGATGCTGGCGCAGCGGGTCGTGGTCGACCGGACGGCCTCGGCGCTCGAGCAGTTCGTCGGCCGGCTGGACACCGACGCCTACGACCCCAGGGTGCGCCAGGCCCTCGACCGGGCGCTTGGGGAGCTGCGAGAGCTCCAGGCAGACCGCGAGCTGATCGACATCGGTGTCTCCTCGGCGACCGCGGCGGCGGTCGAGGCCACCTACAGCGCGGTCGTCTCGGCGCTGCTGGACCTCAACGCCGCGATCGCGGCCGGCAGCGACGACGAGGCGCTGTTCCGGTCGGTGTCCAGCTTCGTGGCGCTCTCCCGCCTGAAGGACACCAACGACCTCGAACGCGGGTTCCGGATCTCGCAGCTGCTGGTCCCCGACCCGGAGCAGCAGCAGGTCAAGCGCTTCATCTCGTTCGTCACCCAGCGCGAGAGCTGGCTCGCGCAGCTCAGGGTCAACGCCACGCCGGAGCAGCTCGCGCATTACCAGGCCAGCATCAAGGGCCCGGAGGTCAGCCGGATCACGAGGATTGAGCGGGCCGGACTGTCGGGCAGCCCGGCGGATCTCAGGGTGATCGGCACCGGCGAGGAGCTGGACGGCACCTGGTTCGCGGCCATGACCGAGCGGGTCAACAAGCTCCGGCGCGTCGAGCGGGAGCTTGCCGCGCACCTGCTCACGACGAGCCGCTCGGTCGAGTCCTCGGCCAACCGCCAGACCGTCCTGTGGCTGGCCGGTATGGCGGCGCTGCTGCTCGTCACCCTGGTGGTGTCGCTGCTGATCGCCCGCTCGCTCATCGAACCCCTGCGCAACCTGCAGGACACGGCGGAGGACATCGCCCGGGAGCTCCCCCAGGCGGTCGAGCGGATCCAGCGGCTCCACGAGCCCAACGAAGACGCGATGCCGGCGTCCGGGCGGATGCAGCCCTTCGACGCCTCGGCCGGGGACGAGATCAGCCGGGTCGCGCGCTCATTCAACGCCGCCCACGAGGTCGCCATCCGGGTCGCCTCCGAGCAGGCGGCGTTGCGCCGCTCGATCGCCGACATGTTCCAGAACCTCGCCCAGCGCAGTCAGATCCTGATCCGCCGGTCCTTGGAGCTGGTCGACGAGCTCGAACAGGACGAGACCAGGCCCGAGACGCTGGAGCGACTGTTCCAGGTCGACCACCTGATCACCCGGATGCGCCGCAACGCCGAGAACCTGATCGTCCTCGCCGGCGCCGACCTGCCCAACCCGTGGGACGAGCCGGTGCCGCTGAACGTGCTGATCCGGTCGGCGATCGCCGAGGTGGAGCACTACCAGAGGGTGGAGCCCCTGCCAACGAACGACCTGGAGGTCGCCGGGCACGCCGCGGTCGACGTGATCCACCTGCTGGCCGAGCTGATCGAGAACGCGACCGCGTTCTCCCAGTCCGATACGAGGGTCACGGTGGCCGGCACGCCCGCAGCCAACGGCCACGTGGTCGAGATCGAGGACAAGGGAACCGGCATGTCCGACGACGAGCTCATGCGGGCCAACCAGCTCCTGACCGACCCGCCCGCGGTCGACTCCGCGCTCTCCCAGCGGCTCGGGCTGCACGTTGTCGCCCGCCTGGCCAAGCGGCACGGCCTCCGTGTCCAGCTCCGCCACTCCTGGTACAACGGGGTGACCGCGCTCCTCCTGCTGCCGGCCCGCCTGCTGGTCTACCCCGCGACCGACACCGGCACCGTCGACTGGGGGGAGGGCCAGCCCGCCCACCATGCCTGGTCAGCGGTCCCGCGCGGCGGCGCCGTGGCCGTCATGCCGCCTCCCGTGGCCTGGACCAGCCAACCAGCCGGTCAGCCACACGTGCCCCTGCGCCGCCACACCCGCCAACCGGCGCCCGACGAGCCGCAGCCGCCCTCCTACCAGCTCCGCAGACCCGACCAGCAACGGTCGTCGCTGTTCGAGCCGGCGCCGGACAACGAGCAACCACCCCCAGGACCGACCATTCCCGAACCCTGACGATGCAACAGCATGCTGCTGTCGAGCTACCCGATCGGTCTCGCCCGAGGCCGCTCGCCCGGCGGGAGCAGCGTGCTGACCCGGACCACACGGGCCCGCCTGCGGCGCCCCGCGGGCAGGCACGCGTCGCCGGACAAGCCGCCAACTGAGTGGTGGAGGAGCGGCGATGTCCCGCCCCCCAAACGACCTGGACCCTGACAGGCCGGAAGACCCCCGCCGGCGGATCCGCCCCTACTCCATGACGGCCGGTCGGACCGTGCCGGCCCGGTCCGACCTGGAACTCGAGGCGCTGGTGTCCACGACCCGCCAGGGAAGGCTCGAGGCGGCCTGGCTCGCCCTCGAGCGACGCTCGATCGTGGATCTCTGCCAGGAGAGGCAGTCGATTGCGGAGATCTCGGCCCGGCTGGGCATGCCGGTCAACGTGACCAGGATCCTCGTGGACGACATGTCCGAGGAGGGACTGGTCGTGGTCTACCAACCCCCCACCCGGGGGACCAGGCCGAGCGTCGAACTGCTGGAGCGCGTCCTGCACGGGCTGCGCGGCCTCTAGAGCAGCGGCCGCAGGTCCAAACCTCGCATGCCGGATGTTCAGGGACACGTGAGGCCGGCCAAGCGGGGATTGCACCATTACGGGCAAGAGTCGATGCTTGTACCCTCCGTGGTATCTCGGGTGAAATGGATCGGTCTGTTGGGTTCTGCGTACTGCTTCCTCGCGGGAGGTACGGGGCTCATGAGGCGGTTGCTGCTCGTGTTGGTGTTCGGCTTGGTCGGTGGCGGGCTGGCGGTGCCGACCATCGCCGCTCCGGAGGTTTCGCAGCAGGAGGTCGTGCGGGCATGGAACGACCTGGCGCTCACCGCGGTGCGGGTGACGAGGGCCAGCGACGCGGACGCCGCCCGCACCTACGCGATCCTCAACGTCGCGGTCTATGACGCGGTCAATGGCATCGTCAGCGCGGACGGCCCGCGGAAGCGGGCCAACGCGCTGGTGCCGGGGCCGGGTCCCCGGCAGGGGAGCCCACAGGCCGCGGCGGCGGCGGCGGGGCATGGCGTAATGGTCGGGCTGGATCCTGACCGCAGTGCCTCCTATGACGCCCAGCTTGCCGCCGACCTTGCCCGCCTGCGCCCAGGCCGCCCGCGGGATCTGGGGGTGAGCTGGGGGCGCCAGGTCGCTCAGCAGGTGCTGAGCAGCCGGGCCGACGACGGTTCCAGGCCCGTGGAGAGCCAGCCGGCAGGCTCCGGGCCCGGGGTGTTCCGGGCCGAGTGGTCGGGCGTGCAATACCGCAACATGCGTCCCTTCGCCGTGGCCGACCCGGGGGTGTTCGTGCCGGGGCCGCCGCCTGCGCTGGACAGCCTGGACTACGCGGCCGCCTTCGCCACCGC
>OCZS010000757.1_pt1 | contig 10932 bp, 8 predicted proteins | sample 1539071 | NCBI WGS metagenome assembly OCZS01 (sample SAMEA3113584, study PRJEB22503) | soil metagenome | reverse complement strand
CCGCCGCCACCGAGGAGCTGGCCAGCGGCCTCACCGAGGCCGCCGCCGCGGCAGAGGAACTGCGCCGAGCTATGGAGCAGATCGCAAGCGGCGCCAGCGAGGCCGCGGGCGCCTCGCAGGAGCAGCTCGGCGCCATAAAGCAGGTCGTCGCCAGCCTTAGCGAGGCGCGCACCCAGGCCGAGGCCACGCGGCGCCGGACCGAAGCGGTTGAGGTGGTGCTCGCCGAAACCGCGGTGCAGATCGGCACTTCCGTGCGCGCCATCGAGCGCAACGGCGCCCGCCAGAACGCCTCGGTCGAGCTCATGCGCGAACTCGAGAGTCGTGCCAAGGACATCAGCGAGATCACCGCCGCGGTCAGCCGTATCTCCGACCAGACCAATCTGCTGGCGCTGAACGCGGCCATCGAAGCGGCGCGCGCCGGCGATCACGGCCGCGGCTTCGCGGTCGTCGCCGACGAAGTGCGCGCGCTCGCCGAGACTTCCGAGAAGAGCTCCCAAGAGGTGCAGAAGCTTGCGGCGGCGATCGAGGCGGACGTGCGCGAGGTCGGCACCGCCCTGCAGCGGGCGGCGGAAGCCGCGGTCACTGAATCGAAGGCCGGCGCCGCCGTGGTCGGGGTACTGGACGGCCTGCGCGCGGACATGCAGAAGGTCGCCGACGGCAGCCAGCAGACGCTGAGCGACGCGCTCCAGGCCGATCGCGCCGCGACCGAGGCGGAAAAGGGTGCAACCCTGGTGGCCAGCGCGGCCGAAGAACAATCGTCCGCCGCCAGCGAGGCGCAAACAGCGGTGCAGGAGCAGGCCAAGTCATTGGAGCAAGGCCAGACGGCCGCGCAGGAGCTGGCGCGGATCGCGGACGCCGCGCGCACCAGCCGGGTTGAGCTCTCTTCCGCCGAGCAGATCAGCGCGACTGCCGAGGAGTTGTCGGCTACCATCCAGGAACTATCGAGCGCCTCGCGCCAGATCATGACGGCGCTGGGCCAGATCAATCGCGGAACCCAGCAGCAGGCGGCTGCCACCCAGCAGACCTCGGCTGCGCTCAGCCAGATCGAGAAGAGCGCCAAGCGGGCACGAGAGAACGCCGCCCAGGACAACGAGCGCGTCGCCAAAATGGCTGGCAGCGTCAAACAGAGCAGCGGCGCAGTTGCCAAGCTGGTGGCCGGCGTGGCGACCGGCCTCGACAACACGCGCGCCTCTCTCAAGACCATTGCCCGCCTGGAATCGGTCGGCCGGAACATCGAGAAGATCGTGTCCGGCATCTCACTGATCGTGGTCCAGACCACCATGCTGGCGGTCAGCGGATTGGTTGAGGCCGCCCGCGCCGGCGAGGCGGGCCGCGGCTTCGCGGTCGTGTCAAACGACATCCGCGGCCTCGCCCGCGAAGCCTCCGAGAACGCCGACCGAATCAGGGAAACGGTGGGCGGCATCCTCGAGCAGATCGCTTCGCTGCGCCGCGATCTCGAGCAGATCGTCGATTCCGTCGAGCTCGAGGTCCAGAACAACCATTCCGTGATCGACGCGCTTGACAAGGTGGAGCGCGAGGTCGCGGCGTTGCGTGGTGCCAACGACGCCATCCTGCAGGGCGCTGAGCAGATCCTGTCGGCCGCCGTCGACACCGCGACCGGCGCGCGCCAAATAGCGGCCGCCGCGGAGGAGGCAAGCAACGCAGCCCGCCAGGCCTCCACGGCGTCGACCGAGCAGGCCAGCGGTGCGGAGGATCTCGCCGCCGCCATCGAGGAGATCGCTTCCCTGGCGGACACGCTCAAGCAGCAGAATGGCTGAGCGCTTCCTGACGTTTCAGGTCGACGGCGAGCGCTACGCCCTGCCGGCGAACCAGGTTGCCGAGGTCGTTCGCCTGCCCGCTGTGGCGCGCGTGCCCCAAGCCCCCAAGGGGTTGCTCGGCCTGGCCAATCTGCGGGGCAGCATCCTGCCCGTCGCCAGCGTGCGCGGCCTGATGGGCGCCGAGGAATCGGGCGCGGCCACGACGCGGGCGATCGTCCTCGACGGCGCGGCGCCGGTGGCGCTGGCCGTCGATGACGTCCAGGCGCTGGTCACCGTGGAGACCGACCAGATCGAGACGCGCCAGGCCGAGCTGGCGACGCGGCCAGGCGAGCGGCTGAAAGGCGCCTTCGCCGACGGCAAGAACGCCATCGCCAAGATCCTGGACATAGAAGCGTTGGTCAGCGCCGCCTTCGTCCAAGAGGCGCGGCCCCGGCGCGCGCTGGGCAGCGCCGCGGCGCCGGAAAGGGCGACTGCCGGGGAATTCGGCAGGGAGGACCGGCGGATGCTCGTGAGCTTCGACGTGGCGGGCCAGGAATACGCCCTCGCCCTCGACGTTGTTCAGGAGATCATCGATACGCCAGAGGCGCTGGCGGCAATGCCGGCCCGCGAGGCGCTCGTCCTGGGCGTGATGCCGTTTCGCGATACAGTGTTGCCCCTCCTGTCGCTGCGCGGCCTGCTCGGCTTCACCGCCCCCGCAGAACGCACCGATCGCGAGAAGATCGTCGTCACCCGTGTCGGCGGCGCCCTGGTGGGCCTGCTGGCCGACCGAATGCGCAGTATCTTCCCGGCCGATGCCGACCTGATCGAGAAGATCCCGCCGGTGCTGTCGGCACGGACGGGCGGGGAAGCCAAGATCTCGGCGATCTATCGCGGCGAAAACGGACGTCGGCTGGTGTCCGTTCTGGCGCCGGAGCAGCTGTTCCGGGAGGAAGTCATGCAGCGGCTGAAGGCGAGCGGCGGCTCGATCAACGAAGGGGAGCGGGAAGCGCCCGGCAGCCAGCGTGAGGAGCGCCAGTTCCTGGTGTTCCGCCTCGGCGACAACGAGTTCGGCCTGCCGATCGAGGCTGTCGACGAGGTCGCTCGTGTCCCCGACCAGATCACACGACTGCCGAGGACTCCGAAATTCCTCGAAGGTGTCGTCAACCTGCGGGGCGAGGTGCTGCCGGTCGTCGACCAGCGCCGCCGCTTCGACATGCCGGCGCTGGCCGAACGGGCCGCACGGCGCTTGGTCGTGGTCCGGACCGAGCGCCACAAGGCCGGTCTCATCGTCGACTCGGTGTCGGAGGTCTCGCGCTGTCCGATCGACAAAATCGAACCGGCGCCCAGCCTTAGCAATGAAACCGTGAAGCTGGTCCATGGCGTGGTCAATCTCGAGCAGGCGGGTCGCATCGTCCTGCTGCTCGATCCCGCCGAGCTGCTGACGCGGGCCGAGCGTGGGCTGCTGGACACGTTCCAGGCCAAGGCGGAACGTGCCGTCTTGTGACGAAGGTCCTGGTCGTCGACGATTCGGCCCTCATGCGCAAGCTGCTGGGCCGCATCTTTTCCAAGGAAGCCGACTTCGAGGTGCAATTCGCACGCAACGGGCTGGAGGCGCTCGAGCTCCTGGCCGCGTTCAGGCCCGATGTCGTGACGCTCGACATCCACATGCCGCAGATGGACGGCCTTGCCTGTCTCGACCGCATCATGATCGAACGCCCTTGCCCGGTCGTTATGGTGTCCTCTCTGACAGCCGAGGGCGCCGAGGTCACTCTGCAGGCCTTGCGCCTTGGGGCGATCGACTTCGTGGCCAAGCCGGAAGGCGCCATCTCCCTGCACATCGACGGGTTGACCGACGAACTGATCACCAAGGTGCGCGCTGCATCTACCGCGCGAATAAGGGCGAGCGCCCGCCTCAAGGAGCGTGTCAGGCATCGCATCGGCCGGGACGCGCCGGAAATCCGCGTGAAAGGGGACCGGCCGGAGCAAGGTCGACGCGAAAGGCGTGAGCCCCGCCGTGCCGCCGGCGAAGGGCTGGTGCTGGTCGGCACCTCGACAGGCGGTCCGCCGGCCCTCGAAACGCTGCTGACCGCCCTGCCCACCGACTTTCGCTGGCCGATCGTCGTCGCCCAGCACATGCCGGCGTCCTTCACCGGCGCGCTTTCCCGGCGGTTGAACGGAGTGTCGGCGCTGAGCGTCGTGGAAGTCCTGCGGACCCTGCAGCTTCAGCCGGGCTGCGTCTATATCGGCAGGGGCGATGCCGACATCACCATCGACCGGCGCGGCTCGGGCCTAGTCGTCGTGCCGGTCCGCTCACAAGCCGATTACCCGTGGCATCCAAGCACCGACCGGCTCGTTAAGTCTGCCATGGATCACGTCTCTCCTGGCCAGATCGTAGGCGTCCTCATGACGGGCATGGGCTCCGACGGCGCCGAGGCGATGACCCTGCTCCATGCCCAGGGTGGCCGCACCATCGCCGAAGCCGAAGAGACCGCCGTCGTCTGGGGCATGCCCGGTGAACTCGTGGCGGCCGGCGGCGCGGATTGGGTGCTGCCGCTGCCCGAGATCGCCGGCTGGCTGACCAAGCTGGTGCCGTGATATGCCGCTGGTGCGCAAACCATCGTCGGAAGCTCCTGCGGCGACAGCGCCCCTGCCTCTTGGTGCGGGCACAAGCGAGCAGCGCTGGTCGGCCGTGCGCGCCGCAGCCGAAAGGCCCGACGGCCTGGCGTTGCTCGCCAAAGCCCTGGTTCACGAGAGTGATTCGCGCGTGCGGGAGGCGATCTTCACCGGCCTGGCGCGCCTGGCGACGCCGGAAAGCGCCGCGGTCGTGGTGCCTCATCTCCGGTCGGACGACGCCAACCTGCGCACCGGAGCCGTTGCCGCCTTGCGGGCGATGCCGCAAGCCTGTCGGCCTCATCTGCCGGCGCTGCTCGCCGACGGCGATGCCGATGTCCGCCTGTTGAGCTGCGAGCTTGCGCGCGGTCTGCCCGACGAGGAGGCCAGTCGCCTGCTGTGCGACCTGCTTGAACGGGAAAGCGAAAGGAACGTCTGCTCGGCGGCGATCGAAGTGCTGGCCGAGATCGGCCGGCCGGAAGCCGTGCCCTCCCTGGTGCGTTGCGGCGCGCGCTTTGCGGGCGATCCCTTCATTGCCTTCAGCATCAAGGTCGCGACCGAACGCATTGCCGCGCCGACGCGCGACCATCGTGAGTGACGCCGAGGCTGTCTCACAAGAGGAACTCCGAGGGATCTGCGAGTTCCTCTATCGCCGCACGGGCATGCTGTTCGGCGAGAGCAAGCGCTACTATGTCCAGCGGAGGGTCTCCGATCGCATGAACGCGCTCGGGATTTCGCCCTTCCGGACCTATTTCGCATATCTTCGCAGCGATGCGGACGGAGAAATCGAAAAGTTCATCAACGCCTTCACGGTCAACGAGACCTATTTCTACCGCGAAGATCACCAGCTGCGCTGCCTGTCGTCTGACCTCCTGGCTGAACGCGTGCGCGCCAAACCGCCGGGCGAGGCGCTGCGCATATGGTCGGTGCCCTGCGCCACCGGCGAGGAGCCCTACTCCATTGCCATCTGGCTGCTCGAAAACTGGCCCGAGGTCGATGTCCAGGACATCGAGATCATCGGCTCCGACATCGATACCGAGTGCACCGCAGCCGCGGCCGAAGGGGAGTATGGTGGCCGGGCGCTCATGCGGCTGTCGCCCCAGCTCGTCGAGAAGTATTTCATACCGGCCGGAGAGGACCGCTGGCGCGTCGTTCCCGAATTGCGCCAATCGGTCCAGTTCAGCTCGGCCAACATCACCAAGGTATTGGACACCCGCCAACACGGCGTATTCGATGTGATATTCTGCCGAAACGTGTTGATCTACTTCGACGATGCCTCCCGCCGTGTGGCAGCCGAGAACCTGTTCGATGCCCTCGCGCCTGGCGGCTTCATATGCCTGGGGCATACCGAATCCATGAGTCGCATTTCCCCGCTTTTCGAGGTGCGTCGCTTCCCGGACGCCATCGTCTACCAGCGGCCCGAAGCCGGCGGAAAGGGTGGACGCTCGCATGGTTGAGAGGGCGAGCAAGCGCATCCTCATCGTCGACGATGCGAGCCTGGTCCGTCGCTACTACCGCGACGCGCTGGAACGCGCAGGCTTCGAGGTCGACGAGGCGTTGAACGGCGTCGAGGCCCTCGAGAAATTGCTGGCCAAACCGGCCGACCTGCTGATCGTCGACGTCAACATGCCGCAAATGGACGGCTTCACCTTCCTGCGCTCGCTGCGTGGCCAGGCGCCGCCAATTGCCTCCATCCCGGCCCTGGTCATCAGCACCGAAGCAGGACCGCACGACCAGCGGGCCGCCCGCTCGGCCGGCGCCAACTTCTATCTTGTGAAGCCTGTAGCCCAGGACGCGCTCGTCCAGCACGTCTGCATCATGTGCGGATTGCCGGCATGAACGAGTTCGTCGAGCAGTTCCTGATCGAGGGTCGCGAGCTCGTCGCCCAAGGCAATGACGATCTGCTCGCGCTCGAGGAGCATCCAGACGACCGAGAACGGCTGGACGGCGCCTTTCGCGGCTTCCATACGCTGAAGGGCGCGGCGGGAATCGTCGACTTCGTCGCGATGTCGAGAGCCTTGCATGCCGCCGAGGACGTGCTGTCGGCGGTCCGCTCGAAGAGCGCCCCGGTGACGCCTGCATTGATCACCCTGTGCCTGGCCTGTCTCGACCAGGTCGGTGTCTGGATCGACCGGATGCGCTCCACAGGCGAGGTTCCGGCCGGCGCCGATGACGAGGCCGACGACCTTGTCCGTCGTTTTGCCCAACTCGCCTCGCCCGACACGCCACCCCTCCCCCAGCCCGATCCGGCCAGCGCGACAAAGCGGATCGAAACTCCGGCGGGCCTGCCGGCCATCGGACGGGCCCTTTTGGAGGCGCAGAAGCTGATGCTGGCGGAGCCGGCTACGGAAGGCGCCGCCGCACGGCTCGAATCGGCAAGCCGTATCGCGGCGAACGTGCTACGCCATCATGGCCGGTCGCTGGACCTGACAGACCTCGAGGGCCCTCTGCAAAGCAGCTTGGTGGCCGGCAATGCCAAGGCCATGATCGCGGCCATCGATCGAATTCTCGAGGGCCTGACAGAGCCAACGCCCGAGCAGCCCGGCACGCTGGCTCCACAGGCGCCGATGGCGACGTTGCGCGTCGATGTCGATCGCATCGACACTTTGGTTAGACTGACCGGTGAGCTGTTGATCGCCAAGAACGCGATCGGCCATTCCGCGGAGCGCGCCCACGGCAACGGCGATCCAAGAGCCCTCGCTGTCGCGCTGAAGAACCAGCATCTCGCGCTCGACCGACTGGTCGGAGAGCTTCAGCGCGCAGTGTTCAGCCTGCGGGTGCTGCCGTTGCAGCACGCCTTCCAACGCTTTCCCCGTCTCGTCAGGGAAATGGCCACCGCGCTGGGCAAGCATGCGCACCTCGTGATCGAAGGGACCACGACTGAGGCGGACAAGACCATCGTCGAGGCGATCGCCGAGCCGCTGCTTCATGTCCTGCGCAACGCCGTTGATCACGGACTTGAAAACCCAACGGAGCGGGCCACGCTCGGCAAGCCGGCCACGGCGACGATCCATCTGCGGGCGGAGCGCCAGGGCGACCACGTGGTGATCGAGGTAGACGACGACGGCCGCGGCATCGACGTAGCCCGCATCCGCGACATCGCCCGCCTCCGCAACGTCGCGCCAGAGGCGGCGATCGCCGCCATGTCCGACGAGGAGGCTATAGGCCTCATCTTTGCTCCCGGTTTCTCGACAGCCAGCCAGATTACCGACCTGTCGGGCCGCGGCGTCGGCATGGACGTCGTGCGCACTACAATCGAACGGCTGGGCGGCCGCGTCTCGGTGTTGAGCGAGCCCCAGCGCGGAACGACCGTGCGATTCACCTTGCCCTTCACGGTGATGATGAGCCAGGTGCTCACGGTGGAGGCGGCCGGTCAGGTCTTCGGCGTGCCGCTGGAGGCCGTCGTCGAGACCATTCGCGTCGGGCGAAGCGTTATTTCGGCAGTCGGTGCCGCGCGCGCCATGGTCCTCCGCGACCGGACGTTGCCGGTCATAGACTTGGGGCACGCCTTGGGGCGCGAGGCGAGCGCATCAGAGGGCGATGCGAACGTACTGGTCGTCGCGGTGGCGGGCCAGCTCGGCGGCCTCGAGGTCGACCGCTTGGGCGAGCGGATGGACGTCATGCTGAAGCCGCCCGAGGGTCTCCTGGCCGGCATTCCCGGAATCGAGGGTACCACGCTGCTGGGGGATGGCAGGGTTCTGATCGTGCTCGATCTCGGGATAATTTTTAGCAACGCTGATGGTTGACCAGCGTTGCCTAAGGCCTCGCGAATTTGAGGTAAGCGCCATCGCCCTTTCAGCTGTTATTCGCGAGTGCTAATGAACTGAGATTCGTACAGTTGGCAGGTTATGGGGAGATCCCGAAACATGGGATACAGGGTTCTGGTGGTGGACGACAGCAAGCTGGCGCGGATGGCCGTCGCCAAGGCTCTGACGACTCTTCAGCCGGACTGGACCCGTGTGGAGGCGGCAAACGCCGACGAGGCACTCGCCCTCGCCTCGAAGAATGCGTTCGATCTCGCCATCCTCGACTTCAACATGCCAGGCCGCGACGGCCTTCATCTGGCTGCCGAACTGCTGAAGCTCAAGCCCGCCCTGCCGCTCGCGGTCATCTCCGCCAACCACCAGGTCGAAGTCGTTACGCGGGCGCGCGAGGTCGGCGCGACATTCCTGCAGAAGCCGCTGACCGAGAAAGCGATGGGCGAGTTCCTGGACGCGGCGGCCGATCGACTGGCCGCCCAGTGAGCGAGCTGCTCACCGAGCTCGAGATCGACGCCCTGACCGAGATGGTCAATATCGGTGTCGGCCGTGCCGCGACCAGCTTGCGGGACATGGTCGGCGAGCAGGTGCTGCTGTCGGTGCCGAAGGTCAACCTGGTTAGCCGCGACACGGCGGTGAGGACACTGAGCGAGAACGAGGCCGGTCACCTCGTCGGCGTCCACCAGGTGTTCGAGGGCGAGATCACCGGGCGGGCGTTGCTGATCTTCCCGGACACCAAGAGCCTCGAGCTGGTGCGGGCCGTGATCGGCGGCGAGCTGACCCTCGAGGAGATCATTGAACTCGAGCAGGAGGCGCTGGCCGAGATCGGCAACATCATCCTGAACGGCTGCCTGGCGACGATTGCCAATCTCTTGCAGCGCAATCTGAAGATGTCGCTGCCGGAGATCGTGCGCGGCGAGCCGGCGGTCTTCTTCAGCCTAGAACCTCCACCGGAAGCCGGCGACGTCGTGATGTTCCTCTACATCAACTTCGCGCTCCGCAACCGCGACATCGGCGGATATATCGCCATGATCATGGACATGCCGTCGCTCAGCGCCCTTCGCTTGCTGCTGTGCGAATTCATCGAGCGAACGGCAGGCGGATCGATCCCCTCCGATGAACGCTCCTGACGGGAAAGTCGGTTCGGGCGTCTTTGACGCCATCGATCTCGGGCTGATCCTGCTCGAACGCAATCGTCGCGTGATCGGCTGGAATGCGTGGATGGAGAAGGCGAGCGGCATATCGAACGCCGTCGCCACGGGCCGTTGCCTGGACGAGCTGTTTCCCGGCAGCATTCCGCCGCGACTGGCTACGGCGCTCTCCCAGGCACTCGAGCTGGGTGCTTCCAGTCTGATCACGCACACGCTTCACCCCGTCCTTCTGCCGTTGCGCACGCCAAGCGGCCGCAAGCTGGTACACAACATATCCGTTCGCCCGCTCGGCGAACGGCCTAAGCTGCGTTGCCTCCTGCAGATCCTCGACGTGACCGTCGCAGCGGGACGGGAGCGCGTCCTGCGCGACCGCCAGAACGCACGCTACGACGCCGTCGTCGGCAGCGCGCCCGACACGATCCTGACCCTCGATGGCGAAGGTACGATCCAGTTCGTCAACCCCGCGGCGGCGCGGCAATTCGGCTATTCACCCGACGAACTTATCGGCCATCCGCTGACGTCGTTCCTGATGAACGCGCAGGAGTGGAGCATGGCCTTTGCCGCCGTGCGCGAGGGTGATGCGCTCCGCCGCCCCATCGAGCTTACGGCACGGCGCAAGGATGGCACGCCCAGTCATCTCGAGGCGTCCGCCTCGAAGTGGATGAGCGAAGGGAGAACCTTCGTCACCGCCATCTTGCGTGACGTCAACGAGCGGCGCATGGCCGTCAATGCGCTTCGCCTGCTGAATCAGACTCTTGAAAAGCGCGTTGCCCAGAGCACCGCCGACCGCAACCGCATGTGGACACTCTCGACCGACGTGATGATGGTGGCGGGCCTCGACGGCACACTCAACTCTGTAAATCCGGCCTGGACAGGGCTGTTGGGCTGGCAGGAAACCGACCTGATCGGCGCGAACGTCATGGACTTCGTCGTCCCGGAGAAGCGCGCGACCCTGCAGGACGAGCTGGAGGCCCTGTCGCAGGGCACTGCACCGAAACTGATCGAGCTCACCATGCGGACAGCCGATGGTTCCAGCCGGCGCATCGAGTGGAGCGCCGTCGCCGCCGACAATCTCGTGCAGGCCGTCGGTCGCGACGTCACGGCTGAACGCGAGGCCGAGAAGGCGTTGCGGCAGGCCGAGGAAGCATTGCGCCATTCGCAAAAGATGGATGCGATTGGCCAGCTGACAGGCGGTATCGCGCACGATTTCAACAACATGCTCACCGCCATCATCGGCTCGATGGAGGTGGTGAAACGCCGCATTCGGGGCGGCCGGTACGACGACGTGGAGAGCTTCACGGACAGCGCTATCGGCGCCGCCAACCGCGCTGCCGCCCTCACCCACCGCCTGCTCGCCTTCGCGCGCCGCCAGCCACTCGATCCCAAGGCGGTGGATGTCAACCAGCTCATCAACGGTATGGAAGACCTGCTGGAGCGCACCCTTGGCGAAAGGATCAGGCTGGTGGTCGACCTAGCGCCGGAACTCGGTCCGGCGCTGACCGATGCGCATCAGCTCGAGAACGCGATCCTCAACCTCGCCATCAACGCCCGCGATGCCATGCCCCAGGGCGGAACGCTGACCATTGCCACCGAGAGTGTCGTCATCAGGAGTCGTGAGCAGTTCGGCCAGGAGATGATCGAGCCCGGCGCTTATAC
>OCZS010000756.1_pt1 | contig 10934 bp, 8 predicted proteins | sample 1539071 | NCBI WGS metagenome assembly OCZS01 (sample SAMEA3113584, study PRJEB22503) | soil metagenome | reverse complement strand
CCGCCGGCGGAGATCCGCCGGCGCTTGGCGCCGGACACCACGCGGCCGGCGGGCCTCACACAGTCGCCCGACGCGACCAAGTCGCCTGTGCCGGACGCGGCACCGGTACGGACCGATGCTCCGGCTGCCCCTAGCCCGGACCCCGCCCCGAACACGACGGAGTCCTCTGCTCCGATCGCGCCCGATCCGAGCCCGGAGCCGTCCCCCGCATGGCGCCCTCCAGGCGGCTAAGCCCAGCACGGGCCGCCGAGATCGGTCGTCGGATCAGGCGGCCGCCGGCGCACTGGTCGCTGCTCGCGTTCGTCGCTTTGGCGCTGATGATCCTGCTGCTCGTGCACGGCCTCACGGAGGGGTCGGTGGGCGACAGCCGCACGCGCGTGAGTGGGGGCGTCGCAGTGCTCAAAGGCAGACCGCCGCTTCTGACGGCCGAGGGAGACCGCCTGCGATCGCGGCAGCTTCCGACGCGGCGCGTCGCGCTCACCTTCGACGATGGGCCCGACCCGACCTGGACGCCGAGGATCGCCCGCGAGCTTCGCCGGCTGCATGTGCCCGCGACGTTCTTTGTCACCGGCAGCCGCGCGGTGCGTCACCCGGACATCTTGCGAGACCTCTGGCAGCAGGGCTTCGAGATCGGGAATCACACCTTCACCCACGCCGACATCTTCGGAATTCCGCATCGCCTGCTCCGGCTCCAGGTCGACGCGACGGAGAACGCGGTCGCGGGCGCGGCCGGAGTGCGCCCACGGCTGTTCCGCCCTCCGTACGTCTCGGAGGCGCGGGAGCTCACCCGCCCCAAGGAGCGCACGCTCGCCAGGATCGCCCGCCACGGGTACGTCATCGTCTTGAGCAACCGCGACGGAAAGGACTGGGACCGGACCAGGAGCCCGGCGGACATCGCACGCAGCGCGGTGGGGAGGCCAAGCGCCGGCGTGATCCTGCTCCACGACGGAGGCGGCGATCGCGCTGCGACCCTGGCTGCGCTGCCGTTGATCGTCGGCCGGTTGCGCGCCGAGGGCTTCCGCCTGGTGAACGTGTCCGATCTGCTCAGGGTGACGCGCTCAGCAGTCGACGTCCCCGCGACGGGCTGGCAGCGGCTGCGTGGCCGTCTGTTGATCGCTGCGCTCACGGCTGCCCATTGGATTGCGAACGCCCTCACGTTCCTTCTCGTTCCGATCGCGCTGCTGATACTGCTTCGCTCCGCGTTCATGGTCGCGCTCGCCCATCGGCATGCTCGCCGCCGGCGCGCTCTGCCACGCAACACGTCCGGAACGCCCTCGGTCTCCATCGTGGTGCCCGCGTTCAACGAGGCGGTCGGGATCCAGCGGGCGGTACGGTCCTTCGTTGCGAGCGACTATCCGGAGCTCGAGGTGATCGTGGTCGACGACGGCTCGGAGGACGGCACGGCGGAACTGGTCGAGGCCCTCGGGCTCGAGCCCGTGCGGGTCATCCGCCAGCCCAACTCCGGCAAGTCGGCCGCGCTCAATCGCGGCATCGCCTCATCGCGCAACGAACTAATCGTGATGGTCGACGCCGACACGGTGTTCGAGCCAGACGCGCTGCGTCGGGTGGTGGTGCCGCTGGCAAGGCCCACGGTTGGGGCCGTGTCGGGGAACACCAAGGTCGGCAATCGCCGAGGCCTGCTCGGGCGCTGGCAACACATCGAGTACGTGATCGGATTCAACCTCGACCGGCGCTTGTTCGACGTGCTGCGCTGCATGCCCACGGTGCCCGGCGCGATCGGCGCGTTCCGCCGCGAAGCGCTCGCCGAGGCTGGCGGCGTCTCGTCGGACACCCTGGCCGAGGACACTGATCTGACCATGGCCATCGGCCGCGCCGGCTGGGAGGTCGTGTATGCGGAGGATGCCCGTGCGTGGACCGAGGCGCCGGCCACGCTCGCCGGGCTCTGGCGGCAGCGCTATCGCTGGTCCTACGGAACGATGCAGGCGATCTGGAAGCACAAGCCCGCGATCTGGCGAAAGGGAGAGAAGCGGATCGGCCGGCGTGCGATTCCATACCTCGTGCTGTTCCAGATCCTGCTGCCGGCGCTCGCGCCGCTGGTAGACGTCTTTGCGCTGTACGGGCTCATCTTCCTGGACCGGGGGCCGGTGATCGCCTACTGGCTCGGATTCAATCTGGTGCAGTTGGCCCAAGGCTGGTACGCATTCCGACTCGACGGCGAGTCGCCACGGCCGCTGTGGGCGATGCCGGTCCAGCAGTTCGTCTACAGGCAGCTGATGTACCTGGTGGTGATCGAGTCGCTGATCAGCGCGATGCGCGGCACCCTGCTGCGCTGGCAACACGTGGAGCGGACCGGTGAGATCAACGTGGTGCGCTAGGCACTGCCCCAAGCGCACGAAGAGGAAGTCGCGATCCTGGTTCACGCTCGGACAGGGTCGTTTTGAAGCGTTCTCCCGGATAATTGACAGTCTTTATGTGCGCTACTACTTTCGGTGTAGTGCCTTCGCCCAAAAGCGGTAGCCGACGCGCTCCCCGCGCCCCTGGCCGTCGCGGCAGCGGAAGAGTGTCGAACGCCTGTCGCGGCCACCGGCGACTTGGGGGCATCGTCGCGGTCGCGGTTGTGATTGCGGGCCTCTCGGGCCCGGCGACGGCGCATGCACAAGAGGTGGTGGCTAACTGCGACTTCCCGTTCGGACGCGACCACTGCAACCGCTGGTACACCACGCCGTGGGTATCCGTCTCCTGGCAGCTCAATCCGGGGGGAATGATCGTGAGCGGCTGCTCTGCCAACACGTTCACGGCCGAGACGACACCTGTCGAGCAACGTTGCACAGTTAGCTGGTCGGGCTCAACCGAGGTGCGGAAAACAGTCTGGATTGGCATTGACCGGACTCCGCCGTCGGTCGTGTCATTCATTCCAGAGCGCCCTCCGGACCACAACGGCTGGTTCAACCACCCCGTCAGCCTGACCTTCCAGGGCACAGACTCCGTGTCCGGAATCGCCTCGTGCAGCTCGACGATATTCGCTGGCCCTGAGGGCCTGGGCATACCTGTAAGGGGGGCCTGCACCGATCACGCGGGACACTCGGCAGCCGGTGCGTTGGCGATCAACTACGACGCCACGCCGCCCTCGCCACCAGCTGTCGGTGCGATGCCCGGCAACCGCAAGGTCAGGTTGAAGTGGACGAGGTCACCGGAGACATCGTCTGAGGTCGTTCGCCTCGCGCGGAGGCAGCCGCCGGTGATGGTCTACCAGGGATTAGCTGACCGCTTCACCGACCGGTCGCTGCGGAACGAGCGGCGGTATCGATACGTCGTCACACTGATCGACCAGGCGGGCAACCGAAGTACAGGGACGACTAGCACCATTCCGACCGCCTCGAGGCTTCTGCTGCCGTCGCGCGGTGAGCGCGTCGAGGTGACACCTGACGACACGTCCCTGCCGGTGCTGGTCTGGAAGCCCGTTCGCCGGGCGCGGTACTACAACGTTCAGGTCTTTCGCGGGCAACGCAAGGTGCTGAGCAGCTGGCCAGAACGGCCTCGCCAACCCCTCAAGCGGCGATGGACCGACGCCGGTAGGTCGTACCGCCTCCTTGAGGGACGCTACTGCTGGCACGTCTGGCCCGGCTACGGCAAGCGCTCCGAGCGCCGGTACGGGAAGCGGCTGGGCTCGAGCTGCTTCCGCGTCATCCGGTGATCTGAGGCTCGCCGGCTTCTGGACCTCGTGCGGAAGGCCGGCGTCCCGGGCCAAGGCGGACCCGGGCACCGCCCATCGCTGTGGGTCTTCGTTGAGTCGACGCTCGGCGAGACTTATGCGCTCCAGGCCCTCTGCCAAAGGGGTTTCGCCCCCGCCGCGAACGAGGCCGCCGCGCTTAGAGCCGGCTGAGCGTTGCGCGGCCTGTTAGATTCGCGCGCCGCGCCCCCATGCACGGGGCCGTGTGGGCGAGACGACGAAAGGCCGAGGAGGGCGGGGTTGCTGGAGAAGTCAACACGTAAGCGGCGTTTCCCGACGCGTGCGGTGTCGCTAGGCGCCACGCTCGCCGTCGTGATGCTGGTTCTGCCGGCGTTCGCCCTGGCTCACCTCGAGCGGCCCTCGTACTGGCCCGACCCGGGTCCCGACAACTCAGTCAGCCCGCCGGCCGGCGGCAAGGTCCCCGAGGCGCGCTCGCTGAAGTCGGCGGCAAGCGGAGCGGGGTCGGGCGATGTGCTCGTCGTCTGCAAGGGGAACGACGGTGCCCGCTCGATGGCGCTCCTGCGCAGAGCCGTGCGCCAGGCGCGGAAGAAGGGCTACCGTCTCCGACCGAGCCAGCGGAAGGTGAAGCTCTCTAGGCGCCAAGCGCGGCGGCTCGTCAGGATCAACGCCGCGCTGGCGGAAGAGTGCGAGTACCGGTCGGTCCAGCAAGCGGTACTCGACGCGGGCAACAACGACCGGATCGCGATCATGCCGGGTCGCTACACCGAACCGAAGTCGCGTCGCGCCCCGGAGAACGACCCCAGGTGCAATCCGAGCCTGCTCCAGAGGGACGCCAGCGGTGACCTCACGCCGAGCTACGAGTATCAGGTCACGTGCCCCAACGACCAGAACCTGATCTACGTGCAGGGGCGCGCGATCACGGGCGATCCGCCAGAGCCGCCGCGCTCCGACCGCAGAGGAATCCCTGCGCAGGAGCTGGGTCGCTGCCTGCGGTGCAACCTCCAGATCGAGGGCACCGGGCCGAAGCCCGAGGACGTGATCATGGATGCCGGTACCAGGTACCGGAGCAAGCGGGCGGGGGCCAAGCCGGGCGGCTACGCCAAGGACGTCGTCATGCGAGTGGACCGCGCCGACGGCTTCGTCGGACGCAACTTCCTCCTGCGTAGTGCGGAGGAGCACACGTTCTACAACGAGGAGGTCGATGGGATCCTGCTCGACCGCGTGAAGTTCTTCTGGGGCGCTGACTACGGTCACCTGTCCTTCACCTCGGACCACAACGTCGTCCAGAACTGCGACGGGTTCGGCGCGGGCGACGCGGCGGTGTACCCCGGTGCGTCTCCCGAGACGGGGTCTCAGCGGACCGACTTCTATCCCGACGCCCCGCGTCCCAACACCGTCATCAGGAGATGCGATCTCCACGGCTCCGCGCTCGGCTACTCGGGCTCGATGGGCAACGCCGTCCGCATCACGCGCAACCACATCTACGGCAACATGACCGGGATCGCGAGCGACACCCTCTCGGCCGCCGGCCATCCCGGCTTCCCTGCCGACAGCTCGGAGATCGACCATAACTTCATCTACGCGAACAACCTCGACCTCTACACGAGCAATCCGCCCGTGGCGCCTCTGGTAGGTGTGCCGATCGGGACCGGAATTACCTACGCCGGCATGAACGACGCCCGCGTACACCACAACTGGATCTTCGACAACTGGCGCGACGGAGCGATGCTGTTCGCCATCCCGGACGCGCTGACGAACGGCGGCGGCGCGGAGGGCGACGTCTTCCCCGGGGTCTCGTGCCCGGGTGCGCCCGCCAACGGGCTGTCGACCTCGTGTGGCAACCAGTTCTTCCGCAACCGGGTCGGGAGAGCGCCGAGGGCATTCCGTCTCCCGACAGCTATCGGCATGTTCGGAAATGCCTACACGCGCGGCGCTGAGCGGAGGAGGCCGAACGGCAATGACTTCTGGTGGGGTGAGCTGTTCAGCACGAACACCGGAAACTGCTGGTACGAGAACACCGGCCCAGATGGGACGCCTGCCAGCGTCACCGGTCCGGGCGAGGCCGGACGCCTTCCGGGAGCGCCGCCTCAGATGCTGCCGTCGAACTGCGCCACGAGCGTCGGCAACGACGACGCCGCGAAGCTCGCCTACCTGATCGACTGCGCGAACGGGCCCGACGACGACACCGGGCCGAAGGACTGCGACTGGTGGGTGCGGCCGCCCAGGCCCGGCAGCGCGACCGCGCGTAGCACCGCCCTGAGCCGAGCCGGCGCCGCACAGGAGTTTGAAGAGTCGCCCGAGGCGGAGGCGCTGCGGAAACCGCTCGCCGAACTGAATCCTTGAATGGCGTGAGCCGCAAGAGCCTAGCCATGCTCGCGCTCGTGGCGGCCGGAGTCGCGCTGCCCGCGTGCGGAAACGACGGCCGCGGGGGGGACGCCGGCGGCGGCGGGGACGCCCCGGTCGACGTCCGGGGCGTGGGCCTTGTGCGCGGAAATTCCACGGCCCAGTTCGCGAACTGTCGAGACTGGCGGGGGGGCTCGATGAGGCGGCGCTACGCGACGATCGAGGACATACGCGGGCAGCTCACGCCGCAGAGCTCGGAGTCGGCCGTGTCGGATCTCTCCGACGAGAAGGCGTACCGAATCTTCCAACGGGTTTGCGCAAGCGAGTTCTCCGACGAGATGCGGCTGTACAAGCTCTACGCACGCGCCCAAGCCTTCGCGCCGTTCACCACCGACGAGGGAGTAGCCGATCCGGTGCCCTGAGGAGCGCCCGCCCGTACGACTACGACGGATCCCCGTCGCTTTCGTGCTGCTGCTCGCTGTGGGTGGCGTAGCCGCGACCACCGCGACGGCCGCGTTCGAGGCCCGCGGGGGTATCCGCCACGCCTACGTCCTCGGCGCCAAGACGGGGCAGCGACTTGAGCTCGTAAGCGCTCAGGGTCGCGTTGTGAGGAAGGGGCGCGCCGACCGGCTCGGAAGCGAGATCTTCCGCAACGTCGCGCCTGGCCACGGCTACACCGTGCGCTGCATGGCGGGTGGGCGGGTGCGTTGGAGTAAGCGCTTCCGTGTGCTGCGCCCGGGGCAGAACCCGAAGCAGTCGTTCTATCGCCGCAAGACCCTGAAGCAGGGGCTCAACTACGTGACTATGCGTGACGGGGTGGAGCTGGCGATGACGGTCCGGCTGCCGCGCGGCAAGACCCTCGCGGACGGGCCTTTCGCGACGGTCATCGAATATTCCGGCTACCAGGTGGCTGCGCCGCATGACCTCTTCGACTCCGTCGTGAGACAGCTGTCCGGCCAGAGCACCGAGCCGGACCCGCTCGCGCCAGCCACGGGGACCGCCGTCGGCTCGCTGATCGCGCCGATGCTCGACTTCGCGGTCGTCAGCGTGCAGATGCGCGGCTCGGGATGCTCGGGCGGCGTTTTTGATCTCTTCGGCCTGCCGACCACCTATGACGGCTACGACGCGGTCGAGACGGTCGCCGCGCAGCCGTGGGTGAAGGGCAGCAAGGTGGGCATGGCTGGAATCTCGTTCTCCGGCATCACCCAGCTGTTCGTCGCCGGGACCCGGCCGCCTCACCTCGCGGCGATCACGCCGATGTCGGTGACCGACGACCTTTACACCGGCAGCGGCTACCCCGGGGGGATCCGCAATTCGGGCTTCGGCCGGAGCTGGCTGCAGGACCGCATGGAGGACGCGCGGCCGGCCCCCCGAGGCGGCCAGCCCTACGCACGCCAGCTCGTCCGGATGGGGGACGAGCGTTGCTTGGCGAACCAGCGCCTGAGGCTGCAGACGCAGAACGCGCTTCGGGTCCAGCGCCGGCAGCCGTTCCGAACGCCATCGCTCTACGCGGCGCGCTCGCCTGGTGCGTGGCTTGCGCGGGCGCGCGTGCCGGTTTTCCTCGTCGGCCAGTTCCACGACGAGCAAACGGGCGGGCACTTCCCCGAGGCGCTCAGTGTGCTGAACGGCAAGCCGAACGTCTTCATCTCGCTCCAGAACGGGGTGCACGCCGACTCGCTCGGGCCGACCACGATCACCCGTTGGGCCGAGTTTCTCAAGCTGTACGTCGGCCAAGAGATTCCGCGTATCCCGCCGAGCGTCATCGCGCTGAGCGGCGAGCTGTACCGCTTCCTCGCGGACGCGGGAGCGGCCCCCGTGCAGCAGTCGCGCTTCGCAGGCTTTACCAGCGTCGCCGCGGCCAAGGCGGAGTTCCGCAAGGACCCGCACGTGCGACTGCTGATGGATAACGGCGCCGGGCCGGCGGGCCTTGGCTCCATCGGCGCCTCGTGGGAGCTGAACTACAGCGCCTGGCCGCCGCGCGAGGTGCGCGCCCGACGCTACTTCCTGCGCCCGAAGGGCGCGCTCGGCGGCAAGCCGGCAAAGCGGCGTTCGGTGAGCTACCTCGCCGATCCGAGTGCGCGTCCCGCGCAGACGCTTCCCGGCGACGGCGGGGCCGACGCCTGGAAGGCCCAGCCTCCCTACAACTGGAAGCCGATCGCCGCCGGCAAGGGGCTGGGCTGGGTGTCGAAGCCGCTGGCGACCGACGCTGTGATCGCGGGGCCGTCGAGTCTAGACCTCCATCTGCGGTCCTCGGCGCGCAACACCGACCTCCAGGTCACGCTCAGTGAAGTGCGTCCTGACGGCGGCGAGACGTACGTGCAGAATGGCTGGCTGCGCGCATCGCACCGCAAGCTCGATCCGCGCCGATCGACCTCGATCGACCCGGTTCCGACCCACCTGCGCCGCGACGCCGCGCCGCTGCCGAGCGGGCGGTTCAGCCTCGTGCGGGTCCCGATCTGGCCGGTCACCCACGCCTTCCGCGCCGGCTCTCGGATCCGAGTAACGGTCGAGGCGACGGGTGGCGACCGTCCACGCTGGCAGTTCGCCACCGTCGACCGTGGCGACACGCGCAACACCGTCGCGGTCGGAGGTGACCTGGCGTCGAGGCTCGTCCTCCCCGTCGTTGCCGGCGCGACTGCCCGGGGGACGCCGCTACCGCCGGCGACGGCGCTGCGCGGCCAGCCGAGCCGCCGTTACGTCGTCGCCTCGAACGGCGGCTGAGTCGTGCCGACTAATTTGCCGCTGCTGTGGAAGCAGCCGGCGGTAGAACGCAACACCTGCTCGCGCCTTACAAGCAAGAGGTCGCCCGTTCGAACCGGGCACCGCCCATCGTCATGACTCCGCTTCCGGGCGGAAGTCACAGCAACGGACGAGGATGCCGCCACTAGTTGCCTGGAAGCGTTTTGGAAGTGCGCACCACCGCGTGGGGCTGTGCAATCCCTCCATCGCATGCGTCCCTCCGTGTCCCGTGCGTCACTAGCCCGCGCGGCACGACGACTCCAAGCGTCAACGACCCGGCGGCGACCGTTACGCTGCGCACCCTCAAACGCTGAGCCACGACGACCCCACTCATGACGACGGCAGCGAGGCCTGTGCAGGGCTGACGGAGCGTAGGCGGTTCATCGCGCGGCGCCTGAAGGTGATCGGCTTCCCGCTCGGTCGGTGCTCAGCCAGGCGACAGGGGCGGACAGTCGCACGGCCCCGTGCGCCGCACCTCGGTGATGTGCCGGGTGCCGTCCATGGCTACGTCGCAGCAACCGGTGAGCAGCTGATGAACCTGAGAGCGCGCGCGCTGAACGCGCGCTTTCATGCCCGGGACAGACAAGCCGACGACTGCGGCGGCCTCTACCTGGGAGAGCTTGCCGAGGTCGGTGAGCGTTAGAGCCTCGCGGTATGGCTCGGGAAGCTGTTGAACGAGCGGGGCGAGACAGCGGGCTAGCTCCTGCCGGGCGCCATCGTTGTCTGAATCCCGAACGTCGTCCCTGCCCGAATCGATGCGGGTGACGAGGTCGCCGGGCTCGGCGAGTGTTTCCCTGGCGCTCGCGCGGGAGCGGTAGTGGTCGATGATTGCGTTGCGCGCGACGCGGTAGGCGAACGCATCGAGCCGATCCTCGAGGCGCAGATCGCCCAGGCTCCGGTGAAGGCGTAGGAGCACCTCCTGGGCCACGTCGTCGGCTGCGTGCGGGTCGCCGATTCGTCGGCCGACGAACCCGCGCAGCCGCGCCTGGAGGTCGGTCCAGAGCTCCTCCGCCGATGCGTTGGACGCGCCTACCGACATCCGCACCTCCCCGAGTCCGGCCCGCCGCCGCAGCAGCTCACCTTCTCGGACGGCACGCAACAGCTCGTCTGGGCCCCCGCGCTGCAGCAGGAAATGTGCGTCTCACTCGGGGACGGAGCCGGAGTGATCTCGGTCTGCTCGGTCATCGATCTCTCCTCGTTCAACTGTAGGCTCTCCGGTAGTTGCGCGCGGTCAGCGGGAGCGCCAGCATTCCGAGCGCGGCGATCGCGAGGAAGCCGGTTCCAATTTCGCCCCAGTCGTACCCGCTGAGCATGAGCTCGCGCATCGGACGTAGCACGCGCTCGGCCGGGTTCAGCTCGATGATCGTGCGCAGGACGGCACTATCGATGTGGTCCGTCGACTGGTAGGCACTCGTCAGGAAGATCAGCATGAACGCCATCGGCTGAATTGCCTGAACGGCCGCGGCGTCGCGCGTACGGATCGCAAGGTTGGCGCTGATCGCGCCGAAGGTGACGATCCCGAGCAGCGTGCCCATCGCGATCATCAGCAGCGCTCCAGGGACCCCCGTCGCCACATGGGCGCCGAGCGCAATCGCAAGCAGAAGGACGAGCGCTGCCTGCACCGCCAGCCGCACGCAGTCGCCTATCAGGCGGCCGAGCATCACGGCGCCGACCGAGGTCGGGGTGGTCAGGAGCTTGTGGAAGTAGCCATTCTGGAAATCCGCGGCCAGCGCCACGCCGGCGTTGCCGATCCCGGGGACCGTGGCGAGCAGGACCGCGGTCGGCGCCAAGTACTCGAAGTAGTTGTCAGTGGGGAAGCCGGGGAGCTGTGTCACGCCCTCGAAGAGCCCGCCGAAGACGAGGTACATGATCAGCACCGGCATGAGCGAGAAGCCGAGCAGGATCGGGTTGCGCGGAAACTGCACTAGCGCGCGCTGCGCAAGTAGCAATGTTTGGGTCGCAGCGGTCATGCCGCTCTCCTCGTGTCGTCAAAAGTCCGCCCGGTGTAGTGGAGATAGACATCCTCGAGGCTTGCGTCCCGGCCGACGCTCGCCTTGAGCTCCGCAGGTGCACCCTCGGCGACAACGTTCCCGCGGTCGATGATGGCGATGCGTCTGCAGAGTCGGTCGCCCTCTTCCATGTAGTGCGTGCTGAGAACGAGCGTGACGCCGAGCTGCCTCCGGAGCTGGTCGAGCGTGTC
>OCZS010000755.1_pt1 | contig 10939 bp, 10 predicted proteins | sample 1539071 | NCBI WGS metagenome assembly OCZS01 (sample SAMEA3113584, study PRJEB22503) | soil metagenome | reverse complement strand
GCGGATCGCCGCCTCCGGCGGGTCGTGGGGAGCCGGTGCGGACCTCCGGGCGCCGAACCAGCCCGCTCGTGGGGAGGAATGGGCTACGCCGGACGCCGAGAACCCTCCGCCGCCGCGACATGCGGCGCTGGTCGGGGCGACGGCGTCGGGCAAGTCGGCGCTGGCCCTGGCCGTCGCGCGGCGGGACCCGACGATCGAGCTGGTGTCGGTGGACTCGATGCAGGTGTACCGGCGGATGGACATCGGGACGGCGAAGCCCACCCCCGCCGAGCAGGCGGAGGTGCCGCACCACCTCGTCGACCTCGTGGAGCCCTGGGAGGACTACACGGTCGCGGACTTCCAGCGGGCGTTTCGCGACGTGATGGCCGACATCGAGGCCCAGGGCCACCGCGCCCTGCTCGTCGGCGGGACCGGCCTCCACTTCAGGGCGCTGGTCGACGACCTCGAGATCCCCGGGCAGTTCCCCGACGCCCGGGCCGCGGTGGAGACCGAGCCGGACACGGCGGCGCTGCACGCCCGCCTGCGTGCGCTGGACCCCGTCGCCGCCGGGCGGATGGAGCCGACCAACCGTCGCCGGGTGGTCCGTGCCCTCGAGGTGACCGTCGGCAGCGGCCGCCCGTTCTCGTCCTACGGCCCGGGGCTCGAGGCCTACCCGCCCACGCCGTTCCGGCTGGTGGGCGTGGGGTTGCCGAACGCCGTGATCGACGCTCGCATCGCCCGCCGGTACGACGAGCAGATGGCGGCCGGGTTCCTCGACGAGTGCCGTCGCCTGCTCGCCGACCCGCGCGGCGTTTCCCGCACGGCGGGCCAGGCGCTCGGGTACAAGGAGCTCTTCGCTCATGTGGCCGGCGAATTGCCTCTCGACGAGGCCCTCGACCTGGCCGTTCGCCGGACCCGGCGCTTCGCCCGCCGCCAGCGCTCGTGGTTCGCGCGGGACCCCCGCATCACCTGGCTGTGGGCGGACGCGCCGGACGACGTGGCGGGCTCCCTGGCCGAAATGCTCAGCGTGGGCTGAGCACTGCGCCCCGGGGCGGCCTGAACCCGGACCGTCACCGCGGCGCTCGCCTGGCACACTGACGGAGCCATGCGCCTCACGAAGCACCACGGTCTGGGCAACGACTTCCTGATCCTCCTCGACGCCGACGGCTCGCAGGCCGTCTCGCCGGCCACGGCGCGCGCCCTGTGCGACCGGCGGACCGGGGTCGGTGCCGACGGCCTGCTGCGGGCCGCCGCACCCGCGGCCGGGAGCGACGCCGTGGCGACGATGCAGCTGTTCAACGCGGACGGCTCACTCGCCGAGATGAGCGGGAACGGCATCCGGTGCCTGGCCCAAGCCCTGCTACGTGCGGGGTGGGCGGCGGGGCCCGAGGTCCCGATCGACACCGCCGCCGGTCGCCGCACGGTCACCGCCCACGGGCCCATCGGCGGCCCGGTTCAGGAGTCGTCGGTCGCCATGGGTGCCGCCCGCCTGCTCGGTGGTGCCCCGGAGTGGGCCGGTGGAGCCGTGGCCGACGCCATGCTCGTCGACATGGGCAACCCGCACCTGGTCCTGCGGCTGGGCTCCGGCCGGGGCGACGCCGCCCGGCTCGAGGTAGGGGAGCGGGCCAACGCCAAGATCCCCGGCGGCGCCAACGTTCACCTGCTGACGGTCGAGTCCGTCGGCATCGCCATCCGCACCTACGAGCGTGGCGTCGGCCCGACGCTCGCCTGCGGGACCGGGGCCTGTGCCGCGGCAGCGGCGGCCCACGCGTGGGGCCTCGTCGGCCCCGAGACCGTCGTCCACATGCCCGGCGGCGCCGCCACGGTGACGCTCGGCGACACCGTGACGCTGCGGGGGCCGGCCGCCTTCGTCGCCACCGTCGAGGTCGACCTGCCCCGTTCATGACCAACGCGCCGACGAACGCGGTGGTCAGCGGGAACCACCAGGGAGCATCACGCCCGTGTCACTGATCGAACGCGCCGTCCGGGAGAAGATCGTCCTCGTGGGGGTGACGATCCCCCCGGACACGGCCGAGGAGACCGAGGCGTCGCTCGACGAGCTGGCGCTGCTGGTCGACACCGCCGGAGCCGACGAGGTCGCCCGGGTGACCCAGCGCCGCCAGGCCCCCGACCCGCCCACCTACGTGGGCAAGGGCAAGGCCGAGGAGTTGCGCGAGGTCGCCGTGTCGACCGACTGCGACACGGTCGTGTTCGACAACGAGCTGACGCCGGCGCAGCAGTTCAACCTCGAGAAGATGCTGGGCCGAACGGCGATCGACCGCACCGCCGTGATCCTCGACATCTTCGCCCAGAACGCCCACAGCCAGGAGGGCAAGGCCCAGGTCGAACTGGCCCTCCTGCGTTACCGGCTGCCGCGCCTGCGGGGTCGGGGCAAGGCACTGTCGCAGCAGGCTGGTGGCATGTCCGCAGCGGGCGGCGCCCGCATCGGGACCCGTGGCCCCGGCGAGACGCAGCTGGAGGTCGACCGGCGGCGCCTGGTCCGCCGCATCCACCGGCTCGAGGCGGAGCTGCGCGAGATCGACCAACACCGGGCGACGCAACGCAAGGCGCAGAAGACCGGTGCGCTGCACCGGGCCGTCATCGTCGGGTACACGAACGCCGGCAAGTCGACGCTGCTCAACCGGCTCACCGACGCCGGCGTCCTCGTGGAGGACCGCCTGTTCGCCACGCTCGACGCCACCACGCGGCGCCTGCAGCTGCCCGGGGGCGAGTCGGTGCTCATGACCGACACGGTCGGCTTCATCCGGAAGCTGCCGCACCAGCTGGTGGAGGCGTTCCGCTCGACGCTCGACGTGGCGGTCGACGCCGACCTGCTCGTCCACGTCGTGGATGCCTCAGCGCACGACCCGGCGGCCAACATCCGGGCGGTGCGCGAGGTGCTGCACGAGATCGGCGCCGGCGACGTGCCGGAGGTCCTCGCCTTCAACAAGGCCGACCTGGCCCCCGAGGCCGCCGCCCGCCTGGCCGAGCGGGAGGAGGGCTCGGTCGCCTTCAGCGCGGTCACCGGTCAGGGTGTGGACGCCCTCCTCGAGACGGTCGCCGGGCGCCTCCGGGCGCTCACCCGGGTGATCGACCTGGTGATCCCGTACGACCGGGGTGACCTCATCGCCGCCGCCCACCGGTCGGGCGAGGTGCTGGAAGAGTCCCCGGGTGAGGGCGGCATGCGGCTCAGGGGGCGTTTCGACGAGGCGTCGATGGCCCGTTTCACCGAGTACGTGGTGTCCTGACGTCGACATGGTCGGGACGTCGGGGGCGCGCCGCCATGGCGGGCGGTGTCCTCGGCAGCGCCGGACGTGGCACGGGTGGGCGTGCGATCCTGGGCCGCCCGGCCGATGGCGTCCGGGAGCGGAGGTGCAGCGGTGCGGTGGAGGCGTGGGATGAGTGGCGACGTGGGTGACGTGGGCGGGACCGAGGCGGGTGGCTTCGAGCCGCCGCCGTACCCCTACGACCGGCTGTCCGACCTGCGGAAGCTGGCCGACGAGCTGCCCGGCGGCTGCGTCGACCTCTCGATCGGGACGCCGTGCGACCCGCCGCCGCCGGCCGTCGTCGAGGCCCTGGCCCGCTCGGGGACGGAGCGGGGCTACCCGACCTCGGTGGGATCCCCCGACTACCGCGAGGCGGCTGCGGGCTGGCTGGAGCGGCGTTTCGGGGTGTCGATCTCGCCCGCGCAAGTGGCGGCCTGCATCGGGACGAAGGAGCTGGTCGCCGGCATGCCCCAGTGGCTGCGCCTGCGAATGCCCTCCCGCGACACCGTCCTCTACCCGGCGATCAGCTACCCGACGTACGCCATGGGCGCCACGCTCGCCGGTTGCCGGGCCGTGCCCTACACGACCCTCGAGGACATCGAGCAGGACGACGCCGCCAGGGCCCTGTGCCTGTGGGTCAACTCGCCGGCCAACCCCAGCGGCGAGTTGGACGACCTTCCGGCGGCGGCCGCCTGGGGTCGCGCCCGCGGCGTGCCGGTGCTCTCGGACGAGTGCTACATCGAGTTCACGTGGGAGGGCCGGGGGCGGACCATCCTGGCCGAGGGAAGCGACGGCGTCTTGGCGCTGCACTCGCTGTCGAAGCGGTCGAACCTCGCCGGCGCCCGGGCCGGCTTCTACGCCGGCGACGCCGCTCTCGTGCGGTACCTCTCGGAGGTACGCAAGCACGCCGGCTTCATGGTGCCCGGGCCGGTGCAGGCTGCCGGCGCAGTGGCCTTCGCCGACAACTTCCACGTCGATGCCCAGCGCAACACCTACCTGCGGCGGCTCGACGCCATGGTCGACGCCTTGGCTCGCATCGGCGTGCGGGCGCACCGGCCGCCGGGGACCTTCTACCTGTGGGTGGCGGCGCCGGGAGGCGACGCCTGGGACCTGGCCCGGCGGCTGGCGGCGGAGGGCGGTGCGCTCGTGTCCCCGGGCGAGTTCTACGGCCCGACGGCGTCGGACCATGTTCGCATCGCCGTCGTTGCCCCGGACGACCGCATCGCCCTGGTCGCCGACCGCCTGTCGACCTCGGCCCGCTGACGTGCGAGCCGGCACGACGCCGGGGGTCGACGGGCAGGGACGGCCGGGGGCGTGCCGCCATCCCGGCACCACCGGCCACCGGGCAGAGTAGGGCCCATGCAGCCGGGATCGTTCGCCCCGCCGCCGCCCGTCCTCCCCTCCGACGACTACGGGCCCTCGAAGTGGTGGTTCCTCGTCGCCGGGCTCGTGGCCGTCGGAGGCATCGCCCTCGCCATCTTGATCTTCGTGGTCGGCCTGATGAACTTCTTCGACCGGATCGAGGGGTTCCAGCGGGTCGACGTGCCCGGCACGGCCCAGGTGGTGCTGGGGACGGGCGGTTACTCCGTGTACCACGAGTACACGGGTGCCTCGTCCGACATCGGCATCGGTTTCGTCGGCATGCCGGCGGTGACGATCACGAGCCCGTCAGGCGACGCGGTCGACCTCCGCCCCTACACGACCAACGTCACCTACTCGGGCTCCGGCTATGAGGGCGAGGGCATCCTCACGTTCGATGCCGACGAGGCCGGGACGTACGTGGTCGAGGCCTCCGGCGAGCCCGGGTCGGAGGTGGCGATCGGCCGGGGCATCGGTGCTGGCATGGTCGGGACGGTCGTCGGGGCGTTCGTCGCCGGCGGCGTCGGGATCCTCGCCGGCCTCATCGTCGCCATCGTCGTGGGGGTGCGGCGCAGCCAGAACCGACGCAGCCGGATGGGCCCGTTCGGGCCGCCGGGGCCGCCGGGCGGTGGCTGGGGCCCCCAGTACCCGAGCTACGCGCCGCCGGGCCAGTACGGACCTCCCGGCCGGTACGGTCCCGGCTACGGCGCCCCGGGTGGGTACGGGCCGCCACCGGGCGGCTACCCGCCGGACGGGCCGCCGCCTGGTGCCGGTTACCCGCCGGCCGGGCCGCCGCCTGGTCCTCGCTGAGCCGCTGCCGGCGGGGTGGCGGTCGCCTCGGCCGGACCGAGCGCTCCGGGGAACGACCGGTCCGGCCGCGCGCCGGACAAGTCCCGCGGGGTCGCGGCCGGCGATCACGGCCGACCGGGCTGACGATGAGGTGGGGCGAGGCCCGCGGACGAGGCCGAGCATCGGCCGTCGCCGAGCGGCCGGCTGCTTCAGTCGTTCTCGTGGAGCTGGGTGTTGAGCTCCACGCCGCCGCCTGCGCGGGCGAGGACCTCGACGGCGCCGCTGGTGCTGTTCCGGCGGAACAGGAGGCCGTCGCGGCCACTGAGCTCGCCCGCCTTGGACACCGTCCCGTCGGGGAGCGTGACCCGCGTGCCGGCTGTGACGTAGAGGCCGGCCTCGACGACGCAGTCGTCGCCGAGCGAGATGCCGATGCCGCCGTTGGCGCCCACCAGGCACCGCTCGCCGATGCGGATGACCTCCTTGCCCCCGCCGGACAAAGTCCCCATGATCGAGGCGCCGCCGCCCACGTCGGAGCCGTCGCCGACGACCACCCCGGCGCTGATCCGGCCCTCGACCATCGACGTGCCCAGCGTGCCGGCGTTGAAGTTGACGAAGCCCTCGTGCATGACGGTCGTGCCGCTGGCGAGGTGGGCGCCGAGGCGCACCCGGTCGGCGTCGCCGACGCGGACGCCGACCGGCATCACGTAGTCGGTCATGCGGGGGAACTTGTCGACGCTCGTGACCTGGAACGGGACCCCGGCGACCTGGTGCGCGAGCCGCACGTCCTCGAGACCCTCGACGGCGCACGGGCCGGCACTCGTCCACGCGACGTTGCTGAGGATGCCGAATTGGCCGTCGAGGTTGAGCCCGTGCGGCGCCACCAGGCGGTGGGACAGGAGGTGGAGGCGCAGGTAGACGTCGTGGGCGTCGACCGGCGGGTCAAACAGGTCATCGAGGAATGTGGCGACGGCCACGCGCTCCACCCGCCGGAGCGGCTGCGGGCCGAGGGCGGCCGCCACGTCGATGCCCAGCTCCGACGACGCGACGTTCGCGTCGAGCCGGTGACCGCCGGCGGCGGCGGTACCGAGGCGGCTGCGCAGCGCCTCGCCAGCACCGGCCAGGCCGAGAGCCGGCCGGGGGTACCAGGTGTCGAGGATGCGGCCGTCGGGGGTCACCGTGGCCAGCCCGACGCCCCAGGCGCCGACCGGTCGTTCGCTCGTCTCGCTCACAGCCGCCCACCGTAGGCGGGCCCGACCGCCGGCGCGACACACTGCCGGGCCAGCGGACCGACCGCGGTGACAGGTCTGGATCCTGGCCTGGGCGAACCCGGACGCCACCGCGGCCACGGTCGCCGTAGCCTCGCCCCCGATGACGGACATGCTGGTGCGCACGGCCGAGCTGGTGGCGATCGCCTCGGTGAGCCACGAGGAGGAGGCGATCGCCGACCACGTGGCCGGCCGCCTGGCGGGCTGCCCGCACCTGGAGGTCGACCGCGTCGGCAACAACGTCGTGGCCCGGACGCAGATCGGTCGGCCGCAACGGCTCCTGGTGGCCGGGCACCTCGACACGGTCCCGCCCGACGGCAACGCCGAGGCCCGCATCGACGGCGACACCCTGTGGGGTGTCGGCTCGGCCGACATGAAGGGCGGCCTGGCCGTCATGCTCGACCTGGCCACGTCTTTGGCGGCGCCGGCCATCGACGTGACGTGGGTCTTCTACGCCGCCGAGGAGGTGGCCGCCCGGCACAACGGCTTGCGCCAGCTGTTCGCCGAGCGGCCCGACCTCGTCGTGGGCGACGCCGCCGTCCTCGGCGAGCCGACCGGCGGGCTGATCGAAGCAGGTTGTCAAGGAACGATGCGCGTGCGGGTCGAGCTCGTCGGCGCCCGCGCCCATACCGCCCGTCCGTGGATGGGGCGAAATGCGTTGCATCGGGCCGGCCACGTGCTGGCCGCCCTCGATGACTACGAGGCCCGTCGCCCGGTGATCGACGGGTGTGAGTTCCGGGAGGCGCTGCAGGCGGTGTTCGCCGAGGGGGGAGTGGCGGGCAACGTCGTACCCGACCGGGCGTCGATCACGCTCAACCATCGCTTCGCCCCGGACCGGACGAGCGACGAGGCGTTGGCGCACGTGCGCGACGTGATGGCGCCCTACCTGGGCGAGGAGGACACGGTCGAGGTCGTCGACTTCGCGGCCGCGGCCGCCCCGGGCCTGACGCACCCGTTGCTCGCCTCGTTGCGGGACAGGCACGGGCTGGGCGTGAGAGCCAAGTTGGGGTGGACCGACGTGAGCCGGTTCGCGGCGGCCGGCATCCCGGCCGTCAACTTCGGGCCCGGCGACCCGACGCTCGCCCACACGAGGGACGAACACCTGGACCGGGCGTCACTGGAGCTGGTGCACGCCGCCCTCGGCGACCTGCTGCGCGAGGGAGTCGACGGACGCTGATGGGAACGGCCCGGCGGGAGGCGCCCGTCGGCCGAGCACGAGCCGGCAGAGGCGCCGCATGACGGTCACGACACGCCCGTAGATACGGACATCCTCGGGATCGAACGGCATCGGGCCCAGCCTCGCGTTGGCCGGCATCAGCACGACCTGATTGCCGTTGGTGGTGAACGTCTTGACGGTGGCCTCGTCACCGGGGATGCCGGCCACGACGACCTCGCCGTCCTCCGCCGTGCGCTGCGAGCGGCAGACGACGTAGTCGCCGTCGAGGATGCCGGCCTCGATCATGGAGTCGCCCCGGACCCGCAGCATGAACAGCTCGCCTTCGCCCGTGAAGTCGGCGGGCAGCGGCAGCACCTCCTCGACGTTCTCCTGCGCCAGGACATCGGTACCGGCGGCGACGTCGCCGACGAGCGGGACGTGCCGCACCGGCCGGCGGTCGATGACCGCATCGGACGTCGGGTCCCACCGGACCTCGATGGCCCGGGGCTTGGTGGGATCGCGTCGGAGGTATCCGCGCCGCTGCAACGCATTCAGGTGAGCATGGACGGTCGAGGGGGACGTGAGGCCGACCGCCTCGCCGATCTCGCGGACGGACGGCGGATAGCCCCGCTCGCGCATGTGCTGCTCGATGATCTCGAGGACTTCTCGCTGCCTCGGCGTGAGTGCGGGCTCGGGCATCGGGTGCCTCCTTCAGGGCGCAGCCGCAGGGCTGCTGAGCGTTCTCGGGTGAGGCCCGGACGGTTCCGAGCGAGTGCCGGGCGGGTCGCCGACGAGAGCCGGCTCGCCGCCTCGTTCGCCACGCGAACGTGGCGAACGTGCGTTCCGGGCAAGGTACACAATGACTCCGTGGAAGGCAAACACCCGTTCGATCGACGCCTTGACGTCGAACGTGGGTTCGTGCTTTCCTGCGGTCGAACGCCCGTTCGTGACGGTTCGGGTCGGATCGCCACAGGCCCGGCTTGTTTGTCACACCCCGCCAGGAGACTCGACAGCATGGTTGCGATCCGCTCACCGCACCCCGACCTCCACGACCACCTCCTCGACGTCGCGGCGCCGGCCGTCGCCGCCCCGTCGCTCCGCCTCGCCCCGCCGGCCCGTCGCCGGGCGGCAGTTCGCCCGGGTCTCGACCGGGCAACCATCTTCCGTCGCCGTCGGCTGCTCGCCCTCGTGCTCTCCACGCTGGTGGTCGCCGGGCTCGTGGCCTCGGTCGACTACCTGACCTCGCTGAGCGGCCCCGACGGCACGCCCGCCCCGCTCGACGCCCGTCCGGCCGACTCATCGTCCGCGGCGGGCGGCTCGGGTGCGGCGATCGAGGCCGGTGCGCTCGCCGCAGGCGAGGCGTACGTGGTCCAGCCGGGCGACACGTTCTGGTCGATCGCCGCCGAGGTGGCCCCCGGCGAGGATCCGCGACCGGTCGTCGACCGGCTCCGCGCCGCCAACGGTGGGGATGCCCTGCAGGCCGGCGACCGGCTCGTCATCGACCGGGGCTGAGCTGCCCTCCCAGCGCCGGTCGGCGGATCGATGGCCTCGCCACGCCCGATAGTTTCTCGCCCGTGCGGTGCCCCGCCTGCGGCCACATCGACTCCAAGGTCGTCGACTCCCGACAGTCGGAGGACGGTGCCACGATCAGACGGCGGCGCGAGTGCCTCGAGTGCCGGCACCGTTTCACCACCTTCGAGCGGCTGGAGCCGGCGGCGTTGGTCGTGGTCAAACGGTCGGGTACGCGTGAGCCCTTCGACAGGGAGAAGGTCGTGGCCGGGGTCCGGGCGGCGATCAAGGCTCGCCAGGTCGGGCCCGGTGAGGTCGAGGCGCTGGTCGCGGCCGTGGAGGACGAGGTCCGGCGAGCGCCCGGCGGCGAGGTCACGAGCGAGCGCCTGGGTCGTGCGGTTCTCGAACGCCTGCAGGAGCTCGACGCCGTGGCGGCGATCCGCTTCGCCTCGGTCTACAAGGGTTTCGAGGACGTGTCCGATTTCGCCCGGGAGATCACCCTCCTGGCCAAGCGCACGGCGCCCAAGTCCCACCCCGCCTGATCCGAGCGCGCCACGTCCGAGCCGGCCTCGTGCCGTCGCGGCCACGCCGTCCCGAGGACGCATCGGCCCGGGCGAGGCCGCTGCCGGCGCTGCCCCGTTGTCCACTGTGGCCGGTCGATCGGGTACGCAGCCACCCGGTGCGCGACGACCGGCTCGCGCCGCCGGGGAGGCGGGCTCAGGTGCCGACAGCCGCCACGTAGCGCAGCAGCAGGTAGCCGTCGTCCTCGATGGCATGGGCGAGGCGCATCCGTGCCAGCTCAGGCGGCGGGTCGCCGTGGGCGATCCGAGAGGCGTGCCCACCGGCCAGCAGGGGAGCGATCGTGAGGCACAGCTCGTCGACCAGCCCCGCCACCAGCTGCCCGTTCACCACGGGGCCACCTTCGACCAGCACGGTGCCGGCACCCGTGCGCTCCTGCAGTTCGGCGAGGGCCCGCGGCCAGTCGACCTGGTCGTCGCCGGCCAGCACCACGTCGGCGACTTCGGCCAGCCGCGATCGGGCCTCCGGGTCCGACGTCTCGGACGTGAGCACCAGCGGCCGGGGGCCGTCCGAACGGAACAGCCGCATGGCCGGGTCGAGGCGCAGCGAGCGAGACACCACGGCGATCCGCGGCGTCGGGGCCTGGTCTCGAGCCCGGCGCTGCTCCTGGCGCTCGGCCGGGACGATCGCCGGGCCGTAGTCCTCGGTGCGCACGGTCGAGCTGCCGGCCACGATCACGTCGGCGAGCGACCGGAGGGTGTGGAACACCTGGGGGTCCGCCGGGCCGCCGAGCCCGCCCGAGCGGCCGTCCGGGTCGGCGGTCGCCCCGTCGGCGGTGCACACCATGTTGATGATCACCCACGGTTTGCCCGGCGGGGAGCGGCGCTCGGGCGTCGTGTAGAGCGCGAGCGGGTCGCCGGCGGTGAGCGGGGGCAGAAGGGCGTGCACAGGCCCAGACGGTACCGAGGAGGCTCCCGCGGCCGCCCTCCGCCACCCGCCGACCAGGGCCGATGTCCGTCCGTGGTACACGCCTCGGCCGAGATGGCCCCCCGATCCTGCGCCCCGTTGTGGACGCGGACCCCGACAATCCACCTGCA
>OCZS010000754.1_pt1 | contig 10943 bp, 9 predicted proteins | sample 1539071 | NCBI WGS metagenome assembly OCZS01 (sample SAMEA3113584, study PRJEB22503) | soil metagenome | reverse complement strand
ATCGCCGCGCAGCGGTTCGGCGGGTCGCTGGCCGGCACGCTCACGCTCACGTCGGGCCTCGGCGGCATGGGCGGGGCGCAGCCGCTGGCGGTGACGATGAACGGCGGGGTGGCGCTGTGCGTCGAGGTCGACCCGGCGCGGGTGCACCGGCGCATCGAGACCCGCTACCTCGACGTCGTGGCCGACGACCTCGACCACGCCTGCCGCCTGGCGGACGAGGCCCGGGCGGATCGCCGGGCGCTGTCCATCGGGGTCGTGGGCAACGCCGCCGACGTGGTGCCCGAGCTGGCGGGCTCGGCGCTGCCGATCGACATCGTGACCGACCAGACCCCCGGGCACGACCCGCTGGCGTACATTCCGGCCGGGCTGACCCTGGACGAGGCCGACGAGCTGCGTCGCACCGATCCGGAGGCCTACACGACCCGGGCCCGGGCGTCGATGGCCCGCCATTGCCAGGCGATGGTGGCGTTCCTCGACCGCGGCTCGGAGGTGTTCGAGTACGGCAACAGCCTGCGGGCCGAGGCCCAGCTGGGCGGGTTCGAGCGGGCGTTCACCTACCCGGGCTTCGTGCCCGAGTACATCCGGCCGCTGTTCTGCGAGGGCAAGGGCCCGTTCCGGTGGGCGGCGCTGTCGGGCGACCCCGCCGACATCGGGGCGACCGACCGGGCCGTCGTCGACGAGTTCTCCGACGACGAGGCGCTGGTCCGCTGGATCCGCCTGGCCGAGGACCGGGTCGCGTTCCAGGGGTTGCCGGCCCGCATCTGCTGGCTCGGCTACGGCGAGCGCGCCCGCCTGGGCGCCCGGTTCAACGACCTGGTGGCGTCCGGCGAGGTGTCGGCCCCGATCGTGATCGGGCGCGACCACCTCGACGCCGGCTCGGTGGCATCGCCGTACCGCGAGACCGAGGGCATGGCCGACGGCTCCGATGCCATCGCCGACTGGCCGATCCTCAACGCCCTGCTCACCACCGCGTCGGGCGCGTCGTGGGTGAGCGTCCACCACGGCGGTGGCGTCGGCATCGGCCGCTCGCTGCACGCGGGCATGGTGGTGGTCGCCGACGGGTCGGAGCTGACCGCCACCAAGCTCGAGCGGGTGCTCACGTGCGACCCGGGCACGGGCGTCGCCCGCCACGCCGACGCCGGCTACAACCGGGCCCGGACCATCGCCGCGGAGCGGGGCGTGCGCATCCCGATGCCCTGACCGTGCTGACTGTGCTGACCGAGCGTCGCGGGCGCGGCCAAAGGTCCCGGTTGCATCGTCGCAGCGTAGGACTACCGTGAGGACGTGAACGGCGAGGCGCCGGCCACGCACCCGACGGCCTACTGGCACCGTCTTCCCGACGGGCGGCTGCAATGCGACGTCTGCCCCCGCAAGTGCCGCATGCAGGAGGGGCAGCGGGGCATGTGCTTCGTGCGCGGCCGCGTCGACGACGAGGTGGTCCTGCTCACCTACGGCCGCTCGTCGGGCTACTGCATCGACCCGGTGGAGAAGAAGCCGCTCAACCACTTCCTCCCCGGCACGTCGGTGCTGTCGTTCGGCACGGCGGGCTGCAACCTGGCGTGCCGGTTCTGCCAGAACTGGGACATCTCCAAGTCGAAGGAGATGGACACGCTCGCCGACGCCGCCTCGCCCGAGGGCATCGCCGCCGCGGCCCTCGAGCTGGGCTGCGACAGCGTCGCCTTCACCTACAACGATCCCACCATCTTCCTCGAGTACGCCATCGACGTGGCCGACGCCTGCCACGAGGTGGGCGTCAAGTCCATCGCCGTCACCGCCGGCTACATCTGCCCCGATCCCCGGCGCGACTTCTACGCCCACTTGGACGCCGCCAACGTCGACCTCAAGGGGTTCACCGAGGACTTCTACAAGCACGTCTGCGTCGGCCACCTCGATCCGGTGCTCGAGTCACTCGAGTACCTCCACCACGAGACCGACGTCTGGTTCGAGATCACCACCCTGCTGATCCCCGAGCGCAACGACAGCGACGAGGAGCTCGACCAGCTCACGAGCTGGGTCGCCGAGCACCTGGGCCCCGACATCCCGCTGCACTTCACCGCCTTCCACCCCGACTTCAAGATGCTCGACGTGCCCCCCACACCACCGGCCACCCTCACCCGCGCCCGCGAGTGGGGCCGGCGCAACGGGCTGCGCTACGTCTACACGGGCAACGTGCACGACCGCGAAGGATCGAGCACGTGGTGTCCCGGCTGCGGCGCGCTGCTCGTCGAGCGCGACTGGTACGAACTGGGCCGGTGGCACCTCGACGACGAAGGCCGCTGCAGGGCCTGCGGCTGGCAGGTCCCCGGCCGCTTCGACGGTCCGCCCGGCGGCTGGGGTCGACGGAGGGTGGCCGTCCGCCTCGCCGGGCACGAAACCTGAACCCATGGGGCTGTCGGCCGCCACGGGGGGCTGGGTACGCGAGCCCGCGGTCGCCGGCCTGTTCTACCCGTCCGACCCCCACACGCTCCTTGTCGCGGTCGCCGACCATGTGCGGTCCGCCGAGCCACCCCCCGAGGCCGCGCCGCCCAAGGCGGTGATCGCCCCGCACGCCGGCTATCGCTACTCGGGGCCGACGGCCGGCGCGGCCTACCGGGCGTTGGCGCCGTGGCGCGGCCGCGTGACGCGGGTGGTGCTGGCGGGTCCGGCGCACCGCGTGCGGGTCGAGGGTGTGGGCGTGTGCACCGCCGACGCGTGGCGCACGCCGCTGGGCGACATGGCGGTCGACGTGCCGGCGTGCCGTGACCTGGTGGACCGCGGCGATGCGGTCGAGGCCGACGACGCGCACGGGCCGGAGCACAGCCTCGAGGTGCACCTGCCGTTCATCCACGAGGTGCTCGGCCCGGTCTCTATCGTGCCCCTGGTGATGGGGCGGGCGACTGCGGAGCAGACCGCACGCGTCCTCGAACGCGTGTGGGGCGGCGACGAGACCGTGGTGGTCGCGTCGTCGGACCTGAGCCACTATCTCGACGAGACCGCGGCCCGGGCCCGCGACCACCGCACCGCGCTGGCGATACTCGAGAACCGCCCCGCCGACATCGGCCCCTACGACGCCTGCGGCTGCGTCCCCATCGCCGGGCTGCTGTTGGCGGCGCGGAACCATGGCATCGCCGCTCGCACGCTGGCCGTGTCGACGTCCGCAGCCTCGTCGGGCGACGTGGAGCGCGTGGTGGGCTACGGCAGCTTCGGCTTCGTGGCGCCGCGCCCGCTCGACGACCACGAGCGCCGCTGGCTGTCGGCCCTGGCCCGCCGGGTGCTCGATCACGAGCTGTCGTCCGGCTCGCCCGACCCGCTCGACGACGCCGACGTGCCCGAGCGGCTGCGCGCACCCGCAACGTCGTTCGTGACGCTCGAGGTCAAGGGCGAGCTGGTCGGCTGCATCGGCTCGCTCGAACCGGTCCGGCCCCTGTGGAAGGACGTGGCGCACAACGCCCGTGCGGCTGCATTCGACGACCCCCGGTTCCCGCCGCTCGAGGCCGACGAGCTGGACGTGACCACGGTGAAGGTGTCATTGCTCTCGCCGCTGACCGGGCTCGACCACGGCCGTGACGAGGCCCTCGCCACCGTGCGGCCGGGGGTCGACGGCCTGGTGCTCGAGGCCGCCGGCAAGCGGGGCACGTTCCTGCCCGCGGTGTGGCACAAGGCGGCCGAGCCGGTGGAGTTCCTCGACCTGCTGGGCCGCAAGGCGGGGCTCCCCCCGGGACCGTGGCCCGACGACGCCCGGATCTGGCGCTACACGACCGCCGACTGGTCGGACGAGCCCGGGTAGGCACCCGCGCCCGAGGCAACCGCGCGGGCCCAGCCGTAGTCGGGCTTGCCGGCGGGGGAGCGCACCACCCGCTCGACCCAGCGGAACACCTTGGGCACCTTGTAGCCCGCCAGCTGCTCGCGACAGTGGGCGCGCAGCTCGCCGTCGGACGGTCGGTCGGTGCCGTCGCGCGCCGAGATCACGCCGACGATCTCGCTGCCCCAGCGTTCGCTGGGCCGGCTGGCGACGACGGCGTCGGCCACGGCCGGATGGGCAGTGAGCACCTGCTCGACCTCCTCGGCGAAGACCTTCTCGCCGCCGGTGTTGATCGTGACCGAGTCGCGCCCGAGCAGCTCGATGGCGCCGTCGACCAGCAGCCGCACCCGGTCGCCCGGCACCGCGTAGCGGACGCCGTCGATCACCGGGAAGGTGGCCGCGGTCTTGTCGCGGTCGCCCAGGTAGCCGAGCGGCACCCGGCCGGCCTGCGCCAGCCACCCGATCTCTGCTTCTCCCGCGGACAGCCGCCGGCTGCGGTCGGCCGACAGCACGACCGCGTCGTCGGCGGGCTGGAACGTGGTCTCGGTGCCGCCCACGGCCTGGCGACCGGTCTCCGACGAGCCGAGCACGTCGACGATGCGCAGGCCGGGAATCCGCTCCGTGAGGCGGGTCTTGACCGGCGCCGACAGCACGGCCCCGCCCGACAACAAGAACCGCAGGCACGACAGGTCGTAATCGCGGGTGCCTGCGTCGAGCTCGTCGAGCAGCGGTCGCGCGAACGGGTCGCCGACGATCTGCAGCGCGGTGACGCGCTCTCGCTCACAGGTGGCCAGCACGTCGGCGGGGTCGAGCCGCGTCGGGTCGTCCTGCACCACCACGGTGCCGCCGGAGACCCACGCCGAGATGGCGTTCCAGTGTGCGGCGCCGTGCATGAACGGTGCCGACGGCAGCGTCCGCAGGCTCGCCCGGCCCCGTGCCGCCGCCACCAGCTCGTCGTGCGAGCCGTCGACACCCAGGCAGGTTGCGAGGAAGTCGCCCTGGCGCCACAGGACGCCCTTGGGCATGCCGGTGGTGCCGCCGGTGTAGAGGATGTACCGATCGTCGGGTGACAGGCCGCGGGGCGCACTCGGCGTGGCCGACGCCAGCGCGCCCTCGTAGGCGACGGCGCCGGGCAGGAGCGGCACGCCCGAGCCGTCTTCGACCTGCAGCAGCAACCGGACGTGGGGCAGGTCGGGCAGCACCCCGGCCAGCGTCGGCGCGAACGACCCGTGGTAGACGACCGCCGCCGCGCCGCTGTCCCGCAGGACGTAGGCGAGCTCGGTGGCGACGTAGCGGTAGTTGACGTTGACCGCCGAGCACCGCGCCTTCCACGCCCCGAGCATCCCCTCGAGGTACTCCGGGCCGTTGTGCAGGTAGAGGGCAACGTGGCGGTGGGGGGACCTCCATGGCGCGCCGCCGGCGGTCCCGGCGTCGTCCCGAAGGCCCAGGCCGGCGTCGACCAGGACCGCGGCAAGCCGCCGGGTGCGGTCGGTCACCTGCGCCCACGTGAGCCGCGTGTCGCCGGCGACGATGCACTCGCGCGCGGGCACGACCGCGGCGATGGCCTCGTGCAGCGCCGCGGCGTTGTGGTCGCCGGCCCGATCACCGCGTGGCGACGAGTGCGCTGTGCTGATGGTTCTCTCGCTCACTCTTGGTCGCGCGGCTGCAGCAGCAGGCTCTGCGCCGCACGCCCCAGGCGGCCGTGGTCGTCGTAGACCGCGCTCTCGGCCATAGCCATGCCCAGGTCGCTCGGGAGCGTGAGGGCGTCGAGCCCGATCCACTCGCCGTGCGGGGGACGGGCCAGGTGCAGGGTGAGGTCGGGGTTGACGAAGAACCACCGGTCGGGCGGCAGCACCCACGACACGCCGTTGCCGAAGTCGGCCGCGGCCGCGACCCGCTGCACGCCGGTCGGCTCCTCGTCGCCGACCACCGGCCGCCGCAGGCGGAACCAGGCCCGGGCAGGACCGGGCTGCTGGGCCGAACCGCCGACCAGGCGGACCTCCATGCCCGTGCGGTGGAAGGCCCGCTCGTCGTCGCCGTCGAAGACGAACGACGTCTCGTCTCCCGCCTCCGGCCCGGGCTCGAGGAACGAGCCGTGGCCCTCGCCGGTGGGCAGCTCGAGGCGGCGGATGGCCACCGCGTGGGCGCGGACCACCTCGACCTCGAGGTCGCCGGCGCTCACCGACACGCCGACGCCGACGACCCGGCGCCCAGGCCGGGGCACCGAGATGTCGACCGCGAGCGTGTCGATCGGGACGGGCCGCATGAGCTCGACGGTCAGGCGCGTGACCGCGAAGTCGGGCCCGGCGGTGCGTTCGACGGCGCGGGCCACCAGCGCGGCCACCGCCCCGCCGTGCTGGTGACGCGGGTCCCAGGGGCCACGGGTGTGCTCGGTCGGGACGAAATCGGCGCCGCGTGGCGTGAACAGCGGCTCGTCGGACATCCCTGCGAGCCTAATGGTCGACGAACGAGCTGCGGCGTGCGGGCCTGCGCGTACCGGGCGCGAACGGCCTAGGCCGCCGGTCGCTCGACGACCGTGACCGAGCGCATGACGTCGCCTTGGCGGATCTGCCGGGTGACGTCGACGCCGGACGTGACGTAGCCGAACAGGTTGTACGACTTGGCCAGCTTGGATTGGCAGTCGTCGATGCAGATGAAGAACTGCGACCCGTTGGTGTCGGGACCGGCGTTGGCCATCGCGACGGCACCGAGCGTGTACTCGCCCTGCACGGGCTCGTCGGCGAACCGGTAGCCGGGCCCGCCCCGCCCTGTCCCCTCGGGATCACCGCCCTGGATCACGAACTCGGGCACGACCCGGTGGAACGCAAGGTTGTCGTAGAAGCCCTGGCGGGCGAGCGCCACGAAGTTGTTGACGGTGTTGGGGGCCAGCTTGGGATCGAGGTCCATGACGATGTCGCCCTTGTCGGTGGCGATCGTGACCTCGTAGGTCGCGTTGTCGTCGATCTCGTGCGCCGGGGGAGCAGACATGAGGATCTACCCTAGCGGCGATGTCCGACACCTCGGCTGCGACGGCCGAAGCCCCGCTCGACGCCCGCGAGCGTTCGGAACTGTGCGATCTGTTCCTCGCCGTCGGGCCCGACGCGCCGACCCTGTGCGAGGGCTGGTCGACGCTCGATCTCGCCGCCCACCTCGTCGTGCGCGAGAACGACCCCCGGTCGGGGTTCGTCATCCTCGGCGGCGACCGGTTCGCCAGCCTCGAGACCTCGCTCATGGACAAGGCCCGCTCACAGGGCTACGAGACCCTGGTCGACCGGCTCCGATCCGGGCCGCCCTGGCTGCCGTGGCGCCTGCCCGGCCTGCGCGAGGCGCTCAACCTGAACGAGTGGTTCATCCACCACGAGGACGTGCGCCGCGCCGGCGCCGACCCGCGGCCAGCGCGCACCGACCGCCCCGATCTCGACGCCACGCTGTGGACCATGCTGCGGCGCATGTCGCGGCTGATGTTGCGCAAGGTGAGGGGAGCCGGGGTCGCCCTCGAGGCGCCGGGCCGCGGCGAGGTGACGGCCCGCGGACCCGGGCCGCGCGTCAGGCTGGCCGGCGGCCCGCAGGAGCTCGTGCTCTATCTCAACGGCCGCCGGTCGGCCGCCCACGTCGACATCTCCGGCTCCGACGAGGCCCGGTCGATCCTGGAGGCGGCGCAGCTCGGCGTGTGACCCGCGCGCCGCACCGGTCGTCAGCGGCGCCGGGCGATCGTGAGGCCATCGAACGCCGGCAGGACCGCCACGTCGACCCTGTCGTCGGCGGCGACATGGTCGTTGAAGGCGCGAATCGCTCGGGTGTTGTCGTCGGGCTCGTTCGCCTCGGCGGGGCGGGGGGACTCGACGACGCGGCCCGACCACAGCACATTGTCGGCGAGCAGCAGCCCACCGGGACGCACGCGGGGCACCAGCTCGTCCCAGTAGCCCACGTAGCCGCCCTTGTCGGCGTCGATGAAGGCGAGGTCGATGTGCGGCTCGGCCGGCAGCGACCGCAGCGTGTCGAGGGCCGGTGCGATGCGCAGCTCGATGCGGTCGGCCAACCCGGCGCGGTCCCAGGCCCGCCGGGCGATCGCCGTCCACTCCTCGCTCACGTCGCAGCAGGTCAGCGCGCCGCCGGGCGCGAGACCGCGGGCGATGCACAGCGACGAGTACCCCGTGAAGGTGCCGACCTCGACGGCCCGCCGGGCGCCGACCAGGCGGGTGAGCAGCGTGAGCAGCTGACCCTCGTCGGGCCCGATCTGCATCCCGGCCGGCGGGCCCAGCGCGGCGGTCTCGGCCCGCAGGTCGTCGAGCACCGGGCCGGGCAGTTCGGAGCCGTGCGCCACGGCGTAGTCGACCAGCTCGGCGGTTACGGTCAGGGCCCTCACGTCGCTCATGGCCAGCGACGCTAGGTCGTTGGCCGGGCGTCACGGCGCGTCGGGCCGATCTGGTCGCTGGGCAACCGATCGGCACAAGGAGCTGCTCGCATGGCCGCCGTGGGGCAGAGTGGGCCGGTGAACGGGAGGCTGCGATGACCGAGCGAGTGACGGTGGCGACCGACGGCGGCGTCGCCGACGTGCGGCTCAACCGGCCGGACAAGCTCAACGCGCTCGACGCCGACATGTTCGTGGCTCTGGTCGACGCGGGCGCCCGGCTGGCCGAGGACACCTCGGTGCGGGCGGTGGTGTTGTCGGGCGAGGGCCGGGCCTTCTCGGCCGGGCTCGACTTCTCCGGGTTCATGGCCATGGCCGGCGGCGCGGGCGGCGGCGAGTCGGGTCGGCTTGGCCTGATCGCCGCGACCGACGGGCGCATCACCCATCTGGCGCAGCAGGCGTGCCACTGCTGGTCCGAGGTGCCGGCCCCGGTCATCGCGGCCGTCTGGGGTCACTGCCTCGGCGGCGGGCTGCAGATCGCGCTGGGCGCCGACCTGCGCATCGTCCACCCGGAAGCGCAGCTCTCCGTGCTCGAGATCCGCTGGGGCCTCTCGCCCGACATGACGGGCACGGCCACGCTGCCGCGGCTGGTCGGCCCCGACGTGGCGAAGGAGCTGACGTGGACGGGCCGGACGCTCACGGGCGAGGAGGCGGTGCGCCTCGGGCTGGCCACTCGGGCGAGCGACTCGCCACTCACCGACGCGCTGGCGCTCGCCCACGAGATCGCCGGCAAGAGCCCGCACGCCATCCGGGGCGTCAAGCGCCTCATCGACCAGTCGGGGCGGGTGCCGCTCGCCCAGCAGTACGCCGACGAGCGCGAGGTCATCGGTTCGCTGGTCGGCACGCCCAACCAGGTCGAAGCGGTCGCCGCGTTCTTCGAGAAGCGCTCGCCCTCGTTCGCCGACCCGGAGTGAGCGGTCAGTAGCCGATCGCGGCACCGTCGAGGGAACGGGGGTCGGCGACGCCCGCGAGAACCCGGTCGGTCGCCTCGACGAGCTGGGCGTGGCCGAAGGCGTGGTCGACGGGGACCGCACTGCGTCGGACGTCGTGGCCGCGGGAGGCGAGCCCCTTCTCCCAGGCCGCGGGGGCGTGCGCCTCGATGGCCAGGTGGTCGGGGCCGCCGTCGTCCCAGGTGCGGAAGCTGCCGGCGCCGCCCAGCACCCACCGCGGCGCCGCCACCGCCCGCCCCGGGGGCTGGCCGGTGTGGAGCAGGCGGGCCAGCAGCTGCACCAGGACCTGCGGTTGGCTGTCGCCGCCCATCGTGCCCAGGACGGCGTGCAGCGACCCGTCCGGCCGGGTGACCAGCGCCGGCGCCAGTGTGTGCGGCGGCCGGCGGCCGGGCGACAGCTCGGCCGGGTGCCCGGGCGCCAGCGAGAATCCGATGCCACGGTTGTGCAGGAACACGCCGGTCGCCGGCTCGACGACGCGCGCACCCCACGCCGAGGCGTTCGACAGGATCAGCGTGACGCCCGTGCGGTCACGGTCGACGGCGCAGCACACCGTGGTGCCGCCCGGCGCGGGCGGCCAGGCGAACGCGCTCCGGCGGTCGGGATCGATCGCGGCCCGCCGTTCGGCCAACCGGGTGGAGTCGAGCAACGCCTCGCCGTCGGCGCCATCGAACAACCCGTCGGGGCGATCGGCGCCGGCCATCCGCGCGGCCTCCGCGAGGAGGTGCGCCCACGCCGGGTCGTCCGGGTCGTCGGGCAGGGCGAGCCCGCCGGCGATCCACGCAGCCGCGAGCGTGAGGTATCCCTGGGAGGGCGGAGGCGTCGTCCAGACGTCGTGGTCCCACGCGGTGATCCGCAGCGGCATGACCCAGTCGGCCTGCGGGCGCTCGAGGTCCTCGGGGGTGAACCATCCCTCGCCGAGCTTCACCAGCCCCTCGCCGAATCGGCCCTCGTAGAACGCCGCTCGACCTCCGGTGCGGATGCCCTCGAGCGCCGCGGCCACGCCTGGGCGCCGAACCAGCGTGCCGGGGCGGAGGCGGCCGCCGGCCGCTTCCGCCGCCACGCGGTAATCGTCCGCACCGTCGACGCCGAGGATGTCGGCCGCCGTGGCCGCCAGCAGCGGCGAGGCGGGAAACCCGGTCGCCGCGTAGGCGGCGGCGGTGGCGAGGACATGCGCCAGGGGGAGCCGCCCGAAACGGCCGTGCAGCTCGATCAAGCCGTCGACGCAGCCGGGCACCGTGGCCGCGCGCACGTCGCCCTGTGGCGGCATGCGCTCGAGCCCGTCGGCCCGCAGCAGCGCGGCGTCGGCGCCCGAGCCGGCGCGGCCCGCGGCGCACAGGGCGGCAACCGGCTCCGCGGGTCGAGCGACAAGAGCGAAGAGGTCGCCGCCGAGCCCGCACTGGTGCTGGTTGGTGACGGCCAGCACCGCGCCGGCCGCGACCGCGGCGTCGGCGGCGGTGCCGCCCGCCCGCAGCGCATCGACCCCTGCGGACGACGCCAGGTGATCCGCGGCAGCCACCATGCCGTGGGGCGCCCGCACGGTGAGCCCGACGGTGGCGGCCGCCAGGTTGCCGGTGCCGCTCGTCGTCCTCTCGTCGTAGGCCGGCGCCATGCTGCGGAGGTTATTTCAGGGCTCGACCAGCGCACCGGCGTCCCGCCATGCGGCCTCGACGGCGTCGAGGCGGGGAGCGGCAGTGCGGCGCATCCGGGCGGCCACGCCGGTGACCAGGGCGTTCGCGAGGGCCAGGCTGCCAACGTGGCTGTCGAACGGCCCCGCGCCCTCGGCCGCCACGGTGAACGTCAC
>OCZS010000753.1_pt1 | contig 10946 bp, 11 predicted proteins | sample 1539071 | NCBI WGS metagenome assembly OCZS01 (sample SAMEA3113584, study PRJEB22503) | soil metagenome | reverse complement strand
CCGCACCTCCCGCGCGGCACGTACTTCATGACCACCGACGTACGCCCGCTGGGCTACGCCGACGGGGTCGAGTTCTGCCGCGACCTGCCGCAGCGCTGCGGGGTCGTGGCCATCCCCCACCAGGTGTTCTACGACCGGGTGGAGGCCGGCCGGCCCTACGTGCGCTGGGCGTTCTGCAAGGCCGACGACGTGCTGGACGAGGCGATCCGCCGCCTGGGCCGGCTGACCGAGCCGCGTGCTCTCGCCCTCGCTGAGGTGGGTCACCGGATGGAGCCGCCGCAGTAGCTCGGCGATCGATCAGGCCGGCGCAACATCGGCGAACGCCCCGCCGCGGAAGGCGTCGACGAACTGGGCGTGGTCGTCCCGGACCTGCTCGGCGTACCGGTGCGCGAACTCCTGGAGGTCCCGCACCAGCCCGTCCAGGTCGTCCCCCACGCACTCGGCGACCACCTGCTCCACGCTCACCTCCACCAGATCACGCTCGGCGTCGTCGTCGTCCACGCAGTGGATCTTGGCCGTCGCCTGGCCCAGCTGCGCGACCACGTCCTGCATCTGCTCCGGCTCGTCGATCGGCGCCCAGTCCAGGTCCGCCTCGTACGGTGACTGCTCGCTGACCACGAACCCGGTCGGCGCGCCGTCGTGGCCGGGCAGCTCGGTCCACCCCAGAAAACGGTCGGCGTGCGCCTGCAGCGCCCGCTGGCTCACCGCCGTCCGGTGCCCGTGATGGTGGAAGAAGCCGGCGACCTCCTCGTCGTGCACCACCCGGCTGGGAGCGGCGACATTGCCCTGCTTGAGGCTCAGCACGACGTCGTTGTCCAGGGCTTGGCTGAAGCCCTCGATCAGCACGTTGTAGGTCGGCAGCCCGGCACTGCCCACCCCGAAGCCCTCCCGGCCCACAACATCGAGGACGTCGAACATCACGACCCCCTCCTTCCTGTCGCGGGGCACCGTATCCAGGTACGCAGTGAAGGCCGCCTTGACCCGGTCGGCCTCGTTGTCGTCCAGCCGCCGTACGCCGGAGCGGTCAGCGAACCGGCGGCTGTAGTCCGCCACCACGGTGAGCTCGTCGAGCAGGGAGACCCGGGTGCGCAGCCGGGCGTGGTGCAGGGCGTCGAGGACCGCCCCGCGCGCGGTGGACAGGGTGAGCGCCCAGTCGGTGTCGTCCTCGGTGTCGACGTAGTGGCGTACCCACTCCACGTAGGCCCTGACGTAGGTCGCCACCAGGTCGTCGATGGTGGCGTCGGGCAGGGCCTTCTGCCAGCCGAGCAGGCCGAGCGAGGCGCAGAAGCGCAGCACGTCCCAGGTCCAGTGCCCGACGTAGGCCTCGTCGAAGTCGTTGACGTCGAAGACCAGCCGGCCACCGGCGTCGAGATAGGTGCCGAAGTTCTCCGCGTGCAGGTCACCCTGGATCCAGATCCGGCGGGCGCCCTCGGCGCCGAGCCAGGCGCTGTCGACGCCGGCGAACGGACCGCCCTCGGTGACGTCGGCGTAGAACAGGCACGCCGTGCCGCGGTAGAACGCGAACGGGTCCGAGGCCATGGTCCGGAACTTCGAGCGGAAGGCGGTCGGGTTCGCGGGCCATCAGGTCCGCAAACGCCTCGGTCAGCGTGGCGACGATCCGGTCAGCGCGTTCGCTCATGATCCATGCCTAGCCGAAGAACGCCATTCCCGCAGGTGGGGCGGGCGACTCTTCCCCCTCCGCGTCCGTGAACGGAGTCGCCCCAGCCAGCAGTTGGGTGAGCCGCCCGCCGGTCACCACCCGGTAGGGGTAGGGCGCCCGGCCGGCCTCCGCGGCGATCTGGTCGACCGGCAGCGGCTGCCCGGAGGCGACAAGAATCACGTTGCCGAACCGGCGTCCCTTGAGGGTCGAGGCCTCCGCCATCATGACCAGCTCCGGGAAGCGGGCGGCCAGGCCGGCCAGCACCCGGCGACCGTAGCCGAGCGGACCGCGGTCGGTGACGTTGACGATCATGGTGCCGGAGTCGGTGAGGACACGACGGACCTCGGTCCAGAACTCCAGGCTGGTCAGCTCGGCCGGCGTACGCGGGCCCACGAACGCGTCGAGGATGACCACGTCGGCGTACCCGTCCCGCAGCGCGGCCACCCCCGAACGGCCGTCGACGCCCCGGACCCGGATCCCGCTCCGGGCGGGCAGCGGCAGGTGCTGACGGACGAACGCCGTCAGCTCGGTGTCGGGCTCGAGGACCACCTGGGATGAGCGCGGCCGGGCGACGGCGACGTAGCGGGCCAGGCTCATCGCCGCTCCGCCGACATGCACGGTGCGCAGCGGCGTACCGGGCGCCGCCAGCTGGTCGAGGACCACGGCGATCTGCTGCTGGTAGTCGAACTCCAGCCGGAGCGGGTCGTCCAGGTCGACGTAGGACTGGTCGGTCCGGCCGACCCGGAGGGTGAACGCCCGCGGGTACGCGACGTCGGGGACCAGCCGGGCGCCGTCACGGCCCGGCCGCAGCACCAGGTCCGGACGTGGCACGGCAGGACCTTCCTCGTTAGCCTCGCGTCGCTCCACCGTAGCCGGGAGCTTCTCGTCCGTCCGCGCGATCCGGTGTAGAAACGAATCAGGGGAGGGAGGCCGGGCCGTGGAGCTGCGCTGGATCGACGACATCGAGGGTGCGACCGCACGCGGCCTCAGCGAGCTGCCCGACCTCCTGGGACGGACGGACGGCTTTCTCTGGCTGGACATCCCGGAGTGGAGCGAGCAGGCCGAGCAGGTGCTGACGCAGGAGTTCAAGTTCCACGCCATGGCGATCGACGACTGCCGGTCCCGTAGCCACATCCCCCGGGTGCACGTCTACCCGGACCACCTGTTTCTCGTGATCCACGCGCCGGAGATCGGCACCGGGGGCCACGTGCACTACCTCGAGCTGGACCAGTTCATCGGCGAGCACTTCCTGGTCACCGTGCACGGGCCGCTCAACCCCAAGGTCCCGCTGGCGGCGGCGTTGCGGGAGACGCGGGCAGTGACCGAGCGGCTGGAGCTGGGCCGGCTGCACCCCACCTCGCCGTTCGGGCTGACCTACGCCATCGTGTCCGCGATCGCCCGCCGCGAGGCGGCGTTGGTCGGGGAGATCGCCCGCCAGGTCGGCCTGCTGGAGCAGCGGGTGATGGCGGCCTCCGACGAGGAGCCGCAGCAGTTCCTGACCGAGCTGTTCACCGCGCGGCACGAGCTGTTGACCATCCGGACCATGGCCGCACAGGGCGGGGAGATCTACCGGCGAGCGATCCGGCTGACCACCTTCGCGTCGGGCAGCAACCGCAAGCTGATGAAGGACCTGCTGGACCAGTACGAGAGCGTCGCCTCGATCAGCCAGGCACAGCTGAACTTCCTGACGGGCGTGACGGAGTTCTACCGGGCCCGAACCGACACCAAGATGACCATCGCCGCCGAGCGCCTCGCGGTGATCGCCGCCATCACCCTCCCGATCACCGCCACATCCTCGGTGGTGGGCATGAACGTGATCGTCAACGAGCGGACGCTCTGGCTGCCGCTGTCCATCCTGCTGGCCTTCATGGCCACCATGTCCTTCATCCTGCTGCGCTGGGCGAAGCGCCAGGGCTGGTGGTGACCACCCAGTTCTGATGTCAAAGTTGTCAGCTCTCGCTGTAGCGTGCTGAGACGCTGACAACTTGGGCTCAGTTTCCATCCACACTCACTCAACAAGGAGAAGCATGACCCGGCTCAACCCCTACATCAGCTTCCGCGGCACGGCCCGGGAGGCGATGGAGTTCTACCAGTCCGTGTTCGGCGGCGAGCTCGACCTCAGCACGTTCTCCGACTTCCAGATGCCCGGGATCGGCGAGGACGAGACGAACCTGATCATGCACGGCCAGCTCGATGCGCCGGGCGGGATGACCCTGATGGGCGCCGACACCCCGAGCAGCATGGAGCTGACGGAGGGCAGCAACATCACCATCTCGCTCAGCGGCGACGACGATGCCGAGCTCCGCGGCTACTGGGACAAGCTGGCCGAGGGCGGCAACGTGACCATGCCCCTCGAGGCGGCGCCCTGGGGCGACGCCTTCGGTCAGCTGACCGACAAGTTCGGCATCAGCTGGATGGTCAACATCACCGGCGCGGGCGCCGCGCAGCCCGCCTGATCTTCCGACCGTCCGCATGGGTCGTTGCTCTGGCGACGACCCACGCTGACGACTCGGCTCAACTGGGATCCGGCCACGTGCCGTCGGTCGGCTGAGCCGGCACTCGCTGCGCTACCTCGTCCGGGTCGAGCTGCTCCCGCCGGGTGCACAGCGACCAGCGATGCCCGAAGGGGTCGCGCACGATGCCGTAGCGCTCGCCCCAGAACATCTCGGCCACCGGCATCTCCACGCCGGCTCCCATCGCGACGGCGTGCGCGAAGGCGGTGTCGACGTCGTCCAGCTCGAGCAGCAGCATGACCGGCGACCCGCCCAGGGTCGCCGGGGCCAACGCGCCGAGCTCGGGGATCTCCTCGCTGAGCAGCAGCTTGTCCGGTCCGACGGCGAGCTCGACGAAGAGCACCCGGCCGTCGGGCAGGCGGTGCCGGATGATCTCGGCCGCCCCGAACGCGTCGGTGTAGAACGCCACGGCGGCGTCGGCGTCCGGAACGAAGATGTGGGTGCCCAGCCCGAGTGGTCGTGAACGAGTCATGGTGTCCTCTCTTCTTCGAGCACTCCTGCGCGACGGGCGGCGTCCAAAAGCCGGGCCAGCAGCGCAGCCTCCTCGCGGACAGCCTGAGCGCCAAGCGGTGTGAGCTGGTAGTAGCGCCGACGTGCGTCGTGCGGCGCGGTCGGGTCGTTGGCCTCGAACTCGGTCACCAGCTCGTCGGCCACCAGGCGGGCGAGGGTGCGGTAGAGCGTGCCCGGTCCGAGCCGTACGCGCCCCTCGGTGAGCTGGTCGACGAACCCCATGACGGCGTATCCGTGACTGTGACCGGCGGCCAGGGCGAGCAGCACCTGGAACCCGGCCGTGGTGAGGGCCGGGAAGGCACTTGTCGGACCCACGCGCACACGATACAGTCCGAAACGGATATGTCCACGGTGGATATATCAATTCGGAGAGGAGTGTCGTGATCACGCGAGTTAGCAAGGTCGTTGTTCCCGTGGACGACCAGCAGGCAGCCCTGGACTTCTGGACCACGTATCTGGGCTTCACGGTCGTCCGTGACGACCGCTACGGCGACGAGCGGTGGATCGAGGTCAAGCCGCCGGAGCAGGACCTGCTGCTCGTCCTCAGCCCGAGACAGGCCGGCGAACCCCGTCGCACCGTCCCCGACCGCCTGCCGCACTCGGACCTGTTCTTCGACTGTGCCGACATCCAGCAGACCTACGCCGAGCTGAGTGCCCGTGGGGTGCGGTTCGCGCTACCGCCGGCCCGGCAGAACTTCGGCTGGTGGGCGCTGTTCGAGGACCACGAGGGCACCCGCTACGCGCTCGGTCAGTGGGACGGCGCATCGGCCTGAGATGTCAGAAGCTCAGCACCAGATGTGGTGCTGAGCTTCTGACCGCTCGGCTCGAGGGACCCGCTAGCTCAGGTTGTCCCGCTCAGGTTGTCCCGCCGTCCACGCTGCCGAGGGAGTCGCCGAATCGGTTCGCGCCGCCCGGCACCCCGTTGGTCCCGGGCTCCCAGAAGCGCGGGGCCCCGCCACCCATCGGTATCACGTTGACCATGCCGGTGCTGTTGTCCACATCGTCGGGCACCCCGACGAGGAAGGCACGCTCGCTGGCCCCGGATACGAAGGCCACTCTCGACCCGAACCGGTCCCCGGCATCGACGCCGCCCGGCACGCCAGGGCTGGCCTGGGAGTAGGTGAGCTCGGCGCCGAGGTTGGTCATCCGGAAGATCTGCACCTGCCCGCTGTCGACCGCCTCGCCGTCCTCTCCAGGTATGCCCACGGCGAGCCGGGTGACCGTGTCAGTCAGTCCGGGCGCCGCGAAGGCCAGCGTGTCGCCGAAGAGGTCGCCCGCCTCGGCCGCGCCGCTCACACCGGCAGTGTCCTGGGTCAAGCCGGTTCCGGGGGTGAGACTGACGCCGTTGAAGGAGAACAGCTGGACCGAGCCGGCGTTGCTCTGTGAGCCGACGTCCTCCCCGGGGATGCCCACCGCCAGTCGGCTGAGGCCGCCGACCCGGACGGTGTCAAGGCTGCGCCCGAACCGATCGCCCGCCTCGACGACACCCGGCACTCCCGCCGAGTCCTGGCTGAAGGTGACACTGCCCGGGAACTCCTCGAAGTAGACATCCTTCACGACGGTGACCGTGCCCGCGTCCGCCACGGATCCGACGTCCTCGTTCGGGCTGCCGACGACCACGTCGATGACGAAGTCGTCGGAAGCGGGGTCCTCGGTGAGGAACTCGTTGATCGAGACGGCGGCGCCGAACCGGTCGCCTGCCTCGGCTCCGCCGGGGACGCCGGTCGAGTTCTGGCTGATCGCGTTCCCTACGTTCCCCCCGTCGTAGGCATGCAGTACGCCCACCCAGCCGGCATCGTTCCGGCCGCCGATGTTGCCGCCGGGCACGCCGATGGCCACGGCGTACGCAAACGGCGCCGCCGTACCTCCCTGCCCGACATCCTCCAGGGCGTCGACGGCGTAGCCGAGCTGGTCGCCGGCCGTGATGTCGGCGTTGGGGAAGCTGGTCTGGGCGATCTGCCGCGAGGCGGCCCCTACGCCCAGCCCGCCCGCGCCGCCCCAGATGAGCTGCACGTAACCGGAGTTGGTCTGGCCGCTGATGTCCTCGTACGGGCTGCCCACGACCAGGTCGGTGAACCCGTCGCAGTTCAGGTCGGCGACGGCCAGGGCGTAGCCGAAGCGGTCCCCGACCTCCGGACTACCGCCGACGCTCGGGCTGGCCTGAGACACGATGCCGCGCGCGCCCTCGCCGATCAGGCCGTCACCGTCGCCGTACAGCACGTTGACCCGGCCGGCCTGGGCCTGACCGTTGACCGTCGCGTACGGGTCGCCCACGACGGCGTCGGAGCGGCCGTCCCCGTTGAAGTCGGACTCCATCCCGGGGTCGCACTCCTCCGCCGCGGCGTACGCGGGCGCTGGGCCCAGCAGTGAGCCGCCAGCCACGATCCCGAGCGACGCCACCGCGACGGCGATCCTCTTCCCCACACTTCGAATGATCATCGGTTCCTTCTTCCTCGCACGAATGTTCTGTCGAGGGAGGAGCCGGTGTGCGGCGGTCCAGATACATGAACCGCCGCAGTCGACTGCCCGGCGGTCAGACCACGACCGGCTCCGGCTGCACGACCCGCAGGCCGTCGGCGCCCGGGTCGGCGTCGAAGGTGACTGTGTCGCCCTCGAGCACCTCGCCGGAGAGCACCCGGCGGGCCAGCTGGTCCTCGATCGCGGTCTGGATCAGCCGGCGCAGTGGCCGGGCGCCGTAAACCGGGTCGAAGCCGGTCAGGGCCAGCCACTCCTTGGCCGCGTCGGTCGCCTGGACGCTGATCCGCCGCTCCGCGAGCCGGGCGTTCAGCCGGTTCAGGTTGATGTCGACGATCTTGGCCAGCTCCTCGGTGCCCAGCGCGTCGAACAGCACGATCTCGTCCAGCCGGTTCAAGAACTCGGGCTTGAACGAGCTGCGGACCACGTTCATCACCGCGTCCCGCTTGGTCTGCGGGTTGAGCGTCTGGTCGGCCAGGAACTGCGACCCCAGGTTGGAGGTCAAGATCAGGAGCACGTTCCGGAAGTCGACCGTACGCCCCTGCCCGTCGGTCAGCCGGCCGTCGTCGAGCACCTGCAGCAGGATGTCGAAGACCTCGCTGTGGGCCTTCTCGACCTCGTCCAACAGCAGCACCGCGTACGGGCGGCGCCGGACGGCCTCGGTGAGCTGGCCACCCTCTTCGTACCCGACGTAACCGGGCGGCGCACCGACCAGCCGAGCGACCGAGTGCTTCTCGGAGTACTCGCTCATGTCGATGCGGACCATCGCGTGCTCGTCGTCGAACAGGAACTCCGCCAGCGACTTGGCCAGCTCGGTCTTACCCACACCCGTCGGCCCCAGGAACAGGAACGACCCGGTCGGCCGGTTGGGGTCCGAGATCCCGGCCCGGGAGCGGCGTACGGCATCGGACACTGCGCGTACGGCCTGCTTCTGGCCGATCAGACGCTCGCCCAGCCGCTCCTCCATGCTCAGCAGCTTCTCGGTCTCACCCTGTAGCAGCCGGCCGACCGGAATCCCGGTCCAGTTCGCGACCACCTCGGCGATGTCCTGCGGGCCGACCTGCTCGGAGACCATCGACGGGAGCTCGCTCTCGGCGGCCGCAGCCGCTTCCATCTCCTTCTCCAGCGCGGGGATGGCGCCGTAGTTGATCTCGCTGGCCTTGACCAGGTCACCCTCACGGAGGGCCCGGTCGGCGGCACTACGCAGCTCGTCGATCTCCTTTTTCAGCTCGCCGACCCGGTTCAGGCCCTGCTTCTCGGCTTCCCAGCGCGCCTCCAGCCCGCGCAGCTGCTCCTCGGTGTTGGCCAGGTCCTCGGCCAGCCGGTTCAGCCGCTCGACGCTGCCGGGGTCCGACTCCTTCTCCAGCGCGAACTTCTGCATCTGCATCCGCTCGACCGTCCGCCGTAGCTGGTCGATCTCCTCGGGCGAGGAGTCGATCTCCATCCGCAGCCGGGACGCGGCCTCGTCGACCAGGTCGATCGCCTTGTCCGGCAGCTGGCGGGAGGTGATGTAGCGGTTGGACAGGCTGGCCGCGGCAACCAGCGCGGTGTCGGTGATGGCAACCTTGTGGTGCGCCTCGTAACGCTCCCGCAGGCCGCGCAGGATGGCGATGGTGTCCTCGACACTGGGCTCGCCGACGAAGACCTGCTGGAACCGGCGCTCCAGGGCCGGGTCCTTCTCGACCCGCTGGCGGTACTCGTCCAGCGTCGTCGCGCCGATCATCCGCAGCTCGCCGCGGGCCAGCATCGGCTTCAGCATGTTGCCGGCGTCCATCGAGGAGTCGCCGGTCGCGCCCGCGCCGACCACCGTGTGCAGCTCGTCGATGAAGGTGATCACCTGGCCCTCGGCATCGCGGATCTCGCTCAGCACGGCCTTGAGCCGCTCCTCGAACTCACCGCGGTACTTCGCGCCGGCGACCATGCTCGGCAGGTCCAGGCTGACCAGCCGGCGGCCCTTGAGGGAGTCCGGCACGTCGCCGGCGACCAGCCGCTGGGCCAGTCCCTCGACGACCGCGGTCTTGCCGACGCCGGGTTCGCCGATCAGCACGGGGTTGTTCTTGGTGCGGCGGGCCAGCACCTGGACCACCCGGCGGATCTCGGTGTCCCGGCCGATCACCGGGTCGAGCCGGCCTTCGCGGGCCTGGGCGGTCAGGTCGACGCCGTACTGGTCCAGAGCCGAGCTGGTCCCCTCCGCCTCCGGGCTGGTGACGCGCTTGCTGCCGCGCAGCTCGTTGAACTTCTGGGTGAGCGCGGTGTGGCTGACCTTCAGGTCAGTGAAGATCTTGCGGGCGTCGGACTGCACCGCGGCCAGGGCGATCAGCAGGTGCTCGGTGGCGACGTAGGCGTCGCCCATCTGCTCGGCGCGGTTCTCGGCATCGGCCAGCACCCGGGCGAACGAGCCGGAGAGCTGCGGCTGGCTGACCGAGGAACCCTTGGCCGCCGGCAGCTTGGCGATCGCGCCCTGGGCGGCGGCGTCGACCACCGTCGGGTCGGCGCCCACGGCCTGCAGCAGCGGCGCGACGGTGTTTCCCGGCACCGTCAGCAGGGCGTGCAGCAGATGCGACGGCTCGGCATTGGGGTTGCCCGCGGTCAGGGCGTTGCGGAGGGCAGCCGAGACCGCGTCCCGGCTCTTCGTGGTCAGTTTGTTGGTGTCCATGGGGGTCCTTCGTTGGCTCCAGACGAAATTGAGTCTATTCCACTCAACTCTGGGATACAGGACCAGTATTCCAAGTTGAGTGAGGTTCGCTCAACCCCGGTTGGACCCTTGACGGTGGCCCTGTCTCTGCGTTCGCGGCTGTTCCTCGCGTTCGCGGTCGCAATATCCGCGACGAACGCGAGGAGCGGTGCGAACGGGGTACAAGGCGAGCATGACCGAGCCCAACCAGTCGTCGAACCTGCCCAGCGGCGATATCGACGCCACCGACAGCACCGCGGACTACGACCCCGACCAGGACCAGGACACCGAGCCGTCCACCACCGCCCCGGACGGCGAAGGTCCCACCGACCCGCAAGGCTGACCGACTGAGGGCGTACGCGCGGCTCTGACCCTCACTTGCGCCGACGTTAACGCTTCAGAGGCCTTCAGGAGACCGGGCGGGCGACCACGACCAGGTTGCGGCTGTAGCCGCCACGGTCGGGCCTGAACTCGCCGGCGCAGGTGATCAAGACCAGCCGGGGCGGTCCGTCGATGTCGAAGGCCTCGTCGTCGTTGACCAGGTCGGTGCGCGGGACCTGCCGGACCCTGGTGATCGTGTACGCCTGCCGGTGGTCACCGGCACTCAGCACGACCCGCTCTCCGACACGTGCGTTCCACAGCTGGAAGAAGTACCCGAGGCCCCGGTCGAGCGTGTCCACGTAGCCGGCGATCACAGTCGACCCGTTGGGGTCACCGACGTAGGAGCTGCCGTCCCACCACCCGACCTTGCCCGGATCCTCCGGGATGACCAGCTGCCGGCCGACGGTGGCGACCGGAACCACCGTCGCGGACTCTCCGCCGGCCAGGCTCATCCGCTCCGGGATGAATCGCGGCAGGTCGCTGTCCGCCCGCTGCGCCTCCCCGGCGGTGACGACCGGCGTCGTCGGCACCGGGACCCCGAGCGGCGGGCCCGGCCGGTCCGGCACGGGCAGCACCGCGAGCTGCGCGACCGCGATGACCAGCAGAACGAGGGACAGGACCAGCTCGAGGCCCATCGCGCGCTCCAGCCGCGGTCGCTGGTCGCTTTTTGATCGGCCCGTTCGACAACAAGGTGGAGGCGGGCAAGATGACCTTGGTCTTCGCTATCGGCGTG
>OCZS010000752.1_pt1 | contig 10954 bp, 12 predicted proteins | sample 1539071 | NCBI WGS metagenome assembly OCZS01 (sample SAMEA3113584, study PRJEB22503) | soil metagenome | reverse complement strand
TGGCGTCGCCAACCGCTGTACTTCTGCTATCGCTTTCACCCTCCAGTACTAACTAACACTGTTCCGACCATGTTTGGATGGAGTATACAGAAGTATGGATACTCGCCTGATTCAGTAAAGGTATATTCAGATGTTCCTCCTGGGGGGATATAAAAGTCAAACAGCCCAGTAGGCGCCGCATTTTCGCCAGCATTGACTGTGTGTACTTCTGCGTCATTATTTGCCCATATTACTGTAGTGCCAACGCTAACTTGAATTGGATTTGGTGAGAATGCATTTGTAGTCAGGTTTGAAGCATCGGGGACTATGGAAACGCTGCTATCTGTTGTATTATCACCACTACTAGCACTTGTAGTGGCGCTGGCATTAGGTGTATTAGTTACGTTACCTATCGCCATCTTAGTTGCATTACCGCCGCCGTTCCATTGCCATGCAATTGTAGTAAGATTTCCTCTCCTTTCATCTATCTTATCTTTGTATACATATACAGTATTGTTTAGAGAAGCTAGCTCTCCTGTAGTAGAATTAGTACTGAATAACATAATACCGTGGTCAAATACTATGGTAGTTGTGGGATCCCTCTGTCCAAGAGATTCAAAAATCAGCGTACCTTTTTCCCCTGCTTCTGTTGTGATAGATATTGTTCCATTTTGATAGACTATAGTACCATTATCACGAATGTCATAGCTGGATACTCCAGTATCTGTGTACCTTGTGCCATTGATTATCCCATACCCAGAGAAAACAGCATTGAAATCATAGTTAGGGTTCGGTGGCGGTTGCAGACTGGTGGTATTGTCATATTCTACGAAGAAGGGGTTTCCAAGGTCGTATGTATTATCAAAAGGCGAATTAAAGTCAACAACATCTCTGATCGTGTTTGTTGCATTAGCAACTGCTTGTATTGTAGCACCAAAACCTGAGACTGCAAGTAGTAGTACCAGACCAAGAACCAGAAGATGTCCTGTTTGCTTTTCCATGCATCCGCATACATAACCTAGCTATATTAAGTCTGAGCAACGAGACCATTGAATATCAACAGAAACGTTGATGACAGCTAAGAATTGCAACATCTGGAAGAGCTTCTCTTCATTCTTGCTAGTAGGGATAGACTTACATTTGTTTTCCGAGATAGGAGTCGAAAATCGTGGTTGAGCCAGCTTACTGCCAAGCTGTCAGCCACATCTCAGGAAGCTTCCAAACACTTGATGCGTCTTCGTAATGCAAAGCTCATAGAGAAAGATTCTGACGGGTTCTTCACTCTGACTACTCTTGGTAAAATCATCGTGAATCTTCTACCCTCAATTCGATTTCTTGCACAAAATAGAGATTACTTCTTATCACACGATATATCCTCACTTCCATTAGAATTTATAGAGCGTTTGGGAGAGCTGCAAGAAGGTCAATATGCAGAGAAAGTAGGCTCCATTCTGGCATATATACAACAAGTTGTACAAGGTGAGAAGAGTATATTTGGTTGATGGCAGACCATCCTTTGGGCGGCGAAGGACACACCACTGAAAGTGGAAAGCTTGAGAGCACCACTGTGCATGGAGAATAATTTTACCTGCTAATACTAGCAATAATGATTGGACAAGACTTAGGACACATGTTGGAACCCAAAATGCAGAATTGAATATCATTTAATAGAAGATCCTAAGGTTACTAAGGCAGGCATAGCTTTGAATGAAGAGATTGCAGGATTGACATTTCCGAATACGATGGGAAAGCTTGACTCTAACAGGGGCTTTGGAAGCGATAATCCATATTCTGCCAGTGGTGTCAGGATCTATTTGAATATCACTGGAGCAAGGCAGGAAAAAATGTGCTTATCTAGAAGGCTTGTAAAAAATTTCGTCTTATCAAAGAAGTCTTTAAAGGTCAACCATGGTCATGATTGTCTGAGAAGAAAGAAGATTTAACCCTAATAATGAGGTCATGGGTTCAAATCATCCCACTCAGTCCATTTCTTTCTGTTGTACAACTACGGCATTGTTTTGAATTCAATTTAGATGATTGTCGGACAAATTCAGCAGCAATTTTGAGTCACACATGGCTAGCAGCTGACCATTGAGCGCCCCTGTTGTCATCATACAGCTAGCTTCATCCGACCTTCATCCCGGTTCAAGCGTCACTCTGACAATACTTAAGCCATCAAGATTTACAAGCTCAATTTTTTAAATGAAATGGTTTCATAAGGTCAATCGAGGTTTTATTCACTAATTTTGATACCATTTCATTTGAAATGAGAATTAGTCTAATAACAATTTTAAGCAAAAAGTTTATGCAGTGTTTGCACTTGTCGTCGTCGCTGCTTATTTTGGAGCAGGCAATTTTGTAGTATCAAATTCTCTAAGGTTAGCGGGCATGAACACTTTCTCAAAAGTGCTTACGACATTTGGACTGGAAAAGAACCCAATAACCTTGGCTGTATTTGTACCTACATTTCGAAAATTATGACGCTCCATAACCGGCACAACTCCAAGCTCTCCTGCAGATAGACCATCTTTCTCATTGCCTAAAGTCGCTTCAATTATACCATCTATTACGTAAACTATCTCTTCTGCGCTATCTGTATGAGCGCCAAGCTCTTTACCTGGTTCAAGTTCAAAATATACAGCTGCGCCACTCTTTGTCCCTGCTGCACTATATAGAGCAAAATTCGCCGTGACTTTACGATCCGGATCGTCTTCTGCGCCATAGTTTGTCATTTTGTCTAGTTTGTTTAAATTAACCTTTAACATGGGCAATGAACGACATTTTCATATCATATTTAAGATTTTAAGAAACCATGGCGATGGCTCTCTTTCAGTAACTCTCCCTTTAGATAGTGGGAGGTAAGAGAAAGATAGCTACCTTAGAAACTGCTAGGTGCTAAGGTTGTGGGTTCAACTCCCACCCGGTCCATTTCTTCCTGTTATAGAAAGAACTAGGGCATTAAATAAGGATGTTCTAAGAAATTGTCGGACAAAAACCCTAGCAATACGCTGTAGTAGCCCCGCATCAGCAACATTCTTCCATGTGCACCCAGCAGTAGTTATGGTGGTAGTTGCTGTTATCTCTCTTTGCGGTACACAACTGTTTTTTACTGTAACTAACCATGCCTTGCAAAAAATTGCATTACTTTTGAGCTAAAGATGTTGCTGAACTTGACATTGTCGTGGCTAAAATTAGGGATAACAATCTGCTCAGTATTTGGCATATTCTCAGAAAGTATATCTGCTATTCTAAGCAGCCACTTGGGGCTGAGTTCTCCCTTTACTATAAGTGTAGGAATTGTTGTTATATGTTTAACATCTTCAACGCTAAATGACGAGGGCTGCGCAGATTCCAATTCACCTTCAAGGCTTTTTGCATTATCCATTAGGTATTGCTTGTCTTCCTCGGGAAGTTCATCAAAAAAGTTCTCCATATCCATGACTCTATCTATGAAAGTTTGCGCTGCTTTTTTAAAATCTCCTCTTTTGAATGCGTCCTCAGTTGGACCCTGGACCCGAGTTCTGAACCCCTGAAGCAATTCGACATCGTCTTTTAGATGGCTCCTTGCAAGGAATGATAGGATTGGAGGTTCATTAAGCACCATCGTCTTAGCTAATTCTGGATTCTTTGACACACAGTATAATGCAATGAAAGCGCCATAAGAAGCACCAACCAAATGTGCTGGTGCAAGGTCTAGCTTTCGTATGACCTTAGCCAAATCTCTAGCATTAGCTTCAATGGTGTTATCTTGAGCAAGATTGCCAATCCATTTGTTAGGATAAGCAAACCTTCTACTGTATGAAATGGCACGGTATTTGCTTGAAAAAGAATCTATCTGAAATTGCCAACATCGATAATCATCGAGTCCGCCATGAATAAAGATAATAACTGGTGGCTGACCTTCCCCTTGGTCTATGTAATGCAATTGCCGTCCATCTATTTCGATGTTTTTGAGATTATGGAGCATTGGAATGGTGTCGCAATCTCCTGTATTAGTTGAACATCAAAATAGCTGTATAAAAGGAATTAGGGTACCAAGTCTCTCTGGAATGTCTTAATACAGTGGCATTGCTGAGGTCGTGGGTTCAACTCCCACCCGGTCCACTTTATCAATCTGGTTAACTACGGCATTGAATTGAGCTTGTTTTTGGCAATTGTAGGACATAATGCCCGGATAGTTTGCAAATAGACTACAGTATATTCTTTCTTTTTAATTAATTATCTGCTGATCATCTTCTTTACCCTCGTTTTTCTCCACATAAAAATACCGAGGATTGCTAGCCAAACAAAAGGAGTCGCTGTCGAGACATCTCCTACAATAGGTAGAGGCGCAAACCCTACGTATGCAACACTCACACCAGCAATAATGGTAGCGGCACCTGCAATATACCGAATCCTCCAATCCATCTACTTAGAAGAGCGCTTTTTACTATTGCAACACCAAAGATTATAGCAACAGTGCCTTGGAGAATTCGGAAATAGCTATTGATACCAATCTCAATCCATCTAATTCCTTCTGCAACTCGAAAGGCGATTGCTTTTTCTTCTTCGCCACCACCATCACTATCAGCAGCAGTTGGTGGAATAGCGTACCAAGTATCGACCGCGATCTTGAGTGCAATTCCGTCAACACCCTGAAGAATGGTGAAGGCGCTGGCTGTGAGTATTGCTGTCACTAAGCCAAACCACGCCAGTGCTGAAGCAGTAGTGCCAGATTCTGACTTCACAAGAAGCGATGGAGTGCTACAAATCCACCAGCGAAAATTAATAATACACCGGCAAACTGACCGATATGGGCAGCTATCCACAGATCATCTTCTGCATACACTGCAAAGACAACAGGATTGTCCATTAGGTCCTCACTGGAAGCATGAAAGAGAGTAGCTACAATAGCAATAACAAGACCTGCAAGAAATGCAACTGATCCCATTCGAAGCATAGGACGCTCAAGGTCGGGTGTGTTTTTCTGTATGGTGTAATTAGCCACCTCCACCTTTGAGTAGCATTCACACTAAAGTTCTTGAAGAATGTTATAAAGTTATAGAAAAGTGGGAATAGGTGAAAATGTTGTTTCAGTCTAACTTGTCCCCACAAATATTGCACTATATATCCATCAAGTTCCGCCTCTCTAGGAAGCACCGGTTTGCTTGAAAGACACTAAAGGGTTAAGATTCACTATTTTTCTAAATCTGCAATGATTCCGTTCAGAGCTTGTAAGCCGGCTTCCCGGTCCTGCTTAAACGTCTCTGCTATCATTGGACTCAATTTTGAGAGCTCGTCTATTATATTCTCATCTTGTTCTTTCAGGAAAAGTTCTTTTAGTGCCTTTTCTCCACCCGCGTCTCTTATGACAAGCTCGATTGCGCGCCGAGTGTCAAGTAGACCCTTGTTTTGTTTCTTCCTCTCCCTTGACTTGGCATAAAGCCAAGCTAGGTATTCGATATTAATTTTGATTTGTTCCTCAGTTGTGGTTGTTATGATGTTATCGTCCCCTGTTATCATTATCCGTCATAATTGTACTACAATTCTTAATAAAGATGACTGACCAGTCAGTCATATTTGTCAAGTACAATTAAAATTTCTCCTATCCGGTCCTGAAATGTTGTAGGTCGTGGGTTCCAATCCCACCCGGTCCATCTTTTCTTGTTATAGAACTACGGTATTAGATTGAGTTTGTTTTAGGTAGTTGTCGGACAAAACCCTAGCATTCACTTGGATACATCAAATAATAACCAAGCATTTTCATCATATTAGCATCAAACCAGTTAAGTTTTCTGCATCGCAAATACAAGACAAAAATAGGTGGAACGGAGAAGCCTGAAACACCTGTTTCACCCTCCCCCTAATTATCATGCATTGTCTATAGGGTATACAGAAATGATGATTACGTCTGAACGTAAGAATAATAGAGGAAAAATCCAGATAATGGGCGACGTGCTGGCACTCGCCACTTCTGGAATAAAAAAGACCCACATAATGTACAAAGCAAACCTCAGCTACGAGCAGGTACATCTCTACCTTGGAGATTTGATTGGAAAGAGGCTAATCGAACAGGATGTATCTCCAGATGGCGTAGTATACAGGACAACAGAAAAGGGTAGAGAATTTCTGCTACACTATACTCGCTTAGTAGAGTTCCTCGAACAAAAACAAGAGCCGGAACTTGAGTTCAGCTCCCCTTACATCAGCAGTAGAAGTTGGGCACGTTAATTTGAAAACAGAGGAGGGGCAACCATAGCAATCAAACCCTTTTTGGACAAATAATCGCAACGACAAATATTGGTAGCAAAAAATAAGAGGAGGAATGGTGCTTTCACGTCTTTCTGTAGGACTTGTTTTTTTACTATATCTGCAATCCTGCATTGCTGACGTCGTGGGTTCAAATCCCACCCAGTCCATTTCTTCTATTCTGGCAAACTATGTATTAAAATAAGCTCATTTTGAGTAATTCTCCCACAGACAATCATAGATGGAATGAATAGAAGAAGAACTGCAAGGCACTCATTACAGGGAGTTGAAGCCCTATAGTAAAGTGCCAAGCAGTCGTATTCTTGTCGCGTTGATGTTATTGCCGCTGCTGCTATCGTTGCAGCCTAGACCGCAACAACATAACAGTGACAACCACACCACTACAACAGGACACTGTATGCTATAGTAGCGGAAAATTCATAAGCACTGTTGTCACTATTATTTTACTACTAGCACTGTTAAGAACTGACTAGACCAATCTTTCGGATGGTCCTTTTGTTTTACCATGTGACTGCAATCAGTCACGAAAGAACGATAGAGTAACGACAAGATGACACTGACCTTTCACCGATGAAGCCAGAGAGAGGAATGAAGGTTTCGTAAACCTGCGGTTACGTGGGGGGCGGGTATACCTTAGAGGTCGTGGGTTCAACTCCCACCCAGTCCATTTCTTTCTACGAGGAAAATACGGTATTATTTTGGGCTTGATTTTAGTAATTGTCGGATAAAAAGTTAGCAATGCAAATAGAGCTTTATTTCACATTATAAGGTGACCTAAGTACCAGTCAAACTTTGCAGGAAGCATTATGAGATATCTCTATTGTGGCTTTACTTCATCTATTTCTTGAGTTCAATGACCACTGAACTGACATCTTCGTTTCCAACATTTTCTACAGCGTGTGAGATTCCATCTAGCCATACCGCCTGACCACCCTTGAGGTCGGTATCCTCGCTTTTGCCGTTTGGGAAGGTAAACCTGAGTCGTTGGTCATTTAGGCAAATTGCTACACTTTTAGGATGAGAATGCATCTCAGATTTTGCGCCCTGTTTGATTCGGACTTCTAGGACTCGCACTGCGTCATTTTCTAGCACGACCTTATAGCTGTCTGGTGCTACTTTAACAGCATCATCATGATGTGTCATAGGCTTTCTTGAATCTGGGTAAAACTTAAGCATTGCTGACGTCGTGGGTTCAAATCCCACCCAGTCCATTTTTATTTATGAGAGAACTACGGCATCAAATTGAGCTCGATATAACAATTGTCGGACAAATCCAGCAGCAATGCACTTAGCAAGTCCCATAGGAAGAACTTTTTGATGAGATATTTGATATTCCCAGAAATGGTCTTTATTCTTCTTATGGTAGTTGCATCAATAAATCACTCGAGTTTCTAGCTCTGCCGTCTTTGAAAACGATTTTAGGCATATTTTTCATTGAAAATGATGCTGCGGCAAGTAAGACTGGCTCGAATTCTCTTCCCATATCTGTCATCTCGTACTCGACTCGGATTGGATACTCTGATACGATTTTTCTCCTAACAATCCCAAACTTTTGGAGTTCACGTAGTCGCTCGGTTAGAACCTTTGGCGTTATGCCTTCTATATTTTCTACAAAGCGATTAAACTGTGTCGTGCCTCGAAGCATTTCTCTTATGATTAGAACTGTCCATTTTTTTCCTATGATTCTAAAAGCTGCTTCAATTGGACATGACTTGAGCTCAGGACTGTTGTAAACAGTTTCTATTATTGAACATTTCATCTCTATCATATCTCCTTCTCCCATGCTCTCCACCCGGTAACTAAGTATGTATCTGGTTACGTGAGACTTATAAACTATGCATTTGATACCAAGTATACAAATGAAAGTACTTAGCAACTATTCAAAACAAATGCAATACAACAAGACAACATCTATTCTAATAGCTGTCCATACATGGAGAATCCTCGGTATAGCTTTCCTATGGGGCATGACTCAAGGAATCCTAGATCCAGCTTTTGCGATACCTGCAGGAGTTGGAGATATTCTCATAGGAGTGACGGCTATCCCTTTTGCGATTTTCCTCTGGAGGGGGTATAGTTGGTCAAAGTATGCAGTAGTAGTGTGGAGTGTGCTAGGTATTGCTGATCTGATCAACGCAGTAAGTCTTGGTCTCATCATCAATTCAGACTTCAGCACTTCCACAATGGCAACATTCCCGTGGATTTTGGTTCCTACCGTCGGTGTACCGTTAGCGCTAGCCTTGCATGGGATCATGTTGTACAGACTAAGGAAATGGGTACCAATACAAGCACACAGGAAACTTCCAGAGACTTGATGCGAGTATGCAAAATAGGACAAAGGACTATTACGAAGTCTTCGTCCTCTCATCTTTTTCTTGCATTGTGCCTGTAGTTAACAGGCAACTTCGAACTTTACTGCCCTCTTATGCGAATCTCCTACTATGATAATGCCTTAATACATCTCTTCAGTGCTAGCTAATATTTGTTGTAGCCATCATCACACTTCATCATCAGTAAAGGATGGGATGGCGGCTGTAAAAATGGAAGAAAGAAAATGGGCGTTAGCTATTATCATTGAAAGAGGGCGAGTCGTGTATTATTCTGCTCGCCAAAAACAATTCAATCTTGAGCATGTCAGTAGACCGGGTGGGATTTGAGCAGTTCAATTCTCCTCATCGGCTGACCTTATAGATAGCTATAGAGAGCTGAGGTCGTGGGTTCAACTCCCACCCGGTCCATTTCTTACTACGAGGAAACTGCGGCATTATTTTGAGCTCATTCTTAATGGTTGTAGTTTTCATGAGTCACCACCCAATTGATTCATTTTCCTTCAAACTCATTTTACTTGCTCACTTGTAACACTACTTTGCCTCTTGGATGTACGTCTCTCTGGTAGTCAAGCGCCTTACTAGCCTCATCTAGTGTAAACGTCTTGTCCACATTTACACGTATATTGTTTTGATCGACCCACTGCGCCAATTTAGTCAATCGTTCCCTGTTTACTTGTGTGAATTGTGAGATGGCTTTTACACCAAAGCGATCCATAAGCTCTTGATTTGGCTGCTCTAGCATCGATACAATAATCCCACCACCTCTTTTCAATACTTTGAAAGACCTTGTGTATGTCTCACCGCCTATGGTATCAAAGACTGCATCATAATCATGCAGCAAGTCCTCGAAAGTCTGAGTCTTGTAGTCTATTACTTCGTCGGCTCCCAGCTGTTGGACAAACTGTTTATCGTTTGTACTTGACGTCGTTGCTACATATGCGCCAAGATTCTTAGCTAACTGGATAGCAATACTTCCTATGCCTCCTGCGCCGCCATGAATCAGGATTTTTTGACCCTTAGATAACCTAATAGTTTCTACAAGCGCCTGCCAAGTGCTCACGCCTACAAGCGGTAAACCAGCAGCCTCATCATGGCTTAAAGTTTCTGGTTTATGTGCTATACTGTCTGCATTTGCCAAAGCCATTTCTGCAAATGCTCCTGAACCTCCACTTATTACTGAAGCCTGTCCATATACCTCGTCATTCTGCTCAGAATCAGAGACACCTTCCCCGACCTTTTCGATGACACCTGAAAAATCCATTCCTAAGGTTGACGGAAATTGGAGTGGCATCATTTGTTGCATGTAACCTTCTCGTATCTTCCAATCCGCAGGGTTCACACTAGCTGCTTTTACTCTAACTAGAACCTTACCTGCAGATGGGTCATTTGGTGCAGGCGTACTTTGGTTGATTTCGACTACTTCGCTACTTCCATACCTCTTTATCTGAGCCGATTTCATTGATGATACAAGGCAGTATGAGATATTAAAGAATTGGTGGTTAGTAAGATATCACTAAGTCGGTAACAACAAGAACCGTACCCGATCGCTTTTCCCAAATCCTCGTCTTGTAATGAAAATTCCAAACGCTGGTTAGAGTTCTCATCTGAAACACTGGGAGCAACAATTGGAAAACTGATAGATATGAAACTCTTGTATGAATGGTTTGCTTATGCTAGGAGTTGTTGTTGTATTATACTAAAACCCCAGGGTGTAAGGAGCAACTTCCATTTTCCCTTTCTCTGCCAAACGACCAAAACCTGCCATAGTTTTATCTTGTTTACTACCTTAGCTAGCTAAATCTCAAAACAACTTCGCTCGACTGTATAGGGCTATGGAGATCATGAAAAAAGAAAAAGTGGAGTGGGTGGGATTTGAGAAATGAGTTCTCTTTCAACAACAACTCCAGTGAATAGTGTGTAGTTCCAGAAGCAGCATGGAAACCTGCTCATGGATAGAGGTCTTGGGTTCCAATCCCCCCTGTCCATTTTTATCAATCTAGTAGGCTACTGCATTGAATTGAGCTTATTCTAGCAGGTTGTCGTACAAAAATACTGCTAGCAATGCTTTCTGCCACTGCAATATTCGATGATTCATTTACTACCTTCGCTATTCAGAATTCCTAATCCATCCTTCATTTCGTTTCGCCTATAACACTCAATATTTTGTTAGTCAGATCACCAATACGGATTGGTTTTTGAACAAAGCCGTCAACATGCGTAGAAGGAAATACTTTAGAAAACTCACTATCTCTTATCTCAAAAGCAGTCATGAGGACAACCTTAACGCCTGGATTAACCTCTTTGACTTTTCTTGCTAGTTGTATTCCAGACAATCCCGGCATTCGGATATCTGACAGCATCAAACAGTAAGACTCTGAATTAGATTTGAAGCTTTG
>OCZS010000751.1_pt1 | contig 10971 bp, 13 predicted proteins | sample 1539071 | NCBI WGS metagenome assembly OCZS01 (sample SAMEA3113584, study PRJEB22503) | soil metagenome | reverse complement strand
GCGCGTCGGCGGCGGCCTTGGTCTCCGGCGGGAAGTGCCGCTGGACGTAGATCCTGCTGAGTTCGTCCGCGAGCGCGCCCGACGTGAAGGCCACGCCGCGCTTCCACCGCTCTTCCTGCTGCGGAGTGCCGGAGAGCGTGGTGTTGTAGAACCCGAAGACGGTATCATCGATCTCCTTGGGCAGAACCGCGCCGTATCCGCTTAGCGAGCGGACCAGCAGCTGATCCTTCAGCACCTGCAGCGGCGCTGCCTGGATGGCCCTGGCGATACCGGTGAAGGCGCTCGGTTGGTAGACGATCAGCTGATCGCCCTTGGCGCCAACCCCGTCGAGATAGGCGCGGAAATTGAAGCCCGGCGCGCGGCGCTGGAGCTCGGCGATCGTCATCTTGTTGTAGGTCTTGGTCGCATCGCGGCTCTCGACCTGGGTCCAGTGAGCGCGGGCGATCTTCGTTTCGAAGTCTAGGATGGCCTTGGCTCGCGCGGGAGCGTTGGACTCGCCCGCAAGCGTCAGCATCTTCGTCAGGAATTCGAGATATTTCCCACGGGTCTCCGCGATCTTGGCGTCCGTCTTCAGGTAATAATCGCGGTCGGGCATGCCGATGCCGCCCTGAGTGATGTTCAGGATGTACTGGTCGTTCTGCTTGTCATCGAGATTGACGAACGCCGGGAACGGACCGCCAATGCCGAGGCGATCGGCGCGAGCGACCAGGGCCGAATAACCGGCCTTGCTCGACAGCGAACGAACGTCGTTCAGCCAGGGCTCGAATGGCGCCAGGCCCTTGGCCTCGATGCCCGCGCTGTCGAGATAGGTGTTGTAGGCGACGCCGATCTTGCTGTTCGGGTCCTTCGCCGCTTCTTCGATAATTGCCCGCGTCCGCTCGCGCGACAGGTCGTCGAGCAAGGTGAACATGCCATAGTTCGACTTGTCAGCGGGAATCGGCGTGGTCCGCGCCCAGGTGCCGTTCGCATATGTGTAGAAATTGTCGCCGGGAGCGACGGTCGTATCCATCCCGGCCTTGTCGAAGCCGAATGTGCCGATCTCGGGCTTGGGAGCGGCGGGCGCCTCTGCGGCCGGCGGCGCGGTTTCTTCGACCGGCGGCGGCGGAATGTCGGCCGCTGGGGTGGCGCAACCGGCGAGCGCGGTACTCGCCGCGAGAACGGCAATCAGCTTCTTCATGTCATCAATCCCCTCAGGAAATTTCTTCGACCTGCGCGCCCTCCCGCGCAGCGTAACGGCGTTGGCCCCATTTGTGACCGACCCACCAGCGCCATCCGACGAGCGACACCCAATATCCTGCAAACGCTACGACCGTACCGATCACTGCAAGCCCGGTCACCATTGCTGGAGCGGCGTCGGAGAAGAGCCAGGTAAGCCATCGCCATACGCTCGCGTGCGTGGTGGCGAGCACCTGCAGCGTCGTGAGATCCGCGCGGAATCCCATCTGGTTTCCGACATTCACCGCCGCGACCAGGAAGAAAGGCGTGGTGGCGGGATTGGACAGGAAGGTCATGGCGGCGGCGATCGCCACATTGCCCCGAAGCGCCATGCAGGCCAGGGCAGCGCCGACGATCTGCAGACCCGGCACCATCAGGAAGATTCCGACGAACAGGCCGATCGCGACACCACGCGGGACCGAGCGGCGGGTGAAGCGCCACAGGTCGGACTCGCGGATGCGCGTGCCGAACGGCCTCAACCAGCGGCTGTTCTGAACCTCTTCGCGGGACGGCGCATATTTCGCCATGAACCTGCGGACGGCACCGGCGACGTCAGCCACGCGACCTCAGCAGCCGCCCCTGCTCACGCTTCCAATCGCGCTCTTTCACCGTGTCCCGCTTGTCATGCACTTTCTTACCCCGGGCCAGCGCAAGCTCGACCTTCGCCCTTCCTCGAGAGTTGAAATACATGGATAACGGCACGAGCGTCAGCCCCTGGCGCGCCACCGCACCCTGCAATTTCGAGATTTCGCGCCCTTTCAGCAACAGCTTACGAGGGCGACGAGGCTGATGGTTCAGCCGGTTGCCGTGGCTATATTCCGGAATATGGCTGTTGATGAGCCAGACTTCCTCTCCGTCGACCGTCGCGTAGCTCTCCGCGATCGAGCCTTCGCCGTGGCGGAGGGACTTCACCTCGGTGCCCGTCAGCGCGATGCCCGCCTCGACCCGCTCATCGACGAAATAATCGAAGCGCGCGCGCCGGTTCTCGGCGACGACCTTTTGCTTGTCGAACGGTGCAGGAAGGGGCTTGGACACGAAACTTCCGATTAGAGGAGACCGGCGTGCTCCAGCGCCTGGTCGACGGTCCGCTTCGACGCATCGGACGGCTCGGTCAAGGGCAGCCTCAGCTCCGCGGGATAACCCGGCCGCACTCGGGTTAGCGCATATTTCGTCGGCCCCGGCGACGCGTCGGAGAACAGCGCCGCGTGCAGCGGATAGAGACGGTCCTGCAGCTTCAGGGCCTCGTCCCATCTGCCGTCGCGCATGGCCGATTGAAAGTCCGCACACAGGCGCGGGGCGACGTTCGCGGTCACGGAAATGCAGCCCACTCCACCCATGGCATTGAAGCCCAATGCCATGTCGTCATTGCCGGAAAGCTGAACGAAGTCCTCGCCGCATGCGAGCCGCTGAGCGCTGACTCGGCCAAGATTGCCCGTCGCGTCTTTGATGCCGACGATCGTGGGAAGCTTTGAAATCTCGGCCAGCGTTTCGACCGAAATGTCGGCAACGGTTCGGGAAGGCACGTTGTAGACGACGATCGGAAGGTCGGAACTTTCCGCGATCGCTCGATAATGGGAGGCGAGGCCAACCTGGCTCGGCTTATTGTAATAGGGGACGACGACGAGCGCCGCGTCCGCGCCAGCCTCCCTCGCAACGCGCATCTTCTCGATCGTCACCGCGGTCGAGTAGCTGCCGCAACCGGCAATCACCGGCACGCGCCCCTTGGACACTTCGACAGCGATCTCGACGACCCGGCGATGCTCGGCTGAATCGAGCGTGGCCACCTCGCCGGTCGTGCCGCACGGGACCAGTCCATTACTTCCTTCGCCGATTTGCCAATCGATGAAATTCCCTAGTGAGTCTTCATCGACACAGTTGCCGGAAAAAGGTGTCACCAGTGCCGGTATCGACCCGTAAAACATGAACTTTTCGCCTTCACGACAGCTTCGCCGAGGTGGATACTCACCACTGTTCAGGGACTGATAAGGACCGGCGAAAGAGAATGTCCAGCATGAGAGGTGTCGCTTTCTTTCTTCCGGCGTTGCTCGTCACGCCGACGGCTGCTTCGACGCAGAATGCCTATCCCGCCCCACGGCCCGTCTATGCTTCGGCGACCGCCGGCTACAGCGTCGGCTATGCGCTGAACGACTGGCGGCGACTGCGACAAAGCAGCGGCTACCGCTTCGCGGACTATGCCCGGTTCCTGAATGCGAATCCTGGCTGGCCCGAGGAGTCGAAGCTTCGCCGCTGGGCCGAGAAGGCGATGCGCTCCGGAGAGAATGCGGGGACGGTCCTCGCCTTCTTCGCCAGCGAGCCGCCTGAAACCGGCAACGGCTTTGCCCGGCTCGCGGATGCCCTGAGCGCTGTCGGCCGCCACAGCGAGGCGCTCGTCGCCGTACGCTCCGCCTGGGCCTCCTCGGATCTTAGCGCGAGCGACGAGCAGAACATCTTCGCGCGGTACGGCCGATACCTCACATGGGAAGACCACGACCGGCGCACGGACGTCCTTCTCTTCGCCAAGAGCGCAAGCGACGCCGAGCGCTTCCTGCCGATGACGTCCGCAACTCGACGCGGCGCCTTCACCGCGCGCGTTGCGCTACAGCGACGCTGGCCCGATGCGGAGGCCCGTTACCAGGCGGTGATGGGCCAGGTCACCACGGATGCCGGCCTGATGATGGACCGCGCCCGCTACTTGCGTGACGCGAACTGGGAGCATTCCGCCCGCCAGCTCTTCGCGCGGGACCACAATTTCGCCTATCGCCCGGCGGACGCGGAGCGCTTCCTCGACATGCAGATCCTGCTTGCCGACAGCGCCGCGGAGAACGGCCAGTGGGCGCTCGCCTACAACATTGCCCGCCAGACGGACGATGTTCTCGCACCGGGCGTGAACGTGTCCGATCAACATATTGGAATTCGTGACAAATACACGTCGCTCATGTGGCTTGGCGGGACCGCCGCCTGGAGCGGGCTCAATCGTCCCAACGATGCAGTCGCGATGTTCGACCGCTATTCGCGAGGCGGCAAGTCGCTGCAGGTCCAGTCGAAGGGCCTTTACTGGGCCGGTCGGGCCGCGCTGTCTGCCCGTCGCGTGACGGAAGGCATGGCATACTTCCAGCGTGCCTCGGCCTTTCCCGAGCTTTTCTACGGCCAGCTCGCACTTGAGCAGCTTGGCCGCTCAATCCCCGCGCCGGGACCGCTGCCGACTTTTGCGGTAAGCCCCGCGCAACGGTCAGAATTCCCCACGAGGCGCCTCGTCCAGGCGACGCAGATTGCCGGGCAGCAGGGCCGCCGGGACGAGCAGACCTTGTTCGTCCGCGCTCTCTCTGAATCGCTCAACAACGACGCCGAGCGCGTGCTGGCGACGCAGTTCGGGCAGCAGATCGGCCGGCCGGACCTCGGCGTCTGGGTTGCGCGCATGGCTCGCGTGAAAGGCAGCGCCTTCTACGTAGAGAGCGCCTACCCGCGCCTGCCCGCGGCAATCAACGGCGCCAGGATGTGGTCGCTTGCCCATGGCATCGCCCGCCAGGAAAGCTCGTTCGATCGCGCGGCCGTCAGCCATGCGGGCGCGCGAGGCATGATGCAGCTAATGCCGGGCACGGCGCGCGAGCAAGCCGGAAAGATGGGCCTTTCGTACCAGCCCTATAGGCTGACGTCCGACCCGTCCTACAACGTCGCGCTCGGAACAGCTTACTTTCAGCGGATGCTCAACATCTGGGACGGCAACGTTCCGCTAGCGGTCGCGAGCTACAACGCCGGCTCGGGCAACGCTGGCAAGTGGGTCAACCGCTACGGCGACCCCCGCGGGCGCAAGGACGTGCTGCAGTGGATCGAGCAGATCCCGTTCAGCGAGACCAAGGCCTATGTGCAGCGGGTCATCGAGAACAGCGTCGTCTATGACCGGATGAACCCGAGCTCTCCGAACGGGACGGTCCATGTCTCCCGCTACCTCGGAAAAAGCCGTCCGGGCTAGGACGAGCGAATGAGTCAGGACCACCCGCGGTTCATCACCGCCGCCGGCTTCGCGAGCCTTCGCGCCGAATATGAGGAGCTGTTCGCGGTCGAACGGCCGAAGCTCGTCGAGACGATCGCCTGGGCGGCCGCGAACGGCGACCGGTCGGAAAATGGCGATTACATCTACGGCCGCAAGAAACTGCGGGAGATCGATCGCAGGCTCGGGCATCTGTCGAAGGTGATGAAGGCTGCCAAGGTCGTGGAACCGGGCGCACAGGGATCGCGGGACCAGGTGCGTTTTGGCGCTACGGTGGAGGTCGCCGATGAAGACGATGCCCGCCGCACGCTCACGATAGTCGGCGATGACGAGGCAGACGCCTCGGAAGGTCGGATCGGCTGGAGTGCCCCCCTCGCTAGAGCCCTCATCGGAGCGCGGGTCGGCGACGAACGGATCGTGCGCCTGCCTGCGGGCGAGAAAAACTACGAGGTCGTGGAAATCCGCTACCCCGGCGCCTGAGCTTCAGGGAAATCGCGCGCGCAACTGCTCCAGGGAAGCATCGTGCGTCAGGTCGAGGTGAAGCGGAGTGACCGACACATAGCCGTCCGCGACGACCTCCAGGTCCGTGGAATGGCCGGGAGTCTCCACGACAGGCGCGAGGCCGAACCAGAAATACGTGTAGCCGCGCGGATCCTGGCGCTCGACGAGCCTCAAGCGACCATAGTCGCGAATGCCCTGGCGGCAGATGCGGACGCCCTTCACCTGCTCCGGCGGAAGCGCCGGAAAATTCACGTTTATGAGACTGCCGGGCGCCATTTCCATGTCTATGATTGGCGCTAGCGCTTTCTCGGCCCAGGCTTCGGCCGCGGCAAACGGGACGGTATCCCCCATTCCCTCGCGAGAATAAGCCTGGCTGAGCGCGATCGACCGGACGCCGGCGAGCGCTCCTTCCATCGCCGCCGAAACCGTGCCCGAATAAGTGACGTCCTCAGCGAGGTTCGCGCCCCGATTGATGCCTGAGAGGATGAGGTCCGGCGGCGAATCCTTCATGATATGCGCAAGCGCCATCATCACTGCGTCGGTTGGCGTACCGGCCACGGAGAAACGACGGTTGTCGTGGCGGCGGACCCGCACAGGCCGCGTGAGCGTCAGCGAGTGCCCTGCCCCGGACTGCTCTTCGGTCGGAGCAACGACCCAAATGTCGTCGGAGAATCGCCGTGCGACGGTCTCCAGCAGGTCGAGGCCGCGGGCATTGATGCCGTCGTCGTTGGTCAGAAGAATCCGCATGACGGGCGGCTATGGGCGAGTGGCGCGCAAGCCGCAACCGGCTGCTAATGCGCTAATTAGGCAACAGAATTGCCATTTGTTCACCTGCTGTTTGACAGTTCTTGTTAAGGCGGCCGCGCTTATTTATAGCGGCCGTGGGGGTAAATCGACTGAGTCCGGGAGCTAAGTCTCGGGAAAGTCGACCTAATCCGCCCCGGCTGTACCGTGGCCCGGCTGCAGCCAGCGGCGGGAGCATACGGGGTGTCCGGCAAGCTCGGGGGAGCATGGCCGGCCGAACTGGGAGGGGTTCAATGGCTACTGCTCTTGTCGACCTGTACGGCGGTCAACCGGTACCGTTCGATCGCATCATCCTTACCGAAGACTATCGTCCGTCCGAAGACGAAGAGTTCATGTGCGACCTGCACCGGGCCTACTTCCTCAGGAAGCTGAAGGACTGGAAGGAAGCGATCGTCGAGGAATCGCGCCAGACGATGGCGCAGCTCCAGGTCGACTCGCTTCGTGAACCGGACATCGCCGACCGCGCGTCGAGCGAGACGGACTGGGGCATCGAGCTTCGCACCCGTGACCGCCAGCGCAAGCTGATCGCGAAGATCGATTCGGCAATGCGCCGTCTCTACGAAGGCGAATATGGCTATTGCGAAGTGACTGGCGATCCGATTTCGCTGGCTCGCCTCGAAGCTCGGCCGATCGCAACAATGACCCTGGAGGCGCAGGAGCGCCACGAGCGGATCGAGAAAGTCTCGCGGGACGACTGATTGCCGTCCCGCGGAAGGCCGGTTCCTAGTGGAAGTGGCCGGCTAGCTCGTCCTTGAGTCTCAGCTTCTCTTTCTTGAGCTCATGGAGCTTGATCATGTCGGGGAGCGGACGGTGCTCTTCCTCGTCGATCTGTGCGGCGAGAGAAGCGTGCTGAGATGAAAGCTCCTCGGCATTTGCCTTGTCCATCGGTGCCATTCCTTTCTCTGAATGCGTCTGAACAGCGTCGGCAGTAAAACATTTTTCTGTCGCTTTGTCGCGTATCGTGGACGTCCATCCGACCGACTGGAGTCGCGGCTCATCGCGGCGGTGGGCAAAGACGACGAAGTGAGACTGAGGTAGTTCGAAACGGCATGATGGACGAAGCGATCCGGGAACAGCTTGATGCGATGAAAGCGGAGCACCGGCGGCTGGACGACCAGATTACCGCCCTTTCTGCGGAGCCGCTGTTCGACCAGCTGGAGATCGCTCGCCTGAAGCGGCGGAAGCTCCAGCTGAAGGACCATATCCAGCTGATGATGAACCGGAACACGCCGGACATCATCGCCTGAATTCCTGTCCCGCGACGGGACTGAGCGCGGTAAATGCGGGACCGTCAGCACGTCTTGGACGTTTTCACGGCGCAGGAAGAATGGCAGTGGTTAGGCGATGGACGATTCGATCAATCCACCGTCCGAGACACGGATCACCTCGAGGCTGATCGACAGCCTCTATACGGAGGCGATGCTTCTCGCCGACGAGGCTCGCTCCTATTTCGACGACGCAGGCCGCGGCGACCGCATCTCGCTCGAGCCGTTCGTGCGCGTCGGGTTCGCCTGCGAATCGCTCAAGGTCACGACGCGGATCATGCATATTGTCGCCTGGCTGCTGACCCAGCGGGCAATCGAGACGGGCGAGATCCCCGGTCACGAAGGGCGCCGCCCGGAGCGCCGGCTGGGCCACGCCGGCGACAGCGACCCTGAGCTGGTCGCGAAGCTGCCGCCCGCCGCCCAACGTCTGATCGACGCCAGCGGCGAGCTCTATGCGCGGATCAAGCGTATCGACGAGGGGGTCGTCACGGAGGAGCCCGTTTCCAGCCCTGCGCGCGCACTGATGGGCCGGCTGGAGCGCGGTCTCGGTGGGAATCTCGGCTGACCGACGCTAGTCTGCGCTCGATGCGCAGCTTCACCTTTCATCCCGGACCGCGGCTGATCGCCGGCGCAGGCAAGTCGGAGGCAATCGCCGACCTGTTGCCCGAAGGGGCCGTGCTGTTCGTGACGGACGCGCAACTGGTCGAGTTGAGCCTCGTCGATTCCTGCCTCCGAGCGCTCAAAGCATCAGGCCGGCTCGTGACCGTATTCGATCAAGTGGAAGCCGACCCGTCCCGAACGACGCTGGAAGCCGCGGTTGAGGCCGGACGCTCGGCTAGCGCTAGGTCTGTCGTGGGATTTGGCGGCGGAAGCCCGATGGATGTGGCCAAGCTCGCCGCCTATCTGCTCGGCTCCGGCGACAGTCTGGACGAGATCTGGGGCGTCGACATCGCGAAGGGCGAGCGCCTACCCCTCGTGCTCGTTCCCACGACTGCCGGGACAGGCTCCGAAGCGACGCCCATTTCGGTGATCACCTGCGAAGGCGGGGTGAAGCTGGCCGTGAACGCCAGGCCACTGACCGCCGATTGGGCCGTGCTTGATCCGGGACTGACCGTGGGCCTTCCTCGCGGCGTCACGGCCGCGACGGGCATCGACGCCATCGTGCACGCGATCGAAGCCTACACTTCCGCGAGATTGAAGAATCCGCTCTCCGACGCGCTTTCCCGCGAGGCGCTGCGCCTGCTCACGACCAATCTCCTCACCGCCTGCACTGAGCCGGAAGACTTGCAGGCGCGCGAAGCGATGCTCCTCGGAGCACATCTGGCGGGTCTCGCCTTCTCCAACGCGCCGGTCGCGGGTGTGCACGCCCTCGCCTACCCGCTCGGCGGACTGCATCACCTGCCGCATGGCGTGACGAATGCGTTGATGCTTCGGCACGTGCTCCAGCATAATTCAGAGGCCGCGAGGGAGCATTACGCCGAGCTGGCACCGATCGTCGTTCCGGATTGCGAGGCAGAAGGAAGCCAGGCACGTGTCGCCCTGCTCATCGACCGCTTGGATCAGCTCGTTCACGAAAGCGGCATCGCGACCCGCCTCAGGGATTATGGCATCGACATTTCGGAGGCGCCGACGCTCGCCCGCGAGGCGATGAAGCAGACCCGGCTGCTGGTGAACAATCCGTGCGAGATCAGCGAAGCGGACGCGCGGCGCCTCTACGAGGCCGCCTGGTGAGCCGAAAGCCGCCGGCCTCCCGGGCCGAGTTCAAGGCATGGCGGCCGATGACGACCCGCTGGGCCGACAACGACGCGTACGGGCACGTCAACAATACGGTCTATTATGAATGGTTCGACAGCGCCGTGAACGCCTGGATGGTTGAGCAGGGCATGCTCGACGTCGCTAACGGCGATCCGATCGCCCTCGTCGTCGAGACCCGCTGCACTTATGCCGCGCCGCTCGAATTTCCGCAGCTAGTGGAAGTCGGCCTGTCAGTCGCAGAGCTTGGCCGATCGAGCATTCGCTATCGCATCGGCATCTTCGCGGAAGGATCGGACAGCGCCGCAGCGGAAGGCGAGTTCGTGCATGTCGTGGTCGACCGGGCGACGCGCCGTCCCGCAGACATTCCGACAGCATGGCGTGAGAAGCTCGCGAAGATCAGCTAGTACAGATGCGTGCCTTTGCTGCCGCATATTCGTCGGCCAGCTTCGCAACGAGTTCTCCGGCGGGCATCACGGCATCGACCGCGCCGACCCCCTGCCCCGATCCCCAGATGTCTCGCCAGGCCTTCGCGCCCGTCGCCGACTGGAAGTTCATCGCGTCCGCGCCAGGCGCCGGCAAATTCTCCGGATCGAGGCCCGCAGCGACGATCGACGCGCGCAGATAGTTTCCGTGAATGCCGGTGAAGAGGTTGGAATAGACGATGTCGGCCGCGCTGCTCGACACGATCGCTTCCTTATATTCGTCGCTCGCACGCGCCTCGGCCGTCGCGATGAAGGCCGAGCCAACGTAGGCGAAGTCGGCACCCATGGCCTCGGCAGCAAGCACGGCTTCGCCGGTCGCAATGGCCCCGGACAAGGCGAGCGGCCCATCGAACCAGCGGCGGATCTCGTGGATCAAGGCGAAGGGCGACCAGCGGCCCGCATGCCCGCCCGCGCCGGCGGCCACCGCGATCAGACCGTCCGCGCCCTTCTCGATCGCCTTTCTGGCGTACCGGTCATCGATGATGTCGTGGAGCGTGATCCCGCCCCATCCGTGCACCGCATGGTTGAGGTCCTCTCGCGCGCCGAGCGAGGTGATGACGATCGGCACCTTCCACCGCGCACAGGCCTGCATGTCATGTTCGAAGCGGTCGTTAGACCGGTGCACGATCTGGTTGACCGCGAACGGAGCAGAGGGTGCATCGGAATTCTGCCGATCATGCTCGGCAAGCGCTTCGGTGATCTCGTGCAGCCATTCGTCCAATTGCGACGCCGGCCTGGCATTCAGGGCCGGGAAGCTGCCGACGATTCCCGCCTTGCACTGGGCAATGACGAGCTTCGGATTCGAGACGATGAAAAGCGGCGCGCCGATGACGGGCAGCCGCAGGCGGGAGAGGATCGGCGGGACCATTAGATCCCGTGGTACTCGCGATACCAGTCGACGAAACGGGGGATGCCCTCGTCTACGGTCGTGGTGGGCTTGAAGCCGTGATCGCGCTCGATG
>OCZS010000750.1_pt1 | contig 10971 bp, 12 predicted proteins | sample 1539071 | NCBI WGS metagenome assembly OCZS01 (sample SAMEA3113584, study PRJEB22503) | soil metagenome | reverse complement strand
AGACCTGGGCACAGGCGCGGACGGATCCGACCCGGGCGGCGGTGATCATGGCGATGGAGCCGGTCTGGGCGGCCGGGTTCGCGGTCGCCGTCGGCAGTGAGGCGGTGACCCTCCGGATGATCATCGGCGGCCTGGCCATCCTGGGCGCGATGTACCTGGCGGAACTTTCCGGCTCGCGCCCGGTCGTTCGCCGGATCTCCGGCTCGCGCTGGATCAGAACTGGTGCGGGGTCCCCGAGCGAAGATCGACAAGACGAGTCCCCGTCATCTCGTTGACCCGGTTGAAGATCAGCCCGAGCCCGCGCTCGTTGAGCAGCCCTTCGTGGATCGGGAAGCCTTCCAGGGCCCCGACGGCGCGGACGAAGTCGACCGTCTCCTTCGCCGCCGCCCAGGGCCCGTACGCGGGCACCGCCAGGATGTCCACCCCACTGGGAACGGTGTCGAGAGCATCCCCGGGATGGAACAGCGTCGGCTGACCCTCGGAGCGCAGGACGAAGCCGACGTTGCCCAACCGCGGCAGATCGGGGTGGATCACCGCGTGCCGACCACCGACAGCCGTGACCAGGACATCCCCGACGGCCTCCTGGGCGTCCGGACCCAGAGCCTCGGCCGCGTCCCCCAGCGGGGGCAGCTCCCCGGCGGCCACTTGCTCGAGAACCGACGGCTCGGCCAACACCCGGACCCGCGGGTTCGCCGCCAGCAGGGCAGGCACGTGCTCCGGGTCGATGTGGTCGGGGTGCTGATGGGTCACCAGCACGGCATCCAGGTCGGTGAGCCCGTGCCAGCGTTGCGAGAAGTTGCCCGGGTCGATCAGGATCCGGGCGTTGTCGGTCTCGACGAGCACCGCCGCGTGCCCGAGGTGGCTGATACGCATGCCCCCACGCTATCGAGCAGTGGCCGGCGCGCTGAGGGCCGCCGCCGTACCTTCGGTGGTGAAGTCAGGGTCACGCCGGATATCCGACCGCCGAGTCTCGCCGTAGCGTGCTGCAGACCACCTCGGAGAAGGAGGGTGCGCCATCGTCACCGGGATCGAGCCGCGGCAGTCATCTGTCACCGGCATGACACCTGCCCCGACTAAGTTCCGCACGTGACCGAGGTCAGAGCCGCGCCGGCCGGGCGAATCGACGAGGCGTCGAGCCGCCGGACAGCGCTGGAACCCATGATCATCCGGCGCCCCCTGGCCTGGGGACCGGTGGCGGCCGCAGCGGTCAGTCTGGTCGTCCTGCTGAACCTGGTCGGCCAGCGGTACGGCTACCACCGTGACGAGCTCTACTTCCGGATGCTTCCGGCTGCGTGGGGCTATACCGACCAGCCGCTGCTCACTCCGCTGCTCGCCCGCGCCACTCTGCTACTGGCCGACGAGCCCTGGGCCCTGCGTCTGCCGGCCGCCGGGTTGGCCGCGGGCTCGGTCGTGGTCGTCGCGCTGCTCACCCGCGAGGTCGGCGGCGGCCGGTTGGCCCAGAGCCTGGCGGCGTGGGGTTACGCGTACGGCACCTTCACCCTCAACTTCGGTCACATCCTGATGACCGCCTCCGTCGATCTGGTGGTCTGGCCGCTCATCGTGCTGTTCGTGGTCCGCGCCGTGCTGCGGCAGCAGGACCGCTGGTGGTGGCTGGCCGGGCTCGCCGTCGGGCTGAGCACCTACAACAAGTGGCTGGTCGTGCTGCTGGTCAGCGCGGTCGTCGGAGGCCTGCTGCTGACTGGCCCGCGGCGGGTGATGCTGAGTCGGGCCTTCCTGGGGGCGGCCGCCCTGGCCGTGTTGGTCGCAGTCCCGAACCTGGTCTGGCAGGCCGGGCACGGTTGGCCGCAGCTGGCCATGGGCGAGGCCCTGTCGGCCAACAACGCCGACACCGTTCGGCTCCTCACCGCGCCGACCCTGTTGGTGATGATCGGACCGGTGCTGTTCGTCGCCTGCGCAGCCGGGTTCGTCGGCTTGCTCCGTCGGCCGGAGTGGCGGCCGGTGCGCTGGCTAGCCCCAGCGATGGTGATCATGGTCATGCTGACCCTGGTGGCCGGAGCGCAGGTGCACTACCCCTACGGCCTGGTATCGGTGATCTTCGCGGTCGGTTGTGTGCCGGCCGCCGAGTTCGCCCGGACGACCAGGCCCCGGCTGGCGCTGGTCGCCGGCGGGCTGGCGCTGCACGCGGCGCTCAACGTGGTGATCAACCTGCCGGTGCTGCCTGAACGCATTCTCGCCGCGAGCTTCGTGCCCAGCCTGAACACGGGGCTGGCCGAGCAGATCGGTTGGGACGACTATGTCCAGCAGATCGACCGGGTGACAGCGGCAGCCCAGGCCGATGACCCAGGGGTGGTCGTGCTGACCAGCAACTACGGCGAGGCCGGGGCGCTGGACCGCTACACCACTCATCGCGACGTGCCGGTGGTCAGCGGCCACAACGCGCTCGGCTACCTCGGCGGCCCGCCGCCCGACACCCGGACCGTGGTCGTGGTCGGCGCTCAGCTGTCGCGGGTGGCCGGCGAGTTCACCACCTGCTCCGTCGCCGACCGGCTGGACAGCGGGATGGCCGTCGACAACGAGGAGGAGGGTCAGCCGATCGCCGTCTGCACCGGCCCGAAGCGGGACTGGGCTCGCCTGTGGCCGGTGCTGCGGCACCTCAGCTGAGGCGATGAGTCTGGCCGGGTCTACCCGATCAGCTACAGGTTCCACTGGGACGGGTGAGTGTGCTTGTCGTGGAGCGGGTGCGCGCACGGTGACCCCCAACTCACCCGAGACTGTCACCTTCTACGCGCAGGACGACGTGGGGGCATGGCCGAAGCCTGCGGTCTGTCGGTGCGGAGCGTCCATCACGGCAGCCGGTCCCGCGAGGACGGCGGGCCGGCCTTCCAGGACCTGCTCTTGCTCACTCGGCTCTGAGGCTCGAGCGGCTGAGCACGTCCCCCACGACCGCGCCAGCCTCCTTGCCGTCGGCCGCCGTCACGTCGAGGTGGGTCACCGCCCGGACCATCCGCGGGCCGAGAGCGGACACCGCCACGCCCTGCTCGGCGGCCTGCCGCGCCACGCTGGCCGCCGGTACCGCCCCGGTGTCCACCACCACGATGTTGGTGGGCACCGCATCCGGGTCGACGGCGTCCGGGGCCCGCTCCGCGACGGCCGCAGCGAACGCGTAGGCCGCCGCATGGTCGTCGGCGAGCCGGGCCAGGTGGTGGTCCAGCGCGTATGCCGCGCCCGCGGCCAGGATCCCGGCCTGCCGCATCCCGCCGCCGAGCCGCTTGCGCCACACCCGGGCCTGGGCGATCCGCGCCGCCGTGCTGACCAGCATCGAGCCGACGGGCGCCCCCAGGCCCTTGGAGAAACAGACGCTCACGGTGTCGAACAGCCGCCCGTAGTCGGCCAATGGCACCCCGGTGACCACGTGCGCGTTCCACAACCGGGCGCCGTCCAGGTGGTAGCCGAGGCCGTGCTCGCGGCAGAGCTCGGCCACCGCGGCCAGCGTGTCGAAGGCCTGGATGGTCCCGCCGCCGAAGTTGTGGGTGTTCTCCACGGCCACAGCCTTGGTCGAGACCAGGTACGGGCCCGCGTCGGGCACGATGATCCGGGCCACCTCGTCGAGCTCCAGGCGACCGCGTACGGAGGGAAAGGTCCGCATGGTCAGGCCGTGCACCGCGGCGTGGGCCCCCAGCTCGGCCCGGGCGATGTGGGCCTGTACGTCGCAGACCACCTCCTCGCCCGGCGCGACCAGCAGCCGGACCCCCAGCAGGTTGGCCAGCGAACCGGTCGCGGTGAACAGCGCTCCCTCGTGCCCCAGCAACCCGGCGACCCGCTCCTCGAGTGCGCGGATGGTCGGGTCCTCGCCGTAGACGTCGTCCCCCACCGGGGCCGCCGCCATCGCCGCCCGCATGCCGGGCGTCGGCTGGGTGAGGGTGTCGGAGCGAAGGTCGATCACAGGGGGATCGGGGAGTAGGCCTGCACCGGGTTGGGCCGTCGGATCCGGCCGGTGGTGAGGCGGTCGGCCACCAGGAACGCCAGCTCCAGGGACTGGTTGCGGTTGAGCCGCGGGTCGCAGAGCGTCTCGTAGCGGCTCACCAGGTCGGCCTCCACCAGCTCCTCACTGCCGCCGACGCACTCGGTCACGTCGTCGCCGGTGAGCTCGACATGCACGCCGCCGGGCCAGCTGCCCAGCTCCTCGTGCACGTCGAAGAAGCCGTTCAGCTCGGCGATGACGTCGGCAAACGCCCGGGTCTTGTACCCGTTGCGGGCCTCGAACGTGTTGCCGTGCATGGGGTCGCAGATCCAGGCCACCTGCCGGCCGCTGGCCGCGACCTTGGCCACGATGTCGGGCAGCGCGTCGCGGATCCGGCCCGCACCCATCCGGGTGATGAAGGTGATCCGGCCGGGATCGTGGTCGGGGTCCAGCCGGTCGGCCAGCTCGCAGGCCACGTCCGGCGTGGTGTTCGGGCCGAGCTTGACCCCGATCGGGTTACGGACGTGGCGGAGCAGCTCGACGTGCGCTCCGTCCAGCTGCCGGGTCCGCTCGCCGATCCAGACGAAGTGGCCCGAGGTGTCGTACGGGCGACGGGTCCGCGAGTCGATCCGGGTGAGAGCGTGCTCGTACTCCAGGATCAGCGCCTCGTGGCTGGAGTAGAAGTCGACGGTCCGGAAGACGTTGTCGTCGATCCCACAGGCGACCATGAACGCCAGCGCGCGGTCGATCTCGTTGGCCAGGTTCTGGTACTGGACTCCCGCCGCCGAGTTCTTGACGAAGTCGGCGTTCCAGCTGTGCACGCTGCGCAGGTGGGCGAAGCCGCCGGTGACGAAGGCCCGGGTCAGGTTCAGGATCGCGGCCGAGGCGTGGTAGATCCCGAGCAGTCGCTCCGGGTCCGGCGTACGCGCTTCGGGGGTGAAGGCGAAGCCGTTGACGGCGTCGCCTCGGTACGCGGGCAGCGTCACCCCCTCCCGGGTCTCGATGCCGGCGCTCCGCGGCTTGGCGAACTGGCCGGCCAGCCGGCCGATCTTGACGATCGGCACCTGAGCGGCGTACGTCAGCACCACAGCCATGGACAGCAGGGTGCGCAGCTTGCCCTGGATGTTCGCCGCGGTCACCCCGTCGAGGGTCTCGGCACAGTCGCCGCCCTGGAGGACGAACGCCTCGCCGGCGGCCACGTTGGCCATCTTCTGCCGCAGCTCATCGCACTCGCCGGCGAAGACCAGCGGGGGCAGGGTGCGCAGCTTGGCCACCACCTGCTCCACGGCGGCGGGATCGGGATAGGTGGGCTGCTGCTGGGGGTCGAGCGTATGCAGCGCGGTCAGCGAGGGCACCAGATCCCGCTCGCCGCGGTGGCCGGAGGTCGCTCCGCTCCCGCTCGGCATTCTGGGCTCGGGCACCCCGCAACAATAGACGTCCCGTGCACGCGGTGCCTGAGGATTCCCGCCGGCCGGACCGGTCCGCCGTGTCACAATCGCCGCCGTGGAGACGTCGACCTTTGTCCTGGTGCCCGGTGCGGGCAGCCGTCCCTTCTACTGGTACCGGGTCGTGCCCGAGCTGGAACGGGCGGGACATGCGGTCGTCGCCGTCGACCTGCCGAACTGGCCGGGAGCGACCTTTACCGACCACGCCGACGCCATCGTCACCGCGGCCCAGGGAGCGATGCGCGTGGTGCTGGTCGCCCAGTCGATGGGCGGCTTCAGTGCGCCGCTCGCCTGCGACCGGCTCCCGGTCAGCTGGCTGGTGCTGCTCAACGCGATGATCCCCGAGCCCGGCGAGACAGCCGGTACCTGGTGGGAGAACACCGGGCAGGGCGAGGCCGCACGGGCGAACGACCTGCGCGAGGGCCGCGACCCCGACGCAGAGTTCGACCCGGAGACGACCTTCCTGCATGACATCCCACCGGATGTCCTGCCGAAGGTGATGGAGTCCGAGACCGGGGAGCCGGCCGACTCCTTGTTCGAGACCCCGTTCACCCTGAGCCGCTGGCCGGACGTGCCGACCACGGTGCTGGCCGGCCGCGACGACCGGCTGTTCCCGTTCGAGTTCCAGGTACGGGTGGCCCGGGAGCGCCTCGGGATCGAGGCGGAACCACTGCCCGGCGGCCACCTGGTCGCCCTGAGCCAGCCCGGCGCACTGGTCCGACGGCTGCTCGCCGGCCCGGACGGAGGTCCGGCGCCGACGCGCTCGTAGGGCTCGGCGGAGGTGAGCCACTGCCCCCGCCGCGCCCGTTGATCAGCCAGTCACCGGCGCCGGCGCTCTCCGGGCCCCGGGAGCGACAGATGTCGGTCGTCGCGGCAGCGGCACTAGGCCTGGGGAGATACCTCGTCCACCTCCGCGGCCTTCGCCTCGCGGGCGGCCGCCTCCTTGGCGGCGGGGGCGTACATGTCGACATATTCCTGGCCCGACAGCTCCATGATCGCGTACATGATCTCGTCGGTGATCGAGCGCAGGATGAACCGGTCCTCGCTCATCCCCGCGTAACGGGAGAAGTCCAGTGGCGGCCCGAAGCGCACCGTCGGGCTGACGATCCGGGTGACGATCTTGCCCGGCGGGGCGATGACGTCGGTACCGATCACCGCCGAGGGAATGACGGGTACGCCGGCGAGCAGGGCCAGCCGGGCCACCCCGGTCCGGCCCTTGTAGAGCCGGCCGTCGTGGCTGCGGGTGCCCTCGGGGTAGATGCCGAACAGCTCGCCGCGGCCCAGCACCTTGAGCCCGGCCCGCAGCGCGCCCTCGCTAGCGCGGCCACCCGACCGGTCGATCGGCACCTGCCCGGTGCCGGCGAAGAACCGCTTCTGCGCCCAGCCCTTGAGCCCGACGCCGGTGAAGTAGTCGGACTTGGCCACGAAGGTCACCCGGCGGTCCAGTGCCAGGGGCATGAACAGCCAGTCCGCGAACGACAGGTGGTTGCTGGCCAGGATCGCCGCCCCGGTCGCGGGCACGTGCTCGGTTCCCTCGAGGACCGGCCGAAAGATCTTGGTCACCACGGGCCCGAGCAGCACGTGCCGGAGCATCCAGTAGATGCCCTTGCCGCGGCCGGCGCCGTGCTCGACGTCGACCTTCCCGCTCGGGTCGACCGAGACCAGGTCGGGGCTCGCGGATGCTCCCGAGCGCGTCCGGCGGCCCCGGGACCGGCCTTCGACCTCGGTCACGGCCGGGCAGCCGGGACAGGCGGGACCCGCTGGCCGTCGCCGGGCCGGAAGGTGGCCGAGGCCGGTGGCGGCTCCCCCGCCGCCAGCGCGGCCTTGACCGAAGCCCCGTACGCGTCGACGTACTCCTGCCCGGACAGCCGCATCACCGCATCCATGAGCTGGTCGGTGATCCAGCGCAGCACCTCGCGGTCGTTGCCGGCGCCGGCGTACGCGGAGAAGTCCAGCGGCTCACCGATCCGGACCAGCGGCCGCCGCATCAGCGGAATCTTGAGGCGGGTTGACGGCACGAACTCGGTGCCGATCACGGCCAGTGGGATGACGGGCACGCCGGCCTGCAGAACCAGCCGGGCCACGCCCGTCTTGCCCTTGTAAAGCCGGCCGTCGGGCGACCGGGTGCCTTCGGGGTAGATGCCGAGCAGCCCGCCGTCCCGCAGTACCTGCAGGACGCTGTCCATGCTGCCCGCGCTCGCCCGGCCGCCGGAGCGGTCCATCGGCACTTGGCCGACTACCCGGAGGAACCAGCTGAGCACCCGGCCCTTCAGCCCCCGGCCGTGGAACAGCTCGAGCTTGGCCGGGAAGGTCAGCCGGCGGCGCAGCAAGGCGGGCACCAGGTAGGTGTCCCCGGCCGAGATGTGGTTGCTGACCAGAATGGCCGGTCCGGTGCGCGGGATGTTCTCCGCACCTTCGATCCGCGGCCGGAACAGCAGCCGAACCGCCCAGACGAAGATTCCGTACTTGAACACGTTGTAAAGCAACCGCCGTCGCCTCCTTCCGAGCAACAGTAGTGGTGCGGTCCCGGCCGGCGTCGGAGCATCGCCCCGGCCACTACCATGCGCGGGTGAGCACCTTGGTGTCCCGATTGGTCCACCGTCGACCGGTTGACCTCGCCGAGGCCCCGACGACCGCGACCGTCCTGCCAAACGCCGAGCCCTACGATGACGGGTCGGGGCCGAACGGGGTGCTGCTCTGCCACGGATTCTCCGGGTCGCCGCAGTCGATGCGTGCATGGGCCGAGCACCTGGAGGCGGACGGCTTCCGGGTCATCCTGCCTCGCCTGCCCGGGCACGGAACGACGTGGCAAGAGTTGAACCAGACCCGGTGGGAGGACTGGTACGCCTGCGTCGACCGGGCGTTCGCCGACCTGCGGGCGGAGTGCGACCGGGTGTTCTGCTGCGGTCTGTCCATGGGCGGCGGTCTGGCCCTCCGCGTCGCCGAGCAGTACGGGAACGCAGTCGCCGGACTCGCCCTGGTCAATCCGTCGATCGGCTCCGCGGATCCGCGGTACCGGCTGTTGCTTCCCTGGCTCCGATACGTCTGGCCCTCCTTGGCCGGGATCGGCAGCGACATCGCGCTACCCGACGTCCTGGAGACCGCCTACGACCGTAGCGCGCTGCACGCTGCATACTCGGTGACCAGGATGTGGGCCGACGTCCAGCAGCACCTGGATCGGGTCACCCAACCGCTGCTGGTGTTCAAGTCCGAACGGGACAAGGTCGTCGACCCGCTGTCGCTGAAGCTGGTCGAGGAGCGGGTGCGCTCGACCGACTTCTCCGTGGTGCGATTGGAGCGCAGTTACCATGTAGCCACGCTGGACTACGACGCGGAGCTGATCTTCACCTCCTCCAGCGCGTTCTTCCAGCGACTGGCCAGGAAGGAGTGACGGCGTGTCGCGATCCGATGACGACGACCGCGCGGCCGTAGACCGCGCCTTCGCCGAGATGGTCGCTGGCTACCATCTGACCGCGGACCGTCCCGACCCGCTGCCCGCCGCGTCCGCCGAGGCCCCGCAGAGCGCCGAGGCCGACGACTCGTGGGCCGACCAGCACCCGCTCTTCAGCTTCCCGCCTCCCACCGGCGAGCCGGTCGTCCAGCCGGAGCCCCACCCGCCGTACGTGCCCGAGCCGCTGCCCCCGATGCCCCGACCGGGGCTGCCCGTGCTGCTGGGCTGGATCGGCATCGGGTACGCAGTGCTGCTGGTCCTGGCCGCCACCTTCGGTCTGCGGTTCCCGACCTGGGCCGGCTGGCTAGCGGTGGGGAGCTTCTTGACCGGGTTCGGCATCCTGATGACCCAGCTCCCCCGGCATCGGCCACCTGACGCCGGCGACGGTGCTGTGCTCTGACCCCTCGTTGCGCAGGCGACCCGGCGGACACCCCTCGTCGCAGCCATCCGCCCTCGCGGGCTCGGGCTCCCGCCAGACCCGTCCACGCTCCGTGGGGTGTCCGCCGGCCCGCCTGCTCTCGTCTCCGGCTAACTCAGGGTCGGGTGGACCACAGCGGGTCGCGGGTGAGACGAACCCGGTCTCGACGCTGTTTATGCGGCTTCTTACGTCGGCGCGGCCAGAAGCCGAAGTGGGCGGAGTCCGGGGGCTCCACCATGGCGTGCCGGGCCAGGTCGGCCGCCCCGATCAGGCCGGCATCGTTCCCGAAGTGCGCGAGCACCAGCCGGGCCTCCTCGCGGAAGCCGCGCCCGGTCAGGGTGCGGCTGAACGCGCGCTGCGCCGGCAGCAGCAACAGGTCACCGGCCGAGCTGACCCCACCGCCGATGACCACTACCTCCGGGTCCAGCGAGGCGGCCAGGTTGGCGATACCACGGCCCAGCCAGGAACCAACGTCGGCGAGCAGCTCGATCGAGTTCGGCTCGCCGGCGATGGCGGCCGCGGTGACGTCCGGGCCGGTTATCGAGTCCGGGTCACCGCCGACCATCTCCAGCAGCCGGTACGCCGTGGGCGAGTTGGTCCGGGCCAGCTCCCGGGCCTCGCGGACGAGGGCGTTGCCCGAGGCGTACTGCTCCCAGCAGCCCCGGTTGCCACACTCGCACCAGTGGCCGCCGGGCACGGCGATCATGTGGCCCCACTCCCCCGCCATGCCGTAGGTGCCGCGGAACAGCTGGCCGTTGATCACCAGGCCGCCGCCGATCCCGGTGCCGAGAGTCAGGCAGACCATCACCGACGAGCCGCGGCCGGCGCCGAAGCGGTACTCCGCCCAGGCCGCCGCGTTCGCATCGTTGTCGACGATCAGGGGCAGGTCGATCCGCGCCGACAGGCGTGCCTTCAGCGGCTCCGATCGCCAGGCCAGGTGCGGGGAGAAGCGGACCACCGCCTGCGCGTTGTCCACCCAACCCGCAGCACCGATACCGATGGTGTCCACCGAGTGCCGGATCCGCAGCTCCGCCACCGCGGCGACGATCGCGTCCTCCACGGCCTGGGGGCTGTGCGAGGGGGTCGGGGCGACCAGGCGTTCCAGGATGGCGCCCTGCTCGTCCACCACCCCGGCGGCGACCTTGGTGCCGCCGATATCCACGCCGATGCTGAGCAGCGGCGGTCTCGCTATGGCCCGGCCCCCGTTGCGCCGTGGGCTCGGCACCAGGCCGGTGGTCAGCCTTCGACTCGTTTCTTCAGGTTCTTCAGCGCACCGTCGATGATCGTCTTCTCGGCCTTCCGCTTGAAGAGCCCGATCATCGGTAGGTTCACGTCGACGCTGAGCCGGTAGGTCACCGTGGTGCCGGCGCCCTTCGGCTGGAGCTCGTACGAGCCGTCCATCGCCTTGAGCAACGTGCCCTCGACCAGGTGCCAGCTCACCTTGGTCGGCTGCCAGTCGTAGGCCAGCACGTAGTCGTCCTTGACCAGGTTGTGGTCCAGCACCATCCGTACCGTCTCGGCGCGACCACCCGCGGTGGTCAGCACCTCGGCGCTCTTCATCGAGTCCACCCATTCCGGGTAGTGCTCGAAATCGGCGATCACCTGCATGATCTCGTCCGGAGCGGCGGCGATGTCGATGCTGGCACTGGTCTGGTCCGCCACGAAACGACAGCCTACTTCGCGGCGTATCCCGGTCCGCAGAAGCTGCCCGACGGTCGCCGGTCAGAGGTCGAGG
>OCZS010000749.1_pt1 | contig 10974 bp, 7 predicted proteins | sample 1539071 | NCBI WGS metagenome assembly OCZS01 (sample SAMEA3113584, study PRJEB22503) | soil metagenome | reverse complement strand
ATCGCCTCGCTCGCCGAGCGCGTTCTCGGCCGCACCACCGCCGAGGATGTGGTCGACGCCAAGTCGGGCGATGTGATCATCCCCGAAGGCGCGCTGCTCGACGAGGCGATGGTCGCCCAGATCGAGGCGATCGGCCTGCAGGGCGTGAAGATCCGCTCCCCGCTGGTCTGCGCGTCGAAGCAGGGCGTCTGCGGCAAGTGCTACGGCCGCGACCTCGCTCGCGGTACGCCTGTGAACATCGGTGAGGCTGTCGGCGTCATTGCCGCCCAGTCGATCGGCGAGCCGGGCACGCAGTTGACGATGCGGACCTTCCACATCGGCGGCGCGGCGCAGCTCAATGAGCAGTCGAACCTCGAAGCGCCGGTCGACGGCACGATCGAGTTCCGCGACATGCCGACGATCACCGACCCGCGCGGGCGGCACATCTCGCTGTCGCGTTCGGGCGAGATCGCGATCCTCGACATGGACGGCCGCGAGCTGTCGACGCACCGCGTGCCGTACGGCGCTCACCTGCTGTGCGAGTCAGGTCACATCGTCAGCAAGGGCGATCGGATCGCCGAATGGGATCCCTCGTTCAGCCCGGTCATCACCGAGCGTGCCGGTACCGTGAAGTACCAGGATCTCATCGAGAACCGGACGATGACCGAGCAGATCGACGAGTCCACGGGCATCACCCAGCGCGTGGTGACCGACGACATGGCCAAGTCGAAGAAGGACACGCTCCATCCGCGCCTGACGCTTACTGGCGACAAGGCGGAGGAAGCGGGTGTCTACCGTCTTGCTCCGGGTGCGATCGTCGCCGTCGAGGACGGCCAAAAGGTCGAAGCCGGCGAAGTGCTCGCCCGTATGCCGCGGGAAGCCGCGCGTACCCGCGACATCACCGGCGGTCTGCCGCGCGTCGCCGAGCTGTTCGAGGCTCGCACACCCAAGGACAAGGCGATCATCGCCCGGGTCTCGGGTCGGGTGCAGTTCCTGAAGGACTATAAGGCGAAGCGTAAGATCGCGATCGTTCCCGACGACGGTTCCCCTCCGCATGAGGAGCTGGTGCCCAAGTCGCGCGTGATCGAAGTGCAGGAAGGCGATTACGTGAAGCGGGGCGACAACCTCGTGGGCGGCTCGCCGGACCCGCACGACATCCTGGAAGCGCTCGGCGTCGAAGCGTTGGCCGAGTATCTCGTGAGCGAGATCCAGGAGGTCTATCGACTGCAGGGCGTGAAGATCAACGACAAGCACATCGAGGTGATCGTTCGCCAGATGCTGCAGAAGGTCGAGATCACCGAGGACGGCGACACCACCCTGCTGAAGGGCGAGCAGGTCGACCGCGAGGAGATGGACGCCATCAACTCGCGCCTCGGCAAGGGCAAGAAGCCGGCGGTCGGCAAGCCGGTGCTGCTCGGCATCACCAAGGCGAGCCTGCAGACGCGCAGCTTCATCTCCGCGGCTTCGTTCCAGGAGACGACGCGTGTGCTCACCGAGGCGGCCGTTCAGGGCAAGGTCGATACGCTCACGGGTCTCAAGGAGAACGTGATCGTGGGACGGCTGATCCCGGCGGGCACCGGCTCCAGCATGAAGGAGCTCCGGGTTGCGGCATCGAGCCGTGACGCCGCGCTCCGGGCGACGCATCGCCGCATGCAGGAGGCACTGGTGGCTCCGAACTCGGCCGAAGAGCTGCGTGCCGCCGAGCTGGCGCGGAGCCCCCGCGAGGATACGGCCGGCACGGGTGAAGACCCGCTTGCCGAGGTCGTCCCGAGCGGCACGGGCACCGATGCTGATGCGGGCGACTATCTCACCGAATAGTCGCTCGTCCTTCGGGCAAAAAGAGAGCCCCGCCGGCGCAAACCGGCGGGGCTTTTCTTTTCAGTTCAGAAGGTCAGCGGCAGCGGCCGGTCTTCATCGTGCTTTCGGTACAGTTGGCAGCGGACTCGGCGTCAGCTGCAGCGCCACGGACCGTGTTGCAGGCCGAGAGCGCCATGCACGTCCCAACCAGCAATGAAGTGATCAACTTCGATTTCATGTCCACCCTCCCTTACATGTCCGAAACGACATGGCGTCAACTTCTGCCTTTGTCGACTGTCTGCCCGATGAACGGCGATACCATTGAGCATGAAAAAATGCCCCGCCAGGCAATTCGCCGGCGAGGCATTTTTCTACTGTTGCAACATGGCTTCAGTTTAGCACTTGCCGGTACCGTCGATGGCGTTCTCGGTGCAGTTCGCCACCGAGTTCACGTCGGCTGCCGCACCGCGCACCGTATTGCAGGCGGCAAGCACCAGCGATCCGGTAATCAACGCCGCGGTCATGATCTTCTGGACCATTTGATTACTCCTCCATTGATGGCGGGAGAACGCGGCTTTGTGCAAAGCGCTCCATTCCGGATGCGCAATTAGCGGCAAACCGTCTTTTTTACACCGCGACGGGCGCAGCGATGTGCGGGTGCGGCTCGTAAGCTTCGAACGCGAAATCCTCGGCCTCGTAATCGAACAATGACTGGCCGCGATCCTTCAGGATCAGGCGGGGCAGCGGCCGCGGATCGCGCGTCAGCTGCAGGCGCGCCTGCTCCAGATGGTTGGAGTAGAGATGCACGTCGCCGCCGGTCCACACGAACACGCCCGGCTCGTGCCCGGTCTCGCGCGCAAGCATGTGAGTGAGAAGAGCATAGCTCGCGATGTTGAAGGGCACGCCAAGGAAGAAATCGGCGCTGCGCTGGTAAAGCTGGAGGTTCAGCCGCCCGCCCGCGACGTGGGTCTGGAACAGGCAATGGCATGGCGCCAGCGCCATGCGGTGAAGCTCGCCGGGATTCCAGGCGGTCACGATCTGGCGGCGGGAGGACGGATCAGTTCGGATCAGCTCCACGAGGCTGCTGATCTGGTCGATCTCACGCCCGTCCGCCGTCTCCCAGTGGCGCCACTGCTTGCCGTAGACGGGGCCGAGGTTCCCGTCCGCATCGGCCCATTCGTTCCAGATGCTCACCTTGCGGTCCTGCAGCCAGCGGACGTTGGTGTCTCCGCGAAGGAACCAGAGCAGCTCGACGATGATCGAGCGCAGGTGCAGCTTCTTGGTCGTCAGAAGCGGGAATCCATTGCGCAGGTCGAAACGCATCTGGGCGCCGAAATGCGAAAGCGTGCCCGTTCCGGTGCGGTCCTGCTGCGGTACTCCTTCGTCGAGGATCCGCTGCATCAGGTCGAGATACTGGCGCATGCCGGACAAAGACTAATCCGCTGCCGCAACCGTGTACAAGCCCGTGAACTATCTCTGTTGTGGATGAAATCAGGTCGAACCCGGACACGGTTTGAGTCGTGCGGAGAAGTCGTCCCGCATAGCAAAGCGCCATGCGCTATCAGCGTGCCGCACAGCCTCTCAAGCTGGACGGACTCGAGGCGGCCCGCACCTTCTTCGCCGGCTGCTTTGCCGAGTCCGATCCCGCTCGAGAGTGCCTGTGGGTCGCGCACGTCGATCGCGAATCCAACTGCCTGCACCTGTCCCGGCACGAAGGCGATGGCTGCAGTGCGGACTTCCCCGCGAGAGCCATCGTCCGGGATGCGGCACTCCATGGCAGCGCGGGTATCCTTCTGGCGCACAACCATCCAAGCGGCGATTCCCGACCGAGCAGGGCCGATTGCCATGCCACACGGCGGCTCACGGTTGCGGTGGAAGCCATGGGCTGCCGCGTGCACGATCATCTGGTGCTTGGCGACAATGGGTTCAGCAGCTTCCGCCAGCTTGGCCTTCTCTAGGCCTCGGCCTTGCAGGCCTTGATTCGCCCTGGCTCCGGTGGCGGCCCCGCAATCCGGAATGACGCAAAATAGGCTTCGCCCCCGGTAATCGGCACGTAGCGGGCGAGCTTGAGGCCCACCGCAGCGAGCTCGCACTGCAGGAGGCGTGGCGGCATTCCGTGCCGCTTGGGAGGCCGATCGGCATCCACCACAATGACCTCTCCATCGGGCTTCAGCCCTTGGCGGAGGTGCCACATGAAGGCGTAGGGCGATTCCACCTCGTGATAGACATGGACGAGGAAGATTCGGTCGAACGAATTGGGCGGCAGCTTTGGATCGTCAGGCTCGCCAAGCTTGACCGCGACATTCTCAAGATTTTCGCGGTGAACACGCTGGATCAGCCGCTCCTCGACTTCCGGAACGATGTCTTCCGCAAGCACGCGGCCGCGGCGTCCAACCACGGGAGCCAGCCTTACCGTATAATATCCCTCGCCCGCCCCGATGTCGGCGACCCACATTCCCGGCGCGACGCCGGCAAGCTTCAGCACCTGCTCCGCCTCACCAAGCCGGTCGCGCACATCCTCGGTCGAAAAGGCGTCGCTGACGATTGGCGCGACCTCGCGGTCCGCCTTGGGAAATCGAGGTTCCTCCGGCCCCTGACGGCAGGCGCCCAGTGCGGTCAGCAGAAGGAAGGCGCAAAAGCGCCTATTCGACATCCTCGACCTCGACGCGCTCGCCGGTGACGCGCTGCGACAAAGCCGCTGCCATGAACCGGTCTAGGTCGCCGTCCAGCACGTCGCTCGGCGCAGTCGATGTCATGCCGGTCCGCAGATCCTTCACCAGCTGGTACGGCTGCAGCACATAGCTCCGGATCTGGTGGCCCCAGCCGATGTCGGTTTTCGAGGCGTTCGCGGCACTCGCCTCAGCCTCGCGCTTCTGAAGCTCAGCTTCGTACAGCCGAGCCTTGAGCTGCTTCATCGCCGATGCGCGGTTCTTGTGCTGCGATCGCTCGTTCTGGCAGGCGACGACAATCCCGGTCGGAATGTGCGTGATCCTGACCGCGCTGTCGGTCGTGTTGACGTGCTGTCCGCCCGCGCCGGACGCACGGTAGGTGTCGATACGAAGGTCCTTGTCCTCGACCTGGATGTCAATGTCCTCATCGACTTCGGGATAGACCCAGACGCTCGAAAAGCTCGTGTGACGGCGAGCGTTGGAATCATATGGGCTGATGCGGACCAGCCGGTGGACTCCACTCTCCACCTTCAGGTTGCCGTACGCATTCTCGCCCTTGATCAGGATCGTTGCGGATTTGATCCCGGCCTGCTCGCCGGAGTGGTGGTCGATCATCTCGACCTTGTAGCCGTGGCGCTCGCCCCAGCGCGTGTACATGCGCAGAAGCATCTCGGCCCAATCCTGGCTCTCCGTACCGCCCGCGCCCGCATTCACCTCGACATAGCTGCTGTTGGCGTCCGCTTCTCCGGCGAGCAGCGCCGCGACCTTGTCCCGCTCCGCACGCTCCGCCAGTTCGCCGAGGCTGCGCACGGCATCGTCGGCCAAAGCGTCGTCGCCCTCGGCTTCGGCAAGCTCCAGCAGCTCCACCGTATCCGTGAGTTCGCGCTCGATCGCTCGCGTCGCGTTGATCGCTTCCTCAAGCCGCCGCCGCTCGCGCATGACGTCCTGCGCCGCCTTGGGATCGTCCCACAGCGACGAATCCTCGACCTTGGCGTTGAGCTCGTCGAGGCGCTTCAGCGCGCGGTCCCAATCGAGGAACCGGCGCAGGAGCGCTAGCGCGGCATTGATCTGGTCGGCATGTGCCTGCGCTTCGGCGCGCATTGGAGAAGCTTTCGTTACAACGGAGACGTGTCAGGCCGAGCTAGTAGATGGCACCCTGATCTTGCAACCCACGGGCCTCCGGTTGAACCTGTTGCGGCTGCCGCGCCCGGACGACGCGAGGACGTCGCTGGACCTGCGCGACACGCGCCGGATCCCGTTCTTCGTCCTGCGCACCTGGCTGACCCGGAACGCTCAGCGAGTGCGAACGGCGGAAGCGGCGCGGCTCCGTCTGAGGCTGGAACGCCTCCCAGATGACCGGCGACTTGGGGTCCTCCTGGATCGGGAATGCTCCGAAGACGCGGCGTCCGCTCGCCCGGTCGATACGCACCCAGCGAATGCCCTGAGGCGCGACGAACGGAATCTTGGGCGTGCCCTTGAAGGCGACCTGCGCGAAATCCTTGAAGATCGGCGCTGCGACGCGTCCGCCCTGAGCATAGCCGCCCATGCTGCGAGGCTGATCGTATCCCATATAAACGCCGGCAACGACGTCCGGCGTACCGCCTACGAACCAGACGTTGGTTGGACCGGACGTGGTGCCGGTCTTGCCGAACATCGGCCGGTCGAGATCGCGAAGAATCGTTGCGGTTCCTCGCTCGACCACGCCTTGGAGGATATGGACCATTTGGAAGGCCGCCATCGGGTCGAGCAGCTGCCGGTCGCGCGATGGCGGCCGGGGCATACCCTTCCCGTCCCAGTCGGCGGCATTGCAGTTGCCCATTACCTGGCAGCGATTGTCGGTCCGGTAGATGACCTTGCCCGTGCGGTTCTGGACATAGTCGATCATCGTCGGCTTCACCGCGCGGCCCTGGTTGGCGAGGATCGCGTAGGCATTCACCAGTTTCGCGACGGTGGTGTCACCGGCGCCGAGCGAGATCGACAGATAGTTGGGATAGTCGCCTACGCCGAGCTTGCGCGCATTTTCTGTGACCTTCGCCATGCCGGTCTGCGCCGCGGCGCGCACCGTCATCAGATTGCGGGACTGCTCGACACCCCAGCGCATCGTCTTCGCGCCCGCGTAGCGGCGATCGAAATTGACGAAGCATTTCTGCGGCAGACCCGGGCCCTGCGAAGTGCAAAACGGCGCGTCCATGATGATCGACGCCGGGCTCATGCCGGTTTCGAGCGCCGCTTCGTATACGATCGGCTTGAACGCCGAGCCGGGCTGTCGCTTCGCCTGCGTTGCGCGATTGAAGTCGGATCCGATCACGTCGAAGCCGCCCTGCATGGCGAGGACGCGACCTGTGCGGACCTCCTCGGCCAGGAAACCGCCGCCGATTTCCGGAATCGAACGGATTGCATAGCTGTTCGCGCCAAGCTGCTTCACGATGATGATCATGCCTGGTCGAAGATTGTCGAACGCCGTTCCTCCGCCTCCGCGCTTCGGCGTGAGCGCGGCTCCGCGCGGAAGCGAGCCGGTCGAGCCGTTCGTGAAACCGATCCTTGCCTCGGACGAATCCTTCGTAAGGACGACCGCCTTCTTCCAGTCGGGGAAGCCGGTGCCGATCGGCGTCCGGTCGAGCTCAGCCGCCCAATCGCCACTGAGGTCGACGCTCTTGCCGATGTCGCGCCAGCCACGGCCGCCGTCGAACCGCGCGAGGCCTTCGCGCAAAGCATTCGCGGCGGCGTCCTGCATCACCGGATTCATGGAAGTGCGCACCCACAGCCCGCCGGCGTAAACGCTGTTGGGCCCATTCTCCGCCTTTTCGCCGTAGCTGGCGACCAGCGAACGCCTGACTTCCTCCATGAAGTAGCCGCCCTGCTGCCGGAACTTCTCATTGCTTCCGTAGCGGATCGTGCCGAGCCCGGTGCTAGCCGCCGCCGCGCGCTGCTCCGCGCTGATGTAGCCGTTGCTCTCCATCTCCCGAAGGACGTAATTGCGGCGGTTGAGCGCCTTCTGCGTCGCGCGGACCGGATCGTAGTTGGACGGCGCCTTCGGCAGGACGGCGAGATAGGCGGCCTCCGGCAAGGTCAGCTGATGCACATCCTTGTCGAAATAGGCCCGGCTGGCGGCCTGGACGCCGTAAGCGTTCCGGCCCAGGAAGATGGAGTTGAGGTAGATCTCGAGGATCTGTTTCTTGCTGAGCGTCGATTCCAGCCGGAAAGCGAGGATCGCCTCTCGCGCCTTGCGGCCAATCGAGTAGCTGCTGTCCTGGAGCAGATACTTCGCGACCTGCTGGGTGATGGTCGAGCCGCCCTTCGCGCGGCCGCCGCCGGTCGCGGTCTTGGTCGTGAAGTCGAACACGGCTCCGACAAGACCCGGATAATCGAGCCCGCCATGGCTGAAGAAGGTCTTGTCCTCCGCCGAGATGAAGGCCTGTACGACCATCGGCGGATATTCTTCATAGGACAGCTCCACCCGGCGCTCGCGCGCGAAGGTCTGGACCGGGGTACCGTCGTAGCCCCGCACGTTGCTCGGTAGCGAAGGCTGATAGGCCAGCAGCTTCTCCGACGAGGGCAGGCCGCTCGCGAAATAGAGCCACATGCCAGCGAAAAGGACGAAACCCGCGGCGAACAGGTAGCCGAGCCTCCGCACCCAGGGGCGGTCAAGCCAGGGATCGGTTCGCTCGCGGATCCGGCGGTTGAAGGCAACCAGATCGGGCAGCGGCAGGGATGAGGCCTTGAGACTTTCGACGCGCATGCGGTGCTGCATCTAGCGCCTCTCGAGCGGAGCCGAAAGGCTTGGCTTAGCGAACGATGCGCGAAGCGACGTCCGCTTCGATGGCCTGCGCCAGCGCAGCGACGATCCGCTCTCTTTTTTCCGGCTCGCGAAGCAGGGCCTCGTCCTCGGTGTTGCTGATGTAGCCTGCCTCGAAGAGGACTGCCGGAACCTCGGCATGCCTCAGGACTCGGAAGTCGGCGAAACGGTGCGGCTCGGGACGCAGGAGATAGCGGCCCGCGGACTTGCGAACCAGGCGCTCGGCAAGCGATGCCGACGCATTCATCTGCTCGCGAAGGGCGAGGTCCGACAGCATCGAGCGGACGGACCCGTCGGGCTCGCTCGACAATCCCTCGCCCGCCTTATTCTCCTTTGCTGCGAGGCGAGCGGCCTCGGCGTCGGAAGCCACATCCGAAAGGGAGTAGACCGTCGCTCCCCGTGCCGCAGGGTTCGGCGCGCTGTCGATATGGAGCGACAGGTAGGCGCTTGCTCCGAGCTTGCGGGCGATTTCGGCGCGCTGGTCGAGCGTCAGATAGCGATCGTCCTCGCGGGTCAAGGCGACGCGCACACGTCCGCGTTCAGCAAGTTCGTCGCGAAGCTCGCGCGCCAGAAGGAGCGTCAGGTCCTTCTCGTTGCTCGTGCCCGATACGCTTCGAGCACCGGGATCTCTCCCGCCATGACCTGCGTCGAGCACGACGATCGGTCGTCCCGGAAGCCGCGCCTCGGTCAGCTTCACTTCGCCGATCGCCGATCCAAGCTCGACCCTGACCGTGCCAGGGCGCGCTTCTCCGATCAGAGCCTGCTCCTCCTCAGCTGATGGCGAAGAGGTGCGACTACTGGCGGCCAAGGCGGCAGCCGCAAGCAGGACGCCGGCGATGCTGATCGCCGCCCCCGTCGTTGCTCTGGCGCGCATGGACCGTGGTGCCATGAAGCCACTCTATCATCAGAACATGGTTAATACGCAATTATCGCTGGATTTCCGCGGTTCCACCGCACCTGTGGCAGTTGCGGCACTCGCCGGGGGATGCTAACCGCCATTAATCCGACGCGCCGAACGTAACGGCAACGGATTCACGCCGCTCCCTCTTCTTTCCGGAGGCGGGACCGCGGCTTCACAGGTTGACGCTGCATGATACCAAGAAACGCCCCTTGCCTGCTCCCGAACGAGCGGCAGGTCGCGTCTCCCGCGCTGAAGGCCGGGATGGTTTGTGCAGCAGAGGCAACTTCCCAGAAGATCGCCGTGACCGTCGGCCGACACCCGACTGGAATGGCCCAATCAATTGCGCGCCCCCGCCCTTCAAGGAGCGGCCCGCGCCGGAGAATTTTCAATGTCCACGCGCATGCTGATCGACGCGCGCCACCCGGAGGAAACCCGGGTTGCCGTCGTGACCGGAACCCGAATCGAGGAATTTGATTTCGAGTCCGCTGAGCACAAGCAGCTCAAGGGAAACATCTATCTCGCCAAGGTCACCAGGGTAGAACCGTCGCTCCAGGCGGCGTTCATCGATTATGGCGGAAACCGCCACGGTTTCCTGGCCTTCAGCGAAATCCACCCCGATTACTACCAGATCCCCAAGGCCGATCGCGACGCCCTGCTGCGCGAGGAAGCCGAACAGGCCGCCGAGGAAGAACGGCTCCGTAACGCCCAGGACTACGACGACGAAGAAGAGGATGAGTCCTCATCGGGCGAAGACGTCGAGGCCGGCGAAGGCCAAGCCGACGAGGGTGCCGAACCTGCCGAGGGCGATAGCGCGGAGGAAGCGGGCACCGGCTCAAACCGTTCGCCGGTCGATGAATCTGCGGCGGACGAGCTTCGTCGGAAGCGCCAGAATTTGCGCCGACGCTACAAGATCCAGGACGTCATTCAGCGCCGCCAGGTGCTGCTCGTCCAGGTCGTCAAGGAAGAGCGCGGCAACAAGGGCGCCGCCCTGACCACCTATCTCAGCCTTGCCGGCCGCTATTGCGTGCTGATGCCGAACACGTCGCACGGCGGTGGGATCAGCCGGAAGATCTCGAACGGCGCCGACCGCAAGCGGCTGAAGTCCATCATGTCGGACCTCAACCTGCCCAAGACCATGGGCCTGATCGTCCGCACTGCCGGGCTTTCGCGCACCAAGACCGAGATCAAGCGCGACTTCGACTATCTCGCCCGCCTGTGGGACGAGATCCGCGAGCGAACGATGGAAAGCAGCGCACCCGCGCTCATCTATCGCGACAGCGATCTCATCAAACGGGCGATCCGCGACCTCTATCACCGCGACATCAGCGATGTGATCGTCGAGGGCGAGGACGGCTACAAGGCGGCGCGCGGCTTCATGAAGCTGCTGATGCCGAGCCACGTCCGGCGCGTCCAGTTGCACTCGGAAGCGACGCCGCTGTTCCAGCGCCACGGCGTCGAGGACCAGCTTTCCGCGATGTACCAGCCGGTCGTCCAGCTGAAGTCGGGCGGCTACCTGGTAATCAATCCGACCGAAGCCCTGGTGTCGATCGACATCAACTCCGGCCGGTCGACGCGCGAGCACAATATCGAGCAGACCGCCTTTGCGACCAATCTCGAGGCAGCGCACGAGATCGCCCGCCAATTGCGGCTGCGCGACATGGCGGGGCTGATCGTCATCGACTTCATCGACATGGAATCGAACGGCCATATCCGGAAGGTCGAGAAGGCGATGAAGGAGGCGCTGAAGAACGACCGCGCCCGCATCCAGGTCGGCCGCATCTCCAGCTTCGGCCTGATGGAAATGAGCCGCCAGCGCCTGCGCACCGGCGTGC
>OCZS010000748.1_pt1 | contig 10991 bp, 10 predicted proteins | sample 1539071 | NCBI WGS metagenome assembly OCZS01 (sample SAMEA3113584, study PRJEB22503) | soil metagenome | reverse complement strand
GACCAGGCCGAGGCGCTGACCAGCCCCTACACCGTGGTGAAGCGGCAGGGCGACCGGCTGATCGCGGTGCCCTACAGCCAGGAATACAAGCAATGGCTGGAGCCTGCGGCGAAGCTGTTAGAACAGGCGGCGGCCAAGACGAGCAACGCCAGTCTGAAGAAATTCCTGTCGCTTCGGGCCAAGGCGTTCCGGACGGACGATTATTTCGAGTCCGAGCTTGCCTGGATGGACCTGAAGGACACGCCGATCGAAGTCGCGATCGGGCCCTACGAGGTCTACACGGATGAATTGTACGGCCGGAAGACCGCCTTCGAGGCATTCGTCACGCTGAAGGATCCGAAGGAGAGCCAGGCGCTCGACGTCTACAAGGGCCATCTGCGCGACATGGAGGCGAACCTTCCGGTCGAGGAGCGCTTTAAGAACTTCCAGCGCGGCTTCGAATCCCCGATTGCGGTCGCGGATCAGGTGCACGGCGGCGGCGACAATGTGCCGGGCGTCCAGACAGTCGCGTTCAACCTTCCCAACGATGAGCGCGTCCGCGAGGCCAAGGGCGCGAAGAAGGTCATCCTGCGCAACGTGCTCGGCGCGAAGTACGAGCGGATCCTGAAGCCGATGGCCGGCCTGGTGCTCGTGGAGGGCCAGGCCGGTAATGTGACCCAGCGGCACATGTTCCTGGAGACCCTGTTCCACGAGCTGTCGCACAGTCTCGGGCCGGGATCGATCACGGTTGGCGGCCGCAAAACTACGGTCGATCAGCAGCTGAAGGAAATCGCGGGCGGATTCGAGGAGGCCAAGGCGGACGTGATGGGCGCCTACAACGTCTTCCACATGATGGACAAAGGCGTGATCCCCAATTCCGAGCGCTCGCAGATGCGGGCGACCTATGTCGCAGGGCTCTTCCGGGCGATGCGCTTCGGCATTGGGGAAGCGCACGGCAAGGGCGCGGCGATGCAGTACCGCTACCTGCGCGACAAGGGCGCGATCGTCTGGGACGCGGACGCCAAGCGCTTCCGCATCGACGAGGCGAAGATCGATGGCGCGATCCGCGCGCTTGTCGGCGACATCGTTCGGCTGCAGGGCAGCGGAGACTATGCCGGCACCAAGGCCTTCCTCGACAAGTGGGGCGTGTCCGACCCCGAGGCGGACCAGGTCATCGCATCCATGACGCACATCCCGGTCGACATCCGTCCGATCTATCCGGAGAAATTGTGATGGCGAGCAAGTTCGAGCGATTCGCGGCGCTTCACGTCCCGGGCGACCCCGTCGTCCTCTATAACATCTGGGACGTCGGCAGCGCCTTGGCAGTCGAGCGGGCCGGAGCGAAGGCGCTGGCGACGGGCAGCCACCCGGTCGCCGACGCGCAGGGCTGGCCGGACGGGCAGCAGGTCCCGCTCAACTTCGCGCTGGCAAACGCCAAGCGCATCGCAGATGCGAGCGAGCTTCCGCTGACCGTCGACTTTGAAAGCGCCTACTCGGATGATCCCGCGCAGGGTGCGGCCAATGTCGTCCGCCTTGCGGCGACGGGCGCAGTTGGCTGCAACTTCGAGGATCAGGTGATCGGCGGGGAGGGGCTTCACCGGCTGGACCGGCAGGTCGAGCGCATTGCGGCGATCCGCAGCGCCGTCGGCGAGGCCTTCTTCATCAACGCGCGCACCGATCTCTTCCTGAAGACCCAGACCTATGACGACGCGCTCGTCGATCAGGTGATCGAGCGCGGCAAGGCGTTCGCGGACGCTGGCGCGAGCGGCTTCTTCGTCCCTCGCCTCGCCGATGCCCGGCAGATCGAGCGAGTAGTCCGAGAGGTGCCGCTGCCGCTCAACGTCATCGCCTTCCCCGGCGCGCCCGCGAAGTCGGAATGGGCGGCGGCCGGCGTGGCGCGGATCAGCCACGGGCCGTTCCCGCATCGTGCGCTGATGGCGAAGCTCGAGGAAATGGCGCGCGAAGCCATAAGCTGAGCTTATTTGTTGAGCGCAAGAATCGGGAGGCGAGCGCCGCCTTCCGAGGCTAGTCACCCGGCATGAACCAGACCGACAAAGCCAAGGACTTCGCCGCGCTCCACGTCCCCGGCGACCCGCTCATCCTCTTCAACATCTGGGATGCAGGAAGCGCGCAGGCTGTAGCCAAGGCCGGCGCGAAGGCGATCGCATCCGGAAGCGCTTCGGTCGCCGGAGCTTATGGCGCGCAGGACGGCGAGGATGTACCGATGGAAGTCGCGCTCGGCAATGCCGCGCGCATCGTCGCTTCCGTCGACTTGCCCGTCACCATCGATTTCGAGGGCGGTTACGCGGTCGATCCGGATGAGACCGCAGGCAATGTCCAGCGGCTTGCGGCGATCGGGGCCGTCGGCTGCAACTTCGAGGACCAGGTCGTCGGCGGCCAGGGCATGCACGACATCGACCTCCAGGCCCGGAGAATCGCGGCCGTCCGCGCTGCCGTCGGTCCGGATTTCTTCATCAACGCCCGAACGGACTATTTCCTCCAGGCCAAGCCCGACGCCCATGATGCCGCGCTGGCCGATGCGGCGATTGAGCGGGTGAAAGCCTATGCCGACGTGGGCGCGAGCGGCTTCTTCATTCCCGGGCTCACCGATCTCGACCTCGTCGAGCGGATCGCCGAAGCCTCTCCGCTGCCGGTCAATGCGATGACCTGGCCCGGTGCGCCGGGCAGGCAGGAATGGGCAGACGCCGGAATTGCGCGGATCAGCTATGGGCCGGGGCCGTTCCGGCAAATGCAGGACTGGCTGGAGGCCGCCGCGCGAGCGGACCTTGCCTAGGCCTTGGCGGGCTTCCGCTGCTTCAGGCGCACCCGGCCCGATTTGAGCACGCTCTTGCGGAAGATGTTCGAGGCGACGCGGAGGAAGAGCGCAACCCACAGCAGCTGCCACAGCAAAGCGAGTAGATGCGGCATGACGCCGGGCACCTCGGCCGCGCGTGCGATCATCACGTAGGGCGACGACAGCGGGAAAACGGCTGCGGCAATCGTCCGATTGCTGTCCGGCGCGCCGACTGCGACCGACGCGAGGGCGAAGATGACCACCTGCGCCATGGTCACGGGCATGGACAAAGTTTGGACTTCCCGAGCGCTCGAAGCGTGGGCGCCAATGCCGAGAAAAATGGCGCCGAGCAGCAAATAGCTCATCGCGAAATAGAGGACGCCGAGCAGGATGAAGACGGGCCAGCCGACGGCCGGCGGCGGCAGAGCATCCAGCCCGGCGGGCGCGAAGGCGGCGAGCGCGCCGACGGCGACGGTCGACCAGACCGCAATTCCGGCAAGGGAGGCGGCAAGCATCGCGAGGAGCTTGCCGAGGAAGATGGCGTCGACTGGGACAGCGGCGGCCAGGACCTCGATCACCTTGTTCGATTTCTCCTCGATCAGCTGCGACAGGAGCATGCCTGCGAGCAGCAGCGTGAGCAGGAACAGCAGGGACTGTCCCGCGCGGGAAGTGAGGACCCGGGCGCCGACGTTTTGAGCGGGAATCGCCGTGCTGGTCTGCATAACCGGCATGTGCACCGCTTCGCGCGTCTCGTTGCCCGCACTTCGCCTTGCCTCGGCGATGAATAGCCGAAGCTGCTTGGCGGTGCCGCTCTGGGTGCGGATGGTGCCGAGAACGCGCGGGTTCTCGAGCCCGCCTTCGAGGACTGCCACGACGCCCGGCTTGCCAGACTGGAGAAAACGCGCTCCCTGCTGGGGTGCTCCCGTGGGCGCGACATGCTCGAGGTTGACCATCGCGAGGGCGCCGAACGTGTCCTGCAGCCGGTCGCGCGCCTCGCTGAGTTCATTGAACTCCTCGGGCGTCGAAATCACGGCGACCGTCGGCTGCTCCGACACGCTCATCGGTGCCGTCGCGGCCCCGAAGATCACGACGATCAGGAGCGGGAAGAAGGGACCGAGCAGGAACAGCAGGAAGGTGCGCGAGAGCACGGTGGCCGTGAAGTCGCGGCGGGCGATCACGAAGGCGGAGCGGACCAACTCTCTCACTCGCCCGGCTCCTCTTCCATGGCCCGGGCGGCGGCATCGCCCGCAATCGCGACGAACGCCTCGTGCAGGCCGGGACGTTCGATCGCCAGCGTTTCTATGCCCGCTCCCCCGTCGATCAGCGCCTTGAGCAGCGGCTCGGGCCCGGTTGCGGGAAGCTCGAAGATCCACTCGCCCCCTTGAGTCCGCGCCGTACCGGGAAGCGCCGAGCGCCAGGCTCCGTCGGTCTCGCGGGTGCGGAGCCGGACGATCGGGCTCAGCCGCTCGCGAGCCTCGTCGACCCGGCCTTTGAAGGCAACCTTGCCCGCGGCGATGATCGCGATGCTTTCGCAAAGGCGCTCGGCGTGAGCGATCACGTGGGTCGAGAAGATGATGGTGACGCCCTCCGCCGCGCGGTTACGGATTAGGCGCTCAAGCTTGCCCTGGTTGAACGGGTCCAGCCCCGAAAAGGGCTCGTCGAGGACGATCAGCCGCGGCTCGTGAACCAGAGTGCCGAGAAGCTGCACCGTCTGGGCCATGCCCTTCGAAAGGGTGCGGATGGGCTTCTTCGCCCAGTCGCCCAAACCGTTTTCCTCGAGCAGCTGGTCGGCGCGGCGGCGAGCCTCCTTCAGCTTCAATCCACGAAGCGCGCCCATGAAGGCGATGCCCTCGCGCGCGCTCATAGACGGATACAGGCCGCGCTCTTCCGGCAGATAGCCGATCTGGTGAGCCGCCTCGATCGGCCGCGAGTGGCCGAGCACGCGGCGCTCGCCCGACGAGGGCTCGATTATGCCCAGAAGCATGCGGAGCGTCGTCGTCTTGCCCGCGCCGTTGGGGCCGAGAAGGCCGAAGATGGAACCGGCGGGCACGGCGAGGCTGACGCCGTCCACGGCGCGCTTCTCACTGAAGTCCTTGACGAGGTTGATCGCTTCGACGGCATGCTCACCGGTCCAGCTTTGCTGCGATGCCTGCCGAAGCACTGGAATTCCTTAGAGAAAGCCGCATTTGGCGCGTATGGCGCCGCCCGTGGATAAGAGCCAAACCCTTAAGGAGGCAATACGCGTCGAAGCAGAGCGGCTCGGCTTCGTCGCGTGCGGCTTCGCTCGCGCCGACGCCGCGGAGGCTGCCGGGCTCGATCTCCGGGCCTGGCTCGAGGCGGGCCACCACGGGACGATGGGGTGGATGGAAACTCGCGCCGACCAGCGCGTATCGCCCACCGCGCTTTGGCCGGGTGCGAGGTCTGCGATTGCGCTGGGCATGAGCTACGCGCCGGCATCGGACCCGATGGCGCTAGCTGCGGCGACGGAGCGCGGGCGCATCTCGGTCTATGCGCAGGGCGGCGACTATCACAAGACGGTGAAGAAGGCGCTGAAGTCGCTGGCGCGCTTCATCGTCGAGCGGTCCCCGAGCGAGCTGAAGGTGTTCGTCGACACCGCCCCGGTGATGGAGAAGCCGCTGGCCGCCGCAGCCGGGATCGGATGGCAGGGGAAGCACACCAATCTCGTTTCGCGCGAGCATGGCAGCTGGTTGTTCCTGGGCGTGATCCTCACCGAGCTGGAGCTGGAGCCAGACCCCCCAGCCGAAGCGGGTGTGCATTGCGGGAGCTGCACGCGCTGCCTCGATGCCTGCCCGACCGGCGCGATCGGCCCTTCGCATCGGATCGATGGGCGCAAGTGCATTTCCTACCTGACCATCGAGCATGACGGGCCGATCCCGGTCGAGTTTCGGGAGGCGCTCGGAAACCGCATCTACGGTTGCGACGATTGCCTTGCGGTCTGCCCGTGGAACCGCTTCGCCGAAGCAGCCGCGGCGAACCGCGCTTTCCTGCCGCGGGCGGAGCTCGCCGCCCCGAAGCTTGGCGACTTGCTGAGGCTCGACGACGCCGCATTCCGGGAGATGTTCGCCGGCTCGCCCATCAAGCGCATCGGCCGCAACCGCATGATCCGCAATTGCCTGATCTCGGCGGGGAACAGCAGCGACGAGAGCCTATCCTCGGCTGTTGTCGAGCATCTGTCCGATCCCGACCCGGTGATTGCCGAGGCCGCGGCCTGGGCGATGAGCAGGCTTCAGGGCCGGGCGAGGGAGGCGATGCAGGCCGGCTGTGGCGTATTGTTGCCGTTTGCCAGCCGCGTATCGACGTGGGTGATCCGTTCGACGTTGCCCTGAAGATAAAGATAGGCGTCGAGGACACAGGTTCCGCGCCACTGAAGCTTGAGACCCGGTCCTTCGCGCACCTGCAGTGCGGGCTGCCCGAGGCGCGCCATGGCTTCGCCGGCGGTGAGGCCGATGAGGCTGCCGGGGACCGAGGGCGTGACCGGTGCCGGCGGAGTGACCTCAGCGGGCGTTTCGGGCGCTCTTGCGGCACATCCAGCGAGCAGCAGGGCGGCGATCAAGGTGACTAGGATGCGCATGTCCCAGTCATGGCGGCGGCTTCCCGGCGAGGCAAGCTTGCCGCGTGCGGCGCACACAGCTAGGCGCGCGCTTTCTCCCGCAAGAACAAGGTGCTTCTGAATGACCGACTGCCGTCTCGACGTGCTGTGCATCGGCAATGCCATCGTGGACGTCATCGCCGACGCCGACGACGCTTTCCTCGATTCCGAGGGGCTGACCAAGGGCTCGATGCGCCTGATCGATGCCGAGGAAGCGGAGCGGCTCTATTCGCACATGGGCCCGGCCCGGGAGATCAGCGGCGGTTCGGCCGCGAACACGGCGGCGGGTGTCGCCGCGCTCGGTGCTCGCGCGGGCTTCATCGGGCAGGTCGCTCCCGACCAGCTCGGCGGATTCTACCGACACGACCTGACCGCTGCCGGGGTGGAGTTCACGACCGAGCCCAAGGATTTCGGAATCCCGACCGCGCGTTCGATGATCCTGGTCACCCCGGACGGTCACCGGACGATGAACACTTTCCTGGGCGCCGCGCAGCATTTGCCTTCGACCGCACTCGACGAGGAGCAGATCCGCTCGGCGGGGATTCTCTATCTCGAAGGCTATCTGTGGGACCCGGAGACGCCGCGCTATGCGATGGTCCGCGCCATCGAGGTCGCACGCGAGGCCGGCCGCAAGGTCGCCTTCACGCTTTCGGACAGCTTCTGCGTCGATCGCCATCGCGACGGCTTCAATGCGCTGATCGACCAGGGCCGGATCGACATATTGTTCGCCAATGAGGACGAGATCCAGGCGATGGCGGGCGTCGCCCACGTCGAGACGGCAGTCGATGCATTCAAGGACAAGGTGGAGACCCTAGTGGTCACCCGGAGCGAAAAGGGTGCGCTTGCAACCCAGCGCGGCCAGCGCGTGGATGTGTCGGCGGCCCCGGTCAACGAGGTCGTCGACACGACCGGCGCCGGCGACCTGTTCGCAGCGGGCTTCCTTGCCGGGCAGGCGCAAGGCCTCGACTTGGAACAATCGCTGAAGCTCGGCGCGATCGCGGCTGCCGAGGTCATCTCGCACTATGGCGCGCGGCCGGAGGCGGATCTGCGGGCCCTCGCCGGCGAGCTGCTCGCGGCGTAAAAAAAGGGCGGCTCCGAAGAGCCGCCCCGGTATTTTCATGGAAGCTCCCGGCTACGGCCGGACGACCGGCTGGCCGCTTTCATCGCGTGGAGCATCTTCAGGATAGATCGGCAGCTCGTCGTCGGCCATCACGTCGTGGCCCTTGGCGAGCTCCGAATTCCTCATCCCGTAGACGAAGTAGAGGACGATCGCGCCGATCACGTACCAGCCGAAGAAGCGCAGCACCCGCTCCTCGACCGTGAAGATCAAAGCGAAGCAGGACAGGATGCCCAGCGCCGGAAGGACCGGGTAGAGCGGCACCCTGTAGCCGCGCGGGATCTCCGGATGGGTCTGGCGCAGCCAGATCACCGTCAAGCAGACGATTCCGAACGCCGCCAGGGTTCCGACCGAGGTCGCATCGCCGAGGAAGTTGATGTCGAAGAAGCCGGCGGCAATTGCGACCGCCAGGCCGACCACAAGCGTGTTGATCCACGGCGTCCGGAACTTCGGGTGCACGCGCGAGAAGACCTTCGGCAGAAGCCCGTCGCGCGCCATCGTGTAAAAGATGCGGGTTTGACCGTACATCAGCACCAGGATGACCGAGGTCAGGCCGATGATGGCGCCGATCTTGATGGTTGACGCGAACCACGCCCATTGCGGTCCGAATGCGTCTACGGCGACGGCGACCGGGTCCGGCACGTTCAGCTCGCGATAGTTCACGACGAGCGTAAGGACGATCGACACAAGGATGTAGATTACCGTGCAGGCCATGAGCGAGCCGATGATCCCGATCGGCATGTCCTTCTTCGGGTTCTTCGCCTCCTGAGCGGCGGTCGAGACGGCTTCGAAGCCGATGTAGGCGAAGAAAACGATCGACGCAGCCCGGAGGATTCCGCTCCAGCCGAACTCACCCTTCTCCCCTGTCGGTTCCGGAATGAACGGCTCCCAGTTGTGGGCGTAAGCGTCGTAATTCTGCAGGATCAGGAAGCCGCCGACGATGATGAAGGCGACCAGCACCGTCACCTTGATGGCGACGATGAGGTTGTTGACCTTGGCGGATTCCGACACGCCGACGACCAGCAGCAGGGCCAGCAGGAGGCAGATCAGGAAGGCGGGAAGGTTGAAGACGGTCGTGATGGTCGTGCCGTCCGCCAGCTCCTTCGGATAGCCGGCAGGCCCCGTAAGGGCGGCGGGCACATGAAGTCCCATGTCGGCGAGAAGGCTGACCACGTAGCCGGACCAGCCGACCGCGACTACCGATGCCGCAAGGCCGTATTCGAGGAGCAAGAGCGCGCCCATGACCCAGGCGGCAAACTCGCCGATGGTCGTATAGCTGTAGGTGTAGGCGGAGCCTGACACCGGAAGCGTCGACGACAGCTCGGCATAGCAGAGGCCGGCGAAGGCGCAGACGATGCCCGCGATGATGTACGAGAAGAGGACCGCCGGGCCCGCGTGAAGAGCGGCGGCATTGCCGGTGCGGACGAAAATGCCCGCGCCGATGATGCAGCCGATGCCGAGGAACACTAGGTTCCACGGCCCCAGCGAGCGCTTCAGTTCACTGGTCTCGGTCTCGCGTTGGACCTGAGCAACGGTCTTGCGCAAAAAGATGCGCCCGAGCAGTCCCCGCTTCGGAGCCGCAGTCGCCATCAATTCTCCCCTCAAATGGCAGATTGTCTTTGACGGCGGAGCCTAGCGGCTCGGCGTGAGAGGGCAATCCCCCTAGCGCGCCAGCATGGGCCCCAATGGCTGGCCGCCGAAGATGTGAACGTGCAGGTGCGGCACTTCCTGCCCGCCGCGGAGGCCGATGTTGGTTAGCACCCGGTAGCCTTGGGGAACGAGGTCGGCGTCGCGCGCGATCTTGCCGATCGCCCGGGTAAGGGCGGCCATTTCCGCGTCGGACGCTTTCTCGGAAAAGTCGTCCCAGGACACGTACGACCCCTTCGGAATCACTAGAATATGGACTGGAGCCAAGGGGTTGATGTCGTGAAAGGCGAGGACGTGATCGTCCTCATAGACCTTCCTGGAGGGCAGCTCGCCGCGCAGGATCCGCGCGAAGATGTTAGTGTCGTCATAGGGTTGCGTCGGATCGATCGGCATGAAGGACTCCGCTTGACCGGTGTGCCGCGTCCGTTACCACGGGCAGGGATGAGCGACGAGACTCCGGAAAGCCTGATCCCGTACGACGAGATCGTGCAAGAGGCCCTGCGCGACGTGGTCGGCAGGGTGCTCGGCCAGGTCGAGCGGACCGGCGCGCTTCCGGGCGACCATCATTTCTACATCACGTTCAAGACGCGCATGCCGGGCGTCAGCATTCCGAAGCATCTTACCGAGCGCTTCCCTGACGAGATGACCATCGTCCTCCAGCACCGCTTCTGGGACCTGAAGGTCGAGAAGGATTCGTTCAGCGTCGGCCTGTCGTTCGGCGGCGTTCCGTCGACGCTCCACGTGCCCTTCGCGGCGGTCACCGACTTCGTCGACCCGGCTGTCGACTTCAGCCTGAAGTTCCAGGCGAACGGCGCCGATGACATGCACGAGGAGCATGAGGAAGCCGAGAACGATGCGCCCCTGCCTGAGGCGAGCGACGATGGCTCGAACGTCGTCAACGTGGACTTCACGCGCAAGAAATAGCAGGAGCCCGCCATCGCGAGCGGAGCGCGGGCGCTTCTCGCAGTGGATGAAGGACCGACCAATTCCATGAACACGCGTACTGAAACCGACAGCTTCGGCCCGATCGAAGTCCGCGCCGACGCCTATTGGGGCGCGCAGACCGAGCGTTCGATCGAGAACTTCCCGTTTGGGCCGCGCGAACAGATGCCCCTCGAGATCGTCCACGCGCTCGGCTTCATCAAGCAGGCGGCGGCGCGCGTGAATGCCCGCATCGGTGGACTCGATCCGCAGATTGCAGAGGCTGTCCAGCAGGCCGCTGCCGAAGTCGCGCGCGGCGATCTCGACAGCCAGTTCCCGCTGGTCATCTGGCAGACGGGCTCCGGCACGCAATCGAACATGAACGCGAACGAGGTGATCGCGGGCCGGGCGAACGAGAAGCTCGCGGGCACGCGCGGCGGCAAGTCGCCGGTTCATCCGAACGACCATGTGAACAAGGGGCAGTCGTCGAATGACAGCTTCCCGACGGCGCTGCACGTCTCGGCGGCCCGCGCGGTCAATGCACGCCTTCTGCCGGCGCTTCGCACCATGCATGACCGCCTCGCCGACCTGGCGAAGAGGTGGAACGGCATCGTCAAGATCGGCCGAACCCATTTGCAGGACGCGACGCCGCTGACGCTCGGTCAGGAATTCTCCGGTTACGCGCAGCAGATCGCCGACAACATCGAGCGTGTCGAGAGTGTGATGCCGCGTCTCTATCGCCTCGCGCAGGGCGGCACCGCGGTGGGAACCGGGCTTAACGCTCCGGCAGGCTTCGCCGAGGCGTTCGCCAAGGAGATCGCGAGCCTGACGCAGCTGCCGTTCACCAGCGCTCCAAACAAGTTCGCGGAGCTTGCCGCGCACGACACGATGGTCGAGCTGTCGGGCGTGCTGAACACCATCGC
>OCZS010000747.1_pt1 | contig 10998 bp, 12 predicted proteins | sample 1539071 | NCBI WGS metagenome assembly OCZS01 (sample SAMEA3113584, study PRJEB22503) | soil metagenome | reverse complement strand
GTATATGCTTGCGCTACCGAGCACTAAAGCCCACTGCTAATATTGGCCGTTATGTTACAGGACAAAAGCGCTGTCAAGCATGTGAAATTTATATCCAGTGGAATAGCTTTTGGTGCCCATGTTGTGGACATAGATTAAGAACAAAGCCCCGTAATTCAAGAAATAAAACGAGAGTAAAGCGCGCAAGCTGAAATAATATATTAGAATGTATTAGAAATATTCATTGTGGATAAGGATGGCATGTTTGGATATTATTGTTCTCTTCTTCTAGATACGGGGAGGAATGTAAGTCGTAACATATTGTGTTCAACTAATTTAGAAATAGAATTGTATTTACTATACCTTCACAGGCTGCTCTCAGAAGCCTTTTAGTGTGGAAAATAGTCGACTATCAGAATAGCGCCTACGATATATAGGCTCACCACTATTGCTATTACAAAAATATGTCTTATAAATTCTCGCCTTGTTAGCTTTGTTGACATGATGGCGAACTCATGTGTGCTGTGATCATCATTGAAAGACGTGTAATGAGCCGATTAAAAACGAGCTTAAGTTTGGGAGACAACAAATCTTCATTATCTATGTCCCTTTTTTGTGTCGTGCTGCTGAGATAATAACATACCCTAGGCCTACTGCCAATCCAATGCCAGTGGTATAAAAACTACAGCCCCTTCCCAATTTAATAATTGTTGAATTAAGGCGTTGAACATATACCCTTTCAGTTAGGTTATCATTGTATAGTTTAAAGAGTATTGCTTAACTATGTTAACCATACTCTGAGCTAACAAAGTTAATTCATGCTATTTAAGACCCATTCTACAAATTCTGACAAGGCTATCGCCTCATCTCCAAAAACTGTTATCAAACACTCTTTACCGTCATTAGGATCTATAAGGTCAACCATAGTAGAGTATTCATTCGTACTGGTAGCTGGATGTGTTATACAACTAACCATATAACCCTCATTCAGGGATGTACATAACTGCACAATCGATTTGAAGAGTGATAAAGAAGAGGATGACTTAAATGGTGTTTTTACTTTACAATTCGAATCCACAGTTGCCTTTGGGTTATTATCCATTTTCATTCAACCAGAAGGACATCAAGATAGTCAGATTAATAAGAATGGCTTAACTGTGTTAATTGTCATAGCTAACTAGGTTTCCGTGTTCAAACCTGATAGAATTTGCTCTAAATCTTGAAAGTATAATACACGCTCGCTCTACATCAAGCTCTTGCTATGTTAATGATATTCATAAATATCATTAACATAGTTAAGCCAAGTTAAAAAGGGCAATCATCTTAGCTGCTCTATGAATATCCATAGCAAAGTCGGATTAAGCCAGAAAAACAAAATACCTAGTGTAATATTAGCATCAGCGCCATTGCTGCTAATTGCTATTGGAGCAATATTACTACTACATACTTCAATTCAACCAGCACAGGCACAATCACAGTATCAGATGGATCAGACAAATACTGATAGCATGACAACTGGATCGAATGTTGGTGGTTCTTCCTCCTCTAATACCGCAGCGACATCAACTATTTCAATTGCTAAGGGCTCGCAAAATGCTGATAATAGCCAGTTTTATGTCCCCACAGACGTCAAAGTTAACGCAGGCGAAACATTAACCTGGAAAAATGAAGACACAGCAATACACACGGCTACTTCAGGTAAGGATGCAACACCTGATGGCAAATTTGACACAAGCCTAATTTCACCAGCACAATCCAGTAAACCTCAGACAATGCCAAATGAACCAGGGGAATACTCATACTTCTGTACATTGCATCCATGGATGACAGGTACGGTAATAGTATCCTGATCCGCACCCAAACTTTTTATAGCAATACGGATTCTGCTCAAATGACCCATCATTCAGATACTATAATTTCTTCAGCCATAACAATGTGTAATTGTTGTAAGATAGAGATCGCAGAAATATTGAAGGTATTTTGCTTTTTTGTTATTATTTTATTATACTTGAGTGTAATTTGTCTTATTCAACTTAATTTTGATAATTTCCAAGTATTCGCTCAGGAGGTGCCTTTGATCCCTATACAAAGTGGCAATGCCACCCTAGACCAAGGGCTACCCGTTTTTTATGATTGCTTAGATAATGTGGTGGATGAGAGCTTCAATGAACAGGAAGACAACTATTTTAAACATGAACCGAGAAAAACTGAGGTTGTTGAATGTTATCATAAGGTATTTGTGAATAATATTAACAATAATGGAGACAGTAACTTTGATACTGAACCAGATGATAGTAATGATAATGATGAAGAAATAGAAACAATAGAAACAATAGAAACTGATGGGTTAGACGACGAAAATCAGGAAGAGGAAGAGGAAGAGGAAGGACTATTTGGTTAAAATTTACTAACAAAAAAATCCGTTGCAACTAACTCTCCTAGAACTATGGTAAATTTAACCTAGCAAATAATTCCGCAAGTATTTTTGTGGCAAATAGCAATACGACCAACGATATTTTATATGGTGAAATATAGCCTCCGTAGCTAACCTCGAACCCTATGTCAGTGAATGGTAGATGTTTTGTTCCCCACTATAGAATAGGTATAGCCGCAGGAGACTCACCGTGATAACGACATGAGTCTAGGTCTTCCTGCGACCCCGTCATGTGTTTGGCATGTACAGAATTAGACCTTATAAGACACAGATTGGAGTTGTATAAAAAGAATAGTTAACATGGTTAATCTGATAAGCATAAAAATGGCAGAAGATTCAACATGAATATGAGCAGAAGAGGCACGACGTTAATGAATCTGGCCTGCGTATCATATAATGCGAAAAGAGTATAAGACTATAACTTCATCAATACTAAAAGATAATCAAATATTCAACCTAACTTTACTAACAACAATGATTAAAATCAGAAAATGTAATTTTTCATAGATCTTCGAAATATGCCAGACAAGGACCAGACAACAACTAAAACAATACATAGGAAAGTGATCATTCCTATCGTTGCCATATTAGCAATTATATTTGTTTATCAAACGGGCATTATGGTTGATGCCGATGCATTGACTCGGTATTATAATTGTACAACCAGAGTCGCTAACAAGAATGGAACTTTATCGCTTCAAAATATTGAAAATTGTTATGATCAGGTCTTCAAAGGTGCTAAGCAAGCAGAGAAAGATGAGGCAGAGACCATGAAAACAACTCCACCTTCACAATAAGCGTAACTAGTACTATCTGTGTAGTACTATTGCATCTAATGGATAATCTACAGCAGACTAACGCCTAACGGTGTATTTCTTCTTTAATTAACATCCTGACTGTGTTCAGGGCTAAATCAAGCTGATCTGCTATTACATCTTCTTCGTAACCTGAGTCATATAGATTTCTTAATGTCTGTCTTTTCTCTTTATTTATGACGTTGGAAGGCGGATGTAATTCTAACTGTTGTTGTACAGATTCAATATACTTGGTTACCTCATTGACTATATCTTCTGCATTGACATTGCTTTCTGCCGAAAATACCAGTATATACTCTTTTACAGGCATATTGAACATCTTTACCTTATCATAATCATAAAGAACATATTTCAAAGATCCTAGTTCTTCTGAGAATCTTTCTCTTAAAAAGACAATATGAGCTGATTGCAATAAACTCAAATCTGAGTTTTTGCCTTTTAATTGGGTATCAGCTCCTTCTCTCATACCTCCTGCAAATAAATGTCCTGATCTTTCTATTAGGCCAGCAAATCTGATTGTAGGATCGAGTGCTAGGATACTTTTTGAGAATTCTTCTGATTTCATTATCTTCTATCTTCTAGAATATTAGCAATATACATGCTTTGCTTAAAAGTATTCATAACTTACTAATTAGTAATATCTAGGTAGGTGCATTGCTTTCGTTCCTATATCACTATGGACCGATAACATGTCATCTCAACTTCTAGAGAATCTCGAATGAATCGATCCCATCAACTACGGCACTTTCCTTACCATTTTCCCATTTTATCCACATTACTAATCTTAATTCGTCCAAATCGACAACCTTTGAAATAGAATAATCTACAATTGTTCCCATATCTTCAGACTTCATTCCCATGTAAGGGTCGGCTGCACGAGTAAGCCTAATTTTATCACCTATTTTCACCGCAGGTGTTTGATCAATAGATCCGGCGTCCATGCTTTTTATCTTCCATTACTATTAGTAACCAAGATTTAAGCTAATGGTTTATCTTGACTCCGAGAACTCCATCTTATATTTTAGTGCTTCGCAGTTCAAGATGGCCTATTATTTACCGTTTTCATATGCCTAAAGTAACAGGTAATGGTAAAGACTCTCCACATAGTGCATATTATCTAGTTTCGTGGACGAATTATTGATACAGAGGAAAGTGTAGATGTTCAAAGTTGGTATAAGATACGTTCAGAGAGTGAATCTTACCATAGTAACAAATATGCGAGGCCTCATAGCGGGGATAGCCATGTATTAGACAAAGTTGTAACGAAAAGTGAAGACCTTTGGTATCATTGAATAGCTGTATACGCCAAATTGTGACAGGTAGTAACTAAGAGTATGTTTGGGTAATTTGACTTGTTATAGTAACTGCTTAAGAGCCTGGTCATATGGTTAGACTTCATACAATCACACAATATTGAACCAGCTAACAGGTTCTTATAATTAAATCGTATGACTTAGTGAATATAAGAACATAAGGATTTAATGTGAACTCAAGGCAACTCTTGAGGAACATATTATAGCAACATATGAGTCAGAAAAGAGATTATTAAAAAATAATAGTAACCTCCTATGTTTAATTTGATATTGGTTGTTAATGATTCTTATAATGACCGTTCTGGTGACAATTCACATGAGGTTAGAGAACTTCTCATAAAACTTCATGATTATTATTTAAAGGATAATAAATACGATGAGGGCGACCTTTTGTTTTGTAGAATTAATTATAAGCTAATGGACACACTGGGGATTACCAAGGTCGCCGCAGAGGAATTTCATAAGATTTATCATGATAATAATCCTCGTAGAGTTTCAGAGGGTTATTGTAATAAATGTAAGAAAATTGTAACAATTATACCCATCATCTATGGTGTTTCAGATAATGAATTACCAAATCTGTTAATAGCAGAAAATAATGGGAAATTAATCATTGGAAATACAAATGACATAAAGGACGGAAGTAAAGTGGCAATATTTGGCTGTAGATCATGCAAAAGTTCTTTACAAAAGTTTGGTACTATGTAGTTCCCTAGCGATAAAACCGATATCGAAGCCCATCTAGACTTACATAAACGTCATGTTATGAGCAATGGCAATATGATATGGTTAAGATTCATTTCTCTTTTTATCTTTTTAATCCTATGTTTTCTGTCCAGTTTGATGCAGAAGGATATTGCTATTGAAAAAGAGATGGTATGGGGCAATGGAAGTGGATCAATCTACGAGACCTTGCAAGCAATCTCGTAGAATTGGTAACCAAAGGAAACTGGCCCGTTGAAGATTAAGTGTTAATACTACTGGTGTTAAGAATTAAGAAACCAAGTATCCAAATGCCCTATTCTCTGAAACCATCTAGTTTCCTGAGATTTTGTTATATTATACTTTGGCGGCTTTAATTTTATAATAGCATTGTAACAGGAACTTTAATGAATTTTCATATCCTTGTGGCAGAAGACGATGGCATTAAAGAAGTTCTGGGTTGTTGCTGATGCTTGAACTAATTTTTTTATTTTGAATCAAATTATCGTAACAAAATTCAGTCTAGCAGTGTTTGTAGAAGGTTAAATGCTAAAAATAGTAGTTTACAACTTTTGAATATTAGTGTATATGTCTGCAGGAATTGCGGTCACGACAAGACCATAATTTCTATTTTACTATGGAGTCCAGTGGCAGCTGGAACCTTTTTGATTGTTTCGGTATGAAGGTAGCTAAAATATAGCTAGATTTTTACATGGGTGAAACTGACGAGTTGGCAGACCCCTAATTAATCGTGTTACTATGATTAGAGATGCCCAACTATTCATTTGAATTTCCTAATCGTTATAAATTATGCTACTCTTAATTTTATAGATCACAATTGATAAAAACAAGAGGTACTGATGGTGAATCCTTATCCGAAGATAATGACATTAAGAATAATCGCAACATTGTCGATTCTAATATCGAGACTATCCCAGATAAAAATGGCAAAAATGGTAATAATATTTCTATAGATGTTATACAGACTATTCCTGTTATAGAGGAAGATTTTGATCTAACAAAAAAGACTGTTATTCATGAAACAACTATTGTAAAACGAATGGCTAGCAGAACTGAGAAAATCGAAATACCAATAGCATATGAAGAAGTGTATATTAATAACAAAAAACTCAAGGTATATGAAAAGGAAGAAGAAGGATTACTGTCTAGGATAAAGGACACAATTGCCCATAGTGTTTCTAGTCCTGACGATGATTATATAGAATATCATTATCCACCTTCATCTTCCACTGAGCCGACAAAAGGCAATTCAAAACATAGTCCAAACCAAAAATATCATGATTTAGATTTCAGTACAAAAGGAGAAGCAGTCTCGTTGATTGAAGGACAAGAAAAAAATGAGCCTGAGAAGATAGTCCCTATTTGGGGAGAAGAAATAATAGTTAGTAAAAGGAAAGTAAAATTAGGGGAAATTATGATTCGAAAGAGAAGAGTTACTGAAAGTAAGAAAATTGATATAGATATTAAAAAGGAAAAAGTTTCAGTAGAATATCCTGATGGATTTAAGGAAGAGCTGAGTACAACAGCTCAAGAAGTCAGTTAAAAAATATGGCTTTCTCATTGTCTGTCTCTAGCTTTTGAATACCATTTTTATCATCAGTAAATATTTTATTATATTGCTTGATGTATTGTTTTGATTCGATGTGATGCCTAGCAACCACTCTATTGTTGCATTAGTACAGATGAAATCATCTGAGAGAAAGGAAGAGAACCTGAAGGCATCAGTAGACTTTATCAGCAGGGCTGCTGATAGGAAGGCGTCTTTAGTGTGCTTTCCAGAGTTTCAAATGGCATTTTCACCCCTGAAACAGTCACCAAAAGATTTAGCTAACAATGTAGCAGAATATGTCGATGGGGGAAACTTTGTCTCCGTTCTGTGTAGATCTGCGAAAAGGAACAAGATCAGCGTTATAGCTGCAATTTATGAAAAGAATAACGATGAGAATGAATTTAAAGTATATGATACTGCAGTTATGATAAATAACAAAGGCCAGATAACCTCTGTATACCGCAAATTACATCTGTATGATGCCCTCGGTTTTAAGGAATCTGACAAATTGATTCAGGGGAATGTTATTGAAAAACCTGTTTTGACTTCAGTCGGAAATATAGGGCTTATGATTTGCTATGATATTCGTTTTCCTGAAATGTCTAGAATTCTTACAGTAAATGGTGCGGATATATTAGTTGTACCTTCTGCATGGATTTACGGTATTATGAAGGAGGACCATTGGAGGACAATGATTATGGCAAGAGCGATAGAGAATGGCTCATACTTAATTGCACCAGATCAGGTTGGTAATATCTTCTCCGGCAGAAGTATGGTTGCAGATCCGTTTGGCACAGTTCTCTTGGACATGGGAGACAAACAAGGAATGGAAATTGTAGAAATTGATAAATCTAGGGTTACGAAGGTAAGAGAATCTTTGCCACTCTTGAAAAATCGTCGACTTGATGTCTATCGTGAAAATATTCAAGCACTAGTTAAGTAGCCTGTTATTATCAGCTTCTCCTAGAGCTGTAGGATGGCCACGGACCACCTCGTTAAGGATCATTATGTAGTGCGATGACTTGACAGCATTTGCATCAAATTGAGAAAGTCACACGCAATAAATTGGCTGTGGCCTGCCGTCACTCTAATATAGAGCATTATATTTATGATAAAAATCAAACTGATTATTGTTTAAATAAGGAATTTTATATAACCCAACAGTATTGGCAATCATCAATAACAAGATCCTGAATATATTTATAGCAAGAGGATTACCCACTCAAATAGTTCGCAATTTATGAAAAAGCACAAAATTACTAGTTATCAGCAACTTATACAAAAGTCAAGCAAAAACACGGAATGGGGGATGCAGTCGATAGAGATCTGAATTTGAAATGGTTTAGAAAATATGATCGTTTTATTGACCAGTCATATGGATTCCTAATACGAAATGGTTTATCGATGGCAAATGTAATATTGTCGCTAACGCAATAGATAGGCATATGAAATGCCAACCAAATAAGATCGCATACATTTTCGAAAATGCAAAGGAACCGACAATACAATACTTGTCATTAAGAAACATGGCCCTCAATGACAAGGGGAATTTTGAAAAACCATAAAGTTTAACGAATTGTATTGGTCAAAAAATAAGGATGTCTGGTATCATGGCGATCTTGTATCCGTCGATTCTAACAGATTCTGGTATATCCTGGGAAGAGCAGATGACGTAATTAAAACTTCTTGAAACAGAATCGGAAGTGTCAAGATTGAGGCTACCATCACAGCCCATCTTGCTGTCGCAGAAGCTATGGCAATAGGAGTACCCGATGAACTAAAAGGACAGTCGATAGTTGCATACGTAGTCCTGAAAAGGGAATATGAAAATTGTAAGAGATAGAGAAGGCATGAGTAAGTTAAGAAGAGAAATTATGCAGTACGTTGAAAAAGGTATTAGCAAGTTTGCTTGCCCTAAAGAAATTAAAATTGTACATGACCTGCCAAGGACTCCAACAGGCAAAACTGTCAGACAGATAATAGTTGAAAAAGGCAAACATGAATAATGTCAGCGTCCCCGTTGACTGATGCAATAACCACCATTTGATAATCTCAATTAAACTAAGATTTTACTGTTTATCCCTAGAGAATCCTGGGCATGCACGATACTCGCTGCTACATCGAGTGCATCCTATGTCGGGAAGTGGTACGTCACCAGCCGGTTCTTTCTCATAATGATATTCCTTTTTATGACCACAGATTCTACAAGTTATCTCTGACATTTTTCCACTTGTACATAAAGACTCTAGTATTAGATATTATGCCATTCTAATTATATATCACCCATTATTGGTATGGAGACGGATATTACCTCAGCCCTCGTACCTGTTTTTAAATTATCAAATTCTCACGCTATGCAGAAAATTGAACTAGGCTTTGACTCAGGAGCGATGTTATAACATGCTATGTATTGACACTCTGAGCACTTTGGCTCAGGCTCCTGTATGGTCGTTGCCTAGATTTACCTATTTTTCCTCCTCAAGTAAACTGCAATGATGATAAATGCAACCAGTATAAAGACCAAAGTGAAAAATACCCTCTCATTACGTACGCTTCCTTCTGGAAGAATAGAAAGATTAAGCAATATGAGAAACATGAATACATTCATGGTATTAACGTCTAATTGAACAGATGACTATATGATCGTTATTCATGCCTTAATGCTATAATAATGACAAGCCAAGAACATCATTTCAATGAATATATTTACAATAGCTAGGTTTCGGGTAGGAATGACAATAATGTATGTAACGGGTTTACTTGTATCACAGTGAGACAATTTGAGGAAGCAATAAATAAGTTAGGATGATAATAAGAATTGGTCAGTTAGTAATTTGAATAACGGATCAATGCTGCCCGAAGATACTCGACTCGAATCGATCCGTTATGCTAATCATACAAAGAGAGAAGAAGACTATCGTACAGCAAGAATGGAGGACTACTTAGAAGTCATTTACGAGTTGATTCAGTACAAAGGATATGCTACTACCATAGATATCTCAGAATACCTAAACGTCAGTTCTCCAAGTGTAACCAAGATGGTCCAAAAACTAAACGAAAGCGGACATCTAAACTATGAAAAGTACAGGGGAATAAGGCTTACAGACAAAGGGATCCTAGTTGCAAAGAGTATTCGTGAGAGACATGGTTTGCTTGCAGAATTTCTAAAAATTATTGGTGTAGATGAAGATACTGCTAACAAAGATGCTGAAGGCATAGAACATCATTTACACCCCAAGACCCTTGGAAAACTAGAAAACTTCATAAAGGATATTAGGCAAAGAAGAGAAATAAAGGGCACTTGATATAGAACGTTTAAAACAATTCGGAACTAACCTATAAATTGGAAATATATTCCTAGGGATATTATTTTTAATCGGTTTAGTTATCTAGTATGTAAGGGTGCAGATCTTGCAGTCATCTCCACCGGCTAAGAATTACAATGTATAGGAAGACTCTTGTATAGCAGACATTGTAACTCGATTGCCATAATCAAATCCCAATCGTTGGTAAACTATCTGAGCTCTGTCTGGGTTCAAATGATAGTCAAAATTGATGTTTTCAGGATTTAATATTGTAATATATTATAATAATCACTGCTGCTACCATTCTTTATAAGAGCATTATGACTAGTTATAATTGCTCAACTTGCATTACTTAAAAAATATAACCCTCCATAGCATAATTCTTATACTATTACTGATTTTTTTAGTCAACAGTGCCATTGTACCCCAAGAAAAACTATCATTACTAATGGCTCAAGGACAACAAGGACAGGACAATGCTTCTGCAACAGATATGGAAAATCTGAGAAACACAATCATACCCCAAGCAGAAGAGGTAAATGAAGCAAACTCAGAGCTAATTAAAATTTGTACTGATTCTCCGAATGCCGGATGTGATAATACAATGATAATTATCTATAATGATTGCGTTGCTTACCCTGCGTACGTTGCACCACATATTCCTAGTTGTGGAGATTCAAGGTTGTTTAGCTATCTTATAGCAAGGGAATTATTGAAGTAAGACGGCAATACTTCTTTGGAGATAGAGATCAGGACAGGTAACTTTCCTAATGATTATATATTATATGTAATGCAGTGGTTTATTGATGACATCTAAAAAACAATACGTGGCTTTTAAGGCCTTAACGGCCAGCATGATATTTGTCTTATTGGCAGTATC
>OCZS010000746.1_pt1 | contig 11023 bp, 10 predicted proteins | sample 1539071 | NCBI WGS metagenome assembly OCZS01 (sample SAMEA3113584, study PRJEB22503) | soil metagenome | reverse complement strand
ATGACCCGTAACAACTAGGTTCATGTGTGGCTTTTTGCTAGCGCTCATAGAGCAGAAGCGCCACATGGGCTTTATTTGTATTTCGCCTAGGATTGTTTGAAAATTGTGCCAACTGACTCACCAACTAAAGTTCTTTGCAGTTTTCGGTTCAGTCTTGTATTCTGTTAGCTATCGGAAAGATTTTAAATGATAAGTCATGACTTTGACTTATTATGCGAGTTACAATTAGTGCTATCAAGGCCGATATTGGTGGGATCGGTGGACACACCTGCCCAAGCGTAGAACTTTTAGACTCTGTGAAGAACTTTGTTGTCAAAAATGCAAAGGGGCTTCTTATAGATCAGTACCTAGGGTATACGGGTGATGACATACACATAGTAATGACCCATACTCGAGGCGTGGAAGATGAAAAAATCCACAAGCTGGCTTGGGATGCATTTAGTGAAGGGACAAAACTAGCAAAGGAGCAGGGTTTGTATGGCGCAGGACAGGACCTACTCAAAGACTCATTTTCTGGCAACGTAAAGGGGTTGGGGCCGGGTGTTGCAGAAATTGAAATGGAAGAGCGGCCAAGCGAAGTATTCTGCATATTTGCCGCCGATAAGACAGAGCCAGGTGCATTTAACCTACCGCTTTGGCGCATGTTTGTTGACGCTGGCAGCAACACCGGCCTTTTGATCAACGAGCGGCTTGCAGAAGGTGTGATTTTTAGGATAATGGATGTTATGAGCGGCAAAGTTGCCGAGCTGAAATTGTGGCAAGACAAGGCTGAGCTAGAGGCAGCGCTAATGTATCCAGGCCGCTACGTTGTCCACTCTGTCATGTCAGCAGACGGCGCTGATCATATTGTGTCAGCGTCTACTGACAGACTACACAACATCGCTGGCACATATGTAGGCAAAGATGATCCAATAGCAATAGTCAGGACCCAAAAGAATTTTCCAGCCACTGAAGAGGCGGGCAGCTCCTTCAATGAGCCTCATTATGTTGCAGGCAACACAAGAGGAAGCCACCATATGCCCCTGATGCCAGTCAAGCTCAACTCTGCTGCATCGCTGAATTACTCTATTCCAATCGTATCATGTCTGCTTTTTAGCATGCGCAACGGCAAGCTGACCGGTCCACATGACGGCTTTGGCACTGCTGACTGGGATTTACAGAGGATGAAGGCAGCTGAGCGTGCCATGATAATGCGTAACCAAGGCTTTATCCATCCAGCCACACTTGTTCCAGACGAGCTAGAATACAACAAAGGCTACGAGGCTAGAATGTCAAAGCTGCAAAGCAAGTTCAAAGATTTAGAGGAGATAATGAATGGCAAAAGCAAGGCAGCAACAAAGGCTGCTGCTACAAAACAGGCTAAATCTGGCAGCAGCAAGCTTTGAAGCGTCCACTAATTATCAATTTCAAAAACTATGAAGAGGTCTCTGCAGATAGGGCCATCAAATTGGCCGAATCAGCGAGTCAGGTTGCAGAGAAGCTAAAAATAGAAATAGTAGTTGCGCCACCCCAGCCTGTGCTGGCTCTGATTGCAAAGAGCGTACAGGTACCGGTGATATGTCAACACGTAGACAACGAAAGGATCGGCCCCAGTACCGGTTTTATTGTACCCGAGATCGCCAAGTCGTATGGTGCGGTCGGGTCGCTGATAAATCACAGCGAGCATCGAATGGAAATGAGCGCAGTTGCGAGCCTAGTGGAGCGGATGAGAAAGCTTGATATGGCATCAATCGTGTGCGCACAGGAACCTCAGGAAGTTATTGAGATATCTAGCCTTCAGCCTGACTTTATCGCAATAGAGCCGCCCGAGCTTATCGGCAGCGGAAGAGCGGTGTCAAAGGAAAATCCTTCAATAATAACCAAGTCAGTACAAGGAGCAGGATCACGATCAAGTATCATATGCGGAGCAGGTATCACTGACAAGGACGACGTCGCTAAGGCAATGGAGCTTGGCTCTCAAGGCATACTTGTTGCAAGCGGAGTAGTCAAGGCCACTTCTTGGGAAAAAAAGATAGCGGAGCTTGCTTCGGGCATGAAAGGTTAATCAGCCGCAGAAGGCTATCCATCTTTTCAATCTTGTTTAAGATGAGATCTGCTACTGCTACTAATGCTCTGCTCTCGTCTGTAAACCATGTTTTTGATGAACAATTCTCCTGCCTTGTAGGAGCTTCGGACGAATGGACCTGCCACCACGTAGCCAAATCCCATCTTTTCAATGCTTTTCCTATATGAATCAAATTTTTCTGGTGTGATATACTCTTTAACTGGCAGGTGTCTGCTGGTGGGCTGGAGGTATTGGCCGATGGAAATTATGTCGACTCCTGCAGACCTTAAGTCCTTGGCTGCCTGCATAACTTCCGCTTCCATCTCTCCAAGACCAAGCATTATGGAAGACTTTGTATAGATTTTGTAATCTATGTCTTTTATTATTTCTAGAACACGCAATGACTGCTCGTAGGTTGCTCGTGGATCTCTGATCGACGCAGAAAGGCGGGATATAGTTTCAATATTGTGGCTTATGACTTCCGGGGCCGCATCTACCACCTTTTCTATTGCATGACGATTGCCATGAAAATCCGGGATAAGAGGCTCAATAATTGTTTCAGGACATTGAGCCTTGACAGCCTTTATTGTTTTTGCGATATGATTCGCTCCTCCGTCTTGCAGATCGTCTCTGCATACTGAAGTGATCACAACATATCTCAATCCCCACTTTTTTATCGCTTTAGCAACTCTCTCAGGCTCATCGGGGTCAAGATACAGTGGCCTGCCACCGGCCACAGAGCAGAACCTACACCCTCTTGTGCATATATCTCCCATGATCATAATGGTGGCTGTTCCTCCTCCCCAGCATTCGCCAATGTTAGGGCATCGTGCTTCTTCGCAAACTGTGTGAAGCCCCAGCGAAGCAATGGTCTGCCTGATGCTTACGTATTTTTCCCCAGAAGGCAACCTGATGCGAAGCCACTCGGGCTTTTTTTCTAATCTACCCGTCATCATTTTGTCCCCTTTTTGTTCGTCAGCCTCTTTTAATCAGAACAATATGCTCAATAATAAGGATTCATCTTAGATGGATATTGCAAACTCCTTTCTATGACATTCACAAGTCGCTTGGTGCAAAGATCGTGAATTTTCATGGTTGGGAGATGCCACTTCAGTACTCTGGGATCATGGACGAGCATGTCAATGTCAGGGCAAATGTCGGCTTATTTGATGTCTCGCATATGGGCCGATTCGAAATTAAAGGTCAGCACTCTCTCGCCTGCCTACAAAAGCTAGTAACAAATGACGTTGAAAAGCTGGCTGATCATCAAGCACTGTATTCTCCGATGTGCTACGAAGACGGGGGCATAGTTGACGACATAATTACCTACAGGCTTGCCGATGATCGCTTTCTAGTTGTTGTCAATGCCTCAAACAGGAGCAAGGATTTCGAATGGATTTCAAAGTATTCAAAATCAGCACACGTTGAGGACATAAGCGATAGAACTGGCCTGCTTGCGATACAGGGTCCGCGGGCTTGTGATATGCTGCAGAATTTGGTAGAAACTAACCTGCGATCTGTTAAACCATTTCATCTTGTCGATGCAAATATTGATGGAATACAATGCATGTTATCTAGGACAGGTTATACAGGAGAAGACGGATTTGAAATATTCTTTGATTCTTCAAGAATAGAAATCTGGGACAAATTGATGCAGTATGCCGAATTATTTGGAATCAAGCCTACGGGTTTAGGCGCACGAGATACGCTACGGCTTGAAGCCGGCCTAATGCTCTATGGAAACGACATGGACGAAAATACCACGCCACTAGAAGTTCCATTAAAATGGACTATCAGTTTCGACAAGAAGCAAGAATTCATAGGCAAAAAAGCGTTAATCAATAGCCATCCATCAAGGAAGCTCATTGGTTTTGAAGTTTTGGAAAAGAGGATAGCAAGGCAGGGCAACAAAGTTCTGATGAAAGGAATGGAAGTGGGCTTTGTGACAAGTGGTAGTTTTTCGCCTACACTTAGAAAATCCATTGGTTTTTGCTTTGTACCTGTTGAAGTTTTGCTCGATCAATCAATTCAAATTGACATTGGAGGTAAGCACTATGAAGCAAAGGTATCAAGCACGAGGTTCTACAAGCGCAAATAAAGTGCGATGATAATTTTTTTGCATGAGCATCAATCAATCAATCAATCTTTTTATGATGTGTGCACAGAGCCGACAAGAGATAAGGTTTTATGTTTGCCGCAAAAAAACGGATTATGTCAGAGTTAAAATTTACAAAGGAACATGAGTGGATTATGATAAAGGATGAAGTGGCAATAATTGGAATTTCGGACTTTGCTCAGGAACAGCTCGGCGATATAGTTTCAATAGAATTGCCAAAAGCTGGCGGCGTCTTTAGACAAGGACAGACTATGGCCATAGTCGATTCAGTAAAGGCTTCTTCTGACATTTACGCTCCTATCAGCGGAGAGATCATAGAGGTCAATGAAGGGCTGGTTGAAAAACCTGAGTTGATAAACCAGTCTCCGTACGACTCTGGGTGGATCGCAAAGATTAAATCATCAAACATAGAAGAGTTTGAAAATTTAATGACAAAGGAAAAGTATGACAGATATATTGGCGAAATAAAATAAGAGCAACAGAAATCGATGGATTACATACCTGCAACAGAAAAGGACATAAAAGAAATGCTAAACCTGGTCGGAGTGGATTCCATAAATGATCTGGTCAAAGAATTCATTCCTGCTTTCACAGGTAAACTGAATCTGCCTCAACCAAAGAGTGAGCTTGAATTAATGCATCATATGAAAGGTCTTGCCCAAACGAACAAGGTCTTACGATGCTTTGTCGGCGCAGGAGCTTACAATCATTATATCCCATCAGCTGTGAGCCACCTGCTGGCAAGAGGAGATCTCTTTACAGGGTACACGCCCTACCAAGCAGAAATGAGCCAGGGGACCTTGCAGGCCATATATGAATTTCAATCCTTCATATGCCTTCTGACTGGAATGGATGTTGCAAATGCGTCGTTATACGATGGCGCATCTGCCCTGGCTGAGGCAGCCTTGCTTTCATGCTCTTATACTGGACGGGACCGTATTTTTGTAAAGGAAAGGCTACATCCGCAGTATCTGAAAGTATTGCAGACATACTGCGAAGGCGCTGAACTTACACTCACTGACAGAATAGATAATAATACTGCTTGCGTGATAGCCCAGAACCCCGATTTCTATGGTAACGTAGAAAACCTGTATTACTTAGCCGAACAGGCGCATAGAGCGGGCGCACTCTTTACCACTTGTATTGTCGAGCCGACTTCACTTGCAATACTTGAGCCTCCCGGAAAATATGGGGCAGATATTGTGGCAGGAGAAGGGCAGTCATTTGGAATACCTTTAAGCTTCGGCGGACCTTATCTTGGATTTATAGCTGTCAAAGACTTCTTGCTAAAGAAGCTTCCGGGCAGGATCTGCGGCATGACCACGGATTCGACAGGCAACAGGGGCTTTGTGCTTACCTTTCAGGCGCGGGAGCAGCATATTAGAAGGGAGAGAGCCACAAGCAACATAACAACGAATCAGGCTCTAATGGCGCTAGCGGCGACTATATATCTGGCACTCATGGGTAGGAGCGGCTTGACAAGGGTTGCAAAAATGTCTTATGCTAGAGCGCACCTACTGAATGAGAAACTGGAAAAAGCTGACTTTAGAAATTTGAACACTAAGCCCTTCTACAATGAGTTTATAGTGAAGGTTCCAGGGTCTGCAGAAGCCATTGCCTCAAGGCTGCTCAAAAAAGGAATACTGGGAGGCTTTAATCTGGGTGATGACAATCTTTTGATTTGCTGCACTGAGATGAATTCTGTGCAGGATATCGACGATTTCGTTTCTGCCATAGCAGGTGATTAAAGAAGGAATGAAAATAATATTTGAATATGAGGAAGAGAAAAATACGGGACATCTTCAGGAAGAAGATGTCTGCATCGAGCTGCCAAGCGACATTGTCAGAACAGAGCTGCTCATTCCCAACATAAACGAAGTAGATGTTGTCAGACATTACACAAACCTGTCAAGGATGAATTTTGGCATTGATATTGGATTTTATCCACTTGGCTCATGCACCATGAAGTATAATCCAAAGGTAAACGAAGATGCTGCAAGAGCTGAAGGGTTCAGCAACCTTCATCCTCTATCTCCTGAAGAGTGCGCTCAAGGATCACTGAAATTGATGTGGGAGTTGAAAGAGTATCTGAAAGATATCACGGGGATGGATGATTTCTCTCTGCAGCCTTCTGCTGGGGCACAGGGTGAACTCTTAGGAGTCATGATGGCAAAGGCCTACTTTAGGCAGAAGGGAGAAAAAAGGACAAAAGCGATAATTCCGGATTCAGCGCACGGCACAAATCCTGCTACAGCTTCAATGTGTAAGCTGGGGACAATCACCATACCTACGGATTCACGCGGCAACATGGACATACGCAAATACAAGGACTCGCTTAGTCCTGAAGTAGCACTGGTTATGCTAACAAATCCAAATACCCTTGGACTTTTTGATGAGAACACTATCGAGATCAGTGACCTTGCGCACAAGAATGGGACTCTGATGTACTGCGATGGTGCAAACATGAATGCACTCTTAGGAATCACCAGGCCAGGGGACCAGGGCTTCGATATGATCCATCTTAACCTGCATAAGACATTTTCAACCCCTCACGGCGGAGGCGGCCCCGGAGCAGGGGTGCTTGGGGTGAAATCATTTCTAGCAGAGTATTTGCCAATACCCCAAGTAGTCAAGCGAGATAGCGGATATTCCCTTGACTATGCCTGTAAAAAATCAGTTGGCAGGGTTCGACCTTTTTACGGAAACTTCGGCATGCACGTCAGGGCATATTCTTACATCCATTCCTGGGGCACCAGCATAAGGAAGGTATCAGAGCACGCTATATTGAACGCCAACTACCTCCAAGAGCATCTAAAGGACACTTTTGACCTTGCCTACGACCGACGATGCGCCCATGAATTTGTTTTGTCCTCAAGGAGATTTGGTGAAAAGAGCGCCCTGAACATAGCAAAAAGGCTTATGGACTATGGCTTCCATCCACCCACTATTTACTTTCCGCTAATAGTCCCGGAGGCTTTGATGATAGAGCCTACGGAGACGGAAAGCAAAGAAACGTTGGACAGATTTGTGCTAGCACTAAAGAAGATAACAAGTGAAATAAAAGAAGATCCAGAGATGGTCAAAAGATCGCCACTGTCGACACCCGTTGGCAGGCTGGATGAGATTGCTGCTGCCCGGCGGCCCAATCTGAGGTGGCGGCCTTCCCAAAGACAAACCAAAGTGGCAATAAATGAAAAGAGCTCATAACATATACAAATCTGAGAAACTTATTAGAGTAAGTCTAGAATATGACGAAACAAAAAATACCATCAATTGGATTACAATTGCCGGAGACTTTTTCCTTTACCCAGAGGAAGCTTTGGAAACCCTAGAAGCAGATTTAACCGGCAAAAAACTCGAAAGAGAAACTCTCAAGCAGGAGATCGACAACTGTCTAAAGAACTCTGAGGCTTATGGGTTTGATTCTACTTCTCTGACAGAGGCAATACTTGGTTGCAAGACATAAAATGAGCTCGATAAGTTTTAGCAAAATAAGGATATTGGAAACCGGCTACAACACTGCTGCTCTCAACATGGCAATAGACGAAGCACTGATAGAAAACATAGGCCAAGTGCCGGTTCTCAGAATTTATGGATGGCGGCCTGCGGCTGTCTCAATTGGATATTTTCAGAGCATAAAAGAAGAAGTTGATCTCCAAAAGTGTAGCGAGATCGGAATTGATGTTGTCAGAAGATTGACTGGTGGAGGAGCTGTACTCCATGAATTCGAGCTGACCTACTCCTTCATAACAAAGCAGTACCCTCGGAACATTCTGGAGTCATACAGGTGGATTTGCGAGGCCATCGTGATATCCATAAACAGGCTGGGATTTGATGCCAGTTTTGTCCCGCTCAACGACATAGTTGTAAAGGGCAAAAAGGTCTCTGGAAGTGCTCAGACAAGAAGGAATGGGGTGTTGCTGCAGCACGGTACCTTACTGTTAGGCGTTGATGTAGACAAGATGTTTTGTGTTCTAAAAGTTCCTTCTGAAAAGCTAAGAGACAAGATAATCAAAGACGTCAAGGAAAGGGTGACCAGCCTAGCAGGGACAACATTTGATGACATGGCATTATCGCTAAAAACCAGTTTTGCCACAAAATTTGATGCCAAGCTCCTAGCTGACATCCTTAGCATAGAAGAAATCAGCCGGGCCAGATGGCTGGCAGAACGAAAATACAGCAGTAAAGAGTGGAATCTTAGAAGATAGGCAATTTTATTGCTAACTGTTGCAAATACCTGTCAATGTATGATGCTATAATAATAGGCGCGGGACCCGGCGGCTATACGTGCGCTATCAGAGCAGTGCAGCTGGGTGGCAAAGTTTGCATCATTGAAAAAAATGGGCTTGGTGGTACATGCACGCAAAGGGGATGCATTCCTACAAAATATCTCCACTCCATAGGAGATATTATGAGAAGGTCTACTGCCGCAAGAAAAGACGGTTTGAAGACAAATATCGAATTGAGTTATGCAACAGTAAGATCAAGAATGGCAAGCACAGTTAGCAGGCTTGCGTCAGGTATCAAAATTCTCTTGGAAAGCAATAACGTCGACATCATGCATGGCGAGGCTCACATGATTTCTCGAAATAAAGTAATGGTAAATGAAAACACTTTGGAAACAAAGAACATCGTTATTGCTACAGGAAGCTATCCTGTGTGCTTACCCCCCTACACGTTTGAAAAAAATATAATTTCAACGGACACAATTTTCGAACTTGAAAAATTGCCTAAATCAATTGTCGTTATAGGTGGCGGCTACAGCGGCTGTGAATTTTCTGCCATCCTTAACTCTTTTGGATGCAAGGTATCCCTGATTGAGGCGCAGGAGCATTTGATGCCTCTTCAAATTGAAGAGATAGGTAAGACTGTTGAAAAGTACATGCGCTTGGACGGGATCAATGTAATGACAGGTTCTAACGTTGAAAAGATCTTGGAAAACGGAGTGGTGGTGGCCAATAGACAGACTGTTGAAGCAGAGAAGGTGTTAGTATGCATAGGTCGCAGACCATCCATAAACGTCAGCGAATTGAGCAACTGTGGTGTAAAATTTAGCGATCGAGGAATATCTGTCAATAGTGAGATGCGCAGCGCTGTTCAAAATATTTTTGCAATAGGTGATGTAACTGGCATCTTTGAACTTGCTCATGTTGCCTCGAAACAGGGTGAGGTAGCTGCACAAAACATAATGGGAAAAGGAAGCGAGATGGATTACGGAACTGTACCTGCATGTGTCTTTACATATCCGGAGATCGCTTTCGTAGGTAAGCTGGAAGGAAAGCGCGGAGAATTTCCGCTTGCTGCAAGTGCAAAGGCAAATTGTCTAGGCGACACAAGGGGAATCTTCAAGGTTTTTGAGAAAGACGGAATAATCGCAGGAGCCTTAATTATCGCACCGCATGCAGGCGAGATGATCGGAGAAGCTGCTCTCGCAGTTAGAATGCACATGAAAACCCAAGATATATCTGACACGATTCATGCTCACCCCACGCTTCCCGAATCGCTGGTAGACGCAGCAAGAGACATTGACAATGAAGCAATACACATTCCTTACCGTAACAAGAAGCAGTAGAAAGACTAGCCTAGGACATACGCAGTTTGTTTTGACAGTCAAGAATTGAAATTATTTTATTATTATCTGCAAACATACACAACATTTTAAGCCATTAAGGAAAAGATCAGCTATCCAGCAATGTCTAAAGAGACCAGCTTTGGCAGAGCCCCTGCCCTAGTCAAACCAATATACTTCTTCGATGAGGCAGACGGCACAAATAAGCTGCTGCTTGGGGGCAAAGGTGCAGGCCTTGCTGAAATGACAAGGCTTGGTCTGCCTGTACCTCCTGGCTTCATAATAACTACTGAAATTTGTGAAAAATTTTACGAAGCAGGTAGGCGCCTGCCAGACGGCTTGATGGATGAAGTGCGCAAATCTATAAGGCGCCTGGAAGGTCTGACTGGAAAGAGGTTTGGCGACCCTGAAAATCCGCTCCTAGTGTCAGTACGTTCTGGTGCTCCGGTCTCGATGCCGGGTATGATGGATACGATTCTTAACCTTGGCCTAAACGACGAGACAGTGGAGGGGCTTGCAAAGCAGAGCGGCAAGCCAGAATTTGCGTGGGATACGTATTGGAGGCTTATGCAGATGGTTGGCAAGATTATTGTAGGCATAGATGCCCGCAAGTTTGACAGCATAGTGGCCGGCAAGGACCTTTCTACCCTGCAAGCACTCAAAACTACTGTGATGAGATCCAAGTCCCTATGCGAAGAGACTGGCAAGAAATTTCCAGCAGATCCGTATAAGCAACTAGAGCTTGCTATTGACGCAGTGTTCCGGTCATGGATGGGCAAGCGGGCAGTAGAATACCGGAAGCAGTACAACATCACACCGGACATGGCCAGCGGGACTGCTGTGACGATAGTTGCCATGGTATTTGGAAATATGGGCTCTGATAGCTGCACAGGAGTTGTGTTTACCCGCGACCCCGAGACAGGTGAAAAGCGGCTGTACGGTGATTATCTTGTAAATGCTCAGGGCGAGGATGTAGTTTCAGGTAGGGCGACACCGAACCATATCGACATGCTTGTAAGCGAAATGCCTGATGTATATAGACAGCTGCTTGACGTGACTCAAAAGCTTGAGAACCACTTTAAGGAGCCGCAAGACATCGAGTTTACGGTAGAAAAGGGTCGGTTTTATATCCTCCAGACAAGGGCGGCCAAGATGAACGCAGTAGCGGCAGTCAAGACCTCTGTCGACCTCTACCGTGAGGGTCTTATAAGCAAGATTGCTGCGCTTGAGCGAATCGACCCCGAAGCGCTTGAGCAGCTTTTGTATCGCAGGATAGATCCGCGCGCCAAACAAA
>OCZS010000745.1_pt1 | contig 11025 bp, 14 predicted proteins | sample 1539071 | NCBI WGS metagenome assembly OCZS01 (sample SAMEA3113584, study PRJEB22503) | soil metagenome | reverse complement strand
ACCGCGCTCGAGTGCCCCGACTTCGAGCTCGGCTACACGGTCACGCCGTGCCCGCACCACCCGCTCGGCGCCAAGGGGGTGGGCGAGTCCCCGAACGTCGGATCGCCGCCTGCCATCGTCAACGCCGTGATCGACGCGCTGCACGAGTCCCACGGAGTCACGCACATCGACATGCCGTGCACGCCGGCGCGGGTCTGGGCGGCGATGCAGGGCAACCCGGAGCCGCCGCAGTGATCGGCGACGCGCTCAGGAGGCGGGCGGAAGAGCTGGCCGTGGCGCGCGAGCCGTTCGTCTCCGCGACCGTCGTGCACGTGCATCGCCCGGCCAGCGTCGAGCCGGGCAGCGTCGGCCTCGTGCAGGCCGACGGCACCATCCACGGCTTCATCGGCGGCCACTGCGCCCAGCACAGCGTGCGCCTCCACGCGCTGGAGGCGATGGAGAGCGGCATGCCGTTGCTCCTGCGCATCGTCCCGGAAGGCCCCGCGGAGCCGGTGCGCGAGGAGGGTGCGGTGACCGTGACGAACCACTGCCTGTCCGGCGGGGCGATCGAGGTCTTCCTCGAGCCGGTGCTGCCGGCTCCGCGTGTTCTCGTGGCCGGCGACTCGCCGATCGTCGCGGCGCTGCGCGCGCTCGGCCGCGACGTGGGCCTTGAGATCGTGGCTGCGCAGGACATCAAGGACGGGGTCCTGACGCCGGCCGACGGGGACCTCGCCCTCGTCGTGGCCGCGCACGGCACCGACGAGGTCGCGGCGCTGAGGGCAGGCCTCGAGGCGGGCGTCCCGTACGTCGGCCTCGTGGCGAGCAGGAAGCGCGGCGCCTCCGTGGCCGAGGAGCTCCGCGGCGAGGGCGTGCCCGACGAGCTGGTCGGGAGGCTCGAGACACCGGCCGGCCTCGACATCGGCGCGCGCACGCCGACCGAGGTAGCGCTCTCAATCGTCGCCCGCATCGTGGAGGTACGCCGCCAGGGATCCAGGGAGCGGAGTGAGCCCGCACGACGCGACCGGTGACCCGGCCGACGAGGTCCGCCAGCTCGTTCCAGACGTAGAGACGCTCGCCCAGCGTCTCGCCTCCGTGGACTACCTCGCGGACGAGGGCCTCGCGACGTCGATGTTCCTCAGCCTGCGGCTGCCGCAGCCGCTCCTGCTGGAGGGCGAGGCAGGGGTCGGCAAGACCGAGGCGGGCAGGGCGCTCGCCGACGTGCTCGAAACCCCGCTCGTGCGACTCCAGTGCTACGACGGTATCGACGCGGCGGAGGCACTCTACGAGTGGAACTACCCGCGCCAGCTGCTCAGCATCAGGCTGGCGGACGCGAGCGATCGGGAGCTGTCGGAGGAGGACCTCTTCGGTTCGGACTACCTGATCCGGCGCCCGCTGCTGCGTGCGCTCGAGCACCCCGGGCCGCGGCCGGCCGTGCTCCTGATCGACGAGATCGACCGGGCCGACGACGACTTCGAGGCGTTCCTGCTCGAGCTGCTCGCCGACGCCGCCGTGACCATCCCCGAGATCGGGACGGTCCGCGCGACACACCCGCCGGTGATCGTGCTCACGTCCAACCGCACGCGCGACCTTCATGACGCGGTCAAGCGGCGCTGCCTCTACCACTGGATCGACTACCCCACGGCGGAGCGCGAGGTGGAGATCGTGAGGCGGCGCGTGAAGGGCGCCTCCGCGACGCTCGCCGTTCAGGTGGCCGCCGCGGTCGCGCGCATCCGCGACGGCGACGTGCAGAAGCCGCCCGGCATCGCCGAGGCCATCGACTGGGTCGCCGCCCTCGACCTGCTCGGCGTCGAGGAGCTCGACGAGGCGGCCGTCGAGCGCACGCTGGGCTCCGTGCTGAAGTACAGCGAGGATCAGGAGGTCGTGCGCGCCGCCGGCCTCGGCCAGCTCGTGGCGCGATGACGGAGGCAGCCTTCACGGTCCGCACGCTCCACCTGGACCTGCCGGCGCTGGCCGGCGCGTTCGGGCGGCGGCTGCACGAGGCCGGCGTCCCCGTCACGCCGGAGCAGGCCGCTCGCTTCGCGGAGGCGCTCAGGCTGGTGCGCCCCGTGTCGCGCGGCCGGCTCTACTGGGCCGCGCGCGCCGTGCTCGTATCCGACCCGTCGCACGTCAGGGCGTTCGATTCGGTCTTCTTCTCGGTGTTCGGCTCGGCCGAGGCGCCTTTCGAGTCGGGCTGGGCGCCCGAGGACGACGCCGCCGTGGCCGCGGCGGACGTATCCGTCTCCGCGTCTGGATCGCGGGAGGGCGAGGACGTCCGCGACGTCGAGGTGCCGATGGCCGCGAGCGACGAGGAGATCCTGCGCCAGCGGCGCTTCGACACGCTCGAGCCGGACGAGCTCACTCAGCTCTACCGGCTCATGAGCCGGCTCGAGATCGCCACGCCGCGCCGCCGGACGCGCCGCGCGAAGCGCGACCGGCGCGGCGAGCGGCTGGACATGCGCCGCACGCTCCGGGGCAGCATGCGCACGGCGGGCGACCCGATCCGGCTCGCGCGCCGACGCCGCCGCGTGGTCCCACGCCGCATGGTGCTGCTCTGTGACATCTCGGGCTCGATGGAGCCCTACGCGCGGGCGTACCTGCAGTTCCTCACCTCCGCCGCGGGCAGCGGCCCGAACGCCGAGGCGTTCGTGTTCGCCACCCGCCTCACGCGCCTGACGCGTGCGCTGCGGTCGCGCAGCCCCGAGCGCGCGATCCAGCGCGCGGCCGCGGCGGCCCCCGACTGGTCGAGCGGCACGCGGATCGGCGGCGCGCTCAAGGCCTTCAACGATCGCCACGGCCGGCGCGGCATGGCGCGCGGCGCGCTCGTGGTGATCCTCTCCGACGGGTGGGAGCGCGGCGACCCGGCGCTGGTGGCGCGCGAGATGGAGCGGCTCTCGCGGCTCGCCCACAGGATCGTCTGGGTGAATCCGCGCGCCGCGGCGAGCGGCTTCTCGCCGCGTGCGGGCGGGATGGCGGCGGCGCTGCCGCACTGCGACGCGCTCGTGAGCGGTCACAGCCTGGACGCGCTCGGAGAGGTGATCGACGCCATCGAGTCGGACGACTGGGCGCCGCCCGAGCCGATCGCTCGGCCGGAGGAGGAAGAGGAGTCCTGGGCCAGCGCCACTCCCGTGCAGGGCAGCTCGGTCGCAATGCCCAGCGGCTACGGGCCCAGCAGGGGCCGCACGACGCCGGGCTGGGGGACCGATGGAGGCGAGTGACCGTCAGGGAAAGACCTGCATCTACCCGGGCTGCGAGCGGCCGGCGGCGCCGCCGCACCCGCTCGGGGGCCCCCAGCCGAGCTTCTGCGACCTTGAGGAGCACAACGCGCTGACCGCGCATCAGGAGCGCCAGCGCCTCGAACGAGAGGGGAAGAACAGTGGCCGATGAGGCATACCGCGCGGTCTTCCTGCGCGTCCACCCGACGGGAAAGATGGTGCTGAGCCTCACGACCGAGGCCGACGGGAACGAGGGGCGCTACGCCGAGCTGGTCGCCGGCGAGCTCGGGATCCCCGCGCTCGACGTGAAGGTTGTGCCGGCCGACACGGACCGCTTCGGTGAGGGACACGGCTTCAACACGAGCCCGTCCGCGGGCACTGAGGCGGCTGTGGTCAGCGCCGCAGGCAAGATCCGCGATAAGGCGCAGCAGCTGGCGGGCGCCGCGCTCGGTGCCCCGGCGGAGAGTCTGCGCTGGGACAACGGCGCGTTCGTCGGGGACGGTGGCGGCTCCGGGACCCAGACGATCGCCGACCTCGCGCTCTACGCGCACGGCTCCGGCGCGCTTCCGCCGGGGGTCGAGGGCGGGCTCGATGCGCAGACCGTCTACCGCGACTAGGCGCCGCGGGTGTCGACGGCCACCTCGACCTCGTCCGCGACCTTGAGCGTGCCGAAGAGCGCCGAGTACGGCTTCATCCCCCAGTCGGTCTGCTTCACGATCGCCGTGCCCACGAGTCCGCCGTCCGCGCCGGACACGAGCTCGAACGCGATCGGCCTCCGCTCGCCGCGCAGCTCGAGCTCGCCCTCGATCCGGATCGGGTCGCCGGGCTCGAACCGGGTCGAGCGGAACTCGATCGGCGTTCCCTCGAGGACCTCGTCGTCGATCGTCTGCCGGATGCCGGCCCTGTCGTCGTCGTCCAGCGCCTGCACGCCGCCGGTGCCCTCGAGCACCCTTAGCGAGCGCGAGTCGGCTGTGAGCGTGAGCGCCGGGTCCGCCTCCGGGTCGAGCGTGGCCGACCACGACTTGACCTCGATCAGGAGATCATGCCCCGCTTTCGACGCCGCGCCGGTTCGCCCCGTGCGCACGGTCAGCCTGGCGTTCTCGGGGCCGAACGATTGCGGCATGCGTGCACACTAAGACAAGGAGAGCGATACATGGTTGAGCTGGACCACTCCTTCACCACGGGCAAGCCGATCGACGAGGCGTGGGACGCGATCCTCGACCTCGACCGGCTGATCCCATGTGTGGAGGGAGGCCGCGTGATCGAGCGGACGAGCCCCGAGTCGGCGCGCGCCGAGATCAAGGTGAAGATGGGCGCGATGTCGATGACGTTCACGGGCACTGTCGAGGTGGTGGAGCAGGACCCGGCGGAGCACCGCGCCGTGATGCGGGTGAAGTCGAAGGAGGCCGGCGGCCAGGGTCACGCGAACGCGGACGTGACCTTCGCTCTGAACGACGGCGGCGGCACCATCCACACCGCGGCGCAGATCACCGGCAAGGCGGCCTCGATGGGCGAGGGCGTGGTCGTCAGCGTCCTGGACGGGCTGATCAAGGACTTCACCGGGAAGCTCCAGAACATCTGATGACGACCAGGACGATGCGCCACGTGCAGGAGGGCGAGGTCCCGTACGACGGCGGGACGGCGGTGCAGGACGACGCGGACCGGGTTGTCTTCCGCGGCAACGGCGAGTTCGACTACCTCTGCGCTGGGTGCGGCAACGTCCTGGCGACCGGGATGGATCCCGAGCACATGGGGCGGCGCGTGCGGATCAAATGCGGCCGCTGCCGGACGGTGAACATCGCGGCCGAGGTGCCGGTGGAGATGGCGCGCAGGAGGCGCCGGTGAGGGTCACCGGACTTGTGCTCGCCGCGGGCGGGTCCGCACGGCTCGGCCGGCCGAAGCAGCTGCTCCGGTATGGCTCCGGGACGCTGCTCGACCACGTGCTCGGCACGGCACGCGGCTGCCGCTTCGACCAGCTCCTGTGCGTGATCGGGGGCGCCGCCGGCGAGGTGCGCGCGCAGGTGGACTTCTCGGACGTCGAGATCGTCGAGAACCCGGACTTCGGCGAGGGCTGCTCCTCATCGATCGCCAAGGCGCTCGACGCGGTCGATGAGCATGCGGACGTGCTGGTGCTGATGCTCGGCGACCAGCCGGGCGTCACGGCCGAGACGGTCGCCAGGCTGCTCGCGGAGCGGGGCGACGCCCCAATCGCCGCGTGCGCGTACGAGGACGGCCCCGGGCACCCGCTCGCGTTCTCGCGGAGCGTCTTCCCGGAGCTCGAGGGCCTGCACGGCGACAAGGCCGTCTGGAAGCTGCTAGACCGCCATGGCGCCGAGGCTGCGCGCGTACCGCTGCCGGGGCGCATCCCGCGGGATGTGGATACCTGGGAGGACTACGCGCAAATTGCGCGCTGAAAGCGGGTGGGGGCGACCCTCATGGGGTTTCCCGCTTATCCTCGCTAGACCAATGGCGAAGGACACCGAGAAGCTCATCCGTCAGCTGTCGTTGATCTCGTTCCTGATGGCGGAGCGAAGGCCCGTCACGGCGCTCGAGATCAAGCAGGACGTCGAGGGCTACTCGCAGATGAACGACGAGGCGTTCGCGCGCCGCTTCTACGCGGACCGCGCGGAGCTCGAGTCGCTCGGGATCCACCTGAAGGTCGACAAGCCGGCCGAGGGCTACTACGAGGCGGAGAACTACTCGCTGCCGCCCGAGAACTTCTACCTCCCGGCCATCGAGTTCACGGACAAGGAGCTCGGCGCTCTCCGCACGTCGCTCTCGCTCCTCGACGGCGAGTTCGCCTACGCCGAGCCGCTGCGGCTGGCGCTCCAGCAGCTCTCGTGGGGCAAGCCGTCGCCGCTCGACGCGCCCGAGCAGCGCAGCGTCGCGCTGGCGGTGACGGCCGGAGCGGGCGGACGCGAGCTCTCCCAGCGGCTCTCGAAGGTCGAGACCGCGATCTTCCGGCGCAAGACGATCGTCTTCGACTACTACACGATCGGCCGCGACGCCCAGGAGAAGCGCAAGGTGGACCCGTACCACCTGCTCTACCGCGGCGGGCAGTTCTACCTGATCGGCTATTCCCATGAGCGCGAGGACGTGCGCGTGTTCCGGGTCTCGCGCATCCGCGGGAAGGTGGGCTACTCGTCGAAGGCGGAGCACGACTTCAGCCGTCCCGAGGACTTCGACCCGCGCGTGTACGCCACGCGCACGGATTGGCAGCTCGGCGACCCGGTCGGGCGCGCGCGCATCTGGCTGTCGGACCGGATCGACTGGCTCGCGTTGCGCCACTTCGGGCACGCCGGCGAGGTCACCGAGGCGGACGGCGGCGTCATCTTCGAGACCGACTACGCGAGCTCGCGCCAGATGGTGTCGTGGGTGCTTGGCCTGGGCGAGCAGGCGCGCATCGAGGCGCCCGAGGAGCTGGTGAGCGAGGCGCGCGAGCGGCTCGAGCTCGTCACCGAGCGGCATTCGCGCACGCCCGAGCTCGCGCGGCCCTCCCGGAAGCGCCGCCAGGCCGAGGTGGACGATGACGACGACGAGGGCCGTGAGGCGCCGATCCGGCCGGAGCGCTTCGCCAGGCTGGTCACGCTCGCGGGGATCCTCATCGAGGCCGCGCGCGAGAGCCGCAAGCTCGAGGTCGCCGAGCTGTGCAAGACGCTCCAGGTGAACGACACCGAGCTCCGTCAGGACATCGACGTGCTGAACGTCGTGAACTTCGGCGGCGGCTCGTACGTGCTCTACGCGGAGGTCCAGGGCGACCAGATCGAGGTGGACCCGGAGCCCTACGGCGACAACTTCGCGCGCCCCGCGCGGCTGCTGCCGCTCGAGGCGAAGGCGCTCGTGGCGGCGATCGACCTGATCGGGGAGCACCTGCCGGAGGGCTCGCTGGCCTCCGCGCGCCAGAAGATCGTGGATGCGCTGGGGCAGGACCCCGCCGAGGAGGGTCTCCAGATCACGACCGCGAAGGGCGACGACTCCGACGTGGCCCGCGCCGTCTCCAACGCGATCATGAAGCGGCGCCTCGTGCGGATCGAGTACTACAAGGAGAATGAGGACGAGTTCACGGAGCGGACGCTCGAGCCGTACAAGCTCGTGAACGGCCAGGAGGGCTGGTACATCCACTCCTGGGACCTCGAGAAGGACGCGCCGCGCTCGTACCGCCTGGATCGAGTCCGCGAGGTGAACATGCTCGACGAGCGGTTCGATCCGCGGCCGGGCATCGAGCCCGACGTGCACGGCTGGCTCTCCACCGGCGAGGTGGAGTCGGGCAGCACGGCGAAGATCTGGGTGTCGCCGGAGCGCGCCCGCTGGGTCCGCGAGGACCATCCCGGCTCCACGGAGCTCTCCGACGGCTCGCTCATCTTCGAGCGCACGTTCGCCTCGTACGAGTGGCTGGCCCGCGAAATCCTCAAGGAGGCCGGCGACGCCGTGGTGCTCGAGCCCGAGGAGGCGCGGCAGGCGGTGCTGGATGCCGCGGAAAGACTTTCGGCCGTGCCCGCGCATCCCTGAGGTGCCGTCACGGCGGGGCCAGATCGAGATGTCGGACGAGGAGGTCTCGGCCTTCCTCGACGAGCAGATGGTGATGCAGTGCGCGACGAACGGTCCACGCGGGCTTCCGCACATGGTGCCGCTGTGGTTCGTCCCCGAACTTCGGAGCTGGACCTATGCGAAGTCACAGAAGGCCAGGAACCTGGAGCGCGACCCGCGCGCGACGCTCGGCATCGAGGATGGCGTCCAGTACAACGAGCTGCGCGGGCTGATGTTCGAGTGCGACGTGCAGATCGAACGCGACCCCTCCGAGGTCGAGAAGTTCGGTCTCGAACTCTTCGCGCGCTACGCCGGGGAGCTCACCGACGAGATCCGCGCGATGGTCGCGCAGCAGGCGCAGAAGCGTGTAGGACTGACGTTCCGCCCCACTCGTACAGTCAGCTGGGACCACCGTAAGCTGCACGGCAGCTACTGATGAAGGGTTTGATCCTCTCCGGGGGCAAGGGCACACGCCTTCGCCCGCTCACCCACACGAGCGCGAAGCAGCTCGTCCCGGTCGCGAACAAGCCCGTGCTGTTCTACGGGATCGAGGCCATGGCCGAGGCCGGCATCACGGACGTCGGCATCGTCATCGCGCCCGAGACCGGCGGTGAGATCCGCGAGGCCACCGGGGACGGCTCGCGGTTCGGCGTGCGAATCGAGTTCATCGAGCAGGATGCGCCGCTCGGCCTCGCGCACGCCGTCCTCACCGCGGAGGAGTTCCTGGGCGACTCTCCGTTCGTGATGTACCTCGGCGACAACCTGCTGCGCAACGGGATCGTCGCGCTCGTGGACACCTTCCGCGACGAGCAGCCGGACGCGCTGATCCTCCTGACGCCCGTGCCGGACCCGGAGAACTACGGCGTGGCGGAGCTGGACGGCGACGACCGCGTGGCACGCCTGGTGGAGAAGCCGGACGAGCCGCGGACCGACCTGGCGCTCGTGGGCGTCTACATGTTCACGCCGGCAATCTTCGACGCCGCGCGCTCGATCGAGCCGTCGGGGCGCGGCGAGCTCGAGATCACCGACGCCATCCAGACGCTTGTGGACCGCGGGCTGCGCGTGGACCCGCACGTCGTGCACGGCTGGTGGAAGGACACCGGCCAGGTGCGCGACATGCTGGAGGCCAACCGGCTGATCCTCGACGACCTCGACGAGCGCGTCGAGGGTGAGCTTGTCGGCTCGCGGGTCGAGGGGCGCGTGGTGATCGAGCAGGGGGCGCGGCTCGAGAACACGACCGTCCGCGGCCCCGCGATGATCGGCGCGGGCGCGCAGCTGGTTGACGCCTACATCGGGCCGTACACCGCGATCGGCGAGAACGTGCGGATCGAGCACGCCGAGCTGGAGCACTCGATCGTCATGTCCGGGTCGCGCATCTCGCACGTCGACCACCGCATCGAGGCGAGCCTGATCGGCAAGGACGTGACGATCGCCCGTGGGCCCGCTCAGCCGAAGGCGTACCGCTTCGTGGTCGGCGACAGCGCCGACGTTCAGATCATCTAGATGTCGCGTCTCGCCGTGTGGAGCGCCGCCAACACGGCGAGCAGCACTGCGTAGCCCGCCCAGACGAGCGCCGCGACGCCGGCGGGAAGGAGGTCACCGTCACTGTCCACTCCGCTCATGGCGGCGCCGAGGCCGGTGAGCGTGAACGGCGCTATATCCGGGACCAGGCCCGCCAGGCTCGGATCGACGACGAAGATCTGCACCAGCACGACGACGATCGCGGCGACCTGGTTGCGCAGGAGCGCACCGAGCCCGGCGCCCAACATCGCGGCCAGGCCCGCGTAGAGCACGCTGCCGAGGAAGACCTCGAGCAGCTCGCCCGCGGGCGGGAAGGTCGCGTCCTTCGCGGCTAGCCACGGCAGCGCGATCACCGCGGCGAGCGCGTATGCCGCCGTCCCTATCGCGAGTCCCGCCACCCCGCACGCCACGAACTGGCCGGCCGTGGCGCGGAGGCGGTTCGGCGTGATCAGCAGCGTCCACGCGATCGTGCCATGCCGGTAATCGCCCGCTCCCACGACACCGCCGAGGACGAGCGTGAGCACGCCGCTGAACCCGGCCGTCGCCATGATCGTGCGCACGTTCTCCTCGGTCGGGTCCGTGTCGAGCGCCACCGACAGCACGACGATGAGGAGGACGAGTGCCACCGCGGCCGCGGCCATGCCCCAGAACGTCCGGGTGGTCGTCAGCTTGAGCAGCTCGGCGCCGACGAGCCTGGTCACCGGCCCGCCTCCGTCGCCCCGGTGAGTTCGAGGAAGACAGCCTCGAGCGACTGCGGCGGCCGGTACAGCTCGTAGACGACCGCGCCGCTCTCGGCCGCGGTCATGCCCACCTCCTCGAGCGACGCCCCGCGCACGGCCAGCCAGCCCTCGCCCGAGTGCACGGGCTCGGCCGTGACGCCGTCCCTCGCCGAGAGCGCGGCGCGGAGCCGCTCGGTGTCGGGGCTCCGCACCCAGACCGGCGCCTCGGCGCCGCGCGTGAGCTCGTCTAGCGAGCCCTGGGCAACGAGGCGGCCGCGGCTGATCACCAGGACCTCGTCCACCGTCTGCGAGATCTCCGCCAGCACATGGCTCGACACGAGCACCGCCCGGCCGTCGGCGCCCTGGGCGCGCAGGAAGTCGCGCAGCCAGCGGATGCCCTGCGGGTCGAGCCCGTTCGCCGGCTCATCGAGCACGAGCGCGCGCGGGTCGCCGAGCAGCGCGCTCGCCAGGCTGAGGCGCTGGCGCATCCCGAGCGAGTAACCCTTGACGCGCTTGCGGCCGGCGCCGTCCAGCTCGACCAGCCGAAGGACCTCGTCCACGCGCGACCGCGGCAGGCCGGCCGCCGCGGCGAGCACCCGCAGGTGATTCCGGCCTGTGCGCCCAGGGTGGAACTGCGGGCCCTCGAGCACCGCGCCCACCTGCTCCACGGGGTCGTCCAGCTCGCGGTACGGGCGCCCGTTCACCGTCGCCGTCCCGGAGGTCGGCAGCGTCAACCCGAGGAGCATCCGCAGGGTCGTGGTCTTCCCCGCCCCGTTCGGCCCGAGGAACCCGAGCACCTTGCCCGGACGCGCCGTGAAGGTGAGCCCGTCGACCGCCACGTTCGTGCCGAAGCGCTTCGAGAGCTCGCGGACCTCGAGCACGGAAGTCACCATACTTCCCGCCCGTGACAGTCCACGTGGTGGGAGCAGGAGGGATGCTCGGGCAGGACGTGATGCGCGCGGCGGGCGCCGGCGCGGTCGGCCTCACCCGCGCCGAGCTGGACGTGACGGACGCGTCGGCCGTCCGGGAGGCGCTCGCCGGCTCGGTGGTCGTCAACTGCGCCGGAT